>ERZ869925.1094-NODE-1094-length-13776-cov-4.168282_pt1 | contig 13776 bp, 26 predicted proteins | sample MGYA00579311_ERZ869925 | MGnify/ENA primary metagenome ERZ869925 (study PRJEB32216, sample SAMN09231817) | wastewater metagenome | place: USA: Maryland | collected 2016-07-30 | study: EMG produced TPA metagenomics assembly of the PRJNA472060 data set (Reclaimed...
AGCGGTAAGCAAAATCTTCCCATCCTTCATCGTAGAATTTAGCAATCGAGGTGATGCGCTCTGAAGCGTTTGCAAAAGCTAATTGGATCTCGCCTAGCGTAACCTTGCGCTGCTCAGTTGCACCTTGGGTAATAGCTGTGGCGGCTGTAGCCTTCTCAACTAATCCCATCAAGTAATTCATTACATCAAGAGATTGTGTAAGATCAGGAATATCTACATTCATTAAAATATCTGAAGGCTTACCGGGCAATGGGTAGAATCCCCATGCTACCGCCTCGAAGGTCTGAGGTACGAATGGATCACCTTTAGTCTTGCTACTAGCTGTAGCATCATAGAAGCGCATACCGTAGTTTTTAAGGGTACGATTCTCTACTTCTTGTGCCATCCATGAGTTAAGAATGATGTTAGGCTGTCTTACAATATCGCCGATTGAATCAGACCACACATCAGTACGCTCTACATCATCTGCCCAAGTAGAGAATGGTAGATGATCTCGCCAGAAGTGATCTTTGCACCTGCGCTTAGGATCAATGACATCTTCAAGAGGTGTAGCCATCAGCACGTTATGCTCATTCGTGATACCAGTAACAACTAGGTAGAATTGATCAATGCCATCTTCGTATACCCTGATGTAATGCTCATTAAGCTCTACTACCGTTTCGCCAGTCCTTGGATCGTCTACATCCATCACACCCATAAGCCGCATTCTCTCGTTCTTCTCTCTCAAGCTTTGCTCATTCTCTGAAGATTTAACTACGCCGGCAGGTGAGCTAAAGAAGGTACGAAGCTTGGCCGCCATATCTTTATCGTAGTGGCTATTCAGTTCAATATCAGCAAGCCTGCGGAAGATGTGCTTGTGCCTGAAGTAGTGTGTGCCATCAATATCAGTAGGATCTGCGAATCTACTAATATCAATATCTTGAGGATCTTCAATCGTAAACTTAAAGCGGCCATTGATAATATTCAGCTTCTTAAATGACCTGCCATAAAGAAACACCTGCTTCTTATCCACAATATCCTTGATCACTACCTTATTCTCTTTGCAGTCCTGTATCCATTGCTCATTAAGATATAGCTCTGCCTGCTTATCGTTTGAAAGATTGACGAATTGCACATCAGGCCTCTCATCAGTCTTGGCAAGCAAGGTTTTAAGCGTTTGCTTCATCAAGGGTACGTTAATTGTCTGTCTTTGGGTAAGCCGGTTAGTAATTACCTTATCCCGGTATAGCATATAGTTCGTAGTCCAGTCTGGGTGTCTACGCTCTTGCCATTTTGTCGCCGAATCCCCTTCTATATCTACTAACATTTTGAAGGTTGAAAAATCAGGCATAATTGTTTCCTTTTAGAATGGCCTAATGCCACCTGCTACGATAGTTGCATTACTAACCCCATGATATACTTTTACGCTACTCTCTGCAAATGTTAGCGCAAGTGCATCTAGTACGTCTGGGCTATGCATACCTCGAAGCCTCATATCTTCTTTTTTCTCTAATATAATTCTACCTTTGAAGTCTTTGCGGTAGCGAATATTTGTAGCTTCGTGCCAATCGTCATGCGCTTCTAGCTTCCCACCATGTAGAAGCCAGTTATGCACGCCGTTATCTGCCGCATATACTTCAGCTCTAAGATTAGCATATTTATCACGGTTGCGCTCGCTTGCTGATTCTCCGAAGTTTACGGGATTAATATTAATTCCCTTGACTGTAGTAAGGTAATCAGTGATACCACCACCTACCCCGTTATCATCAATAAAGACATTCTGTGGATGTACCGACAAGTCACGCATGGCATTCACTATCTCATCTGCTGCCGTAATTAGCGTGTCTTGGCCGCCCTTCTTGCTTGTTTCTAACTGGAATTTCTTAATCACCTTGGCATAGTTGTCTTGCCTAAATACAATCGCATTGTAGTCACGACCACCCCTAGCCACATCAAACCCTAGCCGGCGTGTGCCAGTAGGTATAAGCTCACGCTTAGTAGCCATCTCTATATCTTGATCAGAGAATAGGTATAGCCACCCTGAAGAATCAATCATTGAAGCATCTGGGAATTTGCACTCGTAGTTAATGCCATAAAGTAGCGGATCTGCTTCTTTGGCTTCGTCTGCTAGTTCCTGTGTTAGCCGGCCTTCTTTGATACCACGTTTATCATCAATGAAGATGCGGTAGTACTTCTGGCTATTCCAAGTCTTTAAGAAGTGATTGCGTTCGAATGGATTGCCGATCTTAAGCATAAAGTTATCGTAAGGGTTATCACCTAACATACGCACGACTGTAGCTTGTAGCTTATCGTTGATTAGTGCCGCCTCATCCTCAATGACATTAGGCGCACCAAACCCCATCAGTGCCTTACTAGTTTCAGTTACACGGGATGATTCGGCAGAGAATACCCGGATCTCCCCCTTGCTCTTAAACATCATGCGGCTCTTGCTGCGGGTTGCACGCAAGCGATCTAGCGGCTCACTGATATTAAGCTGAGTCCGAAGTATCCCGTTATTAGTCGCAAGCATGATCACATCATCCATGATGATCTGCGCCTTCTCGGTTGTACCGGCCACCACTGCAAACTTATCTGACTTCATGCCAAGCCGAATACATACCCCTGCTGCTACTGAGAGTGACTTACCGTAGCGTGTGTGTGCAATGATTTGTACCCGATTCTTATTCCCCATTCCCCTATTCACAATCGAATCAATAATCTCTAATTGCCCCGGCTTCCAATCAATCACTTGGCCTGTATCATCCGTAAATCTGTAGAATTCAAGTGCTGCCTTGGTTACTGCGGTAGGCTTATACATATTATTTAACCATCTTGCTAAGGCGTGTTAATGCTTCGGTAATCTCTGCATCGAAGGTATGCTCTTGCTTCTCTGCCGGATACTTGGCTTTGACTTTGTAGGCTTCGGCCACACCCTTAACACGGCTGCGGTTATCTGGCACTAAATACCAAGCGTGCGTACCTTGCTCTAAGTGCTTAATCTTCCTAATCGTACCACCCCACACACCCTCGACTATCTCTTTAATCTCCTCATCTTCCATATCGGTAGGAAAGACCTCATGCCCTAGCGCATTCGCTTTCATTATGCCGGCATGAGTTTCGGCAATTAAGTCGTCTGGTAAATACTTGTCTAGTAAAGATTGAAAAGCATCCTGACCTACTACCTTGCCTGCCTGCTTAGAGTAGCTAGGTGAGTAGCCTGCTTCTTCCATAATCTTGCCAACCGCAGGAATTTTCTTACCCTTAGATTTTCTGATACTTTCTGATATTTTTTTAGCTACTATGATCTGACGTATTTTAATTGCCTTCTTTGGCTTTGATACCACCTTGATATGTTTCTTACCCGTAGGCCGCTTTTTGACCACAACACCCTCTACGGGTTGCTTAGTTACTTTCTTAGGAGATTCTACTGGCTTTGCTATCTTCTTCGCCGTTAAACGCTTAAGACTAAGTAGATTAAATACTGTCTTTTTATTTGCAGGTGAAGGAGTTTGGGCATCGCCCGTTCCTTTTACTGTCATAAGATCACTATATCACAAACTGGCACATTGCTACTTGCTGTGCATCGCACGGCCAAGCATCTTACGATTCATATTCTTTTTAGCCATTCCCTTGCGCTCTGGGTTGCGCATATTGGCGTAGCGTGCAGCTACGGCACTCTCGGCCTGCTTCTTAGTCTTAGAGTAGCCGACTACTTCGCCGGTTGTATCCTTGACGATAGGAAATCCCTTACCTTTAACTTCCGATCCGACTGACCACGGCATATTAGTTCTCCTTCTTCACGAATTCTTTAGCTTCGGCTTCGCTACTAAACCAAGCTTGATTTTGCTTCGTGCCTATAAAATATGTGACTACCCACATATTAGCACGCCTAACAAACTTAATCACATAATGCCGGGAATTGGTCATTTTTTACCTTTCGCCGGGATTGCCGGTACTTCTGTGCTGCCGGGTTTCTCTCGTTCTGCTTGCTCTTTGGCTTCCTTTAAGGCATCGGGTAGCTCTGACTTTAGAATTCGTGCGCATAATCTGATACGGTTACTACCCTCTCTGACAATGCGGATCATATCGGCTTGACCTTGAAATATAGATAGCTCAATATCGTACGGCTTGCCTACACCCTTAATCTTAAATACTGGCGTACACACCCACACCTTCTCGCTAACATCTTTATTAGTCACTGGCTCAAGCACCGCCTTACCTGCTTCTACACGGGCTAGGGCTTCTATCTCATCGGCTGACTGCTTGATTGATTCCTTTAGTTCTTTAGAAGGGTAGATCTTCTTTGCCATATTTTCCTTTCAAGTCTAGCGTACTAAACTCTTTCTTAAGTAATTGTACTAGCTCTCTGGTTGCTCGTATATCGCTCATAGCATCGTGCGCATCAATCTCAATACCGAAGTACTTAGCTACCGTGCCTAGCTTGTGATCAGGTAAGCTTAGTACGCCTGAATACGACAACATTCGGACCATCGGCAAGGGATCAATAAGCTGCCAGTTTTGCCACGATCCGAAGTATTGATCACCATTTTGAATAAAGAATTGATTGACGAATTCAAGATCAAACTGACCGTTATATGCGCATGGGTAGAATTTATCCTTAGTATCGTACTTATCTACAAATCGTGACATCTCAAAAGTTAGCTTGTTATACGCTTCTGCCGGCACTGGATAGCTCCATAAATCATCAACTGTCTTGCCGGTTACTTCTAGTGCTTTGCTGCTAATCTCCGTTCCTTCTGGTGGCTGACAAAAGAAGTTAAACTCTTTTAATACCTGACCACCTACCTCAATCATGCCCGAAATCTGGAATACTCCATTACGCTTAGGATCAATGCCTGTAGTTTCTACATCGAAGTAAAGTATCTTCTGCCCGAATTGGCTACCTCTGTACATCGTCACTTGCCCCTCCTATCCTCAGTGATTCAAGTATCAAGCTAAGTACAAACCACTTAAGAATCGTAAGACTCTTTACCTCTAGCACTCCATCAACTATCTGGCCAACTGAATCATTTTTAGTGAGATGTAGGATCTGCTTATCGCCTATGGGCATCGAGGCCTCAAGCTTGGCTACCTGCACCTTCTCACCTACGGGATTAGTTGTTTCGTAAGTTTCAAGCAGCTTAAGTAGTACGCCTTTGACCGGGATGATTAGCTTCATACCACCCCCGACTTTCTACCTAGTGCTTCAATCTGAGGTACTACACTACTCCAACTATCAAACTTAATCGCACGATCATCTATGTAGGCAATAGCCGGAAGCTTGCGATCAGTCACCCCGATTACTCCCTTATCCTGCCACATACGGGCATTCTGAGGGATCTGTGTAATCATTAAGCCGGGGAAGTGCTTAACCATCCAAGGAATAACCTGATCTACACTACGGGCAGTAAAGATAAAGATATTGTATCTGGCAATAAGATTGTGCAAATAGAAGGCTGCGTTAGGCATAGGCTCGTCATATACCGTGCCATCGTGCCACCCCTTACTATACTTGTGGATCACACCATCAAAATCAATGGCTAGGGTAGGGATGTACTTCATTCGAAGTTCCTCTTACCTATTAGCTTGCCGTTTAGCTTTATCTCTACCCGTGTGCCGAAATTAGCAATAAGTTTTACATTTTCAATCTCAATATTAATCAGTAGTAACCTAGCTAGAATGGGATAGGGATACTTTCGCATTATCTTCAGCTTCCATTCAGGTAGTGCTTTCTCTATAGTTGAATCAATCCACCTAGCCCGTTCTTTCATAGCTGCGCCGGCGTACTTCTCTAGTATGTTAGATGCTTTAGTTTGCACGCTTTACTCCTTCACTCTTGGCCGCCGCTAAGGTAGCCATCTTCTCTAACTTCTCATAGTCACCTTGATTGATCACTAGTACGCCGGGGGCAATCTGCGCCACCTCGATAGCTCCGACCTTCACGCCTTCGATTATCTGCACATACGCATCAATATCTTGATTATCTTCCTTAAATCGCTCTATCGCTTCTTGGATCTTTGCCTCTACATCTGCCTTAAATATCTGGCCGGGTAGTTGCTTTAGTTCCTTGAAGTGCTTAAGTGCCTGCGCCATGCGTGCTAGTACCACTACGCAGTATCCTACCGCCACGCTCGCTACTAAATTAAAGATGTGACTAGTTACTAGGCTCATGTGTTACCTCCACTGTAGGTGTAAATACTAACTTGCGCATATCCTCTAAGTGATACTTCGTAGCTACTAGTTCTGCATCCACTACTTCCTTAGCTCTTACTGGCTTCATCTGCTGTAAAGCTCCCACAAGCGCATCGTAGCTCATAAATGGTAAGCTCATTGTAGGCGGTATCTCTGCTTCAGCCGCCGCATAATTTACTTCTGTTATCTCAATAAATCCATCCTTAGTAAAATGTGCTATCTCTATTCTATCCTCGCCAGTTCGCCTATAAAGCCACACTTTGACAGTGCCAGTACCAATCTGATTTTCTACTTTAGCTTCCCATTCACCGTATTGAAATTTACTCATAAGTACCTCCGTTACTAGGCTTGATAACTATAACTATGAAGCTTCACCGCCTACTTGTCAAGCTTCTTTTTACTCTTTGGCTTTAGTGTTTTTGGCCTTGCAAATTCATCAGTCCACATGAATGCTCTAGCTAAAGATTCTACAACGTATTCTTCTTTGTCCGTCACTACCCGGCCACGCATCGGCTCTACTAGGATATGGCACAACTCATGCACGATTAGCTTCTCTAACTTGTAGGGATCTTCTGGTAACTCCTCTACCCATATTGTGAGTGTGGCCGACCTATACATCCACCGGGAATGACACATCGCCGTACAAATAAACCCGTCACCCCTCGATTCTGCATCACCCATCTTGTAGGCAATATCTATCTCATACCACTTAAGCCCCATTACAAATACCCATTTATCTACCAGTGCTTTGATCTTTGCCTTGACCTCTGCGAATTCTTTATCATTCATCTTTACCACCATTCTTCTCTTTACATGATTTATAGTGCTGATATACCCCGTGATGATGCCAGAAGCAGCCGATTAGTTTCTCACAATAAGGGCATTGAATAGGATTTTTGGTATCCCTGCCGTGTACTTCTACACATATCTTACATACTACTTCGTTCATATCATTTTCTCACTAATTGGTGAAAGAATAACATCACAAGGCTTATTACAGTTACCACATACCCAACAACTAGTACCTTCTTCTCCTTGATCAACTGATACAACTGCTTTGCAACATTTCGATAAATAGCTATCCTTACAGAAGATACCAACTTTTGCGCCTATTTTAATTTCTTTTTGTGTTTTGACTAAAGATTTTAATAACTGAAGGACCAAATCGAGTAACTTTAATGAGTGTTCTTCAGCAGATTGATATTCTTCTTCATCAATCTGATGCTCAATATAAGCTACATAGTCACTAATATCTTCTAGCTGACTAGTTAATAAATCTCTGGTGAACTTTTGTATATCAGCCACGCTTAAGCCCTCCCTGAGTTACGACTATGTTAGAAGGCTCACTATCATCAAGCCCTAGATCTTTGAAGCACTTATCATGCACTGGCACGCCACTCATAGGTAAGATTAATTCCCTCTGATTAGCCGGGTGAATCTGCAAACCGTTAAGTGCTGATACGACTCTTATTTCTGGCTCTTTGATCATCTCGCCACACACGAAGCACTTGGCAATAATGTTATTCATGCGGTTAAGTAGTTTAACTGGATTGCTCATAAATTTTCGTCTTTCATTACTTCTAGTTCAAAAGAAGAAACTAGCCACTGATAATTATTCTCCCAAGTAAGAATATCTTGATGTGAAAAAATGCGCAAATATCCATCATCTGTAATATCCACATTGAATTCAAGTGGTGGGGTATTGTCGAGTATTCCCCTATGATGCCACCAATGATCAGAGTATTCACTAAGCACTAACTTCTCTCCTATCCTGTGATCATCCATCGTACAGTACCCAACCTCAAAACATCTCCACCCTGAATCATGTTTATGACGATTAGGTTTTACATAACAAAATGCTTTATGATCTTTTAGTAACTGCTTCCAATCTAAATTACTCATACTAAGCCCCCGTGTGCCTTGATAATTTGCCCCGCCGCATCGTGCATCTTCTCTATGGTCTGACTAAATAAGCTAGGCTGATTAATGTTAACTAATTTACTACACGACAAGCACACCCTATCTCTTGCACGCTCATACACGAAAGTTACTTTACGCTTACCACAAACACCCGAACACTTGAATCTGTATACTGCTCTGCGCTTAATCCCGTTACTGATTAATGACATCTTGACCTCCTAGATCAGTTTAAGTATGGCATACACGATTACTACTGTCAACTGCAAGCCACAAGTCCATAGCATGATCTTGGCTGTAGATATTAGTGCCTCTTTCCATGTAGTTTGCTCTTGCATAATATCCTTTCCGGCCATGTGGCCTAGTCCTCATCTAAATCGTTATCCCACTTACGGGCTTCTCTGCGGCGTTCACGCTCTGCCGTACCGAATATTGACTTAACCGCCGCTAGTTCTTCTGCAATAGTCTTGGGCTTATCGAATGCACTATTGATCTTCTGGTTATCTTCAACTGTAAGCTTGTCTACGCCACCCCTACCTTCCACAATCTTGATTACTTCCTGCATCGGCTGCTCTACATTCTTCTGCCACCATGCCGTCTTTTGCTCTCTTGTAAAGCTATTCCATCCTGTAGGGTAGGTTACTCGCATAGATTAACTCCTTTTGTATTTAGGTGATAACCATTTTTTACATCTGTAACAATATTGCTCAAGTCTGATTCTTCCTAGTCTGGTAATACTAGAAACACCTCGATAATTACCTGTTATTCTTACGGCGGTAGTTTGGTGTCCTTTAATAAAGCAAATTATATTCATATACCAGTACTCACACGCAGTAGTGCTTTGTAATGAGATTCTTTGATTATTTTCTTACTAGGTGATCCGACTGGCTGATCTAGCGTGTATCGTTTAGCTATCTCTAGTGATAACTTGCGCTGCGCTTCTCTACCAATATCATGCTCACTCTCTAGCTTGAAGTGCCTAAGTATGCAATCCAAGTGAAACCACCCACTACACCCCGTACACCGATACGCATCGTGTATATCCAGCTTCTTCATGCATCCACCCTTGTAGGATAGTGCCACATTGCCAGTAGGGTTAGCATCGCCACAAGTTACTACTGATTTTGGATCTATTATCTTTTCTGCTAACCCCTCTACTATTTTCCTTATTTCTCCAATCCTCTCATAATTTAGTGAGAATCCCGTACCTCCAAACATCTGACCATCATCATCAATTCCACCCCTACTAATTTCTACATACCCACCGGCAATCAAGCCCCTCATCTCCTTCTTTAACACTTTCTTATCAGCAATATCGTTAAACTCTGAATATGGGAAGCAATACTCATAATCCCATTCAAGCATCTGCTTAAGCATCTCTGACTGAATACTAGTTAGCTCCTTCATAACATCCTCCCCGTTTCTGGATCTTCCCTGTATATGAATGTACCCTTAGTAGCCTGCTTCTGCTTGCGTTTCTTAATTATGCCGGGGTTAGTGGCTTGTAGCTCTGGGTGTGTTTCTTGGATCTTCTGCCTACACCTGCGGATCGACTCTGGGCTTGTCGCTCCTGCGAAGTCGCTCTGATTCATGTACCCATCTTTGAAGTAGCCATCTCTCCATTCTCCATTAACTGCCCTACCTTCCTCTACCCAGAATTGCCAGATAGTAAACTTGTCGCTATTCCTAGCCTTCTCATGCTCGTTAAGAATCTTAAGTACTCTGTCGTATGTTTTCATACTGTTCTCCTCTTAAAATCTGGTAATAAAAAGTATCCATTACGCCAAGATCCATACTTCATCCCATCAATTTTTATAACAGGCATTAAATCAACTACTTTGCCAGACTTTCTAAAATAACAAATGACGTACCAATGCTCACCGTGATAGTTGCGATCAATCAAACATACTTCACCCGGCATAATAAGATGATTACGATCACATGACTTATTCCACCTACAAAAATCCTCCCAACTATCTGCCTCATTCCTTTTATCAAAAAACTGACTTCCAACCTGCAAAAGATAAACTGCTAACTTACTAGCATAATCTGGTGTGATTAGATCTTTATCTTTAAGTATTCCCATTCCCATATACACCTCCTATATTTTATTAGCTTATCGGGATGTGCTGCTCGGAAGGCATTCTTTACAACACACCCCGGCAAGCTAACGCTTGCCCCAGATTTATTCCTCTGGTGGAAAAATATCATTCAGATCAGCTTCATCAGTTGATCGAATTGGTGTAGGCTCATCTGAGCCGTGAAGTGGCTTACCCGTTACTCTATCCACTTCCTTAAGCTTGATAAAGCTCTCGAAGGTATCCTCAAGTTGCTCTGCGCCGTTTCTAAGAAGCGTGAGCATATCTATGTCATTCACTACCATGATATTGCCGTCTTTCTTACTTACCTTAAAATCAACCACATGATTAGTGCCGAAGCTTGTCGTTACCCTGCGTGGCATGATGGTGACTTTTATAGCAAACATAGGGATAGGTGAAGCCTTGCTCTTGGTGAATGGCTTTATCTCTTTCCCAAAATCCCAGAGTCCTTGTAAGCGTGTGCCTGACATAAACATCACGAAGGGCTGCATACTATCAAGTAGCATCCCACCTACTAGCTGCGTAAACTTGGGCTTTGGCTCTTTTTGGTTATCAAGCGCATAGAATCCCCGGCTTGTAGTGATGATTGATACATCTACCGCCTCAAATGTTTCTTTGGTAGGCATATAGTAAAGTGTGCCGGCAGGCGCATACTGTCCATCCTGCATTTCATTCTGGCTATTGGCTTCAGTTACCTTAAGCTGTGGAATACTGCCGCCCAAGTTATTGCTGCCTACATCGGCGTTACTCTTAAAGAAGTCTGCCACTTCTGGGGCTACTGCAACACCTTGTACTTCGACTGTAGCAAGTGTTTTGTCTTTGGTCATATAAATTGATTCCTTCCTTAATTCCTACCCTTATTTTTTGGGTGGGAGTACGTTAATAAATGAATAACCTAGCTTGACTAAGGCATCTAGCTCTTTTCCTGATAGTGGATAGTATCCTTCCTTGGTCAAGGGCTTGCCGGTTATCTGATTTAGCACTTGCGATACGTTCTCATCCATTAGGTACATATCTGCTCTACCGTAGTTTGTCTTGGTAAAGAATTTTAACTGTGACATACTTATTCTCCTTACTAATAATTAATTAATACCAGTTGTTTTGATCATGGAACTCTACGGCTTTAGCTGCGCTGCCGTATCTGTTACTTACATAGTCCTTACCCCATGCTACTTGGCAAGCAACGTCTGCAAATTCACACTTAAGCTTAGCGCATGGGTAGGCTTGTACCAGTCCACAAGCTCCGCTAGTCTTATTGATTGCGCCGGGGTTAAGTGAAGACTCTCGGCAGAATAACTCTACCGCATCTTGCCAGTCTGCGCCGAATTGCTTTTTAAGCTCTGCTACAACTAAGGGATTCTTATCTGCGCAGGCTTGGGCTTTAACTCCTAGCTTGATCACCTCTACCGGCTCTTGTGCATGGGCTACGCCCTCAGGAATAGGTGAGAGTAGCTTAACCTCTCTCTTGTGCATAAGAACGGGTGACTGGAATATCACCGGGGTCTGGAAAGTGAAGAAGTAGGTATTAAAAAAGTTATTGATAGCTACAAAAGCTGCAAATAATAGTATTGCTACTATGGTAGGCAAAATCAATTTGCGCTTATTAAACTTGGAACGCTTAACTGGAACTGTGCCTAGATCACTTTCGGATATACCGCCTGTGAATTTGGTTAAATCTATCTTTTTCATTGTGTACCTCCGTTACTAGGTATATTAATGCTTACAGTTACCAATACTAACAGGTTAAATAAAGCTTGTCAAGCCCTCACTTACCAGAGGTAACTTTAAGCATCTGATTAATTACCCCTTCCGCTTGCTTCCACCCATTAGCTACCGCCGATACTACATTACCTCCCACATTATCGAGTGCTGTAAGCCACTCTTTCTGCGCATCAGATAGCACACCACCCTTCTCACGCTTAAGCTCCAAGAATAGTACATAGCCGGGAAACACTACTAGCATATCCGGCACGCCTGACCTTACCCCCATCTTTTTATTCTTCATCTTAATGCCCCACGACTTCGTAAATGTTTCTTGTGGGATATGTGAATAGCATAGTACCTTGCCCGATTTTTTTAAGACTTCCAAGTACTTCGCCACGTTGCAGGTTAAATCATCTTCTTCGTGATTGCGCTCCTTCTTATCGAGTCCTAGTAGCTTTTTGTATTCATCTGTAGGCATTCTTGCATTCATAGTTTTACACCTTTCCACATTCTGAGTGTGGATAACTTCTAATCTGCACGGCGTTTCTACCCCCTTATACCCCCTTGCCTTTGGGTATTGGGGCTTCCTTGCTACTAAGGCTTTCTCCTTAATAGGTATATGTACCACCCCTTCTGCTTTTTTATAGATCCCTCCTAGGCGTTGCAGCACTAGGGAATCAGCATCATCAAGAGTATGTGAGTCGGGAAACCGTTTGTTTCGCTCACTCTTGAATGGGGTACGGCAGGTTGTGACTTCTAATAGTCTGTGCCATGCGCACCTTGCTCTATCCCGATTTATCTACCCATTCACAAACTCCTCAAGTGTAGGAATATGTGGATGAGTCGCAAGATAAGCACATTCAGTGCATTGATGATTTTTGTGATTGATACTAAACCAGTTGAATTTTCGGCCACAAGTATTGCACGGCCATCTCTTATCAAAAAACTTACTAGCGAAGTAGTTGCGTAGATCTAGTTTCAGTTTGGCAGTATTCATAGGGGTATTTGATTCCCCTGTGCTAAGTAATCTATTATCCCTTGGTAATGTTTTCGTGAGTGCTTGCGGCTTCCTGCCCTTCCTACCGTCTTGCTGTATCTAGGTAAAGCTAATTTATTTACGCAAAACTCTATAATCTGTAGTGGCTTATCATACCCGTATCTGTCGTGTACATGCTTAATTGTTAGTAGTTGCTTGTCTTTAAGCATAAAAATACCCACTGTATTGTGGACAAGCTAACTAAAGCTTTGGCAAGCATGTGACTTGCCCCCAACACAATGGGTACTCTCTCTTTAGTTAGTTTACCACGCCCCGCTTGCCGTAGGGACTACCATCTAAATGATGGACGTACAATCACAATAGCAAAAAAAGATTTGACTTGTCAATAGGGTATTTGGTAGTATCTTGGAATGACGAACCGCTTGGACAGTACCGCTAGAAGTAATATCTTGTTGAGTATTTGACCGGCGGTTGGTTTGTGTTTATCCCTCTAGTTATCAAGGACCAACTTAAAGCCCCCTTGGTAACGGACTATCCCGAAGGATAGAACAAGGGGGCAACTCCACTATAAATCAATAAGCACCACTTGTGAATATGCTAATCGTACCGCCACCCTCTTGCGATTGCAGCCAGTGTATTAGCTAAGGCAGTTTCGGCCATCTCGCTATCGTGGTCGTCATTGTGGTACGTTTCTCCATTCTCTACGCACTGATCACGCCTCTTAAAGATTGTAGAGAATGACGAACTATCACCCGTGTAATTCATCATAGCTTCCCGAATATCTGGGTGTACTACAAACTGCTGAGCGTTTGTATACTTGCCGTTTCGCACACCGCCTATTATCTTGCGTGCCGGACATACCCCCGTATGCAGATCGGAAGAGCGTCG
>ERZ869925.1095-NODE-1095-length-13775-cov-15.068950_pt1 | contig 13775 bp, 19 predicted proteins | sample MGYA00579311_ERZ869925 | MGnify/ENA primary metagenome ERZ869925 (study PRJEB32216, sample SAMN09231817) | wastewater metagenome | place: USA: Maryland | collected 2016-07-30 | study: EMG produced TPA metagenomics assembly of the PRJNA472060 data set (Reclaimed...
CCGACAAACTCGACGGGAAAGACGCGACCGACTTCGCACCATGCACGCAAGCGACGCTCACGGCGGCGGCCAGCGTCGCGCTAGACTTCGCGGCCGCCGGGCTCGCGACGTTGACGACCGACCAAAATACGACGTTCACGACCAGCAACCGCGCGGCGGGCCGGCAACCGTACAACTTGCGAATCATCGGCGGCGGCGCGCATACGCTCACGTTTCCGGCTGGTTGGAAGTGGCTCAACAGCACGATGCCGGCCGCAATCGCGTCGGGCAAAACGGGTCGGCTTTGCTTGGAATGTTACGGTTCGGCCGATACCGACGTTGTCGCATCCTTTGCCGTGGAGGCGTAACGCATGATCGGCAATTTAGGCACGGCGTTTCTCGGCGTGGTCGGCACCGACGTTACGCCGGTCGTTTATACGCTCACGCTCGACGACCTATCGACGCGGTTCATGGAATACGACGGGGCAGCGGCGTCGATTAAATTCAAGCTCACCGCAACGAACGGCGGCGGGGCGTTGACGACTTCGAGTTTCGTTTATCTCGACTCATCGCAGGGTAGCGGCATGGCCGCGAATGCGCTCGACGCCGTCGGCGACGTTGCGACACTTATCCAAACGCAGCTTAACGCCTTGGCCGGCTATAGCGGCGTTACGGCCAACGGCGTGGCGACCGTGCCGGGCGATCAGTGGGATTTTACGATCACGTTTCCCGGCGGGCTCGGCGTTACGAATCTCGCGTTCCATGCGTCGAGCCAATGGCACCCGACCGTCACGCTGATAGAAGCCGTGACGCAGCAGGGCGTTGAGGCCGTGACCGGCGTCGCCGAGGTCGTCACAATCTCGGCTGGAAGCGACGGGACGACGACCGTAGAGGGGCAATCGTTTGAGGTTGTCGCCGGGCTGTTTATTACGGTCGGTTCGTTTAGCGGTTTTACGCTCACGGGCGGCGGCACGGGCAACTCGTCCGCGACCTACACCGCAGACGCTACCGGGGCCGTCAGCGATTGGTCAAGCGGCAACCCGTCTATCGCGTCCGTGAACGTGAATACACAAGGGGTCGACGCCGTCACAGGACAACCGGAAATCCACACGATCACGGCGGAGCCCACGAACCCGACGGGCGGATACTGGGAACCCGGCGGCGGCGGCGGCGACGTAGCATACAACGCCGACGAAGCGGCGATTGCCAATCAGATATTCGGGGCCGTCGCGTTGTCCGTCACAGCATCCGGCACGCTCGACGCCAGTACGGTCACGATCACGACCGCCGGCAACGGGCCGATTTCCGACACGGCCCTTAGCCCGGTTAGCGACGTTTTGACCTTACCAGAAGTTACGCATTCGATTGCCTAATATCGACGGGGACAATTCAATGATCGAGATTCAGCTCAGCGATACGCTCGAAGCCGACTTTTCTACGCACAACGACGCCGGAGCGAACACAAACGCCGACTCTACTCCGACGTTCACGGTCTACAAGAACGGCTCGGCCGTCGTCGCGCTCACAAGTCAGAACGCGACGAACTACGGCACGGGCCTTTATCGTTGCCTTGCCGCGATCACTTCGGCAAACGGGTTCGCACTCGGCGATAAGGTCGCGATCGTCGCCACGGCAACCGTCGGCGGCGATACATCCTCGGTTGTTCTCAAGGTCGCGCAGGTCGCCGCGATCTACGCCGCGCAAATCGATCTATCCGACGACGAATCGAACACGCAAGACGAGTATTCTGTTCAATGGTTCAAGAACGGAGCGCCGGTCACTTCGGGCGTTACGTCGCCGACAATTCAAGTAATCAAGCGGGCCGACGGAACCGATCTCGTCGCGGCCGCGGCAATGACCGAAATAGGTTCGACCGGCGCGTACAAATACGATGCGACCGCCGAGGCGAATCGGATCTCGGCAGGGGAGGCCGTCGTCGTTCAAGTCCAAGCGACCATCGACGGCGCGACGCGAACGTGGCGCAGAATGTTAAGTCGCGACTCCGCGGCGGCCTAACGTAAACGGATCAAGACAAATGGGAATGTTCGCGAAGCTACTGCCTTTCCTCGACGACGAGTTCGGATTCGATCTCGGCGGCGGCCTCGCGCTTGCTCCCGACTACGATCCCGTTTGGTTGCGTTGCCAAGACGCCGTATTGAACGCGCTCGTCGAAATGGCCGAGGCCGGAGAACTTCCGGGCATCGCGGCGGCCTCGATCATCGCGGCCGAACAACCGGACGTTTCGCGACTCTTCGGGTCGACGGGAAAATGCCTTACGCTTTCCTATCCCGGTTTGATCGTGTGGCCGTTTCAACAAGAGGCGTCTGACGTCGCCGCGGGCTCGAACCTCCTCGACGAGATTACTTATCCGGTCGCGATCTCGATTGTCGATAAGGGTTCCGGGTCGACCGGCGCGGACGGCATGATTATCAACCGTTCCTATCGTCGGCGTCATATGCTTTGGCGCGAGAAGATCTCCCGGAAGTTTCGGCACTTCCTCGCAACGCCGGACGAGGTTCGCGACGTTTACGTTCGTTACCAATTGTTCGCGATTCCGTCGGCCTACAAAAACGACGACCTATTTCACGGCGCTATCGTCGCCGATTTCATTTCACAAGAAACCCGCGACAACGAAGGCGGCTAAACCGCAGGAGTTACACGATGAGCGCAGCGACACGAATGGGAATCGGCACGACCTCGACCGTCGACACGGCGCTCGGGTTCATTTCGGAGAACATCCAATCGGAGCGGGTTCACCTCGCATCCGATGATAAGTTCCGCGGGACGTACTCGAACAACGCCGGGCCGACCATCGAAGGGCCGGAGCGGGTTTTCGGCACGACGGAACACGCTTTCAACCCGGAGGAGGTCGCGATCATTCTCGAACTCCTCGGGTTCACGCCGACGGGAACCTCGTTCGCGTTGAACGATAGCGCGCTTCCCGAGCGTTACATGACCATCGACCGCGAGGAGAAGGTTCATACATTCTCGGGTATGGTTCTCGCGTCGGCTACTCTGCAATGTTCGGCCGGGTTCCCGTGGCGTTGGACGCTCAATTGGTTGGGTGAACAAGAGACAATCGGAAACTCGGGAACGTTCCCCTCGATCTCGTTGACGGAAACCGGCCCGCTCGCCATGCACCATGCGGCCGTTACGCTCGTCGGCGCGGGGTCGCGGGTCGTCGAGGATATTTCGATCACGATTGATAATATGGTCGAGCATCGTTGTTTCAATGCCGACTTTTATACGCCGGAGCGCCACGGCCGAAACGTCTCGGCCTCGTTCGCCGTTCCTTACGAGGGCAACACGGATATGCTCCGGGCCTCGGTCGCCGGAGCGACGGGCCTTATCACTTGGACGCGGGCGAACTATTCGAGCGCTTGGACGTTCGGCAACTTGCAAGCGCCGCGCGGCATCGTCTCGAAATCGAAGGGATCGAAGCGGATGTTATCGTTCGACGCCGTCGCCCGCAAAACGGGTTCGACGATGGAACTCGCAATCGTTCACGACTCGACGCCGTAGCACGCCGCAAGGCAACGGCCGCGGAACGGCCGGCTACGGTTTGGTTTTTGGTTTCTTATCTCTAACGGAGGACGGATCGAATGAGCGGAACAATTTCGGATTACTTGGAAGATGGGTACACGGTTCAAGCCGGGATCGCGCCGGTCGAGGGAGTTCACAACGGAATCTCTATCGAGTGGCGGCCGTGTCTCTCGGCCGATACGTCAAAGGTAATGGACGCGAAAACCGACGCGGCTTACATCGAGGCCGTCGTCGGACTCGTCGCCGAGAAACTCGTTCGATGGAACTTAAAGAACTCGAAGGGCGAAACGGTTCCGATCACGAAAGCGAACGTTGCGCGGGTGCGCAGACGGTTGCTCGATCCCATCGCGAACGCCGTCGTTTTCGGCGACCTCCCGGACGGGACGAAACTCGACATCGAGGCCGACTTAAAAAACTAAGGGTCGGCCTTCGGTTTCTCCTCGATCATCCGAAGGTCGCGCGGCTTAGTTGTCGGGAGTGTCAACAATGGATGATTACGCCCGAATGGGAGTTTCAAAAACAACGGGGGACGGGCAATCGCGATCCCCGTCCTCCGGGTTTCCCGACGCCGTGCGGCTCGTGTCCGCGCGAGTCGCCGGCTAGGGAAGCCGAAACGACGATCAAGGAAAAGAACGTTCGGGCGTTTTTGTTTTGGCAAGAGGTTCGGGAGTCGAACGGCGCGGCGCTAACTATTTGGTCGGCGCTTACCGGCAGGCAACCGGATCGGCTAACGTATCGGGTTTTGCAAATCGTCGGGGCCGTCGTTCGAGATCACGAACTATCCGTACAACTCGAAGCGACTTCGCTCGGGGTTCTTTCGGCGTCGATGAGAAGATAGGGGAAAGCCGTGGCCGACCGCAAAGTTACCTTTACCCTCGGAACGGCCGTCGACCCGCAAGCCAAACGGGAGGCGGCCGAACTCGCGGCCATGCTATCGTCGATTAAGACGGCGGCCGAGGGGGCGACCAAGGCCGTTCGGGCGACGTTCGACGCCTCCTCCCGTGGGCCTCGTAGCGGCGGGGCCGGTTCCGGGGGCTCGGGAGGCGCTCCGGGAGGCCGGCGCTCGCCTACGGCCTCGGGAGGCTTCGAGCGGGGCTATGATCGGGCAGCTATCGACGACCTCCGGCGGCAACGGAACGACGAGCGCCGGGAACGGGAGGGAATCCTCGCCGACCGACGCCGGGAGGCCGAGGCCGAAAAGCGGATCCTCGCCGAGCGGGTTCGAGCCAACGTCGAGGCCGGGCAAAGGATCCGGGACGCGGCGCGGGCGACTAAGGCCGGGAACTATCAGGCCCGCGCAGGCGGAACCTACGGGGCCGGGTTCGGCCGCGGCGGGGGCGGTTCGTCGATTCCGTCCGACGGCGATTTTAAGTCGCATATCGAAGGAGTCGCGAAAGCCTACGAGGCGCAGGAGCGGGCGGCGGCGCGGGCCGCGGCGACCCAACAAAGGAACGTTCGCGAACTCGTCTCGGGTTCGAAGCAAGCCGCGGCGGGCGTCGGCAGTATCGCCCGAGCGTTCGTCTACCTCGGAGTTAGCGGCGAGGAGAATCTCGAAAAGGCGCTCCGGGTTCTCGCCAAGTTCGAGGCGGGCATGTCCGGGATCTCCGGCGTCTCGAACGTCGTCGGCGGCGTGAGCAAGGCAAGCCGAGCCTATCGCGGCCTCGGAGCCGGAGCGGGCCTCGCGGCAGGCGAAGGGGCCGTCGGCGTCGGCGGAACCGTCGCGCTCGGGGCCGCGGCGTTGGCTACCGGCGCGGGCGTCGGGTTTGGCCTCGGTCGACTAGCAATCGGCGAGCATTCTTTCGGCCGCATGACCGACGCTTGGGGCGTTACCGATTGGGCCGGAGAAAAGGCGGCGGCCAACCGAGGCCGAGTCGCGACTACGGCGAACCGTCAAGTTCGGCAACGCGCCCGAACGGCCGAGCGCTACTCCGACTATTCGACCTTGGCCGGGTTCGACATCGCCGACGCCGAAGGGCGCGGCGGCCTCGGGGCCGGATCGAATCGCGCTCGGGCGGCAGTAGCCGAGGCGCGGGCGCGAACGGCCTCGTTCGAGAACCGAGTCGCCACGGGAGGCGGGGGGAGTTTCGAGCAAATCACGGGCGAACGTTCGGCCGCGAAAAACGGCGAGGTCGCGGCGCTCAATACGGCCTTGGCAATCGAAGAGCGCCGAAAGCAAATCATCACGCAAACCGTCGAGAAAGAAAAGGAAAAGACGCGGGCCGTTATGGAAGGGATCGAAGCGTCGAAAGCGTCGCTCGGTTTGGCCGACGCGGCGACGGTTCGACTCGCGGAGAGCGGGGCCGGCAAACGAGCGCGGGGCGAGAAGTTATCCCGCGAAGAGGCCGGAGCGCTCGGCCAATTTTTCGGCGACGCCGGACAAGAGGAGGCCGCGAAACTCGGGGCCGACGTTCTCAAGAGTAACCCCGAGTTGGCGAAGTTGGCCGACGAAATCGCCAAGGCACGGGCCGCGCAGGAAAAGGCCGTCCTCGTCAAAGTCGAACAAGAGTTGACGGGCCGAATCGTCGTCTCTCCCGACGGCGACAAACTAAAGGCCGACATCGAGCAGATTATTAAACAAATGGAAGAGGAACGCCGTCGCTTGTTGCGCGAGGCGTTCGACGCCGAAAAGAATGATCGGCAATCGCGCGAGGATCTCACGCGCACGACGAGCGGAGCCTAGCGAATGAACCCGACCGACTTATCGGCCTTAGCGACGCGGATCGAATCGACGCCGGGCGTCAACGAGATCCCGCTCGCGCCGTCCCGACCGATCAAGGCGAACCCGTTATCGGCCGCGGCGCTACGGAACCCGAAGATCCCGCGCAGGTTTCCGGCCTCGTCCTCGACGACGAACGACCGAGCGCGAACCGTGTCGAACGACGCGCTCCGCAACTCGGCGAACGTCGCCCCGAGGCCGGCCAGTATCGACAAGCCGAGCAATGCGAAAGACAATCGGCGGTTCGTTTGTTCGAGTCGTTCGATTCTGTTTTCCAGCGTGGACATTGCCGCGGCCTCCGGGGGTTCGAAATGATCGATATTCGTTACGGAGCTTACCAATTCTCTCCCGGACTTCAAACGTATCGGTTTGCGATCCGTCCCGGTTTCTCGGAGAATTTCCTCCGGGCCTCGCATACTTACGAGGTAGAAATCCGCGGTTATCTCGTCGTCGACCATGACGTTACCGACGCCGACGCGCCGGCCGATCTCGTCCGACAAATTCGGGAGTTCAAAGCCGCGTTCGCTATCGACGGCCAAGACTTCACGGCCCGCAACTCCGAAGGGGAGATCATCGACTCGGTACTCTCGGCGGAGATCCTCGGCGGCCTCCGGGTTCTTGAGGGGCCGACGTTCGAAGAGGCCGGGCCGGGCGAACTCGTTCGCAAGCGAACCTTTCGGGTATTGCTCGGCGGCGAACAAGTTCTAACGACCGGGCCGGGCGGAGGCGGAACTCCGGCCAACGTCTCACGGAATCAATCGATTAGTTACGAGGGCGACGGCGGCCCGCGGTTCGTGATGGTCGAGACGATGAACACGCCTCCCATTAAGCAACAAACCAATCGGTTTACCAAAACGCGCTGCACGCAATCGGGGTCGATTGTTCGTCGGTACTCGCGACCGGCGCTCCCGGCTCCGATCCATCCGGCCGACGAAAAGCACGACTTGCGTCAAGTCGCGTTCGTCGACCGCGAGAACGATACTTACGAGGTTAGTTGGACTTATATTTTCGAGCGCGGCACGGCGTTCGGCTAAAGGCAAAGGGGAAAGATTATGGCAACTTGCGAATGGGTCGGGAACGCGCTAGCCGTGGCGCAGGTTCATACATGGACGTTTGCCGGCACTTGGGAAGCGACCGACGTAATCAACGTTACGATCAACGGCAAGACGATCTCGGTCGTCGCCGGTTCGACGGTCGCGGCAACCGTAGCGACGACGGTTTACACGGCGCTTGCGGCCTCGACGATCCCCGAGTTTCGGGAAATCACTTGGAGCGACGACGCGGCCGGCGTTATCACGGGAACCGGCGTCACGGCCGGGCAACCGTTCGTTTGCACGTTCACGACGACCGAAACCGGCGGCGGCGGGGCCGACGCGCAAACGATCAACGGCGGCGCGTCCTCGACGGGAACCGTTACCACGGCCGCGAGCGGGCCGAATGACGTCGCGAATACCGCGAATTGGTCGGGGGCCGCTCTGCCGGTCAACGGCGATACGATCATCATTCGCCGCGGCGTCTCGTTGCTCTACGGCCTCACGACGCTTGCCGGCGTTACTCCGGCCGTTCTCAAGATCTTCTCGGAGTTTTGGTCGAACGGTTCGCGGATCGGACTTGCCGAGATCCACGGCTCGGGAACGTCGGCCTACGTCGAATATCGTTCGCGGTTTTTCGAGTTGCTCGGAGCGACGGCGGCCGACCTCGGCCTCGGGACGAACACGAAAGGAAACTCTCTATTAAACATCGACTTCAAAACGGGAACCGTTGCGCTCACGGTTCACCGAACGCCGACGTCGGTCGACGATGCGCGGCCCGCGTTGTGTCTTGCGATCAATCCCGGAACCGTTGCGAACGGAACGCTCGAAGTTCTTTCGGGTTCCGTCGGCGTCGGGTTCTATAACGAAACTTGTAAGGTCGTCCCGAAGATCGGATACCGCACGAATAAGGAAAGCGATTCTCAAGTTTACTTCGGCCCGAACGTGACGCACGGAGCGACGTTCACGCAATCGGGCGGCATCGTCGAGATCAACTCGGCGACGACGCAAATCGACAAGACGGGCGGAACGTTGACGATCAACGGCACGGGCGCTCACCCCATCGTGAACAACTTCGAGGGCGCGATCGTTTACAATTCGACGGGAACCATCGGAGCGACGTCGGTCGAGATCGGCGGCGAGGCGTCTCTCGACTTCTCGCAAGATCTCACGGCGAAAACGCTCGGCTCGGCGATTCAAGCCTATGCCGGGGCGACGATCATCGTTCCGGCCGACGTCGTGACGAGTTTCGCGTTTAAGGCCGTCGGTTGTCGGTTGTCCGATATTAAGATCGAAAGCCAATTCGATAAGACTTGGACGCCGACCTAAGAGGATCAAATGGCAGCAAACGGGATTGAGACGAGCGCCACGTTTCCGGGGGTCGTCGCCGTCGTCGGCGGGACGTTCACTTGGGGACACGGAGAAACGCCGGGCGTTTGCGTTCTGCAAATCGCTCCGCAACCTCGCGCGCCGAAAACTATCGGGACGCTACAAATAACCTACGGAAACGTCGGACTCAAATTCGACCGTTGCCGGGTCGTCTCTTCGAAGATCCGCCGCGACTCCTCCGGGCAAATCGTCGAGGTCGTGATTCAAGATTGGCGATGGGAGTGGCAGGATCGCGGCTATATGAATTGCCGATACAACGTGCGAAACGGCGACGGAACGCTCGTCGACCATTGGGAGAAAGCGCCGCAATCGATTGCGTCGGAGGCGTTCAAAGCGTTCGGGCAAAAAACGTTCGACGTAACAAAGTTGCCGAATCAACCGAGGCCGCTCGTCGATTGGACGATGGAAAACCCGGCGCGGGCGTTGTCGACCCTTTGCGAGTCGCTCGGTTGTCGCCTCGCGCCGAAGTTCGGCAACGGTTGCGACGTCGTCAAGGTCGGCGAGGGGCAGGCGTTGCCGACCGGCAAAGAGTTTCCATTGATCGAAATGAATCAAGGGTTTGACCCTCCCGAAAAACCCGGCGGCCTTATGGTCGTCGGCGGGCCGGCCGAGTTTCAATGCGACTTCGAACTCGAAGCCGTGGCGCTCGAAGCGACCGGCGAATATGTTCCACTCGACGAAGCGAGCTACAAACCGGCGGGCGGCTGGACGCAAGACGCCACAATTAGCCTAGACGGAATTAGCGAAGCCGACGCGAAGATTAAGCAGATCGCGAAATCTTCGGTTTATAAAACCTATCGAATCAAGTTCGACAATGGTCGCGTTTTGATTCCCGGCTACACGGACGAAACCGGCGATCAAGTAACGCGGATGGATCAACTCGTAATTCTCGACCGGCAATGCGAGCAAGTCGAACAACTCGGAAAGAAAGAGTTTCTTCCGTCTATGGTGTACGGTGCGTTTCGCGACGACGATAATTTATACGGATACAGCAACACGCTCGACGAGGCGAAGCCGATAGCCGACCTCGATTCCGACCTCGCGAAAACTTCCGTCTATCGCCACGGCCATACCGTCGACACGGAACGCGGCATCGTTCGCCTCTCGACTCGTTGCGTTCATATCAACGAAGATACGGACGAGATCGAACCGGCCAAACTTCGCTTAAGAATCGCGGTTTGCGTTCGCGACTACGCGACCGGAGGCGTTAAGCGCCACACGCGCGAGCGAACTTATCCCGGCAATAATTCGACGACGCCAAAGATCCTACGCCACGAGGAGATCGTCGCCCGGTCGATTCCCAAGTATCCAAATCAAGCGGGCCTCGGCGGTTCGTTCACGAAGTACGAGAACACGAACAACGTCGAGGAGATCGACAAAGAGGCCGACTATTATCTCGACATCGAGGAGCAGGCTTATCAAACGCTTTACCCTGCCGATGCGACTTACGCCGGAATCGTTCCCTATTCGCCCGATGGAACGTTGCAACATATCGTTTGGACTTGGGGCAACGGCGGGCCGACGACGACGCGGCTCGGGTACAATTCAGAACTTGTGAACTTTATCACGCCTTACAAGCAACGCCGAATTAACGCGAACGTGCAAGCGGTCGTCGGCAATAACGGAATCGCGGCCCAATGATTACCGGCGAACTTCAATCGATCATCGCGGCCGAGGTTTCGAAGCAACTCCGCGCGTCACGGATGGGCGACGGTTCGGCCTCGATGCGTGTCGATCCGTACAATATCCCGTTTCGCAACGACTCCGGCGAAGTGATTCCGCCTTATGCCGTAATGCGTCCAGACGCATTATCAACCGAGGATGAATCGCAGGGGAATTGGTTTTTCAAGGTGGTCAAACCAGACGACCAATTTCGTAGGCGATATTACATAAACGGCCCCGTCGCGATTCCAGACGGCGGATTCGGAATGTGCAGCGACGGAACATATCCGACGATAGTTAGTTATGGCGGCGGCGGTGTTGTAGATTTCCAAGATCGCGGCGGCGTTTGTGAGGGCTCGTGGAAACTAAACGGGGCGGCAGGCGGCGTCGGCGGCGTCGGCGCTTTTACTTACATTGACGACTACGGCTACAAGCCGGGTATCTACGCCTCGCGACTAGCACTGGTAGTTCAATCCGAATTGACGCGGCTCACTATAGTTACAGACGCCGAGATCGAAATATTCGGAACGCTTGCGTGCAAGATCGTCGACAACGGAGGAACGACGAATATGGAAGTCGACGTCTACTATGCGAACATGATTTCAAACATCGACCATCCAGCGTCGATTGCAAAAATCGGAAACGGCGCATATTGCGAGGTATCGTACAATCACACTCGCGGCGTTTGGTACATCCTAACGTCCGACTATATTCTCTAGTCATTTCTAGGGTTCGTTGTATTTGCAGATTGAGAACTCGTCGGCCTTACCTCCGGCCCGGAGTTGTGCGATCCGATTCTCGGCCTTGCGCACGGCGGCGACGAGCGCCGGCCAACCCGACGCGCCGAGGATCGCGACGATCTCCCGACCTCGTTGTTCGAGCGTCAAGCCGACCGAGATTTCTCCCGACCCGTCGACGCGCACGGCGAGGACGATAGTCGTCTCGCCGCGAGCGCCTCCGGTCGTGAACACGCCGCAACGGATGAACCCGGAGAAGTCGGCCGGGTCGAAATCATTCGGCACGGGCGACCTCGTTCCGTTCGGCAAGTACGGCCGCTAGTTTAACGGCCTCCTCGACGAGCCGGGGGACGTTTCTAAGGTCGAGGGCCGTAAGGTTCGGCAAGTCGTCCCGGTTCGCCTTGCGAGCGTCCTCGACGCAAACGGCGGCCGTTGCCAGCAACGCCTCGATTCGACATCGGATCGCGTAGTTCGTCACGGTTAACCCTCCCGTCGTTCTGCCGGAGTTCGTTTCGGTCGGCCGCGCTTCCCTCGTCCTCGCGCGAGATCCCGGAGCGCGTCGAGATCCTCGCCGTCGAGAACCCGCGAACGCCCGAGGTATTGGCCGAGGCCGTGAGCGTGGCAAAGTTTCTTGGCGACCTCGTAGCCGATCCCGACCGAGGCCGCGGCGGTTTGTAGGGTTATCATTGGCCGGCTTCCACGGTTCGGGCTCCTTCGTTGGGTTCGGTTGACGGCGAGACTATGCGATCCAGTTTTTTCCGTGCGCCCCGATGTTGACGGCGCAACGATACATAAAGTCGAGGAACGGAACGATAACGTGTTGCCCGGCGTGGATAATCAAACCGGGCTCGGTCACGATCTCGCCGTCGACTCTAATCCATCCAACGGCGATCTCGCGGCGAACAATCTCCTCGTCGTATTTGTCAAACATGAGGTGCGTTCGCATTTGGTCGAGCAGTGTTCCGCGTTCGGTGCCAGTCATTTGAATCGTTCTCGGTTGTGGTTTCGGTTGGGTTCGACCCGAGGGGCGATTCCCTCGGGCGTTGTCGATTAAAGAAAAAACTCGATCCCCTCAGAGGCAGCAAAGGCGCGGGCGTCATCAGAGTTGGCGAACGTGTGAATCGTCCCGGTTCGGCAATCGACGCAAACCCACGGCAGGCATCGCGAGTAGTCGACGCCGGCCACTTGCAACCAAGTGTAATCGGGGTCGCATTGCCCGGTAATCTTCCGAGCGTTTAGCATTGCAGTCGTCATCGTTCGTTTCCTTAGTTGGGGGACAAATCAAACCGATGGGAATATAGTACCAGTATCGGTACGTTTAGCAAGTGGGGATTAGAAAATCGCAAAACCTCGTAAATCAGGCCGTTTCGCTATCGGAACCATTAACGGCCGTTTATTCGTTCCGACCGGAACCGCTCAAATTGGGCCGAGTTCGTTTGTCGGTTCGTCTCGTCGTCGGTACGATTCCGCTATGAGCAACAAACCAAAAACGCCCGACCTCGTCTCGACCTCCGACGCCGCGAAGATCCTCGGCGTTACCGACTCCCTCGTTCGCCGTTGGGGGCGCGAGGGCAAACTATCCGTTTTCGTCGTCGGACCTCGTTCCCGTTTACTCTACCGGGCCGAGGTCGTCGCCCTATCAAAGCAGGATCGGAAACCGGGGCCGAAACCGTCGGCCAAGATCCGCAAGCGCCGACCGGCCTCGAAGCGCGTTCGAGCGAAATAGTCGGCCTCGGTTCCGTTTTGATTAAACTCGACTTGCCGAGCGTACCGAAATCGGTACTATTGGCAACGTCGAGTTTTGTTTTACACGGAGGCCGAACGATGATCGACGACGAGGACGACGGAAACGAACCCGGATTGACGCAAGGCGAGCGGCTATTCTTTGCGCTCGCGATCCTCGGGTTCGCGGCAATTTCGGTTCTTTGCCTTTCGGTGTCGCAATGAATCAATCGGAGTTTGATTTCGACGCGGCGGCGACGGCCCGACGGAACGACCCGGCAACGAGCCATAAGGCCGCGGCCTCGGCCAAGGTAGCAGAATCGCGCGCCGTTGTACGGGCCGTTCTATCGAGCGCCCCCGTTCCGTTGACGTCGTTCGAGATCGCGGCCGAGGTTTCGGAGCGTTGCTCGCCGTCTCGCGTTCGAGGAGCGCTCGCCGAACTCACGGAGGCCGGAGAGTTGCTCGTCGATGATCTCGGCGTTTCGGAATACGGTCGGCAATGCTCCCGTTATCAATTAAAAAAGTAGGTTCCCAAATGTTCAACGTCGTCGATACCCTGCAACGGATCTTGACCGAGGCCGAATCGATTGGTTGCAAGTGTCCCGAGGGGGCCGCTTGTTCCGTTTGTGAGATTGTGTTTTTAGCTCGGGAGGCGCTCGAAGAGATCGAGACGCCGGCCGAGGTCGTTCGATAATCAAAAGGAGTTCGAGACAATGCTCGTTCTATCACGGAAGAAAAACGAAACAATTATGATCGGAACCGACATCGTTTTGACGGTCGTCGACATCCGGGGCGACAAGGTTCGCCTCGGGATCGAAGCGCCGAAGGAGGTAGCGGTACACCGGGCCGAGGTATTCCGAGCAATCGAACGGGAGCAGGGTCGAGGCGGAACCGCCCCGAATACGGCCTAATTTCGGCCGCTTGCAATTAGTACCGGATCGGGTACTATTAAACCTAGTAACGAACCCAACTCGTTTGTAGGAACCCCGAAGATGA
>ERZ869925.1097-NODE-1097-length-13714-cov-3.739439_pt1 | contig 13714 bp, 11 predicted proteins | sample MGYA00579311_ERZ869925 | MGnify/ENA primary metagenome ERZ869925 (study PRJEB32216, sample SAMN09231817) | wastewater metagenome | place: USA: Maryland | collected 2016-07-30 | study: EMG produced TPA metagenomics assembly of the PRJNA472060 data set (Reclaimed...
TCCATCTACCGGAACGCCGAGGCCCAGAAGAAGCAGATCGAAGCGGGCACCACTCCTGATGGCCGTATGATGACGGTCGCTCAGCGGGCGGACGCGCTTTCACAGCTCTCGTATGATACGGGGATTCAAGTTCAGTCCGCCGTGACACCCCTCTTCTCTCGTTTCAATGAAACGAAAGCGGGGTTGGAGCAGGTGTTGGCGTCGTTCAAGTTCAACAATGCGGGGCTCCGCACGACAGGTGCGGGGCTGCGTCAGCAGGGGGCGGACCTCGCAATCCGGGCGGGTGGGGTGGGTGTGCAAGCGGCTCAGACGATGGCGGGAGTGGAGCAGGCACGGCTTGATGCCGCACGCGGGCAGGTGGAGAACCGGCTGGCGGTGGCAGACCGGACGTTGCAGGCCCAGCAGGGCGAGCGGGAGATGGCCCAACTCGTCAGCGGGATGGCTCAGGCACGCGAGCAGATCGGACAGGCGGCGATCATCGACTCCGCTCGCCTCCGGATTGACGGACTGACAACGACCGCTCAACTTATTCAGCAGAATCCACGAAGCGTGGTGTCATGGTTCCAAGGGCTTCTGGCTCTGTACACGGCGAATCAAGGGCAGGCTCCAGAGCCTGGCTTTCAGGCTCCACGACCGCAAGGTGGCGGTCAGCAACAGAACCCTAGCCCCCCTTCCAGTCCTGCACGGACGCCTGGCTCACAGCCTGACCAGACTGGTGGGGGTTTTCAACGCACGGGTTCGGCCCCGACGGTCCGCCCGCAGCGGAGCAACATGGGTCCGCCCCGCAATCAGAACCGTCTGCCGGGGGCGTACGAGGGGCCAGGTCAGGCTCCGGTGCGTACCGTGCGGACAGGACGAGGCCCCAGCGTTGATGAGGGTGATGGTGGGTTCATGAGCAGTCTTCCTCCGTTGAGGGAGAATGCACGGGACTCGTACCGCTATCCTCCAGACGAGTACCGTTGATTAGGAGCAGGACATGGCGATTCTTGAACAGGCAGGCGGAGCGGCACCACCCTTCAACACGATCAACCCGTCGGGGGTCGATGCCAACACGTCCTTCTCGAACCTGACACAGATCGCCCTGGCAGCACGGGAGCGGGCGCTTGCTCGTCAGAAGATGGGCGTGGACGTACAGCAGGCTCAGGCTGACCGTCAGCAGCAGGGCCAGCAGTTCCAGCAGAACCAAGACCTCCAGCGGGAGGAGATGACGCAGCGGGCGGCCCTCACCCGTGAGGACTTGGCGTTGCGAGAGAAGCAGATGAGAGAAGCGGCCCAGGCCCGCGACGACGAAAACTCCTTCCGCATCCTCATGGAGCAGAAGTCGCAGAACGCCATCCGTCTCCAGCAGGAACGGGAACAGGCCGACGAACACTTCGATCAGTTGGCGGCCGAAAAAAAGGCCCAGTTCATGCGCGAGTACCTTACAAAGAGGAGCGCGGCAACGGCCGAATTGGAAGCCCTCCAGAAACAGATGGTGGGGCTCCAGTCGTTGAAGACGTGGCGTGAGAACCTGTACTCCAAGAACCTGACTGATCCAAATGGGGTTGGTATCGGGGTACAGCTGTTGAAGGGGTTGAATCAGCAGGCACAGGGTCGGGTGATGCAGCTCGACCCGGCACGGCAGGCTTTGAAGAAAGCCCTCGAAACCATGACGCAGGACCCCTCCTTTGGCGGGGAAGTGTCGGCGGTGCCCGGAGCGGGAATCCTCCAGAAGATCGGTGATGTGGTGGGGCTCGGATCGTTGGCCCAGCCCACCGAGTATGGGAAACCTTCAGAACAGGCGCAGGCGATACTCCGTGATGATCCGGAGCGGATGAAGTACTATGGTTTGGATGGGCAGACGACCAGTTCCTACGCGACGTTGGCGGAGTCGTTGTCGCAGTACGTGCATGGTGCAAAGGTACCACCGGGGGCGTTGGTCCCCCGCATCCAGATGTTGCTCACCGTGCTGGATAAGTCGGAGAACGGAACGGTAGAGGAGTACCAGAAGAAGGAATTGAGAGGCATGGCCGCCCGTCTGTATCAGGACATGCAAAAGGATGGGGTTGATGTGGACACGCTGGACCGGCTGATGTGGTCCGCTTCGGAGATGAAGAAGGACGCGGCGGGTGTGGCGGCGGGCACGGAGGGTGCGGTGCAGCAGCAGCAGTTGGCGACGACAGGGAAGATCGCCAAGGGCGTGGACGGGGTCCTGAGTGCCAAGGAATTGCGTCTCCAAAAGATGTTGTTGGGGTACTCGTTCCTCAAAGATGAAGGGGGTCGGAGGCTTGTGAAGGGGTGGGGCAACGACCCCTTCTATGACCTGTCAACGGGGAAGAGTCGACAGTTTGTGGAGGAAAGTGTGTTGAGTGTGCTGGGTGCGATCACAGGGACGAAGGACCCCTACGCACTCGTGCAGATGTTGAAAGAGACCGATCCCGCGTCCGAGGCCGAAGTACGGCGGCGCGGATTGGGCCTCATTGCGGACTTGGAGCCCGAAGCAAAGCGGGAGATGATCCGCTTGCTGGAGCAGGGCATCATGTCGTATGGTCAGGAGGCCGTGAAGCTGGGCGTGGCGACCGACCCACGATTGGCGATTACGGAAGACATTGCGGACCCGGTCAAGGTTGCTGCGTTCGAGAAGGATGTGGCGGAGAAGAAGGGTCGGTTGGAGCGGGACCTGCCGGTCGAGGAGGCCGCCCGTGTCTCACCCGAAGTGCAGGGCATCCAGAAGCAGAAAGTAACGGCCCGGAAACAGGCTTGGCAGAACAGAAACGCGGCGGATAATGCCGCCCAAGAAGCATACAACTCCAGGAGAAAGAAGAAGTGACCACCTCGCCCGCGTGGCGGAAAACCGCCGCCCTCCTCTGCACACACCACAACGAACACGGAGCCTCCGCCACCACACTCACCCCAGACCCCGTCAGACTGGAAGGGGGCTTCACCGCCGTCTCCGAAACACTCCTTACCGTGGAGGGTCCGACGCTGGATGAGAAGGCGATCAGGACGTGGTTCTGGGAACATAGGAACACCCGACCAGCAGAGGCTACGCTGGTGTGGTCCTGCTACGATGAGGACGATCAGAAGTCGTACGTCGGGTGGGGTAAGGAGTGCCAGGAATGTCCGCCCTCGCAAAAGCGTCTCCCATTCTTCTTGCGCTTCTCAAAAGAGGCGGCCTTACAGCCAAGCTGACCAAGCAGGTTGTCAAGCACCCGTGGAAGAGTGGTTTCACCGCCGCTGGAGCGGGGCTTACCGCAATGTCGTTGCCTTCTCTTGCGGATGATGTAGGGGGGTTGATGGGGTTTGATCTGAGCGGGGAGCGGGGACGGGTGGGGCAGATGGCACGAGCCCAGGGTGTGGGGTCGTTGCTCGACGATCTTGATACGTCGTACGACCTCCTCAGGGAGGAGGAGATTGCACGGGCGACCCGTCCGTTCCTGGGCGTGGATGGGGACCCATTCGATGCGATGCCGATGGCGGGGGCGAGGGAGGCATCATCGCAGTCGCAGTTTCAGTCGGCGTTGGCGGCACGACAGGGAGAACTGGCTCGGTTGTCGGTCGTTGACCAGGGGGACACGTCGTTCGAGGAACTCGCACTCCGCATGGGAATCTAATCATGGGCAGCAAGAGGAACAAAAAGGCGGCTATCGAACGGATTGTGAAGAAGGCCGCCGAAGCAGTCATTCCTGGTGAAGGTCTTGGAAATGAGATAGAACCTCCAGAAGCGCTAATTCAAAGGGCATCTTCGGGCGTTTCTGATTTGTTGTCTGATCCTCCTGATTTTGGTGCTCTCGAATTGGACCCTGATGATTACAATAAGTTGATGTATGACCGCGCTGTAGAACTTGTGCTCAAAAAGAAAAAAGGAAGCCCAACTCTTTTACAACGAGAGTTTGGAATCACATACACAAAAGCCTCCAGTTTCATCCAACGCATGACAGAAGAGGGATTACTTAGTAAAGACAATACAAAGAACGCACAGGACGCTCTGATTAGTTTGGAGGACTGGAGTGCTGGATTTGATCCCGCCCAAAGCGGGGTACCTAGGGTTCAACCTTCGATAGTTCCTGGGATAGAACCCGAAGTTCCTCGTTATGTTCCACAAGCAGCGGGGAAAAGGATAACCACAGAAGGTCGAAATACGCGCAATGCTAAGTTAGAGTTGTCTCAACTGGAGAAGCGTCTCGCTGCGAATACTGAACGGAAAGCGATGGGTCGAGTCCTTCGGGATGGGGTGAGTAAGGCTGCGGCTGTCGAAGCGGGTGTCGAAGGGGCAGGAAAAGCGGTTGCGTCCGCAAAGGCGTTGAAGGCTGTAGGCAAGTTGTCCAAGGGCTTCGGAAAAGCGGCCTTGGGGTTTGGCGTGGGTGGGACGGCGTTGGCGGCCGCGTCACTGCTGCTCGATCCGGCTGTGGAGATGGTCAAAGGGGCCGGGGAGTCACTGGGGTTGAGGGAACCCGTGGAGTTTCAGCGGTCGTTGCAGGCTCAGCAGCAGATGGCGTTGGCGGAGCGTGTGCAGCGGAGGAAGAAAGAACGGTTGGATAGGCTGACGCAGGAGAACGCCGCCAATATTGCGGTGCAGAATCCGCACCTGTTCCAGGAGATTCTGGCGGGGCGGGAGTTGCCGAGGGACGCGGTGGTGCTGGGTGGGAGGCCGAGAACGGACTTGCTCAAAGAGGTGGCACGGAACATGGCGGCGGGCAACTATCAGCAGAGCAATATAACGGATGACCTTTTGCAATGAACCAGAAGTTTATTCAACGCGTGCTTGCAACGCTGGAGCGTATTGCAACCAGCGGGACTTCTCGTGAGTTGAAGAGGGTTCCTTTGTTGAAGAAGATTCTTGAAGAAGCGCAAGAATTGGAAAGTATTCGAGCATCGAAGGTCAAGGGGGCACAATTGCGTCCGCCGTGGGCTCCGCCGAGGGAACCGTTTGCGGGGCGGTTGGGGTTGTTCGGTGGGAAAATGAAGGCACCACCGGCGAAGGAGATCAATCCGTTCCGGACGCTCACGAGTTTCCGGGATCGTTCGGCGAGCATTGCAGCGGAGAACGCTCGCAAGGCGAGGGATGCGAAGATACTCAAAGGGGGAATGGATGTACGAGGGGCGGAGGATGCACTGTTCCTGCCGAGTGCGAACACCGCACAGCAGGCGGAAGCTGAGATGCTTTCTGGGGCAGGTTTGCGACGGCTCAACCGACTGGAAGGAGGCGATGAGCCTGCAAAGAATCTGAGTGCCTTGTTCAAGGCGGCGGACGATCCTGTGTTCAAGCAGGACTTGTCGAAGACGCCGCCTGCGTTTATTCAAAAGGCGCTGAATCAGGATAATGCAAAGCGGTTCCGTGGGGAATGGCCCGTCAAGGTGCCGGAGCCGGAGAATCCGTCGGTGCCCTACGGGGAGATGCTGCGGGAGAAGCGGTTGGCGGCGGCGGCACGCTTTGAGGCGGAGCAGGCTTTGCTGGGTCGTAAGTCCATCAAGGCGGCATATGTGCGGCGGTCGTTGAGGCAGGATGATCTGTTGGAGGCGATGGCGGGGACTAAAGAGTCAATCAAGGCGAAACCTCAGGAGAGGGTTGAGGACCTGTTGATCTCCAAGAAACCCTGGGCTGGTGGGGCGAATAGGAATAGGGTGGCGGATGTGTTGGGGCCACACTCGAAGACGGTGAATGCGGTGGATCATCGCGTGAAGCGGTTGGATCAGGCGTTGCAGGAGGCCGTTCGGGAGGGTGTGCCAACGGGTGAGGCGGCTGAGGATGCGGCGGAGGTGCTGTTCAGGTTTGCGAGTGGGCAGGAGGACGCGAGAAGGGTGGAGACGCTGGGGAAGATGACGCTGGCGGAGTTGGGGCAGAAGGCCCCCTTCCTGTCTGAGTTGCTGGCGAAGCAGATGCGGGAGAAAGGGTTGGCGGGTGGGAATGAAGGGGTGCGGACGTTCCTGCGGAATACAGGAAGGGCGGACCCACAGCAGATCAACGTGTTGCAGGTGGTCCGGGCGTTGGCGGCTGGCAAGGGGCACGGAGAGCAGACGAAGATGTTGAAGGGGGTGTTGGTGAAGCCCGGTGGGGGGTTGCCACTCTACAAGTATGCGGATGACAGGAACTTGAATGCACCAGGGTCGGAGGCGTTGCGGGAGATTGCACGGCAGAAGGGGGCGGAGCGGGTGTCTGCGTCTCAGGTTATTCCTGGGGAGCGGGTTTTGATGGAGAAAAGGCGTGCCTCTTTGTTGGCTTTGAAGCAGAAGAAGGCCGTGGGTCTTACTAGAGAAGAGCGAGACCACCTCCAGCGGCTGCAAAGAGAGATGAAAAGCGTGGACTCCAAAGAGGTTTCAGCTCTGACTCCATCCTTTGTAAAAAGGGCGAGGGCGACCCCAATTCCCTACGGGGGGCTATAGTTGGGGGCACACGAGGTACACCACAAGGAGATCACACATGGCCGGTCAGCACGTACAGCCCCCCAAGGAACTCAGCAAGTTTGATTCACAGATCGCAACGATTTCGTATCCTGAGGGTTCGGCGCAAGAAATCCCGTTTTTCATTGCTCCGTATGACATTGTCATCCAGGATGCAAAGTTGAGACACGCTGCGATTGATGACACGGTGGGTCAGACCGCCAAGGTGTCGAAGTATGCCAACGGAAGCGGCAGCCGCACAGACATTACGGCAGTGTCGGCGGTGTTGACGGCGAACGCGAACACGAACAAGTCGATGGCGTTGGTCACCGTCAATGGTGTGCCCTCAGAGAACATTGTGAGGGCGGGCGAGCTGGTGGTTCTGCGAATGAATGGTGCGATTGGTTCTATGACTGGTCTGGTGGCAACCCTCACGTACACACGATCCGTGCTGTAAACCTTGATGGGAAAAGAGTTCTAGGAGTTTTATTATGGCAGGCCAGCACACACGTCGAGTTCAGGAGATGAGCAACCAAGACCTCGTTGTTTTGACTTGGGGTGCGCCTGCTAGTATGATGGTTGGATCAGAGCCCTTCCCTCTTTTTTTGATTCCGTTTGATCTTGTAGTTGAAGAAATTAGACTTGTTCACTTGGTATCAGACCTTGATGCTGTAGCTGTGTGTTTCAAAGCTACTCCTTCGGGAGGCGTAGCCACAGCAATTACTGAAGTTGTCAACACTGAAACTGATGGGGGTGTTGTAAAAACAGCGCCTTTGTTGAGAGAACGTGGAGTTCCAAGTCAGAATATTCTGCGTCGTGGAACTCTTGTAACAATGACAACAGAAGACCTTTTTTCAAACGCTTCTGGGTATTCGGTGACATTTGTGTGTTCGAGGGCGATCAATTGATAGTGGGTGTGGTGGTTGTGGAACGTGGAGGGCACTCGCAAGGGTGCCCTCCTGTGTTTGTAGAGGAGCTTCACGATGGCGGAATACTCACCAACGTCTGTGTACGACCTTCCCGATCTGCTCGCGGGGCAAGCGATGGGGGGCGTGCTGAGTGGGAAGAGTGTCAAGGGGGCCACGCTGTCCCCGGATACGCTGACGCCCGAGGAGCGGATTCCGTTGAGTGAGCGGTTGGGCGTAGTTGACCCCAGCCGCAACCGGATGGTGAACGCGCTCGCGTCGGTGGCGACGAATCCCTTTGTGTGGCTTATGTTCCTGACTGGTCCCGTGGGACGGGCGGCCCTCACGAGCGGGAAACCGTTCTCGTGGGTGCAGGCCAAGTACAGCGTGTTTGCGAAGAAGTCATTGGGGTTCCTGGACAACTTCGTGTCGGACCTGACGTTCACGAGGGGCTCGAACGCGGAGTCGGTGGCGTTGGCGATTGGTGTGGAACGACAGCGGTTGTCGAAACAGGCGTTTGTAGATGGGCTGGGACCGGCCGAATCCAAGATGCTGGGGCGGCTCAATGCGATGGCGGGAGAAGACCTTGCGTGGCATCCGGAGACACCGCTCAACCCGGAGGTGTACGCAAAAGGGACGAAGCAGCGCGAGTTGACACAGAAACTTCATGATCTCTTTTTTGCAGAACAGCACAATCTTGATGGGGATTATGTAGCGACGGTGCCTGCGGGCAAGACGCGGTTTGGGATCAAGATGGACGACGAGGTGCGGGAGGTGCTGGCGGACCTGCCCGAAGGGTTGGATCAGGAAGATGTAAGGCAGCAGGCGTTCCGTTCGGCGAACAGGGAGGCGGCACGGGTTCGTCGTCAGGTGTTGGACAACTGGAACGCAATGACGAAGAAAGAGCGCAGACTTGTGGGTGGGGACCGGGATGCGTACCTGGAAGCGTACGCGCCCAAGGTGGTCGCGTTGGATGGGAAGAATGTGGTGGAGTTGCAGAGCAGTCCCAACCTGTTGAAGCAGCGGGCACCGCTGCTACCGCAAGGGTCCATCTCAAAGGCGTTGGAACAGTTCGGCCCTGAGTATCAGGAGTGGTCTGGGGCTGTAAAGAAAGAGTGGAAGCGTTCCTTTGTGAACTATGTGGGAGACTTAGATCACTTTGAGAAGACGGGGGGGCTTCAGTTTGATGATCGGAAGTTGGATCGGCTGGTGAGTTCACTCCAGAGCAGTTGGGCCTCACAGGGTTCGATGGGTGCGGTCGACGCGGGTGCTGCAAGCGTGCAGGGCAAGGAGTTGTTGCTCAGCCTGATTGACGAGTTTGAGTTCAACAAGGCGGCGGGGATGTCCTTCGATGACGCGAAGAAACTCTTGATGGGCAAGTTCAAGGAGGCGGTCAACGTCAAGCAGTGGGACGAAGAACGGTGGGCACCCCTCAACTCGTTTGTGAAAGGGCGGCTGTCGACGGGGAAGGTGCCCCCGGAGCGGCTGGAAATGGACACGCAGAAGATCATGGAGACAGCTCCGTGGAGCGCAAGCAAGGCGTACGTGGACAAGATCGCACCGTTGACGCAGAAAGAGACGATGTTCGATCCCGAGTACTTGGAGCGGATTGCTGAAGACTTGGGGGGGCTGACGGATGAAGGTCAGGACATGGTGGAGAAGGCCCGGAAGGCGGCGGACAAGGCGTGGTTCAACCCGTCGGATCAGCACCAGAGGGCGGTTATGTTCGCGGCTCCGAAGGGTGATTGGTACAAGAAGCACATCGACGACTTGCATGTGGCGGCGGTTATGGAGACGATGCCCCTCCCGAAGGCGACCGTCACGGACGCTCTTCAGATAGATGCGTTTGATGAGTCGGTGAAGGATAACTTCACGATGGTGAGGGGGCAGCGGGTGCGGTTGAGGGACCCCCTTCCAGTCAATGACGCGAGTGCGAGTGAGTTGCTGAGCAGGGTGTATACGGGGTTGCAGAGCCCGGCTGTGCAGCAGCGATTCCGGGGCGTGGCCGCGTCGGCACTGAATATGGCGGGGCCGGAGTTCGTGGCGGTGCGGAACGCACAGATCAGGAACAAGGAGATGGCAGCATGGTTCGCCAATAGCCTGGCCGGGAAGTTGATCGAGAAGAGCGGAAAGGATGGGCAGAACTTCATCGGGCGGATGCGGGAGTTCGGAGACCTCCAGAGTAGCGCGATTCCAAAGGATTTCAGTCAAGGGCTCGCGTCGTTCTTCTACACGACGCACCTGGGTATGAACTTGGGGAGCGTGGTCATGAACCTGACGCAGCCGTTGATTCTGGCGGGCAGCTTCGGGACGCCCAAAGAGGTCGCGTTGGCGTACGTGGATGCGTTCAAGGACATGGCGGCGTACGCGAAGAACCGGGCGGCGTTGGGGTTGAAGTGGCTGTCGCCCACCGAGAAGCTGCGGGTTATGGAAGAGTCGTTCCCGTTCATGGGGAAGGCGACAGGTGGGAGAAATCTCCTCGGGATTGGACCGGATAGCTACGCCCTCGTGGACAGTCAGTTGCGGAAGCCGGGGGGGAAGTGGGGGCGGGTGAGCGATGGGATGCTCAGCGGGTTCGAGGTGTCGGAATGGTTCAACCGCAATGTGACGGCTCACCTGATGAAGCGGATGTCTATGAGTGTGACGGGGGCAAAGGACATTCAGGGTCTTATTAGGGCGCGGCCGTCGTTTCTACAGGATGTGGAGGGGTTCGTGCTGCGGATGCAGTATGGGCAGGCGGATATCAACACGCCCGACCTGTTCAAGCGGGGTGCGTTACGGAATCCGTTGGTGAGGCAGTTCCTCAGTTTCCCCTTGCGGACGGCGACCGCTGCGTTCTACGAAGTGCCCACGCTGGGCGGGGATGATTACTGGAGGGGGTTGTACAAGAGCGTGGTGAAGGGGATGGGCATGAGCGCCCTTGTGTACGAGGCAGGGAAGCATCTGCTGGGAGCGGACCTGTCGAAGGGGCTCTACGCGAGTGCGGCCGTAGATATCTTGGGTGGGGATCGTGTGCTGGGGAAGGGGCAGGAGGTCATCCCTCTGCCGCCCGTGGCGAGCATTCCTATTGACATGCTGAGGGGTGTCGCGTCGGGAGACGTGAACCTGCTGAGCGGGGCGGTGGCACGTTTGGTGCCGGGGGGCGTGGCGTTGAACAGGGCGTGGGGCGTGCTGCCGAACACGCCGGAATGGGCGGCGGGCCTGCCGGGTGGGGTGCAGAAGACGTACGCGGATTGGGGCTTTCCTACGCCTGATGGGAACGTGCCGGTGTACAAGCAGGACGGCACGCTGATTGATTACAAGCCCCCTTCCAGTCTGATTGCGAGAGGTCTGGGTGTCGATCTGGGGGCGTGGCAGGAGCAAGGGTCGCTGGACAACTACATCGTGAAGCAGCGGGACCAGATCGCCGCCTACAAGCGGAGGTACATGGAGGCCCTGTACACCAACGAGAGTGGGTTGGCACAGAGCATCGCTAACGAGTTCCAGTCCCGGTACAAGGGCGTCCCGTTGACGGTGTCACAGGCGAATTGGAAGCAGTTCCTAGGGAGCAAGGAACAGAGCCGCACGGAGCGGGTGTACGACCGATTGCAGCCTGAGGTCCGGAACCAGTTCACGCCTCTCGTGGCGGGAGCGGGAGGCAACCTCGCGGCTCCACTCGCGGCGGGACCAGCGGCCCAGCGGCAGCGTGCGAACGAGTTGACGACGGAGGAGGTCGTCCGCAAGTTGATGGAGCGGACCAACGCGGTGGGTCCCGGTGGCCGCCCTCAACCCTTCGAGGGCTTCTCCCCCTCCTTCTGAGGGGGTTGTTCGATGCGGGACTGGAGCCACTCGCGGGCGCGTTGCAGTTCCTTGTTCTGAGTGGCGGTCAGGTTGAGGAGTTGGGTCTCTGCGGGTGGGGTGTCGGGGTTGTCAAAGGAGTTGAAGATGCGGAGAATGGTGGAGAGGCCACGTCGGACGACGGCGGTGCATGGCAACTTACGCATGGGGGGCTCACTGGACAAGGAGGGTGGCGGCGGAGAGGAGTTCACGGTGGGATTCGGGAATGTCGACTGAGTCGATGAGGTTGCGGGCGGAGGTGAGCAGGCGGATTTCGGCGTCGACGCGGCGGCGGAGTTCCACGTCGGAGCGGGGAGCGTTGTTGTAGATGTGTTTCAGGGCGGAAATGGCCTTCGCCGTGCCGTCGATGTAGTCGATGAGGTGGGCCTGGTTCGCGTTCGACATGGTAGCTCCTTAGAGGCGCTCGATGTGGTTTACGAGGGTGTTGTAGTCCTTGCCCAGCAGGTGGCGAAACTTTTTGTTCTGCTCCCCGACGAGGTCGTAAGCCTGCTTGCCCTTGATGCTGTCGTCGTTCTCACCGAACTGTTCGCACCAGGCTTTGAAGTCGACGCACTCGTCGTACAGGGAAGAGTCCGATGCAAGGGAATCAAGGACTTCGGGGAGTGTGGGTGGGATTGGCTCCGTGATGTTGGAGAGGACGTCTTGGATGAGGTTGGGTGAGCGAGCTGAGATGAGGGAGTAGGGGACGGGTTTTCCCCACCAACCAGTATCGCCCATGACTTCGCTTACTTTTTTCCATTCGGGAGCATACCTAGAACTACAGTACCAACCGGGGGGGCGCTTGGGGAGGAAACGGCGGTGTGCGGAACCCTTGGAGTATTCGACGGTCATGGAGAACTTGTGGGTGTTGGTGAGGGTTACCTGCCAGTGGGAGGCTTTGGCGTCTCCGGTCCAGGAGCAACCGTCGGTGCGGGCGAGGAGGCGTTTGTAGGTAAGGGAGAGACCGAGGCGGGTGATGAAGTCGGAGAGGGTTTCGGAAGGTGTGGAGGACATGGGGGCTCCAAGAAAAAAGGTCCCCCCATGCGCTTCGGAGCAACACGGGGGGACCGCTCGGGGGGGCTGGGGACTAAGCCCCGGTATGCCGTGTGAGGTCATACCGGGAGACTGGAAGGGGGTTCTCAGTATATCACCGTGAGGTGATCTCGACGATGTAATCCTTGCGGTCTTGCTTTTCCTTGTCTTTGCCGCCCGGCTGCTTGGCCTTGGCGACGTAGTCACGGGCGGTGAGACGGACCAGGCCGACCATCTTGGTACCCGTACTGGCTGCGAACGCTTGGGTCATCAGGTCGACCACTTCGAGGGTCTTCATCTGCTTGATGGTGTCCTCGGCTTGGCCGGTGATCTGCACGGCGGCTGCCATGAAGCGGCCCCAGCTTTCGTCGCGGCGGATTTGGAGGTACTCCTCGCCCAGCGTGACGGTTGTGGGGATGAGGGGGATCGTGACACCCTTGAAGGAGGTCTCGATTTTCTTGGGGTCGAAGTTGGGCTGCTTGCGATCTTCGTCGCTGGCGATGCGGGTGTAGGAGAACTGCACGCCGGGGACCTTGATCTTGCTGGCGACGTTGTTGGCGTAGCCCGTGACAAAGTCGATCATCTTCAACTCCATGCCGTTGATGTAGCAGGTGTAGTCACCAGCGTCCTCGGGCCATCCCGCGAAACCGCCTTCACCGTAGTTGGCACGCGCCGTACTCAACGAGTTGTTGAGTTGCTCAAATTGTGCCCGAATTGCTGCGTCCATAGATAAAACTCCTGAAACTGAAAAGGGAAAGGAAACCCCATCCGAACGTCGGGCGGGGGTGGTTGGGTTACTTGACTTGTGTCTGGAGGTCGTTGTACTGCGTGACGAAGTTTTTCCAGGTGTCCTTCGCGGTCAGCTCGATCTCGAAGTCCGGGATGCGGCACTTGACGAGACCGCCGAGGTAGTCGGCCGGGACCTTCGTAGTGAGGTAGCGTTTGACGGTGGTGACGGGGGTCACCTTGTCGGGCACCTTGCGGGGACCCTGGGGTGTGATGATGTCGGGCTGGGGGACCTTGATGAACTCGGTGTGGTTGCGCTTGCTGAGGGAGAGGGAGAGTTCGAGGAGGGGGAAGAGGCGGTTCCAGAGACCGTTGCCGAGGTTGAGGTCCCACTTCCACGTCATGAGGTCGGCACCCGTGGGGACTTTGGTCTGTGTGATGTGGCCGAAGATGTAAACGCCGTAGCCCGCGTTGTGCAATTTGACGATGAGGTCCACGATGATGTCGTAGACGGCGGCGTAGGCGGACATGCCGTTGAGTTGGCGGAAGTGTTCGGGATCGGGGTCAGAATCCTTGACGATGCAGAGACGCTTGGCGTTGCGGGTCACGTAGTCGACCGCGAGCGGCATGAGCGTGGTGAGCGTGTCGATGCCCACGATGCGGGGGCGGGGCATGTTGCGGTTGGAGAGGTCGAGGAGGATCGCACACTGCATGAGTACGTCCTCGAAGCGAATGTTGCCAGGCTTGCCCTCGGAGTTGATGGGGCGGCCGGTGCTGCGGTCGATCTCCGGCCACACGAGGGCCTGTGCGTTGGGATTGGCGACGGAGGAGAAGTCCAGGTTGAAGACGAAAGCGGCGGGGTTGCTGTGGAGGAG
>ERZ869925.1098-NODE-1098-length-13665-cov-3.372520_pt1 | contig 13665 bp, 11 predicted proteins | sample MGYA00579311_ERZ869925 | MGnify/ENA primary metagenome ERZ869925 (study PRJEB32216, sample SAMN09231817) | wastewater metagenome | place: USA: Maryland | collected 2016-07-30 | study: EMG produced TPA metagenomics assembly of the PRJNA472060 data set (Reclaimed...
TGTAATTAAAATGTTGATTTATATCAAATGTCGAATTAGGTTGTATTATAGCTCCTTTACCTATTAAACCGGGTGTTGATCCTTCCATAATTAAATAACGAGTATTAGGTTTAGCCGGAGGAACAGTAGTAGTAGCTTTCCATAGCAATGCTCCTAATCCCCCACTATTAAATCCCTGATTAGGACCAAAATAAATAGAAGAAGTAATTGTATTACCATAAGGATCTAATAAAGGATTTTTAAAAAATACTAATTGAGGTAAAGGTCCTGAAGCAGATACAATTTGATATACTCCTATATTTTCTAATTTATAATCATGAGAAGATGTAGTAGAATATCCATAATTCCATGGAATTATAGAACCAGTTAAAGGACTATTAATTTTATTAGATATAGTCATAAACCAACGTTCTCCGTTTATTAAACTTTGAGTAAATAAGTTAAATTCTTGAGAATTAGCTATCAAGTTACCTACACTTTCTCCTGCTATATATTGTTTTTCTCCATCTTTTCCCGAACTTAATACTTCTTTAAAGAAAGTCCATTGGAATGCATTATATGTGTGATTCCAAGTAGCATAACTATTTAAAGATCCACTTACTGCTACATTAGTAGGAATCCACCATGTTGATTTTTGTGGTACTCCGAAATTAGTAGTTACTACTTTTGTATAGTTAATAGGGACTGGAGTACCATATTGTATGAAATTAAATCCTCTATAATTAGGGAATAGGCTACTAGATATAGCATAATGATATCTCTCATAATCACTATTATTTAAACTTAATATGTTTATAGAAGCAGTATTTTGGCTTGCACTATATACTTCTATAATATTTCCTAATTCAAAATTACTACATCCTGGCATTTCCGGTTCTGAACTTCTTCCCCATTTAAATTCAATTATATTAGAATTTAATAGATAAACATTAGGAAGAAAACCATATCCATTATCTCCTTCATATGAACCAGTGTCTCCATTTGCAAAATTAAAATTATTATTAGGAGAAGAATAGAAATTTACATATGCACTCTGGTTTCTAGATCCTAAATAACGAGGTCTAATGTGTCTTAATAATGAATAATAATAAGGCTTAACTTCAGCCATATCTGCTGTACCAGATAATATTAATGTTAAATTAGTAGGGAAAATATAATTGGTAGAATAATCTACATCCATATATTTTCTGTTTTTAGAATTAGCAAACACATTGTTTACTAATACGTTATTATCCGAGTTATAAAAAGGTGAGCTAATATAGGGCTCTAAGATTACTTGAGCTATATTAGAACCAGTTGCTACAGATTGAGTTATATTAAATATTGCATTATTTATTGTAAATCCATTTGCTGATCTGTAAGTAATATATACTTGTTGGTTAGTGTCAAAGGTTCCACTGTAATTCAAACTAATACTAGAAGAAATTCCAGGAGCAAATGAAGCAGAATGTAAGTCTATTTCATTTAATGAATCTCCAAATTGTGTTGTAATAGCTATAGAAGTTGAAGTAGCTCCTGCTACTGTATTTATAGAAGAGGTGTATGTTAAATATAATGGGAAAGAGGGAGAATTAGGGAATATATATTTATCCGATAATTGGCTGAATGCCCCTTGAGCATCTATAATAGGGCTTAAATTTACTCTACCCGTACCCGTACTACTAAAAGAAGACGTAGTTCCTCTAAATTTATAATCTAAAATAGTATTAATAGAAGATGTAGTTTCTACATTAGATACTTTATACAAATAATAAGTAGGATATTCACTTACCTCTAAAATATTATAATTTACAGGACCTATATCTGTATAAATTATTTTTAATACATCTAATTCTTGAAGTGATATACTATGATCACTTCCTGAAAGATCAAATCTAGATATTTTTATATATTGTACACCCATATTATAATTCTAAGCCTGGTGGATTGAATAATATTCCCGCATCATATAATACATATATTTCTCCCGAAACCGGAGCTAAATTAACATCAAAGAAATCACTAGCGTAATGTGTACCACTAGTATTAAATAGTGATATTTGGTAGTATATTTCTTCATCCGGATACGATAATATCTCCTGATTTGGTATCAAACTTTGAGTGACACTTACTATATTAGAACCACTAAATTCTCCATTTATTAATTCATCTAAGGTATTATGATCATAAGGTATTATGCCTAATGAATTATAATTCAATCCAGTCCATGTTTGTATATCATATACTGTTGCCTGTCTGACTTCAACACCCTCAGGCCATGGTGTTTGCCAAGGATAAATTATATTTGAGCTACTTAAAATTCCAAAATAAAAATCAGCAGATGCACTACTAATAACCCATTCAGCTCCTGATTGTAGTATTACTACACCATTACCCTCATTGAATGAAGCTTCTAAGCTACTACTATATTTAACATATTTAACTACAGGAGGAATATTTGCACTTAAATATAGTCCATTAAAATCCGAGGTATCATTAGTATTTATTACAACTGCATTGATAAATGGGTTTTCTTCTAGTCCTGTACCATAACTTCCTGTAATGCTACCTATATTAATAGAAGCAGTGTAATAATTATGGTCTTCAAATAAAGGACGAGAAATAGAATATTTAGGTCTTTCTAATAAATGAGACTTTACTAAAATTCCTGAATCTAAATTTGTATTTAGAGGAACAAAGTTTTTTAACTGTTTAAATAATGAATTGTCATAATATTTTAATAATCTAAAATAATCCCATATATTATATGGTTTTATATATTTTTTAAAATAGTTATCTCTAATAATTTTTAACCCCGGGTACGATGATGAATACATCGTCTCATGATTAATAAAATCACCAAAATTAAAATTTCCTAATTGTTGTGATATATCATCATTGATTTCATCTTGAGGAGAAAATACGATTTCCAATATATTGGCATCTTTTCTATAATAATTATCACTTTGTTGTAGGGATAATAAATTAGAAAGTGTGCTACCGCTAGGAATTATAGTATCTTCAATTTGAATTTTATTATTAATTCTATTATTTAATCCTACTATAGGTTCTTTTAAATAAACATATTCTGTATTAGGTTCAAATGACCACGATATATTAAATAATGCTACTTCAGGTAATGTGTATCTGTTTACACCTGCTGTTAATGTAGACGGGAATGAAGAAGTAGGAGAAGATCCTGTAGTAGCAGGATGCATTGATATTAAATCATATTCTGTACCTAAAGGAGTACTGCTTAATCTAGTTAAATCATAATTAGATACCATTAAATCCGCTCCTAAAGGTGCTCTAAATATTAGATTATTATAACTATTTAAATATCCACTTTCTAAAGACAAAGGATTTAAAACATAGCTATTAAAAGAAGCTATATCTAAACTACTTGAATAATATCTAAATTCTTGATAATAACCTTCAAAGAAATTATAATTTGTTCCATTAGATCCAGTTATATTTCCTACTCCTAATCTTAATACACTTCTATTAGCTACTGCATTAGGTGTATCCCAAGATCCTGTTAAAGAAGTAATACTAGCACTATTTTCAAAATAAATAACATTATCTAATAATTGATCATATTTACTTTTTAAATGAAATGTTATTTTATCACTTTCTTTATTTAATAACACAGACCACCAGTTACCATTAAATATAGGAGCAAATATACTTGCAGATTGGTTAGTGCTCTCCGATAAATATAATTTAACATGGGCCCATTTATGGAATGGATCTAATATAGATCCCGAGTAAGAACCTGACTGAAGAGAACCAGTATATTCAATTACCATATACATTTTTATAGGGTTAGGCTCACCTCCCGCCATTTGTCCCATATAAAATAAAGACTGACTATAATTAACTATAGTATTTACTGCTTTAGGCTTAAATCTAAAAGCAATAGCATTAGGTTTAATAGTAGCACTTTCTAAAGTTCTCCAAGGAATTCTTACTCCCGAAAAAGAACCTGTAGGAGGTCTATCTATATAATAAGCATAATTGAATGTATTTTGGAAATAATCCTCATCAGGATTTGTATTTCTTTGACCAAATTCATTTATTCTTAATATAGTCGAAGGAATTCCATATAAATTAATTAATTCTTTTAAACCTTGAATTGTTCCTTTTTTCTTTAATAATTGTATTAAATTATGATATAATCTTTTATATAGTTCTTTGTCTATATCAATTATATTAAAGGGAACAAAAGATCCAGAATTAACATCTACTAATTCTGTTATTAATTCATTGCTAGAAGTAGGATACAATAAACTTCCAGATACTCCTATTCCAATATATGAATTATATATATTTTCTGAAAATTTTTGGTTTTTAAATAATTCTATACCTAAAGATTCTAATATTTCGTCCACTAAATCTTTAGGACTACCATAATTTAATCTATTATCATTTCTATACTTTTGAGTAATATATTTTGCATATAGCCATATATCATCAAAAAACTGGCCAACCATATTTGAAAATAAAATATAGTTATAATTTTCATTGTCTTCTCTTATAAATTCAGGTATAACATTAACTAAATTATCCTGATTTTGATCATCAAATATTGAAGCAGATAGTAACATACCACCATATACGGGAGAATTTTCTATTATACTTCCTAACCATGTTGATACTTGAGAACTCGCTGTTGAATATAATGTGTAAGGAGGACTAGTATTAGATTTAGGCCATGAATATGAAGATGAATCAAAATATAAATAATACTCATAATTATCAAAATTAGATATTATATTTTGAATATTATTATATAAAGTGGCTAAACTTGATGATATTCCTACTGATGATGAATAGGATCCAGTGATTGCATTTAATGTATTTATTTCTAATCTATAATCTTCTATAGACGAAACTTTAGTAGTAAAGTTAAGTAATCTTTGATACGCCGATGAGAATTTTATAAATGAATCAAAGTTAAAATAATCAGTATATAAATCAACTCCTAATTTTTTGGAATTAATAATATTTTTTAATTGTGAATATGAACTTGTTAAAGAAGTAGATAATATTTCTTGCTCATTTTGGTATAACGTAGTTGATATACCATCATTGTTAATACTATAATTAGGTCCTTTTAATTTTGTATAAAAAATAGGTTCATATTCCGTAGGAAATATAACATTAAAAGATAAAGATTCAGCAGGTTTGCTTACTATATATAATTCTGTTTTAACTTCAATATCTATTTCTAATGGCTCATATAGTTTTACTAATATAGAATCTTCATCTATCTCAATATTAGTTATTATAGAATATTTATTTGATCCAAAATTTAGATATAGTTCATCAAAATATTGAGAATTATTATAAGATAAAGATGAAGATATAAAAGAAGATTTAATTCTTAATTCTGTTCTATCGGCGGATATCTCTGATATGTAATATTTTGAATATAGTGATGAAGATAATTCATATTTAACAAAATTATAAACTAATTTAATATTTCCATTATAAAATCCTAAATTATTTAAAGTAGATTCTATATTTAAATTAAGTTCAGATACAGAGTTATTTTGATTAAATTGGATTAATTCAATGTCTGAATAATTATAATCAGTATAAATTAGATTATTTAATTCATCATATATAAAAAATTCTATTTTATCTCCATTAGGATCCCAATTACTATTAATGATGGAAGACGAAATCAAATTCTGATCTTTATCATCTAAATCTTGATTAATAGAATTATTTATAAAAATTGAGGCCGTTGTCATTTATTTACATTATTAGTCTCTCCTAGTTTAGAAGATGTTGAAGATAATAGATTTAAGTTTTCTTCTCTTAATGAATTAATTTCTTCTGTTAAGGCTATTATAGTAGCATTAATTAAATCTGCCTGTACATATTCATTACTAGTTTTTACTATATATTCATGTGATTTAAGTTCACCATTTTTGGGGATTTCATAAAAATATTTATCATATAATATAAAAAAATCATCTATAGTGGCCAAATTAACATCATAAAACAAGGGATTGGCTTCTTGTTTTAGTTCTTTAAAAGAATTATCTATTACAGAATTAAATTGTTCTTTATTATATACTTTTTTATAAAGTGTAGCTTTCATATTACTTTAAATAAAATATCATTATCAACTATATCTATTAAATTTCCTAATTTAATTTTTATTAAAATTTTATAATAACGTTGAGGTTCTAATCCATCCATATGTAAATCAAAATAACTACTTTCAGAATCTATTGATAACTTTGTATAAACATCATCAAAATCTATTACATATTCATTAGTATCTAAATCTTTAATAGCATAAGATGAAGACAAGGGTAAATAATAGTTATCTAAATAAACAGAAGAAGTTTGAAAATTTCTAACAGGATATTTAGGTCGTGAATATATTCTAAATCTAGTAATTTCTTCTTCAAAAGAATCAGGTGTTTGTTTTACATTAATTACATAATCAGAAGATGTTAAGAAAGAAACAGATCCACTATTTATTGAATAATCACTCCATTTAAATTCTAAATGAGGAGGATATATTGTGTGAGTATCACGTGAAAAAAATTTTAATTTAGGTTGAATATTAATGTTATTTGTAAATTCATTTCTAACTTTTAATATAAACCCATTATTTATATTAGAGTTAAATTCATTGTAATAAATAGATTCAGTGTAAGGTATATTTACTGACCATTTCAGACTACCTGTAAGTGGAAAAGCCATATTATATCTAGAAGTCATAGATATTACTACACCATAATTATTATAAAATCCCGAATCAGTGGCGTTTTGAGGAACACTGTCCACTAAATGAATATTTTCAAAATAGGGACTTAATAATGAACTAGATATTAAAGCAGGAATTACTGATGAACTCATCCAAGCAACATAACCAGCATTGTCTGTATTAGATATTTGATTGCTAGCAGATGGTGTAGTATTAACTATTTGAAGTACATTAGCTAAATAAAATAAAGAGGAACTTATAGATATATTTAAAGGGAAATTAGGATTATTCCAAAAATCATTGTCTTGCATCGCATCAAATGACATAAAACATTCTCCTAATATACTGCCACTAGCCCACCATTTTATTATGTCTGTTACTTCTAAATTTAAATCTTTAGAACTATAATATGTGAAACTCTGAGAAATAGAAGAAGTAAACAATGATGAACCATATGATGAAGTATACCATGTACCCCCACCTATAGTACCTGAATATGATGATGTTGAGAAGTTATATATAGAAGGTATCCAATTATCACTTCCAGATACTCCTCTCCATCCCCAACTAGTTCCATTATCTGTTATTGGATCATTTGCTCTTCTACCCGTTCCCATTTCCCAAGAGCCCGATATAGGAAATATATCTACTATAGTATCAATATTTAATCCAGTGGTTCCTGCATCAAATAATTTTAAGTATACTTTGTATTGATTATTTCCTACAAGATTAATTACCTCATTAACCTCGATAGGATCAAATTTTATTAGTATTCTACTAGTTTGAGCAGCAGGATTAGGTTCTTCTCCTACAGACAAATTAAGTTCTAATATTTCATCCAATCCTGCATTTAATGAAGGTTGTATTGAATAAATTGTAGTGTCCTTTTCAGGGAATATTTTATATATCATAATGGTACTATTCTTCCTTTTATGTCAACTTCAGGATTTTTTAATTCAAATATCATAGGATCTAATGAAGGAAATATGGTATTATTAATAGTAGCTCCTTTTATATCATATCCAAAATTACTATAATATGTATTAGGATCTCCTATTTTATTTATTATTTCTATATTTTTTACAGTTTGTACTCCTTCTATTTTATCCAATAATATATAAAGATCTCTTAATATTATAGGTTGATTTATTTGCCATTTATCAATATTAAAGAAACTAGTTAATGCAGATATACATCTTAATATAACCTCATTATTATTAAATCTAGGAAGAGGTATTATATCAAAATTTATTCCTATATTTATTATAAATGCATCTTTAATTTTAATAAAATCATTTATCATCCTATACTGTGATAAATATGTTTGTAAATTTTCTTTTAAAATTGTTGATGCTTGTTTTAATTTTTTGTTATTATCATAACTTAGAATATACAGCATGATAGATGAATCTACATTATCGTAGTTATACTGTATTTTTTCTTTTTCAGCATGTATTTTAGCAATAGAACCATATTCAGGAGGCATACTTAAAGATCTAATTACATAGTCTTCAGCTGTTACACTTCTAAGTTGATTTTGAAAATTACCTAATGAATTATTTCTTAATTCTTCTACGTTATCTCCATCACCTCCTCCATCTGCTGCCTTTACGTTATTACATGTAATAGAATCAAATATAGTTTGTGCTAATACTGAATTGAGACTAGGATTATTGAATTTTATATATGTATTATCTATTTGAGTTAGTGTATTTTGAGGTACATTGTATTCAACTCCTCCTCCAGTTAAATATTTTACAGTTAATGTAGTATTGGAAGGAGCTAATCCATAATTTTTAGTAAAAATAAAATTTAAAGGAGAAAATGCAGTAGTTAATTTACTTCTACCGAAGGGAAGACCTAATCCTACATTATCTAAATTAGGAATTATTTCTTCATCTTGTTCATCTACAATTCCTGAACCAAATTGAATTTGTAGAGTAGATTCATTTAAAAATCTAGTTACAAAGCGTCGATCAACCGTCTTTAATTTTAATACATTTAAAACATCCTGACTTCCTGTATAATTATTATTTGAATAACTATTATTTGTTATATTATCATATATAAAATCCTGAGCTAATGAAGGAACTTCATACCATATATTATCATCACTGTCTATAATAGAAGTAATTCCTATTATATTATCATCATTTATTTCTATAGTTTTAAATCGTGTAGGAGCATCTATAGTATAAGTAGCAGTATTTACATTAGCAGATATTGCTTTTACCGATTTTTTTAATAAATAAAAAGCAGGCTGATTACCTACTATCTGATATACTTGGATTTCTGTAGGATCGAATGAACTACTATAACTAAAATCTATTTCTTTTTCAGTTAAAAAATTAATATTAGAATTATTATTAGAATTAATAGGAGTATTAATTGGGACTTTTAAAGAATATGAAAAATCAGGAATAGTAATAGAAGCAGAAGTAATAGCAGGTAATTGTTGGTATACATCAACAATTACAGAAGCTGCAGTAGTAACTTTAGGAGTATATCCTAATAAATAAGATAAGTTAAATAAATTCTCTTTTTGTCTAGCATATTGAATAAAAGTTTCTTGTATTTGATTATCTATATAAAAAGACAGAACATCTCCTACATAAGATGCCATTTCGATAAATAACATACCTGTAGAAGAAGGACTAAAATCATTATATGTATTAGGAAAATAATTTTTACTATAATTAATTAAAGATTCTTTTAGTGTATTGAATTCTTTATTTATATATTTAATGTCTTTCATCCTATTTCTAAATTAATATTGTCTTCTATTCCAAATTTTGCTACTGAGTAAAATATTTGGATGCGGAAATAATTTCTGTCTTTATTTGTATCTATCTTTATGTCTTTTAAAAGTATATTAGGAAAATATAATTTTATTTCAGTTTTTATCTTCTTATTTAAAACATCCAAAGTTATGTCGTCAATATTTTCAAATAGAAATTTTTTTAAATCTGCTCCAAAAAAAGGATTACATATTCTTTCTCCTTTATTTGTCATGAAATAATTAATTAAATTACTTCTAAGTTGATCTTTAGTAGAATATGTAGGATTAAATACAGCAGAATTACTCATAGGTAAACTAAAACCTACTATTTTACGTTTTTGATTATCTAAAGGATGTTTATTAGATATTTTATAAGCCATGAGGATTTAATAATTTAAACATATCCTCTTCAGATACATTTCCTTCGGGTAATGAACTACCTTCAGCCATTGTATTTACTTGTCGAGGAATAAATTTATTTTCAATACTATCTGTAGTAATACTTCTATTTCCATATAACATTTCTTTTATCTTTAATGGATCTATTATATGTTCTTTTAGATTTTCTGCTTTTTTAGGTAAAGGTTTGTTTTCAAATAAAGGTAATAATTCTTCTTGAATTACTTCTCTAAATATTTCTTTCATAATGTTTTTAAATTCTGCCTTTTTCATAAATATTATAATTAATTTTTTCTACTATTTAATATATATTTCATTTCTTCAATTAATGTAGATATATTAGAAGTAAATGAATATTCACCTTTTATTTTTAAATTACTATTTAATGATTTAGCTATAGCTCTTCGTTGTGGTACTAAAAAATTATTTTTTGAATTATATTCAATTTCTATTTTAAAACCATCATATATTAAACTATCTTCAAGAGGAGTATTAGGATTTAAATCATTTATTAAATTAATTGAATCAAAATTAAAATTATTAGATAAGTAAGTATTTTTTTCTTCTTCACTCATTGATTCTAATAATGGAGTAAGACACTCTAGTATTTTAGTTTCTAATGTGCCTATTTTATTTTTTATACTTGATAATGAATCAGATAATATGCTAGAAACTTGACTAGTTGTTTGAATTAAATTTTTATTTGATGTTACTAAATCTTTAACATTTCCCAATTTATCAGCTAATGTTATTATATATCCTGTTGGAAGACCAGCACCTGGTGGGACAGACACAGGTAAAGGTAAACTTTTTAATACATTTAATGTGTTTTCTAGTACTTTAATTATGTTTTGAATATTACCTTTAGTTGTATTTAATACATTTATGTTATTTTGTATTAAAACAATACTTTTTTCTAGATTTTGTTTTTGAACTATTATATTATTTAATTCATTTATAGTAGGACATCCATTATTGAATTTATTAAATAAAGATTCAATAATAAAATCAAATTTTACTGTTGAATTTACTGTATTTTTTATTAAATGATTTATAATACTAATAAAACTCATACAGTGTAGTTTTGTTTAGATTTTATAGTAGGTAGTAAAGGTAATATTTGTTGTAGTATAGCCCCTAATTTAGTAGCAGATTGAGCTACAGCAACATTAGGAGTACCTGGTGAAGGTGTTCCTACTGTAGGTAATACCGTACATAATTCTTGAAGAGCAATAAATACTTTTTGTAATAATTCTACTGTCTTGTTTCCTAATAATATAGGTTCAGTTGCTTGTCTATTACCAAGTAGTATTTTAGAAGCATCTACACTTAATTCTTTAGTATCTATATTTATACTTTCTATAGAAGAAAGTCCTATACTCTTTTTAGAATTAAGTAATATGTGATCTTTCTTAGAGTTTAATAATATTCTATTAGAAGATAAGATTATTTGAGAATCTTTAAAATTATTAGGAGATGTAGGATATTGATTGTATGATTTATATTTATTAGAAGAAACTTCAATGGGTATCTTCTGGGTAGATGTTAAAATAATTTCACTCTTATCTTTGTTTATATCTTCAATAGTAGGAATCCAACTATCTTTGTTTTCTACATAATCTCCATTTCTAATAATAATGATGGGATCTCCGTTAGTTCCTACCTCTGACCATTGGTTTAAATTATTTTTGGTTGTAGAACCAAATCTTATAGAATTACCCCATCTACCTTCTATAATGACATCTCCTTCAAAATTAAATAAAGATCTTATTTTTCGTTCAGAAAAATAATTACCTAGTTTATCAGAATTTGAATAAATATTGTCAGGAACTGCATTATGGTTAGTATTATTCCATATGTTAATAGGAGTTACATAATAATTAACGATAGATGATGGATTTCCCTGGATATCATATGATGATAATTTTATTACAAATACTATTTCATTTTCTAAAGGAAAATGTTTATAATAAGGAAACAGAGGATATGCATAATTCTCTCTGTTTATATTAGGGTCTGGGTTTTTTGTGTCTTCAAAAAAGATAACTCCCACGGAACCCCATTCACCATATTCTTTAAATATTTCAGGGTATGTTTTGTCTTCTAGGATTATTCTTTTTACTCGGGCAGAAAAAAATTCTGTACTTTCTGTTATGAAAGACGATTTGTTATTATTCTGATTTAGGCCCGGTTTTGTTATCATTTTTTAGATGCTTTAACAATTCTTCTTTTTCTGTTTCTGATAAACTGTCAGTTCCTTTTTCACTTTCAGATACTTTTTGGATTATTTGTGCTAATTTAATTAATTGATCATCATTTTTAGTACCTACATCCAAATATTCTTTAATTAAAGGAACTAATAAAGTAGCATCTCCTATATTAGTAACTAAAGGTCGAAGTTCATTAATCAAAGCTACTATTTGTCGATCCTTGTTTTTATGGTTTTCATAAATATCTTTTAATAAATCAGAAAAGTTTTTTCCTTTAAATATTATTTTATTTAAGTCCATTTTATTATAAATATTAACTCTTTTCTTTCTTTAATTCATCTATTGTATGTTGATATAATATAGCAGATTCATAGTCTTGTTTTTCAACTGCATTCTTTTTGTCTGCTTCAAGTTTTTGAAGAGTATAAGGGAAAAAAGAATTATTTAATTGATTTAATTCTTTTATGCTATCTAAATCTTCTCTAGTTTTAGGAATGTAAGGTTCAATTCCTTTGTATTCTTTAGGCAATATATCATTTTCTAAATAATAAGTATAATGTGGCCATAATATTTTTTCATATAGCTTAGTAACTACTTTAGTAATTCTAGATGTTTTAATACCATCTACCATTTCTCTAATGTATATATATAAGGCCTTTTTATTAAATATATCTATAACATATCTATTTTTAAACAGTTCCAAAACAGCATCTGCCGTTTTTCTGTCTAAAGGATCAGTAAATATAGTATCTAAATTTTTAACACAATAAGCTATCCAATAGTTAATATAATATGATAGTTTATCATTAGTAGTTTTAGCAACCACATCTTCTACTATCCTATTTTCATCTGAAACTCCCTCAATGGATGTTTTTTCTATCTTACGTCTATAATTTTTAGCATTCGAATTTATTAAATATCTTTTAGCTGCTGTGCCAAAGTAAGAAAAGGATTTAAATCCTTTAGTTGAGTCAAACATATGTATTTTAGACAACAGGAACACTATAGTTTCATGTTGGAGATCTTCTAAATTATCAACTTCTGTGTAATAAAATTTAAATGTATGTATTAAATTTTCAGTTAATTTAAAAAAAGGATAATATAATTTATCCTCAAAAATTTGATTTTTAAGTTCTAATTCTTCTGTACTATTATAATCTACAATAGCCTTTTCAGTTTCATCTGTCCAATATTTTCCCATCAGTTTTAAACTCGTTTATTATATCCTGTAATTGTTGGATTTCTTTGAAGAAATAACCCACTTCATCATCACTTTTAAAAGTACCTTTACTATCTATTTCTTTAAGTTTATTGTCTGTAAACGAAATTATGTTTGATAATTTAGTTAAATAGTCCCAATAAGAAATAAGAATTGTTTCTTGTTTTTCATTCTTTCGTAGAAGATTAATGGTTGTGTATCCTAAGACCACAACCATTAGAGATAAAACTATTATTAAAATCATATATTATCTAATAATTTACTTAAATTTGATTTTATGCGGTCTTTAGGAACCTGAACCTTCCTAAGTGTAGAATCTAATTTGGTAGAATCCAATTTGGTATCTGGT
>ERZ869925.1101-NODE-1101-length-13624-cov-6.717149_pt1 | contig 13624 bp, 18 predicted proteins | sample MGYA00579311_ERZ869925 | MGnify/ENA primary metagenome ERZ869925 (study PRJEB32216, sample SAMN09231817) | wastewater metagenome | place: USA: Maryland | collected 2016-07-30 | study: EMG produced TPA metagenomics assembly of the PRJNA472060 data set (Reclaimed...
GGTTGTTGGTGTTCTGACCCCACGAAAGGGGGCGCTGTATGGCTGATGCCCCCGTGGGTTCCCCTGAGTGGTGGCTGCGCCGGCTGCACGGTGATCTCATCGACCGTCGTCACGATATCCAGGTTGCGACCGACTACTACGACGGTCTCCACAACCTGTCGTTTCAGTCGCAGCGGTTCCGTGAAGCGTTTGGCGGAATGTTCAGGGCGTTCGCCGACAACTGGTGCGAGGTCGTCGTCGACGCATCTGAGGAGCGCCTGAATGTCGAGGGCTTCCGGGTGGACGACACCCCAGAGGGGGACGAAGACGCCTGGCGGATCTGGCAAGCCAATGACATGGACGGGCAGTCGCAGCTAGCCCACACCGACGCCCTTGTGTGCGGTGTGTCCTACGTGATCCCGTGGTACAGCAACACCGAAGGTGCGCCCGAGATCACTGTGGCGAACGCTCACGACGCGATCGTGGAGTGCCACCCGAAGATGCACCGCCAGCGTCGCGCCGGCCTACGGATCTATCGGGACGAGTGGGGCTTCGATCACGCCGAGCTGTTCCTGCCGGATGCCGTGCACGTGTTCCGATCCGCAGTGGCCCGCACCGACTCGGCCGGAACGGTGGACCCGAAGTCGATCACGTGGAAGGCGGGCGAGGTGATGCCGAACCCACTAGGCGTGGTGCCGGTCATCCCGTTGCAGAACCGCCCCCGCACCCGCTCGTCCCGCAACGGCGTCATCGCCCAGTCGGAGATCAAGTCGATCATTCCGTTGCAGGACGCCGTGAACAAGCTGATCGCCGATCTGATCGTTGCGTCCGACAAGCACGCCCTGCCGGCCCGTTGGGCCACGGGACTCGAGCTGGACACGGACCCGGTCACCAATCAGCCAGTGAAGCCACAGGTTGACACTGCGAGTCTGCTGACCACCGAGTCGGCGGATGCGGCGTTCGGGACGTTCCAGGCCGCCGACCTGCGGAACTTCGTGGTTGGTATCGACATGCTGATTCAGCATGTGGCGTCCATCTCGCGCACTCCGCCGCACTACCTGAACGCCAGCGCTGACCGACTCTCTGGTGAGTCGATCAAGGCGGCCGAGACGGGCCTGGTCGCCAAGGTGCGCCGCAAGATGCGGTTCTTCGGCGAGTCACACGAGGAGACGATGCGGCTCGCCGGTCGCATTGCCGGCATCGACCGGTTGGCGCAGGCGGAGCGCATGGAGACGATCTGGTCCGACCCCGAGACGCGCAGCGACGCCCAGTTGATGGACTCGCTGTTGAAGAAGAAGGACATCGGGGTTCCGCTCGAGCAGTTGTGGGAGGACGCCGGGTACACCCCGACGCAGATCGCCCGCTTCCATGCGATGAACGCCGCCGAAGAGCTGTTTGCCCCCGTGCCCGACGCACTGACCGAGCCCGCCGTCCCGCCGGCCGGTGCCTGACCGCAGGGCGGTCCTCGCTGAACGCTACCGGGACGCCCTCATCGACGTCCGCAACCGGGTGTCAACCAGGGTGGACCGCACATGGCGGGACCTGGGCTCGTGGGACGACGCAGACGTAGCCCGCTTCCAAGCACGGGTGCTCCCGGTCGTGCAGGCGGGACAGCGACGTACGGTGGCCCTCACCGACGCCTACCTCGCCCGTGCCACCCGCACCCGCCCCGTCGGGCTGGTCGCGGACGACCTGATCGGCGCCGCGGTCCGCAACGGGACAGACCCCGCCGACGTGTACCGCCGCCCGTTCGTCCAACTCTGGTCGGCCCTGTCCAACGGGGCGCAGTTCATGGACGCGATGAACGCCGCGGGTGTGCGTGCCGCGCAGTCCGCTTCCACCGACGTGTCGTTGACGATGCGGGCCTCGGCGGACGCTTTTGGCGCACAGGCTGACACCGAGTCGAAGATCATCGGGTGGGAACGGGTGCTCGACCCTGACGCCTGCGCCTACTGCGCCACCGCATCCACGCAGCGGTACAAGTCGGCGAACCTCGATCCGCTGCACGCCAACTGCGTCGTCGGCACGACTGTCGTTGAGTCTTCAAGTGCCCGGAACGCCACGCGCCGGCGGTATCGAGGCGAGCTTGTCATCATCCGCACTGCCCTGGGCCACGAGCTCACCATCACCCCGAATCACCCAGTACTGACCGATAAGGGTTGGGTCGCTGCTGGCTTGCTTCGTGAGGGTGACAGCGTGATCAGCGGCAGCACTCGTGAGCGGGTAAGTGGGCGTGTTCCAAACGAACAACAGCGCCCAGCCCGCATTGAGGATCGCTTTACTGCGGGCCAGGTGGTGTCGCTTGTAAGCGTGCCATTCTCCGCCGAGGACTTCCACGGCGACCGGGGGCACGGCGATGTCGATGTTGTACCTGCCCACGGCCCGCTGGATGATCGGCTGTTCACCTCGAGCGGTCAGCCACTCGACCATCATCTTCTCGCCGGCCGAATCGAACGAGGCTCGGGCCTCCCGCGTCTTTGCCGCCGCCATAAGGCGCTCCTCCTTCGCCGGCTTACCCCTGATCGCAGCGTGGGCGGCAGCGGTATTGCGAGCCCTCTGCTCTGGGGTTTCCTTGAGGCCCCTCAGTCGTTGGGCCTCGCTGTAACTGCGGATAGGCACTCCCGCCTCGGTCAACTGTCGACGCACGACGGCACGGTCCAGCCCGTACTTGCGGGCCACGGCTTGCTCACTCTCCCCAGCGACGTAATCGTCGACGACGCCGGGAACGGTGGGGAGCCTTCTCCCCCTAGTGGGAATTCCACGCCGTTTGAGTTCACGTCCGAGGGGCGTCTCGCTGACGCCGACAATGGCCGCCGCTTGGCTCAGAGTCTTTCCGGCGACGTACAGGGCGACAGCATCGTTGAGCTTCGCCGGGTCGGTGGGTCTCATCTTGTCTACAACCTCCGCACTGATGACGGTTGGTACTGGGCAAACAACATCCTAGTACACAACTGTCAATGCGGCATCGCCCCGGTGTTCCGCGAGAACGACAAGGCGATCAGGGACTTCAACCGGCAAACGCTCCGCAACATCAAGGACGCGAATGCCGGTGCGGACGCCCCCTACTGGGAGGCCCGCCACTTCCGTGTCGACGGCACCACCGGCGAGGTGATCTTGCCTGAGGTGGCCGTCCACGAACACGGCGAACTCGGAGCCGTTCTGGCCGACGCCTCACACTCGTTCTCCGGCCCTGGGGACATCCCCGGCTGAGAGGCACCGGCTGCCCGCGACGGGTGGCCCCAACAGGAAAGGGGCGCGATGCCCACCCCCAACAGTGAACCCGACGCGGCCGTGGTCGCGTTCGAGAAGGCCCGCGACGAGCTGTCCAAGGCGCAGGAAGCCGTGGCGACGTCCAAGACCGCCGCCAACATCCGGGCGCTCGAGCAGGCCCAGGAGAAGTACAAGGTCGCCGGGCAGGCCGCCCGGCGCGCGAAGGACCCGTACCGGGCACACGAGGTGCTCGAGTTCCAGCGGTACATCTCCGAGAAGGCCCGCATGCGGGCCCAGCGTGCCCAGCGCGGGGTGATGGGCGCATGAGCGACGTCACCTCCGAAGCACCCCCCGCCGCCGACGACGAGGCTCCCGCCGAGGAGCCGCCTGCCGCGCCCGCCGAGGATGACGGGCTCGGGGACGCCGGCAAGAAGGCCATCGCCGCTGAGCGTGCCGCCGCGAAGGCTGCCGAGAAGCGTGCGAAGGCCGCTGAGGCGGAGCTGGAGAAGGTCCGCCTCGCCAACGCCAGCGCCGAGGAGAAGGCCATTGCCGCCGCGAGGGCGGAGGGCCGTAACGAGGCGCTTGCGACTGCGAACGTCCGGCTGGTCCGCGCCGAGGTGAAGGCCGCGGCCGGTGGCGTGTTGCAGGACCCAGAAGACGCCGTCCGCCTGCTCGACCTCGCCGAGTTCGAGGTGGACGAGGACGGCGAAGTCGACACCAAGGCCATCACGGCTGCGGTGCAGAAGCTTGCCGAGAGCAAGCCGTACCTCGCTGTCGGCGCGAAGCCGGCAGCACTCCCCGGTGGTGGCGCGACGCCTTCTCAGGGCTTCTCGATGGATGACCTCATCCGCCGGAAGGCGGGGCGGGGTCGCTAACCCCACAAGGAGGGCCACCTGATGGCCTACAACACCAGCATCTCCCGGGACGCCTACGCGTCCAACACCAACGATCCGCTCGTTCCCGAGCAGCACGCCGCCGAGGTGATCCAGGTCGCCACCCGTGCCAGCGCCGTGATGTCGCTCGCCCGCAAGGTGCCGATGTCGACCAAGTCGAACCGTCAGCCCGTGCTGACCTCGCTGCCGTCGGCCTACTTCGTGTCCGGTGACACCGGCCGCAAGCAGACCTCGAGCGTCGACTTCGAGAACCTCGAGCTGGTCGCCGAGGAGCTGGCCGTGATCGTCCCGATCGCGCAGGCGTACCTCGACGACTCGGCCACCCCCATCTGGGACGTGGTCCGCCCGCTCATCGGCCAGGCGTTCGGCAAGGCGTTCGACGACGCCGCGCTGTGGGGCACCAACAAGCCCTCCACCTGGGGCGCCGCCCTCGCCACCGGCATCGAGGCCAGCAACAACGACTTCACCGAGGGTGTGTCCGGCGACGACTTCGCCGCTGACCTCTCCTACGTGGGTCAGGCCATCGCCAAGGACGGGTTCGACGTCAACGGCTTCGCCGCCGCCCCCGGCATCGGGTGGCGTCTCGCCGGCCTGCGTGCCACGACTGGTGAGCTGATCTACCAGCAGTCGGCCGACAGCCTCGCCATGAGCCCCCGCCTGTACGGGCAGGAGCTGTTCGAGGTGAAGAACGGCGCCTGGGACACCGACTACACGGTGATCGCGGGCGACTGGTCGAAGGCCGTCGTCGGTGTCCGTCAGGATCTCACCTATCAGGTGTTCGACACCGGCGTCATCTCGGATGACTCGGGTGTGGTGGTCCTGAACCTCATGCAGCAGGACGCCGTGGCGCTCCGTTGCGTGATGCGTTGCGCGTGGGCGGTCGCCGACCCGGTGACCCCGACGTCCGGTCAGTCGGACGCCAACACGTTCGCCTTCGGTGCGCTCGTGTCCCAGCCCACCTGAGGCTGGCTAGTTCTCCCTTGGCCCGAGGGAGGGTGGATGTGGGGCGGGTGCTTCGGCGCCCGCCCCCACCACCGCTATCGGGTCGCCACCTTGGGCCAAAGGAGCGGTGAATGCAGATCGCATACTGCGGGAATTTCGACCCGCCAGCGTCAACCGAGAACGAGGTCCGCAAGGCTCTCGACAAGCTCGGCCACGACGTGTGGCTGTGCCAGGAAGGCCAGCCCGACCGGTGGCGTGAGCTGACCGACCGGGTGCACGAGTTCGACGTGGTCCTGTGGACGCGGACGGCGGACCTCGCCAAGCGCATCCCGCACGAGGAGCAGCGCCGCATGTTGGTGCAGGCCCGTCGTGCCGGTGTGCCGACTGTTGGTTATCACTTGGATCGCTGGTGGGGGCTACGTGAGCGCGGCCGCGAGGACAGCGTGTGGACCGAGCCGTACTTCCGGTGCGAGCACTTCTTCTCCACCGACGGGGCGCACGACCTCGAATGGGCGACGGCCGGCGTCAACCATCACTGGGTGCCGCCCGGTGTGTCCGAGTTCGAGTGCGAGCCCGGCACGCCCCGCGACGAGTGGCGGTCAGACATCGGGTTCCTGGGGTCGTGGCGTCACTACCACGGCGAGCACACCCACCGCCGCGACCTCGTCGAGTGGCTGCGCGCCACCTACGGCGCCCGGGTGCGGTTCTTCCCCGAGGCCGGACAGCCAGGCATCCGGGGCAACGACCTGCGCGACCTCATCGCGTCGGTGAAGGTGTGGGTGGGGGACTCGTGCCTCGCACCCCGCGCCGACGGCGGTCCGATGCACACGTACTGGTCGGACCGCATTCCCGAGGTGACCGGCCGTGGTGGGTTCCTGCTGCACCCGTTCGTTGACGGCCTCGGCGACCAGCATCAGATCCCGACGTGGCCGATGGGCGACTGGGACAAGCTGGCCGACCTGATCGACCGGTACGTGGCCGACGACGAAGCCCGCACGACGGTCGCGGCGGCGAACCACTCCGAGACGCTGAGGCGACACACCTACACCGTGCGCTTGGCGCAAGTGCTCGAGGCCGCATGTCGTTCGTAGCGGTCCTCCCCAGCATCCACCCGCCCTACACGTGGACGTGCCTGCAGTCCATGCACCCCGCGTTTCGGGCGCACACCCACGTCATCGACAACACGAAGCACAACGCCGGGGTGCCCGCATCGTGGAACGCCGGCATCGCCCGCATGCGCCACATGGAAGCCGACTGGCTCGTCATCGTGTCGGCCGCCTGCCGGTTCTCACCCAACGGTGGCATGGACCTCATCGACCAACTGGACCCCGACGGGTTCCCGGTGGTGGAGGCCCGCTACGTCGGGTGGCACCTGATCGCATTTCACCGTCAGGTGTTCGACAAGGTCGGTCGGTTCGACGAGAACTTCTACCCGGCGTACTGGGAGGACTGTGACTTCTCGCGCCGCCTCGCCTTGGCGTACGAGCTGGACCCGCCGTTCTGGACGAAAGCCGAGGTGGAGGTCACCATCGAGTCGTTCGCTCACGGGCTGCAACTGGCCGGTGTGACCGCTGACCCCGAGGCGCTGGCGGCGTTCTATGTCCGCAAGTGGGGCGGGATGCCGTCGCACGAACGATTCGTCACCCCGTTCGACTCCGGGCGGCCGTTGTCGTACTGGCCCGAGCCGGTGGCGGCATGACCAACGAGAAACCGAAGTGGACCGGATGGCAGGCGCTGGCCTGCTACGCCGTGATGTACGCGGGGATGATCTTGTCGTTGACCTCACCACAGTTCTCCAAGGTGGTCGCGTACTGCATGGCTGCCAGCGGGTTCGTGCTTGGTATGACATCAGTGCTGATGCGGTCGTACTTCATGTACGAACAGGACGACGCCCGACTTCGACGCATTGAGAAGATTGAGAAGCGCATCGCCAAGACCGAGCAGCGCAGGGCAGCACGGTGACCAACGACCTTGCCAAGACTTACTTCTGGCCGACTCGCATCAACGACACGTTCACCATGCGACTCCCGTCGCACCGGGCGATTCAGTACATGAACCCCGACGGTGGTGGCAAGTGGGAGGCCGAACGCCTCGCCGCCATGCACGCCACCATCAAGCCCTCAGACGTCGTGTACGACATCGGCGCAGAGCAGGGCGACATGAGCGCCCTTCTCGCGTCCTGGGCGTTCTCAGGCGCTCTGGTGGCAATCGAGCCCAATCCCTGGGTGTGGCCGTGCATCAAGGCCATCTTCGACGAGAACGACCTGACCCCGCCGGCCGCGACGTACGTCGGTTTCGTGGGTTCCGACCCGATGGTCCCCACGAACCCTGACGGCATCCGCCGCGGGTTCTTCCGTGGCTGGCCCGACTGCGCGACCGGGGTCATCGACCCGGCTGCCGGGTTCGCTCACATGGCGCAGGAGCAGGACCGGGTGCCGACCACGACGGTGGACGCACTGGTCGCCAAGACTGGGCTGGTCCCCAACGTCATCACGATGGACACCGAGGGTTCCGAGTGGCACGTCCTGCGGGGCGCGCAGCGGACCCTGGTGCAGCATCGCCCCACGGTGTTCGTGTCGGTGCATGACGAGTTTCTTGCTGACCTGTACGGGCAGACGCCTGAGGACGTGTTGCACCTGATGGGCAAGGCCGGCTACGACGCTGAGTTGCTGGCGGTCGACCACGAAGAGCACTGGCGGTACACGCCCCGATGAGCGAGCGAAGTTTCGGTGAGGTCATCGACGGGCTCGGCATTGTCTCCAACCTCGAGGATGACGAGCTGGTCGAAGCTGCGTTGGTGCTCATCAAGGTGATCGACGCAGATGGCGACGTCCGCATGACGGCGGCGTGGTCTGACGGTCTGTCGTGGATCGAACGCCGGGGCATGGTCGAAGTTGCTCGGGACACCGAAGTGACGTGCCCGGAGGACTTCGAGTGATCCCCGTCTGGTGGCTGAAAGCGCACCCACTGTGCGACGACCAGCACATCATCGACATCATCACGGCGGACAGCCGCTACCGCCACGACACCAACCCCCCACCTGACGGTGAGGGCGCGGTCGTCGTGTGCCCCGCCCGGTACTACACGCCCGAGCAGGTCAACGACCTGATCCGCCCGCTGCCGTGGGTCGTGCTGATCCTCACCAGCGACGAAGAGTCCACGTTCGACTCGACGGCGCTCAACCACCCGAACATCCGGCTGTGGGTGATGACGCCCCGCCCGGACCGTCCCTACTGGGAGGGCACCCGGTTCATCGGCGAAGGGTTCAACGCCGCCACCCGCCCAACCCTCCGCGAGATCGGCAACCCGACCCGCACCACCGGCGTCTACCTCTCGGGCCAGGATACGCACCGTCGCCGCCACGAGCTGTTCGACACCCTCGAAGCCTCGCAGCGTGGATGGAAACGCGACGTCACCCGCACCCCCGGCTTCATGCAGGGCTACGACCGCACCGAGTACCTGGGCCGCATGGCGTCCGCCAAGGTCGCCCCGTGCCCGTCTGGTCCCGCCACTCCTGACAGCTTCCGCCTGTACGAAGCACTCGAGGCCGGGTGCGTCCCACTCGCTGACGCCACCGCCCCCGGCACATATCCGGAGCGCGGCTACTGGGACATGACGTACCCCGGCCACCCGTTCCAGACGGTCGCCCACTGGCATGAGGTCGAGAAGTACGTGGCCGCCGAGCTCGCCGAGTGGCCGCACAACGCCAACCGGTGCAGCGCATGGTGGCAGCAGACCAAGCGCCGGCACCGCCTCGACCTGTTGGACGACGTGGCTGCGGTCGCGGACCTGCCCCCGGCTACGCATGGCGTGGACGATCTGGTCACGGTGCTGATGCCGACGTCGGCGATCCCGACGCACCCTTCCACCGACATCATCTCGGAGACGGTCGCCTCGGTGCGTGACCGTCTGCCGGGCGCTGAGATCCTGATAATGGCCGACGGTCTGCCGGAGCACCTGGCGCACCGCGGCGTGGACTACGGCGAGTATGTGCGCCGGCTGCTGTGGGTGTCGAACCTCGAGTGGGACAACGTGGTGCCGTTCGTGTTCGGCACCCACACGCATCAGGTTGGCATGACCCGCCGCATTCTCGACGAGGTCCGAACGCCGCTGGTGCTGTTCGTGGAGCACGACACCCCATTGGTGGGTGACGTCGACTGGGATGGTTGTGCCCGTGCGGTGCTGTCGGGTGACACGAACCTGATCCGCTTCCACCATGAGGCGTCGGTGTTGGAGCCCCACAAGCACCTGATGGTGGACGAGGTCCCCCGGGTGGTTGAGGGGGTGCCGCTTCTTCGCACGGTGCAGTGGTCGCAGCGCCCGCACCTTGCCGCCACTGGCGCCTATCGCAACTGGCTGGACGCCGGGTGGTGGCGTGAGTCGGACGGGATGATCGAGGACCGTATGCACGGTGTTGTGGAGAACGACTGGTTGCAGCATCGTGACCCGCGTCGGTTCCGGTTGAGCATGTATGCGCCGGAGGGTGACATCAAGCGTTCGACGCATCTCGACGGGCGCGGAACGGACCCCAAGGTCACCGAGTTGTGAACATCGGGGTCATCTCGCCCCTGACTGACCGCGGCCTCGGCATCCAGTCCTACGAGGCTGCCCGCAACCTGGATGCTTCCGTCCTGTTCGTGGAGACGAAAGACCCGAGCGCACCCAGTCACCCCGAGCGGTTCCCGCATCACACGCGTGTGCGGTGGGCGCAAGGGCTCGACCCCAAGATCACAATGGCGTGGCTCCGAACCGTGGACGCGGTGTACGCCGCCGAGACGTTCTACGACCCCCGGCTACCCAAGTGGGCGGCGGCGCAAGGCGTGACCACTGTGTTGCACGCCAACCCCGAGTTCTGGACCGGCGCACAAGACCCGACGCACCTGTGGTCCGCCACCCCGTGGCGTGCCGACGTGATGCCGCCCCGCACCGAGGTCGTCCCGTTCCCGGTGGCGACCGACCGGTTCACGCCGGCCGAACCTCACGACGGTCCCTGCCGCTGGGTTCACGTCGCGGGTAAGCGTGCCGCGTGGGATCGCAACGGCACCGACACCGTCGTGTCCGCCATCCCGCTGCTGACCGAGCCGTGCAGTCTCCGCATCGTCGTCCAGCACGGCGAGATCCCCGAGCTGCCCCCGGTGCCCGCTCACGTCGACGTGACGTTCTCCCCGCCGCCTGCCGACTACTGGCGGCTGTACGACGACGCCGACGCCCTCGTGTTGCCCCGCCGCTACGGCGGCCTGTGCCTGCCGGTACAGGAGGCGTGCGCCGCTGGCCTAGCCGTGGTCATGTCGGACCTCATACCGAATCGTGCATGGCCTGGGCCGAGGGTTCACGCCGAGTTCTGGCGCAAGGTCACCATGCCGTGCGGGCGGGTGCCCGTGTATGACGTGTCGCCCCGCGATCTGGCGCAGGAGATGGACGCCTTGACCGACCCGGTTCAGCGTGCGGTGTTCCAGTCTCAGTCGTTGGCCTGGGCAGTCACGCATTCGTGGGAGGTCCAAGGCCCAATATGGCGCAGCCTTCTGTCAGCCTGATCGTCCCCCTCGGCGAAGGCCACAACGACACCCGCGAAACGAACTGGGAATGGCTGCGCGCCCGCTGGGAAGCACTGCGCCCCGGGTGGGAGATCATCGAAGGGCGCTGCCGGGCGGACCGTTGGTGCAAAGCCGACGCCGTCCGAGAAGCCGCACGGTACGCCACCGGCGACGTGTGGGTCATCTGTGACGCAGACCTATGGGTCGAGTCGTGGCCCACCCTCAAGGAAGCCGCCGAGCTCGCCACCGTCCACCCGTGGGTGGTGCCGTGCGGGAACGTCTACCGCCTCAACGCTACCGCCACCGCCGAGATCGTCGCCCACGACCCCGACCAGCCCGTCACCTGGCCCACGCTGCGGTCGTCGCTCGACATGAGCACCCGCAACGTCAACCCCTACCGCCTGTTCCCCGGCGGCGGGATCTTCGCCCTCACCCCCGAGGCGTACGACAAGGCCGGTGGGTTCGACCCCCGGTTCGTCGGGTGGGGCGGCGAGGACACCAGCCTCGCCGCAGCACTGGACACGCTGGTCGGCCCGCACCACCGCCTCGAGGCGTCCGTGTGGCACCTGCGCCACCCGAAGTCGAAGCAGGCCGACAAGATCGGCCGCCCGTCGGGTGTGAACGAACGACTGAACCGCCGCTACCTGGCCGCCAACGGCGACCGGGTAGCGATGCACCGACTCATCTCTGACCGGGAGGTCTGACCCAATGGCAAACCGACGCGGGACCTTGACCGCCAACACCGTGGCCGTTGTCACCATCGAAGGTGACTTCGACGAGATCGAGGTCACCAACACCACCGGCACGGCGGCGATCTTCTACACGATCGGCACCGTCGCCAGCAACACGACGGACCCGACTACGTCCGGCACCGGCAACGACCTGTTCCAGCTTCCCGCCGCGATCGTGTCACGCCCCCACCGCCGCCCGGCCGCCGAGCCTCGCACCATCGTGAAGCTCATCTCGTCGGGTACCCCCGGCTACGACGTCCAGGGCATCGACCCCAAGGCCACCACGGCATGACCCTCAACGCGCTTGGGGTCCAGATCGACCAGCAGATCGTCTACACGTCCGGTGCGTTCGTTCCCGCCACCACTGGGACGTTCCCGAACAACTACGCGCAGACCGGCATCGCGTACGACAAGGCGTCGACAGAGAAGGCATGTACCCCGCTGTTCTGCCCTGCGTCGTGGTCCACCCCGAAGGTGTCGCTGCTGTGCCTCTCTGCCACGTTCCAGTCCGGCAACGTGCTGTTGCGGTTCGGGTCCGAGGGTGGGTCCGATGACGCGGTCATCACCGTCTCGGGCGGCTTCTACATCGGCAACCCCGGGTTCGCAACGGGGCCGTCATGGACCGTTGCTGGTGCCGGCCCGTTCTACGGGTTGCAGTTCTGTCAGTACCCGTTGAGCCGCATCGGCGGTGACGCCCTGGACACGCTGGACGACGACCTCGCCGTCCTCGCCCTCGCTGTGACGAACGGCTGACCTGATGGCCTTCGCGACCGAGACGGAGTTGGAGGCGTACACCGGCACGTCGGTCGCGACCGACCGGGCCACGATCCTGCTCGACACCGCCACCGCCGCCATTCAGGCGTACTGCAACCAGTCGTTCACGCAGGCCACCACGACGGCGATCCTGCCGGGGAACCTCACCGAGAAGCTGGATCTGCCGGAGCGCCCCGTCACCGCGGTGACGACGGTCATCATCGGAGACACGACCATCACTGCGGACACGGACTACGTGTGGGACGGAGCGCACACCCTGTACCGCGGGTCCAAGGTCGACGGTGTCCTGTCGGTGAACGGCCCGGACTACCTCATCAACGGGTGGGGCGACTGGGGCGGCCCGGGCGCGCAGGTCAGCGTGACTTACACGCACGGCTTTGCCAGCATCCCGAACGACGTCAAGGGCGTGTGCCTCGCCCTGGCTGCACGCAGCCTCACCAGCCCCGACGGGGTCAACTCCGAGTCGGTCGGGTCGTACAGCGTGTCCTACTCCCGTAGCGGCGGGGCGGTGTCGCTGCTCGCCGAAGAGAAGGCGCTGCTGAACCGGTACCGCCGCCGGGTGTTCGCGTGAGCCTCGCCGGGCTGTTGGACCAGTCGTGCACCATCACGACCCGCACGGACGCGGCCACGAAGGACCGCTACGGCAATCCGGACCAGACCGAGGCCACCACCACGACGGTCTGCTACGCCGAGCAGCGCACCCGCACCGAGACGTCGAAGGGTGACGGCGAGGTGCAGCGCGAGGAGTGGCTGGTCATGCTCCCGGTCGGCACCACCGTGAACGGGCTGGACAAGATCACCGTCGGTTCGCTCGCCCTCGAGGTGGTCGGCCCGCCGTGGACGGTTCGCAATCCTCGCACCCAGTCCGAGTCGCACGTGGAGTGCACGTGCCGGAAGGCGGCTTGATGGCGACGTTCGAGCCTGCCGGTGACATCGAGGCCGCGGTCCTCGAAGCGATCGAGGACCAGATGGAAACGATCGTGGAGGACGTGCGGTCGATGGTGGACTCGCTGGTCGAGTTCCCCGGCAACCGGTCGCAGCCGGTGGAGTCGTCGCGGGTGTCGGACCGTACGTGGCGTGTTGAGCTGGGTTCGTCGGTCGGTCTGATCGAGGAGTTCGGCGGGACGTACTCGGCACCGAAGGCCCCGCTGCGGCGTGGCGCTGAGGCGGTCGGGTTGGAGGTCGCATGAGCCTCGTCGATGTCGAAGCCTTGGTGTCTCAGTACCTGCGGTCCCAGTCTGAGGTCACCGCCTACGTCGGGCAGCGCGTGTACACCGCCCTGCCGGAGTCCAAGACGTTCCCGCTGGTGCGCCTGACGCGTATCGGTGGCGCGCCGAAGATGTCGCGGCCGATGCACGTTGACTCGGCGCACCTACAGATCGACGTGTTCGGCGGGTCGAAGGCGACCGCGTTGGACACCGTTGACGCCATCCGTGAGGAGTTGGCGAAGATCGTTGACGAGGACCCGGTGCAACCGTTGGGGGTGGTGTGCGGCGTGCGGTTCGGTCCGCTCGCGTACCTGCCCGACGATGCGTTTGAGCCGGCGAAGCCTCGTTACGCG
>ERZ869925.1103-NODE-1103-length-13615-cov-8.736209_pt1 | contig 13615 bp, 12 predicted proteins | sample MGYA00579311_ERZ869925 | MGnify/ENA primary metagenome ERZ869925 (study PRJEB32216, sample SAMN09231817) | wastewater metagenome | place: USA: Maryland | collected 2016-07-30 | study: EMG produced TPA metagenomics assembly of the PRJNA472060 data set (Reclaimed...
CATCACGACTGCACCGCCGAGTGCCTCGAGCAGGGCAACTTCCTCGTCATCGGCACCCTCGTGCGCGCCGAGCTCGTCCACCAGGTCGGGGGGTTCGAGGAGTTCCCGTGGAGCGAGGACTGGGCGCTCTGGGCGCGCTGCTGGCGCGCCGGCGCGACGATCGAGACGATCCCCGCCGCCGTCTACCGCGCGCACGTGCGCTGGGACAGCCGCAACCGCGCGCCCGACCGGGCCGCGAAGAACGCCGCGCACGAGCAGATCCACCGCGCTGTGTGGCCCGAGCAGTACCAGGACGCCGCGGCATGACGGTCGCGCTGCTCCTGATCAGCGACGGGCGTGAGGACTACCTCGAGCAGACCCTCGCGAGCGTCGAAGCGAACCTCCCGGACTTCGACCAGATCGTCCACATCGACGACACCGCGCACGAGCTCGGCTTCGCCGGCGCGATCCAGGCCGGCTGGGACCGCATCAGCACCGACCATGTTGTCCACCTCGAGGCCGACTTCACGTTCAACCGGTCGGTGCCCGTAGACCGGCTCGTCGGCGCGCTGGACCGCAACCCGCACCTCACGCAGATCGCATTGCTCAGGCAGCCGTGGAATCCCGTCGAGCGCGCCGCCGGCGGCATCATCGCGACCGACCCATCCGCGTACGCGCAGCGCCAGGACGGCGACGACCAGTGGCTCGAGCACCGCAAGTTCTGGACGACGAACCCGTGTGTCTATCCGCGGTGGATCGTTGAGCGCGGCTGGCCACAGTGCAACCAGTCGGAAGGCATGTTCGGGCTCAAGCTGTTCGCTGAGGACCCCGCGTACCGCGCAGCGTTCTGGGGCAGCGGCGAGGAATGGGTCGAGCACATCGGGCACGGAAGGGCCGGGCATGGCTACTAGAATGGGGGCTCACGCAAAGCGCCCCCGCACCGTTGACGCGGCCGGGGGCATGGCACAACGGAGGTACCCGTTGCACACCCCCAAGCGTATTGCGCGGTTCACTGCGCGCGTCGACAAGAACGGACCGGCCGCCGAGGCCCGCCCGGATCTCGGACCGTGCTGGCTCTGGACCGGCAGCATCGACGCTGACGGCTACGGCTGCTACCTGCGGGATCACTCGGCGCACCGCTTCGCGTGGGAGATCGCGAACGGGCCGGTGCCCGACGGCCTGGTGATTGACCATCTCTGCCGCGTGCGGCACTGCGTCAACCCGGCGCACATGGAACCCGTCACGAACGCCGAGAACATCCTGCGCGGGGAATGCCCGCCAGCCGTGAATGCGCGGAAGACCCACTGCCCGCGCGGGCACGAGTTCACGACCGAGAACACCTACGTCTACCCCGATGGTCGTCGCGAGTGCCGTGAGTGCCGCCGGGCCTACATCCGCGAGTACATGCGCGCCAGGCGCGCTCGTGGTCGCCGATGACGGTCATAGGGATCTCGATGTGCATGGACGAGAGCGACATCGTCGAGCACACGGTCCGGCACATGGCCGAGCAGGTCGACGCGCTCATCATCGCCGACAACGGATCGACCGATGGCACCCGGGATCTTCTGGACGACCTCGCTCGCGAGCTCCCGCTCACCGTCCTGGACGACCCGGAGGTCGGCTACTACCAGAGCCGGAAGATGACGGCGCTCGCCGCCAAGGCAGCCGACGCTGGCGCTGACTGGGTTGTCCCCTTCGACCAGGACGAGTGGTGGTACAGCCCGTTCGGTCGCATCGCCGACGTCCTCGCCGAGCTGCCGCACGCGTCGATCGCCGGCGCGCAACTCTTCGATCACGTCGCGACCGGCCAAGACCCCGACGACCCGAACCCGATCACGCGCATCCAGTGGCGCCGCCGCGAAGCCGCGGACCTGCCGAAGGTCGCGTGCCGCTCCCGGCCTCCGGTCACGATCCACCAGGGCAACCACGGCGCTGACCACGGCGATCGCGTCGACGGGCAGCTCATCGTTCGCCACTTCCCCTACCGCAGCGTCGAGCAGTTCGTCTCGAAGGTCCGCAACGGCGCCGCCGCGTACGCCGCAACCGATCTTCCCGAGCACGAGGGCGCGCACTGGCGCGACTACGGCCGCATCCTCGAGGAGCAAGGCCCCGACGGCCTCGCCGAGATCTTTCGCCAGTGGTTCTGGACACCGGAGCCGACCCGCGACCTGATCCTCGACCCCGCACCATGAGCGTCGAGGTGATCGTGCCGTGGCGCGGCGGCTGCTCCCACCGCGAGAACGCTCTCGAGTGGGTCGCCGCCCGCTACCCGTGGCCGCTCACCGTTGCGCTCGCCCCGCCGGGCCCGTGGTGCAAGGCCGCCGCCGTCCTCCCCGCCGCACAGGAATCCAGCGCCGACGTGCTCGTCATCGCCGACGGCGACGTCTGGAGCGACCAGACCGCGGACGCCGTCGCCGCCGTCCAGGACGGCGCGGCGTGGGCGTTGCCGCACACGCGCGTCCACAGGCTCACGCGCACCGCTACACGCTGGTTGCTCGCCGGGCACGAGCCGAGCCCCGGATACGACGTGGAAGAGCGCCCGTACCGCGGACTGATGGGCGGCGGCATCACCGTCCTGCCACGTGAGACCTACCTCGACATCCCGCTCGACCCGCGCTTCACCGGCTGGGGGCAAGAGGACGCCTCGTGGGGCATCGCGCTCTGCACCCTCGCCGACGGCGACCGCTGGCGCGGCACGAGCGACCTGATCCACCTCTGGCATCCGCCGCAGCACCGCCTCAGCCGCCAGATCGGCAGCCAGGAGGGCGAGGCGCTGCATCGCCGTTACCAGCTTGCGCAGAACGACCCGGCCGCCATGCGCGCGCTGATCGAGGAGGCCCGATGACACTCGCGACGCTCCTGAACCGCGCCTGCACCATCACCAGCCGCACCTTCACCGGCGCCCTCGACGAGTACGGCGACGACATCGCCACCGAGACGACCGTCGACACGGTGTGCGAGCTGCAGCAGCAGCGCCGCGACGAAACCGGGGACCCCGCCACCCGCGCCGCATCCACCTGGGCGCTGTTCCTCCCCGCCGGCACCACCATCGGGCCCGCGGACACCGTCACGATCGACGGCGACGACTACGAGCTCGTCGGCGAGGCGTGGCCCGCGCGCAACCCGCGCACGCAGACGGTGTCGCACATCGAAGCGACCGTCCGGCGCGTCGCCGGCGCGCAGGAGGCGTGATGCTCCCCGACACCGAGGTCCTCGTCGTCGCGCACCTCCGCGCCACCGATGCCGTGATGGCGCTCACGCAGCGCGTCGGCACAAAGACCCCGGTGAGCCTCGACGGGCAGTTCGCGAAGGTCACGCTCCTCGACGAGGGGATGCACCGCGGCAGCCGCGCGCTGCACGTCGTTCATCCGCTCGTGCAGATCGACTGCTACGGCTCGTCGAACCGCGACAGCGCGCACGCCGAGGCGTCACTGCTGGCGCGCACGATCCGCGAGGCGATCGTCGCGATGGCCGCCGCGTCGCACAGTGGCGCCGTCGTGACCGCGGCGCGCGCGACGCAGCGCCGGCTCCCGGACAGCGAGCTCGACCCGCCGCGCGAGCGCTACATCGTCACGTGCGAGCTGACGCTCCATGCCGCGTAACCCGAACCTCGAGGCCGAGCTCGCCGCGTCGCCGGAGTACCAGGCCGGGATGCAGCAGATCACGCGCATCGTCGCCGCCACCGTGCAGGACCAGGCGCCGAACGTCACCGGCTACTACGAGGGCCACATCGCCGCCGAGGGCACGCAGATCGTCGCGAGCGACTTCGCGTGGCACCTCGTCGAGTTCGGCTCCGTGAATAACCCCCCTTACGCGCCGCTCAGGCGCGGTGTCATCGCCGCAGGGCTGCGATTCGTGGACGAGTCGCGCATCTAGGCCGCACGGCCACACCAGAGACCACCTGTTGACCAGCCCCTGTAGGGGAGAGGAGAACCATGTCCAGTCAGAACGCATCAGAGCTCGTCATCGCGGGCACGGGCAACGTGTACGTCGCCCCGTTCGGCACGACCCTGCCGACCACCATCGACGGTGCCCTCAACGGCAACTTCTTCAAGCTCGGTTACGTCACCGAGGACGGCATCAAGATCAAGTCCTCGCCGACCGTCGACGAGTACAAGGCGTGGCAGTCGCGCTACCCGGTCCGCCGGTCGCTCACCGCGCTCGACGTGGACATCACGTTCACGCTCGAGCAGTGGAACGAGGTCACGCTGCAGACCGCGCTCGGCGGCGGCGCCGTCACGGAGTACAGCTCCGGCAAGTTCAAGTACGTGCCGGTCAGCGACACCGAGCAGCTCGACGAGGTGTCGATCGTCGCCGAGTGGCAGGACGGCACAAAGAACTACCGGTACGTCATCGCGAAGGGCCAGGCGACCGAGTCGGTGGAGATCGACCTGCAGCGCACCGCACTCGCGCTGCTGCCGGTCACGATCAAGACGCTCGGCCAGGCCGGCGTCGACCCGTACCAGATCTACACCGACGACCCGTCGTTCGCGGCCGGCTCGTGACCGACGCACCGAAGAAGGCCGCGGCCAAGAAGAAGACCGCAGCCAAGGCCGCCGTCGCCGAGAAGAGCGACGGCGGCAAGCCGCCCGTCGAGTGGCGTGGCATCACGCTCACGCTGCCCGACGGGCTGGCGAACCTCCCCGCCGAGTTCGCATGGGCCGTCGCGGACCTCGAGACCGCGACCGGCCAGTCCGTCACCCCGCTGCTCAACCTGCTGCGCGCCCTCATCGGCCCCGAGCAGGAGGGCGTCGTACGGGGCAAGCTGATCGAGGACGGCGTCACGTTCGCCGAGCTCCCCGACGCCTTGACGGACCTGCTCACCGTGATCTTCGGGGAGTACGGCCTCACGCTGGGGGAACAGCCCGCCTCGCCGCAGTCCTGACGGATCACTGGGACAGCGTCGAGGCAGACTTCCAGAGGTACTACCACCTCGACCTTCGCGTCGAGGCGCGCACGGCCGGCTGCCGCCGGCTGTGCGCCCTGATCTTCCAGCTCCCCGCCGACAGCGCCCTCGCGCACAGCAGCGGGCAGGAATGGACGGTCCAGGACGAGCTCGCCGCCGCCGGCGTCGAGGTCGGACACGCGAACTGGCTGATGTTGCGAGTGCTCGCGGGCGACAAGACCGTCCGTGACGCCAAGCCGTTCCGGGTGCAGCACCCATCCCGGCCCGGTGAGCAGGCACCCAAGCCACGCCGCGTGTCCATGAGCGAGCTGATGCAACAGGAGGAGGTGAAGCCCTGATGGCAACCCAGGTCGGCGTCGGATACGTCCCCATCAAGGGCGACTTCTCCGAGCTCAACAAGCAGATCGACGAGGCCCTGAGCCCGGCGAGGTTCCAGAAGCTCGGCAAAGCCGCAGCGGCTGGGCTCGCCGGTATCGGGGCCGCTGCTATTGGTGCGGGCGGTGCTCTCTTCAAGGTCGGGGAGAGCTTCGACGAGGCGTACAACACGATCCGCGTCGGGACCGGCAAGACCGGGAAGGCACTGGAGGGCCTGGAGGGCAACTTCAAGACCGTCCTCAAGTCCGTTCCGACGAACTTCGGCTCGGCCTCGAAGGCAATCACTGAGCTCAACCAGCGGCTCGGCCTGACCGGCAAGCCGCTCGAGCGCGCCGCTGAACAGTTCCTCGAGCTGTCCCGCATCACGAAGACGGACGTCGGCGAGAACATCGCGGTCGCGACGAAGGCGTTCAACCGCTGGGGCGTCGCGATCAGCGACCAGCCCGGCCGGCTCGACCAGCTCTTCCGCGCATCGCAGAAGACAGGGTCCAGCGTCGGTGAGCTGTCAGACGGCCTCGCGCGGTTCGGTGTGCCGCTGCAGCAGCTTGGGTTCAGCTTCGAGGAATCCGCGGCGTTGCTCGGCACGTTCGAGCGGCAGGGCCTGAACACAAACGCGGTCATGGCCGCGCTGCGCGGCTCGCTGTCGAAGGCCGCGAAGGAAGGCGTCGCGCCGCAGGACGCGTTCCGCAAGATCACCGAGCAGATCAAGGCCGCTGGCAGCGCCGCCGAAGCGAACGGCATCGCGATCAAGCTGTTCGGCGGTAAGGCGGGCCCGGAGCTCGCCGCCGCGATTCGCAACGGCACGCTCTCGCTCGAGGGCCTCGTCGACTCCATCACCGGCGGCACCGGCTCGATTCGTGGCGCCGGCGACGCGACGCAGCACTTCAACGAGAAGTGGCAGCAGCTCAAGAACACGCTGCTCGTCGCAATCGAGCCGGTGTCGATGCGCGTGTTCGACGCGCTCGGCGACGCGATCGACCTCCTCGGAAAGCACACGCTGCTCGCGATCCCCGCGCTCGTCGCGCTCGGCGCTGCGATCACGCAGGTCGCGCTCGCGCAGGCCGGCCTCAGCCTGAGCAACCCGTACGTGGCCATCGCAGCCGCCGTCGCGGCCCTCACCACCGGCTTCGTGATTGCCTACCGCGAGTCGTCGAAGTTCCGGTCCGCGCTCGCGGCCGTCGGCGCTGTCGCCGCGAGCGTCGGCCGCGCGATCGCAGACGTCGCAGCGGTCGTCTACGTCCGCGCGCAGAACGTCGGGGTGCAGATCGTCAACGGCGTCCTGCTCGGCGTGTCGAACCTCTACGGGCTGCTGAAGTCTGCGATCGAGTCGCAGCTCGTCGCCGCGCTGACGAGCCTCAACCCGTTCAGCCCGGTCGCGCATGGCGGCGAGAAGTACATCGGCCGGCCCCTGGGTGAGGGCGCGCTGAAGGGCTGGATCTACGGCAGCGCGGATCTCCCGGCGACCATGACCGACACGATCCGCGCCGCGGTCGAGAGGGCGCGCACGAGCGTCGATGGTCTGCGCTCGAAGTTCACCGATGCGTTCAGCGCGCTCGCCGACGACGCCGTCACCGCGTTCGACGCCGTGATGGCGAAGCTGAAGACGCCGACGGAGATCACGCTCGACACCGCCGCGTTCAACCGCCAGGTCAAGAGTCTCGCCGCCGGCGTCACCGACGCGAAGGCCAAGCTCACGGACGCGAAGGGTGCGCTGGACGCACTGTCGCCGCAGGAGCTCGCGGATCGCCTCCAGCCGCTGCAGGAGACGCTCGCGGGTGCGCAGGCGAAGGCCGCGAAGTTCACCGCCGAGGAGCTCGCGAAGGAACTGAAGCCGCTCGAGCGCAAGCTGCAGGACGCGAAGAGCGCGCAGGCGAAGCTCACGCGCAAGAAGGGCACCACCGCGTTCGACGCGACGACCAAGTCCTACGTCACGACCGGCGGTGAAACGGACGCCGAGTTCGCGCAGCGCCAGCAGGATGCCGCCGACGCCGTCACGGAGGCGCAGGACGCGATCACGAAGGCGAACGACGACTTCACGCAGGGGCAGAAGGACAGCGCGGCGGAGGCCATCAAGGCGCAGAAGGCGATCACGAAGGCGCAGGTCGACTTCGGCAAGGAGCGCGTCGACGCGGCGAAGGCAGTCCAGACCGCGATCAACGGCGTCGACGCGGCGGAGGCCAGCCAGCGCGAGTTCTACCTCGGCATCAAGGCGAAGAAGGAACGCAAGGAGCTCGACGCCAGCATCGCGCTGCGCCGCCGCCACTTCGTCGCGCGCCTCGACGACCTCAAGACCAGCCTCGGCCGCGAGGGCGCCACACAATCCGAGGCGAACAGCCGGATCAAGAAGCTGCTCAAGTCGTTCGGCGTCGACTATCAGGCATCCGGGGATGCGCTCGGCATGTCGTTCGTCAACGGCATCAAGGAGACACAGGCCGCCGCGGTCGACGCTGCAGCGGCGCTGGCCGCGTCCACGCGCCGGCCGCTCACTCCCGTGCCCGGTGTCACCGACCCGAAGAAGGACGCGACGGCAGCAGCAGGCGGCGCAGCGGGAGCAGGCACCGCCTCGTTCGCCCCGACGAAGCCTGCGAATGTCCCGCACGTCAAGAGCCTCGAGGTTCCGCGAGCTCTCACCGACATCGGCAAGAGCGTCGGCGACGCCGTCGGCGTTGCAGCCGGCGCGATCACGAAGCTCAGCGGGACCGTCGCAAAGTTCCTCGCCCCGGCCCTAGCGTGGACCGTCACGGCGTTCGGCGACACGAAAGACGCGATCGTCGCGTTCTCACACGACGTCGTCAAGGCGTGGGACGCCACCGTCCGGATCGCCGCGGACGCGTGGGCCAAGTTCGGCAAGCCGATCGTCGACGCGGTCGCAGCGGTCGCCGTCGCAATCGGTGGGATGGTCAGCGGGCTCATCCGCACACTGCACGGCCTCGTCGACTTTGTCATCGGCATCCTCACCGGCGACTGGAAGCAGGCCTGGCACGGAGTTGTCGAAGTCGTCACCGGCGTCGGGAAGCTCATCGCGGCGGCGATCGTTGGCGGCGCCGCAGTGATCAAAGACTCAGCGATCCTGCTGGTCAACACGTTCGTGCTCGGGTTCAAGTCGTTCGTGTGGCAGGTCGAAGCGATCGGGCCGTGGCTGCTCACCGCCCTGGTCGACACGATCAAGGCCGGTGCCGGCCTCCTGTTCGGCGTCGGGAAGTGGATTCTCGAAACAGTCTCGAACACGGTCATCGCGTACGCGTCGCTGCCCGGGCAGGCACTCTCGGCCGTCATCGGTCTCGCGATCTCAGCGGTCAAGGCGCTCGCCGGCGTCCTGGTTGATCTGGGCGGCTGGCTGATCGGGCAGATCGGCATCGGGATCACCGCGGCGTGGGAGCTGATCAAGACCGGCATCACGACCGCTGTTAGCGCGATCGGGTCTGCGATGAGCACCGCTTGGACGGCGATCACGGGCGCTGCTGCGACCGCGTGGGACGCGGTCAAGAACGCGATCATGACCCCGATCCGCGCCGCCAGGGACCTGCTCGGCACCGTCCTGACCGGCATCGGCAACCGCCTCGACACCGCCTGGTCCGCCGTGAAGAGCGCGGCCGCGGCCGCATGGGACGCCGTCAAGACCGCCGTCCTCACCCCGATCCGCGCCGCGCGCGACGTGCTCGGCACCGAGGTCCTGCCCGGCATCACGAGCCGCCTCAGCGGCGCGTGGGAAGCGATCAAGGGCGCCGCGTCCGACGCATGGGGCGCCGTGCGGTCCGCGATCCTCACCCCCGTCCGCGCCGCGAGGGACGCGCTCGACTCCGGCGAGAACATCCTCGGCGGGATGCTCAACCGCTTCGAGAGCGGGTTCGCAGCGATCATCAAGGGCGTCGAGGGCTTCGCCGGCGACATCAAGGACGGCATCAGCGATGCGTTCCGGGGCGCCGCCGTCGCGGTCCTCGGCTTCATGGGGAAGATCGCCGGCGCGGTCAACGTCGTCCTCAAGGTCATCGGCGTCCCGCAGATCGACGTCAAGAAGTTCGAGCTCGCCAAGGGCGGCACGATCGCCGCGACTGCCGGAGGCGCGCTCACCGTCGACCAGTACGCCGCCGGCGGTGAGATCCACCGCGGCGCGAAGCTGAACGCCCCGATCATCATGATGGGCGAAGAGGCCCCGCGGCACCCCGAGTTCGTCATCCCGACGAACCCTGCCTACCGCAAGCGCGCGGTCGGGCTCTACGACCAGCTCGGCAGCGAGCTCGGCGTCCAGCAGTTCGCGAAGGGCGGCATCCTCGGCGCCCCGATCGCGTCCGCCGCGGGCCTGCTCGACACGATCAAGAGCATCCCCGGCAAGCTGCTCGGCGAGGTCACCGGCCTCATCGGCCCGCTCCCCGGCGTCGGCGACCTCCCCGGCTGGCTCAAGGGCCTCGGCAGGTTCGTCCTCGGCAAGGTCGGCGGGTTCGTCAAGGACAAGCTCAGCGGCCTCCTCAGCCTCGGCCTCGACTTCGGCGGCAGCCGCCCGGACCCCGACCAGCTCGCGAGCATCACCGCGATGGTCAAGCGCATGGACGAGGTCAACGCGCACCACTGGGACTACAAGTACGGCGGCGGGCACGCCTCGTTCGAGGGCCCCTACGACTGCTCCGGTCTCGTCAGCGCGATCCTGCACGCCGGCGGCCTGCTCGGCAGCCCGATCACCACCGACGGCCTCAAGATCTTCGGCGAGGGCGGCGACGGCAAGGTCATCACCATCGGCGTGCGCGGCTCGACCGGCCGCAACGCGCACACGATGATGCGCATCGGCAACCGCTACCTCGAGTCCGGCGGCACGAACGGCGGCGCGAAGTGGGTCGGCGGCTGGGACGGCGACTTCCCCATCCACCGCCACCCCGTCGGCTACGCCCAGGGCGGCATCATCGACCAGCTCGGCCTCACCGACCCCGAGAGCCCCTTGTTCGCCGGCTGGGGCCTCAAGCACGGCGGCACCATCCCGTTCGTCGGCAGCTACAAGGACGGCGGAGTCCTCCCCGCAGACGGCCTGTACCTCGGCCACAAGGGCGAGACCGTCACGCCCGTCGGCGCCGGCACCGAGCTCAAGGTCGAGGTCAACTTCCGCGACGACCGCCTCCGCGACCTCATCGACGTCCAGGTCACCGAGAACGACCGCCGCCGCCACGCCGAGTACCGGGCAGGAGCAATCGCATGACCGTCTCAACGCTCCGCCCGTCGAGCACCGTTACGAACAGCGGCGTCGCCGTCACCGGCTCCAGCGCGCACGCCGCGCTCAGCGACAACTCGGACAGCACCTACCTCGACAGCTTCGGAATCGACGACTACATCATCCTCGGTCTCGACGACCTGACGCTCCCCTCGGGAGCCCTCGTTAAGAACGTCGCGGCACGCCTTCGCGTTGCCGCCACGGCGGGAATGCAGACCATCGAAGTCGACACGTTGTTCGGGCATTCCAAGACGCAGGTCGGCTGGTCAACCCCGCAGACGATCACGACGTTCACGCAGCCGTCGAGCGCCCTGGACGCGACGATCGACGGCGCGACTCTCACCCTTTTCGGGGGGTTGCCGTCGAGCACAAACATTCGTGTGTACGAGGCGTACCTCGACGTCACACATGTCGCGAAGCCCGTCGTCACCCCGGCACTGCCGACCGGCACCGTCACCACGACGAACCTGCCCGTCGTCACATGGGCGAACACCCTGGACAGCGACGGCGGCGCGCAGACGCACTACCAGGTGCGCGTCTTCACGAGCGGCCAGTACGGCGCCGGCGGCTTCAACCCCGCGAGCTCGACCGCCACCTACGACAGCGGCGACGTCACGGACAGCGCGCTCACGCACACTGTCGCCACGCCGCTCGCAGACGCCACCTACCGCGCCTACGTGCGCGTCGGGCAGACCGTCAACGGCGTCACGCACTGGTCCGACTACGCGTACACCGGGTTCGTCATCAGCGTCGCGCTGCCCGCAGTCCCCGACACGCCGACGCTCACCGCCGAGTCCGCGAGCGGCCGGATCAAGGTGCACGTCGAGGGCAACAGCGGCACCGCGACCACCACCCACCTCGAGGTGCAGCGATCAGAGGACGGCGTCACGTGGGAGCCGCTGCGCCTCACGACCGACACCGACGGCGTCATCACCGGCACCAGCGCCGACGTCTACGACTACGAAGCGCCGAACGGCGTCCTCATGAGCTACCGCGTCCGCGCGCTGCACGACTACAGCGGCCTCTACGCCGCGAGCGCGTGGGCGACCACCGCGACCGCGACCTGGTCCTCGAGCGCCGTGTGGCTCAAGGCCCCCGAGAGCCCCAGCCTGAACATGGTGATCGAGCCGGACAGCATCCCCGGCTACCAGCGCCCCGCCCGCCAGGGCATCTTCCAGGCACTCGGCCGCACCGACCAGGTCGTCGTCGCCGACACGCGCGCAGCCGCCCGCGGCACCCTCAAGATCAGCGTCGCGAGCCGCGCCGAACGCGACGACCTCGACGCGCTCCTCGACTCAAGCCTCACCCTGCTGCTGCAGTGCCCCGTGGCGGAGGACGAGCCCGACCGATACCTGCGATTCGGAGACCAGGACCGCGCGCGCTGGATCGACAAGGCCTTCGCCACCGAGCGCATCGACACCCTCGCATGGTCGGAGGTCGCAGCGCCCACCGGCGTCATCGACGCGTGGCCTGCATGAGACCCGTCAGCGACGCGTTCCTGCAGGCCGTCACCGGCTCGCACACCGCTGTCAGCTACGTGCACGTCCTGCGCGACAACGACTTCGTCGTCCAGCTCGAGGTCACCGACGGCAGCATCACCCTCGACCAGACCGCCGCGACCCGCGGCCGCCTCGACGTCACGCTCGCCGAGCTCGACCTCGTCCCCACCGACCCGGAAGCCGCGCTCGCCCCATACGGAAACGAGCTGCGCGCCTACCGCGGCGTCCGCTACCGCGACGGCTCGACCGAGATCGTCAGCCTCGGCATCTTCCGCATCGACGAGACCAGCGTCACCGACACCGCCGAGGGCGGGGTCGAGATCCGCGTCACCGGCCTGGACCGCAGCAGCCGGGTCATCGACGCGAAGTTCGAGGAGCCCTACCTCCTCGCCGCCGGCACGAACATCGTCACCGCGATCGAGGACTGCGTCCGCATCGCGATCCCCGACCTCACCACCAGCCTCGAATCCACCGCGCTCACCACGCCGCTGCTCGTCGGCGAAGAGGGCGGCGACCGCTGGAAGTTCGTCCAGGACCTCGCCGCCAGCCTCGGCCGCTCCCTCTACTTCGACGGCGACGGCGTCCTCACCGGCCAGCCCGTCACGAACCCGTCCGGCACGCCGCAGCTCACGATCGCCGAAGGGGACGGCGGTGTCCTGCTCACCGCCGGCCGCCGCTGGAACCGGCAGGGCACCTGCAACCGCGTCATCGCCACCGGCGAGAACGCCGGCGAGAGCGCCCCGGCGCGCGGCGTCGCGACCGACGACAACCCCCTCAGCCCCACCTACTACTACGGCCAGTACGGCAAGGTGCCGCGCTTCTACAGCTCGCAGATCCTCACCACCGACGACCAGGCCGCGGACGCCGCGACCGCGATCCTCAGCCGCGAGCTCGGCACCACGCAGAGCGTCGACTTCGGCGCGATCGTCAACCCCGCCCTCGAGCCCGACGACCTCGTCCAGATCACCCGCCTGCGCGCCGGCATCGACGAGCAGCACGTCATCGACGCCGTCACCATCCCGCTCACCGCCCAGCAGGGCATGACCGGGCGCACCCGCGCCGTGGTGGCCTGATGCCCGCCCCGGACCCGATGATCCGCAGCCTGCTGCGCCGCCTCGAGCTCCTCGAGCGCACCAGCGGCAGCGCCCGCCTCGGCGTCGTCACCGACGACAGCCCGCTCACGATCACCCTCGGCGGCAGCGACATCGAGATCCCCGACGTCCCGACGCTCGCGCCGGTCCGCACCGGCGACACGATCGTCGCGCTCACCTACGGCGGCGGCCTCGTCGTCCTCGGCGCCGTCGGCGGGACCGCGGCCGACGGCGTCAAGTTCACAGGCTCGGAGACGATCAGCACCACCCCGTGGACCGCGTTCGACCCGCTCACCCTGACCAGCCTGTCAGGCGCAGCGTTCACGACCACAGGCGGGAAGCTCGTCGTCCCGAGCGCCGGGCTGTACGTCGTCAGCGCGACCCTCGAGAACGCCGTCGGCGGGCAGCGCCGCGCCGCGCGCCTCTGGCACGTCAACGCCGGGGGCACGGACATCGTGCAGCTCGACGGCGCAAACGACATCGTCCCGGCCGCTCAGAGCACCGCCGAGACATTGAAGCTCACCGCGATCGTGCACTGCGCCGCCGGCGAAAGCATCCGCGTCGAGGA
>ERZ869925.1104-NODE-1104-length-13613-cov-4.612332_pt1 | contig 13613 bp, 13 predicted proteins | sample MGYA00579311_ERZ869925 | MGnify/ENA primary metagenome ERZ869925 (study PRJEB32216, sample SAMN09231817) | wastewater metagenome | place: USA: Maryland | collected 2016-07-30 | study: EMG produced TPA metagenomics assembly of the PRJNA472060 data set (Reclaimed...
TCGCCGGCACGGTGGACGAGGACTTCGGCGGCACCAACACTGGCGTCACCGCCGACAAGCTGCGTCGCGCCAAGCGCTACCTCGTGGCACAGGGCGCCGATGGCGACCACGTGTTCCTGATCAACGCCGCGGGCATGGAAACCGCGCTGGCCGAGATCGAGGTCACGTCGAGCGACTACCAGACCATGAAGGCCCTGGTGGACGGCACGCTGAAGGACAACAAGGCGTTCGGCTTCACGTTCAAGATCATCGAGGATCGCGTGGAAGGCGGCCTGCCGTCGATCTCGACGAACATCCGTCAGTGCTTCGCCTACGACAAGAACGCCGTGGGTCTGGCTGTCGGTATCGAGCCCACCGCTCGCGTCGACTTCATCCCCGAGCGCAACAGCTACCTGTCCCAGTCCATCCTGAAGGCAGGCGCGGCTGTGATCGACGCGAAGGGCGTGGTCGAGGTGCAGAGCTACGAGGCGTAAGCCTCTTGGAACAGGGTAGTCCTCCACGGGCTACCCTGTTCTTCTCCTTCTTTCTCCTGTTTCACTCTTGAGGTATTTCTCATGGCTTTCACTGGTGCATCTCTCCTGCGGGTCGGCCCGCAGAATTCTGGCGGCCCGACCCTGTGGGTCTACGCCACTGCCGACGCGCTGACCGCGGTTGACGCGGCTGGCTACTTCAACTCTGCTGCTGATCGGCTTCAGGTCGGTGACTGGATTTTCGTGTCCAGCGCCTCGACGTGGGGCATCCAGATCGTCAATGCGAACTCGCGTGACCTGACTGCCACTCCTCCGGTTTCCGGTGTGGTGGACGTCACGAACGCGCTGGCCGCCGGCACGATCGACTCCGACTAAGGTTGGAGTTTTGGCGGGGCGCCCTTGGCCCCGCTTCTCTTTTTTAATCTGGCGCCTTTGCGACAGGTTGTTTTTAGCGGGAGAGTTGCGCGAGTGACCAAAGACGCCAACGCGAAGAACTGGACCCTGACGTTAGTCTATGGGCGCTACTACAGCGATCCGGGTAACGAGCCTAGCACTAGTCCTACGCTGTGGGTGGACGCGGCTACTGGTGACGATTCCCGAAGCAAGGCGACTGTCGCTGCGTCTGGCGGCTCTCTTCCGTGGGCCACTATCGGTCGCGCTGCATGGGGTAGTACCAATCGTGCGTCGCCCAATACTAGCGAGGCTGCTGCTGCCGGAGACATTGTGGCGGTGGCGGCAGGGACGTACAGTTATGCAGGTGCGGTGAACGACCGATTCTCGCCGGTCTACAACTGCGCCAATGAAGGGACGGTTAGTAATCCTATCGTATTCCGTGCTGTAGGAAACGTGCGTCTTGCAGCAGTTGCTGCGAACTCCCCGGTAATTGGATCATCTGGCAAAGACTATATCCGCTGGACCGCAGCAGATCGGGCTACCGGTAGGTGGCTCATAGACTGCGACCCACGAGAAGCTGGCGGCGACCCCAAGACAGGCGACGTTGTGAACACGACCAGCGATACGGGTCCTGTGATTCTCCATGATTGCGTGGGGACGTGGATTGAGTGCTCCGATGTGGATGGCGGATTCCCTATCGACTACACGGACAACTGGAATGCGTTCAGGGTGGAGAACTGTTCGGATTTTGTTATCCGCAACAACACTGCCGCGAATTTCACTCACGCAAGCGGCGGGAATCACAACCAGTCATGCTTGACCCTGTATGGCGCTGCTGGTGGATTAGTAGAGCACAACGAGTTTTCCGACTCAAATTCCGGGATCTTCTTTAAGGACACCGGCAGCACTAACCCGCAGAACAACAATATTGTGCGGTTTAATCGCCTGCACGACCTGGGAGAGGCATTTGCGTTCTCTGTGACTACAGAAGACCGCAATTACATCTATCAGAATTTGGTCTACGACTGCGCGGTAGCCCTCGGTGTAACTGGCGGAGGGTTGTGTAACGACTGGGTGTTCAACAATACCGTTTACAATTGCGGTACGTCTTGTGTGTCGCTTGCAAATGGTAACGGCAGCGGCGGAAGGGTTTGGAACAACATCTTCCACACAGCCCCGCTCGGTATATTTACTCAGGTATCTCTGCCCGCTGCAACGGTGGTTAGTTTCGAGCACAACTGCTATTACTCGATGACCACGTTCTTTGATAGTGACGCAGATGGAAGCATGAGTTTCGGAACGTTCAACAGCACGTACACCGATCAGCACGCCGCGTCTCCTGCGTCGATCACCACTGATCCGCTGTTTACGAATTTGGCTGGCGGCGATTACACCCTTCAAGCCGGATCACCGGCACGTAACCTGGCTGGTGACCCCGGCGGTTTCTCTTCGTTGGTTCATGCCGGCGCGTACCAAACAGGCACTGAAGTGATTGGGGTACAAGTGTAATGGTTACGGACAGTGGTACACGCGCTGATGAAAATCCGCTGGGTTCTCCGTGGGAAACTGTCGCAGGAGTTAACGGCGGTATTCAGTTAGGCAGCAATGCGTTTCGCGGACAGTCCAATTCTGGTAATGCTGTCAATATCTCGACGTACCTCGCTGCTGTTGCGGCGTTCAATGCCAATCAAAGCTCTCAGGTAACACTGACTGCTTTAGGCGCCTTCGACATACCGGGTCTTGCTGTACGCACAAACGCGGCTACAGGCAATGGCTACATAGCGGTATGGCACCAGAACATTAATGAAGTTCATGTCTACAAGATGGCCTCGTCTGTCTTGGGCACGGCTGTGCAGACTTTTTCTGCCACCTTCGTCGTATCGGACACCTTCAGGCTCGAAGCGGTCACGAGTGGAGCAAACTGTGACATTAAGGTGTACCAGAACGGCGTACAAATTGGAACGACCTACTCTGACACATCGAGCCCTTACGCCAGCGGGCAACCCGGCATGGTCTATATCCGCGGCAACTCCAACGTCACCGTCATGGATGACTGGGTTGGGACTGGAGATGGCGCCCCCGCCCCATCCATCGCGGACGTAGACGAAGACAACACGATCACTCTCTCGCAGACCACCGTAGAGATTGACGGTACAGACTTCGACACAGCGACTGTCGAGATTCGACAGGGCGGGTTCGTTTATACTCCGTCCATCGACAGCCAGACCGCGACCACCATCGTGTTCGACATGGCGGCTATCGGGGCGCCCGGCCCGGTTAATGCTCCACATGCAGGGGCTGCGACTCTTGCTGTCGTCAACGGTGACGCACAGGAAGATACGCAGGCCATCACGATCAGCGATGATGCCGGCACCGAGACCTACGCTGTAGGCACGCCGAACGCTGACCCGGGTCTGCGGCTTACCGCCACGCCGGATTACGAAGCTGGCGACTATGTGCGGGTTAGCAACGTAGTCGGCGGAAGCATCAGTGATGTTACGATCAATTCGGACCTGACATGGGACGCGGATGAGGCCGTTACCTCATTCGACCATCAGTGCTGGGACGCGGACGACGGCACGTGGGGCGACAGGCAAACGCAGGCGCTTGTCGATGATGCAACGCCTGCCACTGGAGCCAACATCTTCATTCCGTTGGTGCTCGCAAGGCACCTCAAAGGTTTGAAGCACATGAACTACGCCACACTCCTCGCCGCGGCGGCTACAGAGGCGGCGACGAACAAAGCGTGGGCTCGGCACAACTACTTCGGCATTCTGCTGGTCAAGCCACGTCTCGTACCGGGGTTCTAGCCGATGCAGACGTTGCTCGTGTGCGGCAGTGCGCCGTGCGTCCACGACGACTTGAGCGCGGCGTTGCTCCTCCGGCCGTTGGCGACAGTCATGCTCGTCAACGGCGCGAGCACGTTGGTTGAGAACGCAGACCACGTGCTCTCCGGGCACACCGAGAAGGCCGAGTTGTTTGCAGCTCAACGGCGCAAAGTGTTCCCGAACGTCAAGCCGTGGCGCTTGCACGCAACGATCAAGGAGGCGCATCGCCATGAGGCGAAGACTGTGTTCCCCTCTGTCACGGATTGGTGGGACAAGTCGTACTGCACAGGAGCCACGAGCATCGCCAAGGGCGCAGTGATTGGCCTCCGAGCCCTTGGCTTCGACGAGGTGGTCCTGTGCGGCGCTCCGATGGATGGTAGTGGCTACGCGAAAGGCGAAGCGGCTGTCGGGCACGACTGTCACCGCGTAGGCGATCCGCTTGTGCAGACTCGCCGAGTGATTGAAGGGTACAGGATCAAGTACAAGAAGTTTGCGGAGCAGTATCGCGACCGCGTGTTTTCAATGTCTGGTTTCACAATGGCGTGCTCTGGCGCCCCGAGGTAACTGCATGGCTCTCTACGTTTCCGCCAAGAAGGCGCGCGTCTTTCCAGTCATTATCCGAGCTTTTCGTCGTCTCGGCCGGCTGTCGTTCCACAGAAGGCTGAAGTCCGGCGCGGCTGTCGTCGCGGGCCGCGTTCCCCCTGCGGGCGCTGCCGTTCCGAAGCTCAACGGTCAAGTGAACATCCAAGGTATAACTGGCACCACGCGGGCAGTACCGGCCACAACCAAAGCCAACGGGCGCAAGTAAAATGATCGAGCAGGAGAAGGTGCTTGGACTTGGGCGCGAGTGGCAATGGCCCGCCGAGGATACGAAATGCCGCAAGGTGATTTTCGACTGGGCGGTTGACGTCGACAAGGTGCTGCGGCACACGGACGGGCGCCGCATGTGCGTACAGGCCGGCGGGAACATGGGTGTGTGGCCGTGGTTGCTTGCGAAGAAGTTCGCGCGCGTGTACACGTTCGAGGCAGATCCGCGGATGTTCGACTTCCTCGTTGAGAATCTGCGTGGCGTCGAGAACGTCCAGGCGTATCCGGTGGCGCTGTTCAGCCGCCCAGGGCGTTGTGCTATCGGGCAGGAGCCGCACGAGGTGACGAACCTCGGCGCACAGTTCATCAAGCCTGATTCGCGAGAGCCGGGCGCAACAGACATGGCGACGATCGACAGCTTCGGTTTCGATCAGTGCGACCTGATCTACCTCGACATCGAGGGCGCCGAGCTGGACGCGTTGAAAGGCGCCAAGGATACGATCGCGCAGTGCAAGCCGCTGATTGTCGTTGAAGACAAGGGGCTCTCGCGGCGCTTCGGCACGGCGCAGGGCGCGATCGAGGCATGGCTCAAGCAGTTCGGTTACAAGCCCGTCGCGCGGTACCACCGCGACACGGTGTTCAAGGCAGAAGGAGAAGGCTGATGCGATTGATCCGCGGCATGACCGAGAATTTCAACGAGCCCTGTGACTTGATCGTGTCGAACCTGCGCGCGCCGCTCAATCCGCGCGTACGTAAGACCCCGATGCTTCTGGTTGGTCGCGCGTCGCGCGAAGCCGCAGCGCGAGTGTGGAGCGGCGCGGCCAAAGAAGACATGCGCGAGCTGCTGGTGTGGGGCTCGAAGAAAGAGATGCGGGTGTGGGTTGTGAACGCCCCGGCGTTTCCGCTGCCTGCCGACTTGCAGAACACGGCCACGCCGGAGGATATGTCTGAAGACGTTCCGGTGGCGCTGGCCGAAGCGCTGCTTGTGGAGTACCCCGGCGCGAAGGACGTCGTGGCTGATCCCTCGATGGGGACTGGCACCGTGGGCGCCGCCGCGCGCAACCTCGGGCTCTACTTTGTCGGGTACGAAGCGTACGTTGAGCGGTTCACGGCTGCGCAGGCCCGCCTCGCAGCGTGAGAGTCTGCACGGTTCTGCGCTCCGGTGGCGAGTACAAGCCGGGGCACGTGCAGCGACTTGCTGCGCAAGTTGCAAAGTTTCTCCCTGGCGCCGACTTCTTTGCGCTGAGCGACGTTGAAGTTCCAGGGGTGCAGATTGTGCCGATGGAGTTCAACTACCCGCACTGGTGGGCGAAGATGGAGCTGATGGACCCGCGTATCGCGGGGGACCTGCTGTACTTCGATCTCGACACCACCATCGTCGGAGATTTATCGGACTTGGCGGCAATCGGAACGTGGGCGCCATGCGCCGACTTCTACCGCCCGCATCTACTGCAAACCAGCATGGCTTTCTTCAGCGACGCTGGGCGCCGCGAAACGTGGTTCAACTGGCTGAGCCGAACACCGCCGGCAGTCATGAAGGCATGGCGGGGCGACGGCGAGTTCGTTCACGCTGTGTGGAAGCATCGGTGCCGCCCAGTGCAGGACCTGCTGCCAGGGCAGGTCGTTTCGTACAAGATCCACGTGCAGCTTGATCCGCGCAAGCGCAACCACGTCGGCAACGGATTCATTCCTACAAACACACGAGTGATCTGCTACCACGGAAATCCGAGGCCTTGGCAGGTCGCTGAACCGAGGTTCCAGTGAGCATTGAAACGCAGAGCAAAATAGCGCTCATAAGCAAGGCGCTGGTCCTTTGCGGCGAAACGCCGCTGAACTCGCTGGAAGACGACCGCTACGGCGCGACCGTTGGCGGCAACTTGTTCGAGCTGCTGTACGAGGGGGAGCTTCAGGCGAATCGCTGGCGGTTCGCGATGAAGAAGGGCGCGTTGAGTCGGCTGGATGTGACACCGCTGAACGAGTACCAGTACGCATACCAGCTCCCCACCGACATGCTTCTGCTTGTCGGCGTGTATCCGCGTGCCAGTTACGAGGTGTATGGCGATCGGATTTATACGAACAATACCTCGTGCGAAATCGAGTACCTGTTCAAGCCGACGGTGGACAAGTGCCCTGCGTATTTCAGTCTGCTGATGACGTACGCGCTCGCACGCGACATGATCAACCCGCTCACCGAGTCGATCGACAAGCAGACCAAGATGGAGGCGAAGTATCGCATGCAGCGCGACCGCGCTTTGTTCGCCGATGCCCAGGCCCGCCCCAATCGTCCGATAGCCGATTCCCCCTTCACGGACGTACGGTAAATGGCTGAGGCGCAAACCGTACAAACGAGCTTCCTGAGCGGGGTTCTCGACCCGCGGGCGAAGGGGCGCATCGACACGGATGCGTACGCGCAGGGCCTCCTGCTTGGCGTAAACGTCGAGCCGATCCACCTCGGGGGCGTTCGCCGCCGCCGCGGCACGCGCCTACGGGATCGCCTGCCGTACCAGCTTGCGCGGCGCACGGGCATGACGATCTCCGCGCCGAACGGAGGCACAACCGCCAACGCGAACGACGACGATGAATCGACGTTGGTGACGACCACGAATAACGTTGGCACCACGAACCCTTACGTGGTCGTGCACTACGACCTGGGCTCTGCACTGGCCGTGTACGCAGCCGACGTGCTCGGTATCGTGAGCACTGGCGGATCGAGCACCCAGTTCTGTGTGCAGTACAGCGCCGACAACGCGAGCTGGACAACGTACGGCACTGCTTTTGATCTGGTGGACACTGACGCGCGTTCTTACCGTCGGTCTTCAACAGACTTCCACACCGCGGTGTCCGCGCGCTACTGGCGCGTTGCGAAGATCGGCGGCACAGACATGGGCGCGGTAAAGGTGTCGGTCAGCGGGTTCCATCTGTGGAACCAGACCAGCACCGTTTCGAGCGTACGCTTGAAGGGTTTCGAGGTGAACGCAGACGACAGGTATGTCGTGGCGATCACGGACCGCACAGGACGCGTTTACGACAGTACCGGAACGCTGGTTGCGCAGTTGCCGCTTCCGTACCCCGACGCGGACATCGAAGGAATCGACGCGGACACCAGCGCTGAGACGATGGTCCTGGTACACCAGAACCATCCGCCAAGGTTCATCTTTCGAGAACCCTCCGGGTTGTTCTCGACAGAAGTGATGTCGTTCGACTCCACGCCGTTGCACGACTACGCGGACGATAGCTCCCCAACCCCCGTGTCGGAAGTGCAGGTGATTACGTTCGCAGCCGCCTCCAGCACGACGTCTTACGGCCGTCGCGTCCGCGCGGCTGGCGACACTGCCGGCTGGCAGGCAGGAGACACCTTACAGATCGAACTCGACGGCGCTCGCTCGGGCAGCATTCAGTACGCCGGAGACTCCACAGCAGCAGAGCAGGCCGCCACGGCGGGCAACATTGCCCGTGAGGTGCAGAAGTTGTGGTCCGTGGAGTCGTTTGACGGCGTCTCTTGTGAGCGCACCGGGGCGCTGACTTACACGGTCACTTTTGCTGGCGGCAGCGCGGCACCGTACGGGCTCATGACGGTTATGCCGCTGGACTCCGCTGCAACAGCCACGGTCACGCGGTCCGCTGCTGGTACTCGCCGCAGCGAACCGGCGTGGTCCGCCACGCGCGGATGGCCGCGCACAGTGGCTTTCTTCGAGTCCAGGCTGTATTTTGGTGGCACGCTGTCTCTCCAGCAGACGTTGTTTGGCAGCCGCGTTGGCAACATCCTGGACTTTGAAGTTTCGGAGGGCTTGTCTGCTGATCCCGTACAGGTAACGCTGGACGGCGCAAACGCAATTCAGGGTCTGTTTGGCGGTCGCAGCTTCGAGCTGTTCACCGCCTCCGGCGAGTACCGCTTTCTGAAACCGCAGGGCGAAGCCATCACGCCAGGGGACTCGCCGAAAGCGCAGACGTTCAATGGTTCGGCGAAGATACGACCGGTCAGTGTTGATGGCAGCACGGTGTACGTGCAGCGCAAGCGCAAGAGCATCCGCGATTACAAGTTCAATTATGAAGTTGACGCGTACGATTCGCTTGGGCTTTCCTCTCTGGCGCCTCACTTGGTGTATGACGTGAAGGACTTGGCAGCATACACGGGCTCACGGGCCGACGAGATCAATCTGGTGCTGGTTGTAAACGGGGAAAACAACAGCGCGCACCCCGATGCGTTCCCGGATGGAACGATGGCTATCCTGAACTTGCGCAAAGAGTCGAGCGTGCAGGCATGGACGCTGTGGCAGACTGACGGCGAGTACCGGGCGGTCGCTACTTCGTTTGAAGATATCTTCACGGCGGTAAAGCGCACAATAGACGGCGTTGACTGGCTTTTCTTGGAGCAAGGGGACCCCGACCTGTACATGGATGCGTGTGTGGCTCCGACCGTAGCAGGAACCAGCATCAGTGGCCTCTCGGTGTACAACGGCCAGGAGCTTCGCGTTCGTGCCGATGGTTTTGTACTCGCCAACGTGACGCCGGTTGCGGGGGCAGCCACTGTCGACGACGACGGGTACACGGACGTGGAAGTGGGCCTCAACTTCAACCCTTCGTTGAAACCGATGCCGCTGGCGACCGCGCTGCCGAAAGGCTCCTCGATTGGCAACAAACGGCGCATCAAGGAAGTCAGCATCATGGTCGAGAATACTCTCGGCTTGCGGTTGAACGGCCGTGTCTTGCCGACCCGCAAGAACGATGTCATGAATCTCGATGAAGCGCAGACGCCGTACTACGGAACATTGCATCTGGAGGAGACTTCAAATTGGGATCGCGACATGGACAAGGTCATTTTGCTCGACCAAGTGGACCCTCTCCCGATGGAGATTCTGTTGATCGAAGCCAAGCTGGAAGGGTAACATGGCAGTAGCAGCACCGATCATGGCGTGGGCCGCCGCCAACGCCGGCACTATCGCTCTCGCTTCCGCTGGCGCCACGCTGGCCGCCGGCGGCCTGAGTTTTGTGGCGCAGCGCAACGCAGGCATCGCGCAAGCGAACCAGATGAAAGCGCAGGCGGCAAGGGAGGGGGACGCGGCAAGGCAGCGCGAGATAGAGCGTAAGCGCACACTGCTTCGCGCATTGTCGCAGCAGAGCGCCAATGCGGGCGCTGCAGGTGTCACGATGTCCGGGTCTTTGGTGGCTGCAGCGCGCACCGATATCCGTGACGCAGCGACAGACTTGCTGGTGGACCGCTCCAACACGCGCAGTCAAGTCAACGGGCTCACGGCGGCGGCTCGGAACGCTCGCCGTCAAGGCAACCTCCAGGCGGTCGGGTCGCTGTTTGACACGGGCGTCAGGGTTGCGGGGATGATGTAATGGCTGAGCCACTGCGATACCGGGACCTCGCGCGCCCTTCACTGGTCGACACGACTGTTGTTGACGACGGCTCTGCCGGGCGGCTTCAGGCGCTGGCGAACACGTTCAAGTCGTTTGAGAGCGCGGCTGCCGGCCTCGGCGGGCAACTTGCTGCCACACGCGGCGCACGCGAAGGTGCGGCTGCCGGGGCTTCCGGCAACCCGGCGCTCAAGAGCGACCTGCGCGCGGCAACCAGCAAGTACGCTGCGGCGTACAACAACGCCGCCACGCGCAGCTATTTGGTGCAGGCGGAAGCCGACCTCGAAGATACCGCGGCGCGCTTGGAGCAGGAAGCCGGCACGAACGCGGCCGGCTTCCAGCAGTCGTTCGGAAAAGTGCGGCAGGAAACGCTGAAGGCCGCACCGTCGCAGCTCCGCGACATGCTCGATGAGATGTTCGTGAAGCGGCAGGGCAGCGCGCTTGCGCGCATTGGAGCCGCAGCCGTGCAGGAGCAGAAAGATATCGCGCGCAAGGATACGCAGGAAGGTGTCATGCGCAGCGTTGACCGGATCGCGAACATGCGCGCGTCCGACGACCCAGCACAGCTTGCTGCCGCCGAGGAAGAAGATATCAAGCTCACGCTGCTGATTGACTCGGCTGTAGTTGACGGCACGCTCTCGGCTGCCGAAGGCGAAGTTGCGCACATCAACGCGCAGCGCGCTGTGGTTAAGCAGACAGTGGTTGCGCGTTTCAAGCGCGAGCTGGACAACCCGTATGGCAATCCGTTGAAGTTCATTGAGCGTCTGCGCGAGATGAACAAGACCAGCGAAGCTCTGCCGCCCGACGAGGAGGAGAAGCTGAACGACGCGCTGCTGAGCGAGTTGCGCGAACGCAATGCCCTGGCGTCGATGGGCGCGGAGCAGATTCGCGCCGAGAGGCAGCAGCGGTACAACGACGGCAACCGCACCGCCACGGCTGCTTTGCTTGCCGGGACGCTGAAGCAGTCCGACCTGCTGAAGATGGTTGAGGACGACCAGATCGACCCGGACACGGCGCGTACGTTGCAGAATGAGCTGTCGAGCGGCAACAGCGTACAGAAGTCTGACCCTCGGGCGCTGATGACCGCCGAGGTCAACCTGCTAGAGGTGGATGAGAAGGACATCTTGACGAACCCGAACCTGTCGTACGCCGACAAGTCGCGGCTCATCTTGAAGCGACGCGAGGATGAGCAGGGTTGGCGCGGTTCGATCCCGGGCCGGGAGGCGGTCGACCGCATCGACCGTTCGCTGGGGCTCGTCCCGGGCAGCATCATGAACGCTGCGTTGAGCGATATTGATCGCACCAAGCGCGATCGCGCCATGACTGAGTTCTATAACGAAGTGCAGGCTCTGCCGCCCGAGGAACGTGAAACCAAGGCCATCGCTGTCGCCGAGCAGGTCATCACCAAGGTGATCAAGGACACGACCCAACAGAAAGTCAACGAGATGCGTGCGCGCCGCGAGCAGGTGCTGCGCGCCGCCGCCGGCAAAGACTTGAAGGGCGCGGCGAAGAAAGAGTTCGACGATCAGATCGCGAACCTCGACAAGCGTATTCAGCAAGCTGAACAGGCGGCAAAGTAATGGCTGGCGTACTCGATATTGACTCTCCAGACTTCGACGCTGACGCGTTCGTCACGGACATCCAGCAGCGCGGGCAAGCCGCCGAGGAAGACACCGTCTGGCAGAAGATTGCGGAAACGCAGGCGGCCGGCAAGGACGCGTGGAAGGGGCAGGCCAAGGCCAGCGAAGACATGCTGGGGTGGGTCAAGAAGCTGCCGAAGAACCTGACGGTCGGGGCCACCAATGCCGCGCTCGCAATGGCCGGCTTGGTGGACGACATCGGCGGCGTCATCGCCGGGCAGAACCTGAAGTTCAAAGATGAGAACGACCAGCTCATCAAGTCGCCCGCGCTTCCGACGCCGCTGCGCGACCCAATCGTGGCGTGGCGCGATGAGGCTACGCGTGACAACGTATTTGCGGACGACCTCACACAGGGCATCGCACAATTCGTTGTACCGTTCAGCATGTTCACGAAGATGGCGAACGTGTCGAAAGCAACGTCGGTGCTTGGTGCCGCCGGGCGCCTTGCCGGAGCGGAAGCCGCCGCTGTCGGCACGGGCTTCGGCCCGCACGATGCGCGCGGCGCCGACCTGATGCAGATGGGGCGCGAAGCGGAAGGCAAGTTCGGCGACGTGATGCGCAAGGTGTCGCCCGACGGTTCGCTGCTGAACAGCTACATCGACTACATGACCGATCGCGAAGATGAGGGCAACGCCGAGGGCCGCTTCAAGAACATCGTCGATTCCCTGGCGTTGAGCGCCGCGACCGCCGGGCTGATCAAGGCCGTGCCGTTCGGGCTCAAGGCTGGTCGCTACGCGCTGGAGAATGCCGGCACGGGTCCTGCATTCGGTTCAAAGGCGGCGCAGGGTGGGTGGATTGGGTTTCACGGCACTCCGCATAGCTTTGACAAGTACGACATCAACAAGGTCGGCGCCGGAGAAGGCAACCAGACTTACGGCCACGGGCTGTACTTTGCCGAAGAAAAAGCCGTCGCAGAAGGGTACCGTCGCCGGTTGACAACCCCTGCCGGGCGTGTCGACGGCACGATGGAGGAGGCGGTTGCATACCTCGGCAAGCACGACGGAGATCGTGCAAAAGCGTACAAGGAGCTGACCGCTCGCGCCGACATGCTGGATCGACAAGGCTCGGGCGTTGACGCCCGAGAGGCGCGCAAAGCCGCCGAGCTGATCAAGTCCGGCAACGCGAAGTTGCGCGGGGAACTGCACACCGTGCATGTGCCAGACGAGGTTGTCGCGACAATGGGCAACTGGGATAGCCCGCGGTACTCGCAGCCAGCCGTAGTCAACAAGGCGTTTGACGACCTCGGCAATCTAAGCATCGCACGCGTCGACGGCAAGTGGCAGGCAACGCTGGAAGGAAAGCCCGTTGGCAAAAAGTACGCCAATGTCGGAGAGCTGACTACGGCGATCGACGCCCTCACAGGCAACGACCGCCTCGGGCTGAAGTTCGGCACGGCATATCAGCAGCTAAGCGATCTGCTCGGCAGCGACAAGGCGGCGAGCGAGTTCCTGCGCGACCGTGGCGTCGGCGGCATTCGCTACCTCGACGGCAACTCGCGTAACGGTGCTGACGGCACGCGCAATCTGGTGCTGTTCGATGACAAGCACGCAACGATCAAGGAGAAGAAGTAATGCCTGATATGGGTTTTACGAAGGCGCTTGAGAAAGCAGCCAAGGCCGGCGCCAAGGATGCGAAAGTTGTTCGTCCAGGGCAAGTTGCGGCCGAGGAAGCCGCGGCTCTCGCGAAGCTGACGCCGGAACAGCGCGCTGCGCGCGAGGCGCTGAAGAAGGAAGTGCAGGACACGACTGAGCCCCGTCGCGGCCGTCCGCCCAGGAAGGCCGCCTCCACGATCGAAGACGTCAAGGCGTCTGCTGTCGACGCCGATGGCGCCGAGATCGTGCCTGCGAAAGTCGAGGAGCCGGTGCAGCCGAAGCCGCTGACCGATGTGGCGCCCGAAGCCCCGGCAAGCACTGTGCCGGAAAACAATGCGCCGATGGCGCCCGATCCGGCTGACAAGCTGGCGGTGCAGGCGCAAGCCCTGGACAACGCAGAGCTGAAGAACTTCGATCTCGATGCCGAGCATCAGCCGAACTTCGACGTCATCAACACGACGGACGACGTGAAGGCGCTCGTCGCCGAAGTGTCGCAGCAGAACGCGGGCAAGATCGACGAGG
>ERZ869925.1105-NODE-1105-length-13601-cov-4.796102_pt1 | contig 13601 bp, 19 predicted proteins | sample MGYA00579311_ERZ869925 | MGnify/ENA primary metagenome ERZ869925 (study PRJEB32216, sample SAMN09231817) | wastewater metagenome | place: USA: Maryland | collected 2016-07-30 | study: EMG produced TPA metagenomics assembly of the PRJNA472060 data set (Reclaimed...
GTTGCTGAAGGTGTCCACCTCGGCCCGCGGCAGGGATCCGAAGCCGTCAATCAACAGCCTCACGAGGTCCTCCGCGGCGATGCCCATGCCGCGCAGTTCCTCGCTGCTGCTCGTGCCAAAGGTCTCTGTGAGGACCTTCCGAACCTGCGGGATTGCCTCGGCGAGCTGGTTGATCTCCTCGCCCATGACGCGGCCGTTGCTGATGATCTGCTGGAGCGCCAGGGCCGCCCGGCTCAGCGACTCGTCGCCGCCACCGGTCAGGGCGACGGCGTTTCCGAGTTCTTCGACGGCCTTGGTGGCGAGGTCGGCGCCGAGACCGACGGCCTGAAACTTCTGCGACAGCTCCAGCGCCCCGCTCAGCGTCACACCTGGCAGGGCCGCCACCCGCTGCAACTCGCGGAAGTGCGCGGCGGCCGCGTCGGCGCTTCCCATGATGGCCGTCAGGCCCTTGATCTGCGCGTCGCGCTGTGCTGCCAGACCGACCGACTGCGCTGCCAGGACTGCCGCGGTCGACCCGGCGATGGCGGTGATCGCCCCGGCCGCCATCCGCGCGCCGTTGCGCAGGCTGTGCATCGCCGAGTTGCCCTCGCGTCCGAGGCGGACCATCTCCTCACGGCTGCGATGGGCCGCGCGGGTCAGGTGCTCAGCGCCGCCGGCCGCATCGTCGCCGGCCCGGCCGACAGCCCGGTACGCACCGATGGCATCGGCGGCGCCACGGACCCGGATCTCGACGATGCGCTCTTCAATCTGCGCTGGCACTCCGCAGCTCCTCATTGATCCGCGCCTGCTGGCGGCTCCAACCGCCCATCGCGGACCGCAGGTCACTCGGCCGGCAGGTCAACTCCGTCGGCAGGCGGTGGAGCTTCTCCACCGACCACCACGCTATCGCATCCTCCTGGTCTGGGCTCAGCATCGTCAGTGGCGACGCTGTGAAACCGCACTCGCCGGGGCGACCCCGAAGCGCCCCCCAGGGTCAGCCGCGTGGCGACCAGCTCGATGGCACACGCCGCGCCGTACGGCAGCAGCGCCGCCAGACTGCTGGTCAGCAGCGGCGGGCCGCCCGGCCCGGTGCGAACCGACGCCATGACCAGCCACTTGCGGAAGGTCGCTGCCGACTGCACGCGGATCGGGGCGCCTTCGGGGCCAAGATCGACCGTCGCCTGGTCGGCCGCGGTGGCGCGGTCGCCCTCGGTGTAGGGCGCAACCCAGACCTCAGCCTCGGGTCGCTGCGGAAGCAGACCAGCCACCCAGCAGCCGCGGCCGCGCGCCCGCTCGCGGGCTTCGGCCAGGGTCTGCGGCGCCTCCTGCGGCTCGACGTCAACGAAACCTGTCGCGTCGAGCAGCGCCATGAGGATCGGCAGCCCGGCGTCGGCCGCTCCGAGCTGGCACGGCCCGTCGAAGAACCGCTCCAGCGCGCCGGGCGGCGGCGGGTCGCCTTCGGGGCACCATGCCTCCGGGTCGACCAGCACGGCCGCACCGAGCAACGCCGCGTTGCCGGCCTCGTCTGTGTAGCCGGCTTTGAGCGCCAGGCGCTGCAGGTCGGCCTCGCGGCAGGCGTCGCCGAGGGTCAGTGGCGCCAGCCATACCACCGCCTGCCGCGGGGCCAGGTCGGCAGGCAGCAGCCCACGGACCCAGCCCCGCGGCAGCGGCGCAGCGAGGATCTCGGCCATGACGTCGGGCGACGTCACGCGCATCAGAGCGCCTCAATGCCGTCGAACTGCGACGGGATCTCCAGCGCGGCGACCTCGACGGCGAACGTCGCGATTCCGTCGTGCGGGTTGCTGTGGTTCGCCGACAGGACCTTGGCGGCGATGGTGCTCACGATGGTCGTGGCGCCGTCCAACACGCCGACGCTGACCGCGCTGGCAATCAGCGCCAGCAGAGCACGGTCGGTGCTGACCAGCGTTGCGGTGATCGTGCCCTTGGCGCGGATCAACTCGGTCTGGTCGATCACGTCGCCACTCGCGGTGCTGTCCACGGCGTTCGGGGTGAAGTTGATGTCGCAGGATCCTTTGACGGAGTACGCGACGGTGTTGATGACGAGCTTGACGTCGGCTCCGGTGATTCGGGCCATGGTGCTACTCCTCGCTGTCCTCAGCGGTCCAATCCGCCTCGAAGGAGACGGAGCACAGCCGGACTGGCGTCTGCCCGATGCTGTCGGCGACGCCCTCCGGGTCCGTCCGCACGTGGCGGAAGAGCATGAAACTGCCGCGGCATACGTCATCCACCGCCGCCCGCACGGCATCGCAGTAGATCCGCGCCGCCGACAGGGCCTGCGCCCGCGTGCTGTTGCCGACCAGCAGCCAATAGACCGCCTGGATCTGCTGGTGGTTGACGCCGCCCGAGAAGCGGTCAAGCGTGCGCACGTCGCTGACGTCCACCGCCAGGCCGGGTACTGCGCGATGCGCCTCGTCGAGCAGCAGCCCGCGCGTCGGCAGAACGCCGCGGCTGGCCTTGAACAGCGGCAGCCCGGCGGCGGTCAGCGTCACATTGGCCGCCGTCACGATGCCGGCCGCCGTGAGGTATCCCATCCTGGTCTGGAGCTGCGTCGGCACTAGAGCCCCCCTCGCCGCAGGGCGGCTGACACCAGGTCGAGGATCCGAGGCAGGATCTTGTTGCTGGCCGGGCGGATGGCCGGCCGGGCCGGTGTGCCGTGCTTGGCGATGGCCGCCTGCATGGCATAGGCGATGTCCAGCTCACGGCGCTCAATCGCAGACAGCCGGCTGCGGTCACCGCCGGCGCCGAGTGCCAACCGCTTGCGCGCGCGGCTTCGCGACGCCTTGCTGCTGTCCGGGTTCATGAGGACCTCTTGCGCGGACTCCGGCGTCATGCCGATGGCCTGCGCCAACCGGCCGGACGGGCGCTTTCCGCGGAACTCCTCGTCCCCGCGGACGAGGCCCTTGGCGACAACCCACCGCAGCAGCCCGCCACCCTCCGGGGTCAGGATCGGCACGCGGTGCGGCGTCGTGCCGAACTCGACGTCGAGCGCGTAGGTCGGCATCGTCAGGGCCGCCACGAGGTCGCCGCCGCGCTGCTCGGTGAGCACCTGCGCCGACCGGCGGAGGTTGCCGGTGGCGATCGAGTTGTTCTTGGTCCAGTTCCGAACCACCTCGCTGCGGAGGTCCTGCATCCCGCGCTGCAAGGCGCGCTCAACCAGCGCCAGCAGTCCAGGGCTGCCGGCATCGGCGCGGCGCTCGGTGCGCAGGTGTGCATCAATCACAGCGAGATCCTCCGGTACGGCCGCAGGAGCTGGGCGACGCGCTCTGGCATCGGCTGCTCGCGCACCATGCTCAAACTGCCCCCCTCCATGCTCACGCTGTCCGGGCCGGGGTTCGGCGAGGTCCACCATACGTGGCACCATGCCAGGCACGCCAACCGCAGCGCCTCCAGCGCGGCCTTGTGGTATCGCCCGTCCTGCGTGGTCGGCACAGCCGCAGCGACAACCGGCGAGTAGCCGAACACGCCGACGATGGACAAGCTGTCCTCGCCGGCGGTCGGGCGGTAGCTGTCGAGGATCGCGTGGCCGCAGCGCTTGCCCGGCCCGGTCAGGTACCACCCGGCGCTGCCAGGCGAACTGCGGGCCGGGATCACCTCGCCGGTGTGGCGGTCGGTGATACTGGTCAGGGTCACGATTGGCCAGTAGCCCTCGTCGCCGAGGCGGACGATGGCCCCTCCGTCGTGCCCGATGGTGACCGTCTGCGCGGTGTCGCTGCCGGCGCTGCTCGGTGCGACCAGCACGCCGGGCCGGCCGAGGTACATCGCGATGGCCGACGAGATGCGCGTGATCAGCGCTTCCATCGCCGCGGTGTTGACCCGGCCGTCTGAGAACGTGGAATCATCATGTTGCAGGTACGCCTGCAACTCGGCCACCGTCGCCAGCGCCTGGGAGTCGAGGCTCATGGCACCCTCCGCAGGATCCCGAGGCTGCCGCTACGGTGCGAGAAGCGCCACTCCGGGAAACTCGCCATGTGCTCCTCGGCCGCCTCGCGGACCCCCCACGGCTCCGGCTGGTCACCGCGCTCGCCCCAGTCGTGCAGGGCGGCGACGGCGCCCGGCAGGTAGTCGCCGCAGCACCAAAGCTGAAGATCCTGCCGCACGTAGTCGAACCGGTGGTCGCCATCGATGAAAACCAAGCCGGGCTCAGACGGCAGGTCGCCATAGTCCGACGCCTCAATGCTGGTCGCCACGACGGGCCGGATCCGGTCGGCGACGCCGGCCTCTTCCCAGAATGCCATCGCCACCTGCGGCGCGTCGCGGCCCGCGAGCAGCGCGAGCTGCGTCGGGTTGTAGAGCGCCGGGTCGTGCGGGTCCACCGAGTAGACAGGCTGCCGGCCGGGCGCGGCGAGGTACGCCGTGCTCAGACCGCAGTAGCATCCGATTTCGATGATCGGGCCGGTCGCTTCCTCGGCCAGGCCGTAGAGCGCCGAGGCCTCGATCTGCGACAGCCACCCCGGAACGGCCAACCGCCGGGCGGTGGCGCGGATCGCGTCATAGGGGATCGCCGGCTTCGGCTTCCACTTCATGCCGCCACCTCCTCATACTGCCCAGGGATGACGGTCTCAAAGGTCAGCAGCAGCTCCGGCGACAGGTCGACCTCTTCGCCGGGCTCGATGGTCCGACCGAGGATCGGCCAGTCCAGCGCGGCCTCGCCGTGGTACCGCACGCGGGTGGTCACGCCGGGCGTGGCGCCGGCCGGGACGTACCGCGGCTGGAGACTGCGCTCCTCGCCGGGCACGTAGTGCCAGTAGCTGCCGTCGGCGTGGTAGTGGCGGCAGAGCACGCGGGAGTCGACCAGCGTCGGCATCCCCCAGGCATACTCGGCCAGCCGGGAGAACCAGCAATCCTCGCCGAAGACGCCTTCGACCTGCCCAGCCTCCTCGGCGTGGCGCTTGACGTCGGCGATGTGCTGCGGATAGTCCTGCCATCCGACGCGCTCAAGGACCTCGCGGTGCATCAAGAGGCAGCCGAATCCCGTTACACGGCTGTAAGTCTGTCGGTCGGCCAGCAGCGGGAGGTACGAGTTGCCGTTGCCATCGATCCACTGCTGGATCGGCAGGCCGCAGAACCGGGTGGCGTACACCCCGCTGGCCAGGCGAGGCCGCAGCGGGCCGACCGTCGCGGTCAAGCACTGATGCAGGCAGCCGAAGGAGGGCCGCCCGGCGGCGTCGGGGTCAACGTCGCTGTCAATCCAGAAGAACCAGTCGGCGGCTGTGGCGAGCGCGGCCTGCCGCACCGCCTGCCGCATGTACGCGATCCGCAGGAGCTGGTCGGGCCCCCAGGTGTCAGCCTGTGCTGCTCCCGGGGCCAGGACCTCCAGGTTGCCGAGGGTGACCTGCCGGATCTCGGCGGGGGCTACCCCGCGGCGAAACTCTGCCACGGTCGGCTCTGTGGCGTCCTGCGTGCAGACCACGTAGATCCGCTCGCGGCCGCCGAGGTCGATCCCCGCCCAGCGCGGCGCGAGCCGCGGGATCAGGGCCGCCTTGCGGTCCTCAATCAACGTGCAGATGGCGACTGTCTCAGGCACCCTTGACCTCCAGCACGGTCAACATGCGGTGGTCCCGCGGCGGCTTCGGCCGCCTTGTCGTTGGCTTCGGCCGCCGCGGGGTCAGCATGATCAGCCCTCAGCGACCGAGACGTCATGCACGCAGATGATCAGCGTGTCGGCGTTGGTCGCCGTCAGCGGCGTCTTCATGGCGCCGTCTTCGGGGATGGTCACTTCGGTCTGTTTCGCCCCATCGCAGAGGACGGCGGTCGGGCCGGCGCCGTTGCCGCCCTCGCACCGCAGCGCCCACAGGATGTGGTCGGTGGTGACGACGCCGGTGACGGCGAACGTCGCGTTCGACGCCGCGCCGCTCACGATGAAGATCCGCGTGGCGGCGGCATTGAAGTGCGCGAACACCGGGAGGCTCATGGCATGACTCCTTTCTGTCGCCTAGGCGACGGCGACCTTGATGCCGTAGCCAACCGGCAGGTCGGTGGACCCGATGGTCCGCCACGGCTGGAAGTCGGCCCGCATGGAGCCAACCAGCCGATACTGCAACGCCTCGGGATCGTAGACGGTGTTGATGACCAGCCCCCGCTGCGTCGCGAGTGCGAACGCGCGGCGGTTGAAGATCACCGCGCCGGACGCGGTGCCCAGCCCCGTGTCCTTGCCGTCGGTGTGCAAGGTGTCGGACATGTACGGGCTGATGATCACGGGGATGCCGTAGATCTGCCCGACCTGCCCGACCACGTTCAGCGCCTGCGAGCCGATCTTGTCGATGCTCGCGAAGCTCGCCCAGTTGGTGGTGTCGGTTTCCAGCATCTTGCACATGGCAGCGCTGGAGATCACGAGCACCAGGTCGCCGGCGAAGCGGTACTGCGCCGACAGCTTCTTCAGGATCCGCGGCACGTCGCCCTGTTCCCACGCGGTGGTCGCCGGGCTGCTGTTGGTCGCCGTGTCGTAGGTCGCCGAGGCATCGATGGCTAGCCGCCGGAACCCCTTCCATGCCTTCCGGCAGTCGTTGGACGCGGTGACCACGCCATCCATGTGGGTGGCGGTGGTGTCGCCGTTCAACAGCGCCGTTTCGATGCTGTCTTCCACCGCCTTGACGATGGACTGCCGGACGTACTGCTCGACGGCGACGATGCTGTCTTCGTCGAGTTCCTGGCTGAACGCGATCCGGGTCCCGATGGTCTTCGCATCGAAGGTCGTGTCGAGGGTGGTCGGCGTCTGCGCCGGCACCAGGGCCGCCGTGTCGTTGGTCGGCTCGGCGATCAGCACGCCCAGGGACGAGCTTCCGGCGACCGGCCACTTGAACGGCGAGCGCGGGATGGTCACGCGGTCACACAGGCCGGCGAGCTTGCGTTCGATGCGGATCTCGTCGATCAACTGGGTGGAGTACCCGGTCGGCACGAAGTCCGCCCCGGCTGCGTCGGTCGCCGTGTTCAGCGCCTTCGCACTGACCTGGAGATCGCGGTAGCACTTCAGCGACTTGGGGTCGCAGCGCAGGATCGTGGCCGCCAGCAGCACGCGGTCGCTCAGCGCCTGGAACTCGCGTTCCTGGTCGTTGGTCGCCTTGCGGCTGAGCAGGCCCTTCAGCCCGCCTTCCGGCAGGATCGGCTCGGCGTTCGCCGGCGCGGCCGGGCGGCGCGCGCCGCCGTGCTCGCCGGTGTCGGCGGTGACGAGGCCCTTCATGGCCTCGACAAGGTTGGCGATGTCGGCCGAGTTCGACTTGGCCGCCTCGCGCAGTTCGGCCAGGCCAGCCGCAAGCTGGTCGACCGCAGGGGGGGTGGTGGTGCTCATGGCATCCCTCCGATGGCAGCGCGCCGCATCTGCTCTCGGGCAGCAAGCGCGGCGATGGCAGTCCCGAAGGCCCGCTGGTTCGCGGCGATGATGCCGCGCAGGTCTTCGAGGTCAGCGGTCAGCACCCGCAGGTCGTCATCGGATGGGGCTCCGTCGGCAGGATCGGGCTCCTGCGCCGGCGCGGGGTCTGGTATGGCAGCCGGCCACAGGCCGGGCGCAATCTCTTTGAGCAGTTCGACCGCCGGCGCCAGCGCCGCTTCGGCGACGGGCGGGGTCAAGCCCAGCTTGAGGTAGTGGCGGTGGATGTTCCGAAGGCTCTCGACGGAGCCGGTCAGCCGGCGGATGTCCTGCGCGATGCGGACGGCCTCATTGGAGTCCTTGGCCTCCGGGTAGTACGCCCGCAGCAGCATCGCCGCGGCGTCCGACCCGTGGTCGGTGGCCGCCCGGACGAGTGCGTCCGGGTTCGCCGGCACCGCGACGGCCGAGTGCTCGTGCAGTTCCCAGGCCGAGATGACGTTGCCACTGGTGTCGCGGGCGCTGGCGCGGAACCCGACGCTGAAGGCCGACAGGAAGCCACCGCGGTAGAGGTCGTACAGCTCCTGCGCGAACGGCGTCGGAGCGAACTCGTCGACTGCCCACACGCCGACCCCCGGCTCAGCCCAGACCTCGACGGCCCGACCGATGGGCGGGACGTACTGCTCGTGTGCCCAGAGTACGACCGGGTTGGCGCGGTACGCCGTCATGTCGCACCCGGCCGCCAGCAGGGTTTCGCCGTAGCGGTCCGACGTCTCGGCGCTGATCAGCCCGCGGACCTGGCGGTCACCTGGGAAAGTGCGCTCGCTGACCAGGGCGCGGTATTCGGTCTTCATGCTGTCACCTCGGTGGGCACGACGACGCACTTGCAGCGAGCGGCGTGCTGGATCGGGAGCATCGGGTCGGCCGGGTAGCGCGCCGGGTAGCCGTCCAAGCTGAACAGCTCGCCGGGCGGCTTGACCTGGCCGTTGCCCTTGTGCTCTTCGGGGCCGTGCCGGCTGATTGGCAAGCCGCTGTGGAGCCACTCGGTCTTCTCAACGCCGGCGTCAATCATGCCGGCGAGGTTGCCGTACCCGAAGCCGCGGGCGAGCTCGGTCTGAGCGATGTTCTCCACCCGGTCGGCGTAGCGGAACTCCTCGTCTGGCTCACCGCTGCCGCGGAACGCAGCTTGGATGACCTGGCGCACCCCGGCCAGCCCGCCGCCGGTGTCAAGCGCCGTGGCGATGCCGTCACGCAGCAGCTTGATCGTGGTGTCCGTGACGTAGGTCACGTCCTGCGCCGCGGTGAGCTTGGACCAGGACTTGACGTCCTCGGTCACGCGGTCGAAGTCGAAGGTCAGCCCGAACAGCCTCTGCCCGGTTTCGGCGCCGGTCAGCCCGGCGTTGACCAGCCCGCGCCAGAGCGCCTGCTCGACTGGCCAGATCGCCTCGTCATCGGTCGGCCGCAGGGCGAACACGATGTCGTCAACCAGCGCCCGCGAGCCGAACGCCGCATCGAACCGCGCCAACAGAATGTCGCCGGCCTGCTCGAAGCCGGCCCGGATGCCAGCCCGCAGATCAGGTGCGATGCGCTCCCGCTGCCGGTCGATCTGCGCGTAGATGCTGGCGGCGGACAGCGCGCGGGTGTGACTCGTGACGACGGCCAGCCGGGCGGGTGAGAACTGGAAACCCCGCCCGGCTTGGACGCCGTTCGGCTCGGCTTGTGGGGTGCCCGGCGGCGCAGCGGGTGGGAGTGCCTCAGGGGCAGCGCCGTCAGGGAGAGGCTCGCCGAACGCGGTTTCCCAGGCGACTGGCAGGGAAACCTGCGCGGCCACGAGGGACGAAAGGGTGGCCGCCTGCTGCTGCCGGTCTTCCTGGAGCGCGCTGATGCCGGCCGTTTCAGCGGCCACCTCCAAGTCAGCGCCGAACTGCCATGCCAACTGCGCGGTGAGCTGCGAGGCGACCATCTGCACCCGCGGCAGGATGCCGAGGGTCCACAGCATGTCTTCGCACTGCTCCATGTTGGAGTAGGTTGCCCGCTCCAGGTCGGCCAGGTACGGCGGCGGGACGCGAAACGCCTTGCAGACGTCGCGCGTGGTCAGCTTGTCGAGCTCGATGAACTCAAGGTCCCGCGGCGTGATCCGCATCGGAACGAAGCTGGCCTCGCCGCCCTCAAGGAAGAGCATCTGGTGACGCTTTCCGGTCCCGACGTGCCGCGCCCGAAGCTCCTGCCGCGCTTGCTCCCGCTGGTCTGCGGTCAGCGGCCCCTTCACACTGATCGCGCCGTCGATCATCGCGCCGTTGCGGAACAGATCGCGATTCGCGCTCTTCGCCTCGCGCTCCGAGTCCAGGCCGAGTGCCAGCGACCGCAACGGCGACATTCCGCGGTAGGGGTTGTAGGGGTTCCACAGGGTCAGCGCTACGACGTCGGCCGGGTCGACCCGTTCGGCTTCGCTCCACAGCCCGGTCCGGTTGAAGCGGTACGCGGCCACCCCGCCGCTGTCGCGGTCAGGCTCGATGTTGACCAGGTGACCCGGCCACGGCATGAGTTCGTTGGGCATCGCCCGGTCGACCGGGTTGGTGCGCCCGATCCAGAGGTAGCACTCGCCGGTCAGCAGGAGGTGCGAGTAGACCGACACCCAGAATGTGGTCGCCCCCAGCCGGCGGTTCGGCCGCCGCAGCAGCAGCGACAGGTCGGCCTCCGGGTCAGGGTCGCCGCCGTCGGGCCGCGCCAGCAGCGGCACGGTCGCAGCGTTGTCGGCAAGCAGGCTGACCGCGGCGTAGACATCATCGCTCGTGGCGTACCGGCTGCGGTCGCTGTCGGTTGACTCGGGAGCCGGCAGGCCGAGGGCCGACGTCCACCGCGGCACCTGCGCCGCGGAGCTATCGACGGGCTGGCCGCGCAGGGCCTTCAGCGCCAACCGCAGCCGGGAGGTCAGACCCATTCGAAGGCCCTCTTCATGGCGCGGTTGGTGGCGGCCAGGCCGATGGCCAGACTCATGACGCAATCGTCGTGACACCCTGCAGGCGCGGAGTAGGTCCAGGTCTTCGACCCAGGACGCTGCGTGATCGTGTAGCTCTGGAGCTCGTTGACCAGAACCTGCGTCTGCGGGTGTCCCTCCGGCAACCGCACTCGCTGCTGCTCCAGGTGGAGCGCCAAGTCGTCGATGATCGCCGACTTCGACCCGGCCGTGGTGTCAAACCCGGTGACCGGCAGCCCGTCGGCGACAAGCTGCTCGATCAGCGGCCCGCCGATGCTGTTCTTCTCGGCCAGCACGAAGCTGCACCCGAGCCGGGCGCACATCGCCGCCAGCCGGCCGCGCTGGACGGCGTAGCCGATCTGCGTGAAGCGGTCGATCTCGACCACCGCCACAGGCGCCTGCCCGCAGTCGATGGCGGTCAAGGCGGTGTAGTCGTTGTGCCGCCCCCAGTCCGCCCCGATCACAACGGGGCCGACCACTGGGCCGACCGGGCCGACGCACTCGGTCACGCCGCGGAAGATCGCGCCATCGGCGATGAACTCCGCGAGGAACTCCTGCCGGAATACGCGGTCTGGCAGAGTGTCGCGGGCCTCGGCGATCTCGTCGCGCGGGATGTACGGGTTGGCCGCCGTCGGGAACTGCCACGACTGCCAGGCCCCGCCGTCAAGGCCGCGCTGGAACAGCCCGTGGAACCAGTTGTGGCCGTTCGGCGAGGAGATGAACATCGCGCGGCCGCGACGGTCAGCGAGCGCCGGCCGCAGGGCCTGCTCCCAGACGTCCGGGCTCGGGATGTGCGCCGCCTCGTCAATCACCACGAGGTCAAGCCCATCGCCGCGCAGCGCCTGCGGGTTGTCGGCCGACCGCATGGACAGTTCGCCACCGCCGGACAGCTCGACGCGGTTCTCTGCCCGCATGATCCGAGTGCCCGGCACCTGCTCCGCGATCTCCAGCACGCGACGCCAGACCGGCAGGCCCATGCGGTAGGTCGGCGGGACGTACCACGCCCGGCCGCCGGTCGCCGCGCACTCAACCAGCTCGGTGACCGCCAGCTCGGACTTGCCGCAGCGCCGGCCAGCGGCAACGACGCGGTTGCGGGCCGGCGACGCCTTCACCACGGCCTGCGCCGGGTGGAGCGCCGGGAAATCGATGTTGGCCCGTCGCGATGCCCTACTCCGCATCGGCAGGCTCCTCGTCAGGCAGCGGCTGTTGGCGGCCATAGGTCACGGTGATCTGAACCGGCCCAGCGTCGGCCTCCACCCGCTGCCGCTGCATCGCCGCGCGATGGCGCAGGATGCTGTCAGCAGCTCGGATGCGGTCTCCGTCGGCCGACGCGTCAAGGAGCTCGGTCAGGGTCGCCGCCGCGCGGGCGTAGCCGTGCAGTTCCATCTCGGCGAGGCAGTCGCGTACCTGCTGCTGGAATGCCGGGCGTCGGTGGTACTGCAACCTGAGCAGCGCGGATGTCAGCGGCTTGGCCGCCGGATCGGCCTCCAGCACTTGGGCGGTCAGCGCAGCGGCGGTCATCTCCCAGGTCAGCCCGGACGCGAACAGCGCCGCCGCCTGCGCTTGCAGGGCGGCGGTCAGTCGTCCGCTGGGGGCCGGGGCGATCATCCGGAGCTGGCCTTTCGTCGGGCCGGGGACCTCGGAGCCAGGGTCAGCAGCACCGCTCCATGCTCCTCGGCGGTATCCTCGAGGGTTGACACCCGCTGCGACAGGTCTGCGACCTGCTCGCAAATCTCAATCTGCCCGGCGGCAAGGGCGGTCAGCTTGGTGGCGACCTGCTGGATCCCGGCGCCGCCGTTGCCGTCGCCCTGCACGAGGCGGGTGATCAGCGTGGTCTGCCGCTCGTCGGCGGCTGCCTCGCGGGCGCTGGCGCGCGCTGCGGCCTGCTGCTGCTGACGCGCATTGCTCCAGAGCACGAGGGCCAGCAGGGCGGATGGGAGTCCCCACTCCTTGACGGCTGCCAGGAACTGCGGCCAGTCCATCGCGCGGCGCTCCTGCCATGATCCTACGCCGCGCGATGCTGGACTGCACGCTCCCGCAATAGGGAGGTGTCCTTACCGGGACACAATCCCGCGCTCAGCAGCCCAGGCGCCAAGTTGGCAGCGGTTTCGGACCCCTGCCTGGCGCATGAGGCGGCCAAGCGCTTTGCTGACCGCAGACGGGCTGACGCCCCGGCGAGACGCGATCTCGGCGTCGGTCAGCCCGTCGAGGTGGTCACGCAGGAACTGCCAGCGGCTACTTGGCATCGCGCCCTCCAGTCTATCGCATCTGCTCCACCACCCGCCGGCACGCCTGCACGAGCGGGTGCCGCTGCGGCCCGGCCTCGGCAATCGCTTGCACGGTCAGAGACTGCGCGGTGCGGTCCCGCGAAGCCTTCCACAGCTCCCGCCGGCGCTGCGTCACGGCCGGCAGGGCCGCGAGGCGGTCGAGGTCGGCGTCAGTCATCATCGGCCTCCCCGTCGTCGTCCACGTCGGCCTCCCAGTCGTCGCAGCACGAGGTCATCAGCACGAGGCCGTATAGGTCGCACATCATGCATCCGCGCCGGCTAATGTGCGCTCCGTAAGCGCACCACGCGCAGCACTCGGCATTGCGGTAGTCGGGCGCCTGCGTCAGCGGGTCGAGCTTGGCGTTACTTGGCATCGCTGGCCTCCTCCCAGTCGTCGCAGCGCGACGTCAGGGCGACGTACTGCGCCCCGTGCCGCCGACAGCGCGCCATGCCGCTGGCCTGTGTCCACTGCGCGTGGCGGCACTGCGCACAGCACTCGCCGGCGCGGTAGCCCGGCGGGGCCGGCAGCGGCCGGCGATCGGTGCGTGGTTCGGTGCTCATGCCGCCCACTCGGTGGCCGTCGCAATCGGCGGCCGCACGATGATCGTGGTGGACCCGCCGGCGATGGTCCATGCCTTGGTCGCCGTGACGCGGAAGACCTGGCTGTCGTCGCGCCAGACCACTCCGGTCAGCGCGTCGAGCACCGCCCGCTGGAGCTTGTCAATGTCCGGGGTCTGCATGTGGAACCAGGGCGCGCCGGCCCGAAGCGCGCCCGCGTTGCGCCCGGTTCCGAGGTGGCTCTTCGGCCGCGGGAACTCAAATCGCAGCAGCATCGACACCGGGCCGATCCACAACTCGCGCCCGCCCATCGCCGCGGCCGCCGCGGCCCGCACCGAGTCACGCCACGGCAGCAGCGCCGCCGCGTTGCTGTGCACCACGCGGCCATGCCCGACGTGCCGCATCGAGCCCTGCGGTACCGGCGTGCCCGGCACGAAAAAGCGGATCGTGGTCATGCCAGCTCCTCCCGGATGACCAACTCGGCCAGCCGCGAAGCCTG
>ERZ869925.1106-NODE-1106-length-13599-cov-5.998080_pt1 | contig 13599 bp, 16 predicted proteins | sample MGYA00579311_ERZ869925 | MGnify/ENA primary metagenome ERZ869925 (study PRJEB32216, sample SAMN09231817) | wastewater metagenome | place: USA: Maryland | collected 2016-07-30 | study: EMG produced TPA metagenomics assembly of the PRJNA472060 data set (Reclaimed...
CTGCCTCAAGGTTTCATAGGTCAACATCCAACGCTTTGTCTTTGGCGTGTCATCACGATGGATTGTCCCACGGGGGAAGGCATAGCAAGCCGTGTCAACGGTCTTGGTCTGCGCGCATGATGCCAAGAGCAGAGAGGCGGCTATCAAGCAAGCTGTCCGGTATTTTGCGCGTCTCATTATCCACCTTCTCCAGAGTCTCCCTAGCGGCCTCGTTAGCGGCCACAGTGTTAGTCGCCTGATTGAGCTTGCATCTATCCTTGCCTTGCCGCAAGCCAGCATTGTAAACCGCAACCACGAATCCGATTACAGCCAGAATTGACAGTGCGGCAAGGGCAAAAGATGATTTCATTCAGCTTTCCAAGTAATGTGTTAGGTAAAGCAACTCAGCACCTTGCCCGATCCAGTTTGCCCCGTCCCAATAGGCCCAGAGAAGATGCTCACCTTCGCTTAAGTCTCCGTTGTTCGCCCCACGGACCCACAAAGGATGGCCAATCACCTTAGGCGCGTTTTTAATGTCTTTCCACATTATTTCTTAAACGCCGCCGTAGTGGTGACTAGGCGCAAAACAACCACAATAAAGCCGATTGCAGACACTGCCAGAGGCTCGTATTGATCTGGGATGTATTGGGCGAAGTCAGTAACATTGAAGCCTTCTAGCAGCCCTAGAATAGCAACACTTGCTCCGAATAAAACGGTTTTGAATCCCTGCATTTTTCAATTTCCTTTTCAATAATTTGTTGCTCGTTTTGGTGGGCAATTTCTTCCGCTATAATAGCAGCCCCATGCGCTAAATTCAATCCAGCCATTGCCGCGTTGCAACGGAAGGTTTTGGATAGGATTCCTTTTTCTGTGGCCGCTTCGACCGCCAGTAAAAAGGTGTCTGCCAGCCCTTTGAGCTGTGCCAGATTCGCGGGAAAAATAAATCTTTCATTCATCGTCTTTCCTTTATGAAGTAGCTTCAAAATGTTGGCAGTCTGGCCTGCGTTTGAACTCACCGCCCCACTTCCAGCCGCGCTTCTTGAATATTTCAATCGCCTCGATCGGCATCATTTTTTCAGCCGTGTTGTATGCCTTACCCAAGGGGTTAAGCAGCGGAGAAAAGTCGAGTGCCGCTCCATAGGCATGAAGGGACAAATTCTCAATATTACCGCCCAATGACCCGCGTTTTTCCCTGAAGTTGAATCCACCGCCATACTGGTCAAGACCAAAAAATGCCCTCTCTTTTTCGGTAAACTCTGTCGCAAAGTCATTTAGAATCTCTTTCACGCTATCAACCAGCCGCTTATGAACGGCAATGTTTATGATCCGAGCGTCTCCCATATAGAGGGCAAAAGGAACCCGAACCCTTGTAATGTTCGCGGCCTCCCAAGCTCTGTCCACAATCAGCTTTTCCTTAGAATCCATCTTCCAAGGTCTGCCATAGAATCGCGTGAGGCTTGGTTGATTAGGTGACGGGAACGGGGCCAGAGTTTTCGCGCTTGTGGTCATCTTACAGGATACCCACAAGTTTTGTACTGTGATCCGTCAATTAAAAACCCCAAAACATCCGATCCAATGTCGTATGGGTCTCTTTTTTCACCGGTATAAGGATTATAAAGCCAAGCAACCCTGCCATGCCATAGTCGGTATTGATTAGCTTCGGATGGAAAAGGCTTCTCTGTCCCGTAAGCAGGATCATATTTCATCAACGGGATAGGTTTATCTGTCATTTATCAGCCTTCTGGTCTAGTTTATCAGAGAGCCGATCAATGGCTTTCTCGATGCGCTCGGCGAAAGACTTAAACTGGTCAACAAATACAACCAAATCGCGCTCGTGCGATTCCTTGATTGTCCTTATTTCCTGCCCTAAGAGAGCTTGCACTTTCTCGGTTTCCCTGATTCGGTCGTGAATATACATCCACCCCTTGACCGTGGCTAATATAGCCGCAACAGCCGAGATGAAAACGGAAGATATTAGGCTGATATCTACGCCCTTGTCAATGTGCCACCCTTGGCCCAGATTATCTTCAATCATATCAACTGCACTCCTATGCCTAGCGCGGCATAGGCCGCAACGCCTGTTAAAAACTCTCCGATTGCCGTGGCCTCATTCAGCCAAGGAATGCCTTTTCCGGTCCCCTGCGGGTAAATAGACCAACCTATCTCATACGCTGCCCCCTTCAGGAGGCCACCAATGGAGATGATTAGAGCAGGCACGAGAAACCCCATCAGGACGAACGCAATGACAGCCCCATACACCGCCAAGAAGCCAACGGCTGTTAAGCCTGCGAAGTCGTGCCAATACCCCTTGCCACCCTTCCACCTGCCAAGATCTATATAGATTCCGTGGGCTATAGCCTTACCCGCAACACACAGAACGAGAGCGATAATGGAAAGAGGAACGTTCCCTGTAAAAAGAAACGCCGCTACAGCAAACGGGGCCGCCCAGACCACATTCTTGAGAGCTTTCGGCGCGGGGAAAAACCCACCGCCATGCCAACGGGAGATTAGGCCCCCGATAAGTGAGAAAAGCAAAACGCCTGTCATATATTCCCCAGACTTTTCCAGCCTTTGCGGCGTGTGATGGTGATGTCAAACCCGTAGCAAGCTTTGAACATTTTGGCTTTGAGCTGGAAAGTATCCGTCAAAACGCCTTTATAATCTTCCACTACTTTTATACTACCTTTAGTATATACAAAATCCGCGATATAATGGCAAACAACAATTCCATTCGAAGCCAGGGGAAATTTTACTTGCCTCTGAAGGTCTGAAATCTTTCCGTCTTTCTCGTCCTGCATCAGGCAGATATATCGGTCCCTCTCGCCAATGCTGTCGAACTTCATGCCCAGAAATTCAACCCGCTTATTTTTATATTTTGATGGTTTCGGGGAACGTGGGCGGGACTTTTCCAATATCTCAGACGCGGGGAGATAAACCATTTACTTAGCACTTACCAATCTTTGAGGGTGTTCAGGAATTTGCATTAGACACCAAAAGTTTTTGTAAAGGTTGCCCCCGTATCTGAACTATCCCAACGCGAGGTTCTAAGCGGCAGCGGATATGTTTGATTGTCGCGCACAGTCTTGCTTGTATCGACACCGAACAAGCTGCCCGCACAATAGTCTAGGCGTTGAACAGCATTAGAAGGCGTGCTGGAGAGGGTCAGCGTGATTGTTGTTGCTGATGCCCGAACAGCTGAAGAGATGGAAATAACAGTAGTGTTATCGTAAAAGATGAACCCCTCTATTCCCGTCGTGGGAGTAAAGTCCGTCCCCAAATCATGGGACAATGTGACGGTAACACTTGCACCGGAGCGAGAAACACCTGTTATTGTGGGGCCATCAACGCCGCCCGAAACGCTTTCACCCAAATCTTTCAAGATTTTGCGTGCCACAAGGTGGCCATGCGCCCCATACCCGACATTACTTAGATGCGTCGTGTCGTACATCGGATGGATGAATTTATCAGGAGTCAATTTGATATATGAGTTTTCTTCTGCAAGCTCTAGGTAGGCTTGCCTAATCTTGGTGCAATTATCTTGATGAGCTTGTGTTGCAGTTGTGGAAAGTTTGCCCAAGATTGTAACATATATCGGCACATCCCCTACAACGCTTCGCATATCGTCGAAGATTTCTTTATACCAAGTTTTGAAGGTGTCTTTCGGGTTTCCAATGTCACTTTCGCCTTGATCCCAATGGATAGCTATTATTTCCCCACCAGCGGCCATCGCCGCGTTTACAGTGTTTTTCCACCGCGTGATGCTATCTCCCGTCCCGCGCCAAGAAGCCGCGAAAGTCCCACCCAATGCACCAGACAAGTACCAGTTTGAGGAGTACGGATAGACGCTGTTCATTTGGTCCATAACAGACCGCGCCCCGCTCATTTTGTAATTAACTGGAGCACCTGACATATTTTCTGCGTTAGATTGCCCCGCATTGACAATGATCTTATGCGAATCAGATAAACTAATAACTGACTGCATCATTTTCGAAGCACTCGGACGAGACCCATAAAAGACATTAACCTGTTTAATATGACCATTTAACTGCCATGTGTTCGAAAAGATAGCACCAATTGCCATCCGGTCTATTCCGGTAGCGGGAACCGCAGCAGCAACTGTTTTTTGTTGCCCAAAACCAGTTAAAACAGAAATTTCAGTCCCATTGATCCAAGAGATTGCGATAGGGGAATATTTGTCATTTGGAATTTTTGAGATGACCCCCGCATTGTAAGATGTCCCACCCCCTTTTGCTGCTGCGTTTGAGTATAAACTTGTAGCATTTCTCATGACGTAGAAATTATTGTTAGGATAGGCCGCGTCACCACTTCCAACAACGACAGCAGTCCCCGCATCGTCCTCGGCATAAGGTTTAGCGAGCGCAACAAAAGCCCCTTTGCTTTGGTTGTAGTATGGGCGTGTAGAGAAATTCAGATCAACAGCGAGTTCTTTATATCTCTTCGCCGTTGCCCCGTTAACTTTAATAGGTGATGTCGCACAAACCCCCGCCTCGAGCTGATTAAGAGCGATTCGAATGACGGAGAAAACGCCCAGAGTGAAGGTGATTTTGTCCGTAGTAGCGGTTGCGGTCATATTCTGCGCACGATGCCATGTCATGACAGAACCGGAAATGTCTGTTTTAGTTGGCTCAGGCGTGATGCCAAATGATGCCGTTGGGCCTGAGAGGGCCTTAGCGTACATTGACGCTGAAAACGCACCAGTTGCCCCTGTCTGACCATCAATAGTCACGGTCCCGCCAGATGCGCCACCAGATAGCTGGATGATGTAGCTATCAGTGATGATCCCATCGAGCTTAGCGGCAGCAACGGAAGCTGTGTCATAAACTCTAGTAACCGAAGCTGTCCCTGTGGTGGTAAATCCTGACGTGTCTGCCGGACTAATGTTGACATTCGTGCAAAGATTCGTCCGCTCTTCTTCCATCAGCAAACCAAGCGGATTCCCAGAAATATCATGGTCAAACCTCGGAGTGTTCGCGGCAACCAAAACTAATTTACCATCGCTGCCCCGTACAGTTGCAACCGTAGAGGCATCGGCCCGCGCAAAAGTAAACTCACTAGGGAGGGAGGAAAGAAGCGAAAATGATTTTGAGCGGTTTAACGTAGAACCCCTTAAGCCCCTTTCCCTTGCTCTTAACATTCCACTCTCCTCTAACTTTTGTATTCTGTAACGCTAATACTTGAACCAGCAACGCCGCCATAAAGTCTGCTGCCAGCACGCCCGTTAAATGTAACTGTTCCAGCCGTACCAACGCCCATCCTGAAAGTGAAAGTTGTAGCTGAAGTGCTTCCAGCTGTCAAAATATGCCTGAACATTCCACCACTAGGAGACAAACTTGTAGTCGCTTCCGTCATGTCCCAAGCGGCTATAGCATCGCTCGCACCGTCTCTAAACAAGGCCCCCGTGATGTTGTTATTTGTGGAAGCAGCATAAGCCGCCACGCAAATATCAATGACCAAGACACTGGTTGAACTTTTTGGCGTAATAGTCACGCTCATAAATTCGTTGCCCTCTCCGACTTGTGGGATACTGTCATCGTAAGGCGTAGTTGTTGACCCAGAATTAACGTCCGTATATTGGGATTTAACAAAAGAAACGGCCCCTAAATGGCTCACTAATCCAGCAGCAGTCACAAATTTAGACGAAGTTCCTGCAATAATATCCGCGCTTGTAGCTACGTTGCTAGGATTTATGGACGCAAAAATAACTGATCCCGTTATAGGTGCGCCACTGGCCAAAGTGTAATTTACACACTTCCAGTTGCCGCCAGATATTCTAACAAATTCCGCCACATCTCCGTTTGCTGTGGTGATGTTAGCCGCCGTTGGAAGGATTAAAGAGGTTCCATTGTGGGTCAATGTCAAAGCACCAGTAAAATTCACCCACACATGGTTTCTTGTGGCTGTGGAACCTAGACCCGTAATAGTCGTTGTTCCGGTTACATCTATAAAATCACTGTCCGCCGCCCCGATGTCTGTAGTGGTTGCGGAGGCTATAGATGTCCCTTTGCGGTATAAATGTTTTTTATTAACCCAAACAGTTCCGTTATGGGTCAGAAAATCACCAGCAGCAGCAGATGTTATTGTGGCATCGTTCAAATCCGTTATGTTTGTTGCCGCGATTGATGTCGCAATCTGCCCAAAGGCGGCATATTCATTCGATGCGGAGGCATTCGCAACGCCCGTATGCTTAAAACCGGACATTGGCAAGTTGGCCGTAATCGTTGTTTGCCCGTCCTTAGTCACACAATTGGTTAAACCAGTTGCGACACCATCAAATTCAGCGTCCATTTTAGTTGAGCTGATAGGCGTAACCGCCGCCGCATCAGTGACCCAATTATAGAGGCGGACGAACACCCCTGATCCGTTATAACTCAAGATTGACTCCTATTCCGTTAAAGGCCATATTTGACACTACATATAATGTTATTATATATTCCCCGCATGGATAACGACACATTGCGAGTATTTTTAGCCGCTTTTTTCTCTGTTTTGCTATATGGCATCTTAATCCCCGCTATTTTTAGCAAGTGGAATAGCCATTGGAGAAGCCAAATAAGGGGAATATTTACTAATTGCCGTTCCAGCTTGGCGAACAATTTCAGGTCTTTTCGTAAGTAGCATTTCAGCCATTTTACGCCCTGCTGGTGTATAAGCTGCACCTAAACCACCAAGAGCCAGTAAATACGGGTTATCATACTGATACCCAAGGCCGCCAGCCCCAATAAGACCCAACCCGACAGCCCTATCAACCGTTCCAGAGTTTGGAATTGATTGCGCCATTCTTGCTTTAGCTGGTTCGCTTAAATCTTGCATCAAAGCCATGCCTTTTGCAAAAGCGGAGTGATCTTTTGATTTATCTAATGCCCTGACAGATGATTGGAGCTGTGCAGGGGTGAAAACCCCCTCTTCGGAACCAACACTAGATGCAGATCTCTGAACTCGCTTGAAATTTGCCCAACCTTTATTGATTGCTTTTAATTCTGCTGCGTTATCAGGATTCGCACGCTGTAACATATCCCGCAAAGCGTCCTGTGCTTCGCTTAAAGCACCAGATAAGTTTCTTTTGGATGCTGATTGATCCGAACCAAACGATTTTATCAACCGTCCTAATTCGCTTTCAATGTCTTTGACTCCTTGACCAAAAACGCTACCATTTTGGGAAAACCGATTTCTAACGATTTGATCCATTATATTTTTATAAAGAGCTTTATCGGCATCCTCCAAGGCAAAATTGTTTTTAACTGCATCATCTAAACTGTCCATTGCGTCCGCAAAAGGCTTGTCAATTTTTCCTGTTAATTTTGGAAGTAGATTATCATAAGCTTGCCCCAATGTATCCTCGGCATAAGCAATAGCTCCGCGCCCAACAACCATTCCTTTAGGAAGTGATTTTCCTATTGGGGACAATGCCCTGTTAATAGCGGCCTCGTTTAGGCTTTTTATGCTATTTGTTTGTGAATTTTTTACAAGGCTTCCAACTACGGGAAAACTGCGCAATATATCTTCACCGCGCTTAACTGCTCCGCCCGCCATTTCACCTGCGGTTAGTTTAACTCCCTCTTTCAACATTGATGTGACTTCTGGTGCTGTTTTTGGAGAAAGTATCCGCCCAATTCCACTTGTAGCAGCCGTTCCTAATGCACCAGCCCCCAATCCAATTCCGAATTGTTGCGCTTTTTCCGTCCAGTAATTATCAGTGTTTTCGACTGGCATTGCTGCTGTCATGCCACCACCTAGAGCTGCCCCTGTTGCAACTTTTGCACCGATTTTAGTGGCAGGGGCAACTGCGCCAGTCCCAACCCAATTGATAGGGCTTGCAACATTACCCGCCAACCTCCCCCAATCAAATCCTTTTGGGTCTTGTCTTTGAGATTCATATTCTTGGGAAACTTGCTTGTATCCTTTATCAACATTCTCTGCGCTTTGCTTATAAAGGTCGGAAACAGTGTCTAGGCCAATTGCTTTTGCTGCGGCTGATAATCCTCTCGGGACTAATTGCCCAACACCATAAACGGGATCAACAACCCCCATAGAAACGCCATAGGAGCTAAAATTGTCACTTCCTGATTTTTCAGGCTGTGGCATCTCATCCAAAAATCGTATTTTCCCTTTTGGCGGTTCCGCTGGCTGCTCATCAATGAAACGAATAGGCATTATTCAATCACTGCCTTTCTCCCGCCGATCATAATAACAGTTCCAATCGGGAGATTAGCCTGTTCAGCCTCTTGTGGGGTGTTAAAAGATAAAGGTTGCTCACCCATCCCCCCTTGCATAGGCGCAGGAGGCATAACATTCCCTTGTGGGACCGTGGCGTTCATATCGCTTTCTAAAACTGGCTGTATCTGTGAATAATCCTGATTTATTGCTGGGTTTCCTTGCCCTGCGTTAGGGTTGATGTAAGGATTTGCTGAGAAATTTCCCCGCGCGGCTTGTTGTGCCCTCATAACGCCAGCGTCAATTACTTCCTGTAAATCCTGAAGATTTTTCCTATAAGATTCGGGAGATTGTGAAGTTTTAAGCGCGGCGATAGCTTGCGATGCTTTTTCTCCCTCAATATTTGTGATTTGACCAGCACCTTTAAGTGTTTGGTAAGCCTCAAGAAATGTTTTTCCTTGCAGTTGCTCCATAAGATTAGCTGCATCAGAAGCTTTGCTACCTGCTACATTTGGAAAATACGACATCATTCCAAGGTTTCTATCAAGTCCCTCAGAAGCTGATAAGTTTTTAATGGTTTCAGATGCCGTTTGAGCGTTAGAAATAATCCTCGGAAGGTCAGTAATTGCGTTTGCTGTTTGCTCCCCTACATCTGTACCTATTTTTTCATTTTTCTTTATCAAACCCCTAGAGTTTGCCACGCCTTGAATTGGGCTAATTTGCCCACCATTCATTTGTAGCCCTTGGCGTAAACCAGTTTGCACAGCATACAAAGCGGTCGGGAAGTCTGCCCCTGTGGATTCCATATATTGATTGATTAAATATCCAGTCGCGCCACCATTTCCGCCCCCAGATTGTCCGCGAATCCCAAGCAATTCACGTTTCAAAGCAGCTTCTCTTTGCCAATCGGACTCTTTTAACGCCAACTCTTTTTGCTTATCAATGCTGCTTACCGCCATCTTCATAGCATCGCCGGACAATTCAGGGTCTTGCATGAGGATTTGAGAAGCCCCGACAGGGTCTTGCCCGTAAGCCGAAACATATTTTGCCATCAATTCAGAACGCTTTTTATCAAGCTCGTTCTGCATCTCATCAGCTTTTCTTTCTTGATAACCACCAACCCCAGAGGCAAGAGCCTTGGCAAACCCTTCTAGGGGTGATTTCTTGACAGCATAACCGGAGACAATTTGAGTTGTTCCGTCTTGCTCACCTTGTTTCAAAAGACGCTCGGCCATTTTACGGCGATACGCTATTTCTTTTGAGTTGTTTTTGTCAAAGAAACCATTTTGCTCTGGTTGTTCATTCCAAAATTCGGCCATTACGAGACCTCTTTCATTTCAATGCCGATCATGCCGTAATTAACACGGTCGTATCCATCGTCACCAGTGGTTACGGCCTCTGGCATAACCTGTTTAACTTCATCAGCCATGACACCTTCGTATTTTTGGTGCGGGTCATCTTTATAATAGAATTGATAAATATTTAATCCGTTTTTCTCTCCGGATTTTACAATATTTGTTTTTGCTCTACGGTCGGATAAAGCCGCAAGCCAGCCAGCGGAACCACCAGCGGACCCCAAGGCCGTTCCGGCAAGGCTAAACAACCCGCTAGTAGTTGAGTTTTGACCCGCCACTTTCGAATTATAGGCACCCAATTGATTTTGATAGTTTTGGTTAATCAGGCCAGCCAAATCGACAGAGTTGATTCCCTCATTTCCGCCACTAGTAAAGCTTGGGTTTTGAATCTGCGCCCCCGAGGTCATGGCCGTGTACTCATTCAACGGCGCATTGCGCTGCGTGGTATATTCTTGAATTCCTTGGTTCCTGCGCTGCAAGGCTTGGTTTTGCAATGTCCCGCCATAGCTTGCGCCCTGTAACACTGCCTGCGTCCTAGCATCGTTCTTGGCTTGGTTGAAACGGTCCATTTCACGATCATACGCTTCAGAGTTCTGGCCTATTCCTTGGTTAATCAAGCGGGTCCGCAAAGCTTCTTCGTCATAGCCAAATTGTGGGTTAAGGCGGGCCATAAGAGCGTCTTGCCCCTGCTGGGATAACTGCTCAACACTTTGGGCCGTGGGGGCATCTCCTAGCCCATCGTAACTGAATGGGGTGGAAACATTCTCTCTAATCCTGCCGAGCTGATCCGCGCCCAAAGAGGCAAGCGCGTTTTCGGATTGTGTTTGCGTGTTGTATAGTTGTTGCTGCTCAGGACTCAAAGCAATAGTTGATTGCCATTTAGGGGCTTCTTTAGTCCCAAGGTTTTGATAAGTCAGGTTCCCATAGGGAGTTACTTGGTCCATATTCGCAAGCTGCGCATTATACCAAGCTGTCTCTTTATCGCTAGCTGTTTGAGCTGCTGCTGTTGCGTAAGGGTCAGGGGCTGCGGGGGCCTTGGGAGTTTTTTTGAATAGGCGTTTATCCCCGTAAAATTCACCAGCAGGATTATGGTCAGTTAAAAATCTTAAAGCCATTGGCATTCACCTTTTAGCATGGACCAAGAAATAGAATCTTGGCCATCGTGCCAAGCGTTTCTATGCCTTCCCTCTTGCGTAAAACCTAATCTTTGATTGAACATTATGACCCCTTCATCTTCTGCGCTACAGACTGTTTGCACTCTTTTGGAACCTAGTCCAATGAAGGGGTATGCAAAAACAGTCCTTAAATATTGCCTGTTGCACCATCTTTTGTCAATGGAATAAACCCCCATCTCTAAATTAAAAAATGTGCCATCTTCTCTAGCTGAAAAATTACTATACGTTACAGCGGCAATAAGTTTGTCGTCTAAAATATATCCGATTGCCTTACTCGTTCCGTCATAACCTCTCGTAAAACCATAAATTCCAAGCTCGACCCACGGACAAAGTAAATCTGGCCGATTGCAAATAATCAAATAACGCCTCCGCGCTCGTACACAAAATCGGTTGATTGCCAGCTCATCCTATATCCAGCGGATGAGGATTTAATCCTTATCCCTGCGCAATATCCAATTCCGTTCACTGAACGCCAATCCTTGATAAGGATGTCGTCCTGGACCCAATAAGAAACATCCCACAGAGCAACATCCCACAAGGCGGCATTAGTCGGGGAATATGATGGGATACCTTGGGGTGATTTCATGCCGAAATCAACATTAACAGTGACCAATGGATTTATGTATGTCTCAGATATAAAAATAGGGCGGACCATTTTGAAGTGTTTTTGGGATGTGTTATCGCCAAAATAGCTGAAAGATTGTTGAACTTCTCCGGTAATGTCTGAGCCATTATCGTTTGTGTCAGTCTCGGCCTGAAAAACTCCGTTTACGCCGCCAAAGTAAAGTTTGTCCCCTACGGTCTCAAAGCAAAAAGCATTTAATCCTGTGAATTTGCACCATGCCCCCGTTATCGTATTCATGACATATTGGTGACTGGTTAAACCTTCAGAGGACGGAACGTTTATAATAAGTTTGTTTCCAGTTGGGAAAATGATTGGCTGCCACCCAAAATTAGTACCATAAGAGGCAATGTCTTGGGTTATAAGTTTTGTGATTTTGTCTGTAACCGCGACTTGGCTTTGTGATCTATCCGTCAACAAAGACTTTGAAAGAGGGAAGGCCCCGTCCGTTGTTAGAATAAGAACATCGGCCCCAGCTTTTACAACGCATCTTTTCCCAATTGGGCGGCCTATTCTAAAAGTCCCCTTTAATGCCCAAGTGGTAGAGCTTGAAGGGTCCGTCCCTTGGTAAATAGCAACTTCGCCTTCTGAGGAGATAAATACAGCGTAATCGTCAATTCCCACAGAGCTATCTAGGGTCCAGTTGGTCATGGTGACCAAGTAACCGCCCAGCGAGAAAATGTCAGAAAAATCTAATGCGCTTGCTGCGCCAGCGATTGAAGAAACTGGGAGATACCAAGCTTTCAAAGTGTTTTTCTGGATCAAGAACACTCGGTTTTTGAAGCTGTTTATGTTGGAAATTGTGCTTGTCGTTACTCCGGTAATGGCAGGGGTGGAAGCACCATCAATCGGGGTCCAAGTTGTCCCATTATACAAATGAAGCTTGTCTTGACCATTTACAGCCATGAGAAAGTTACCACCGGAAGTCCCCATGAGGATATGTTCAAACCTAGAATTTCCAAGCCCTGTTATAGCAGCGGCCCCGACAGCCCCGCTTGCGGTAACTTCGATAATATCCCCATCAACAATGGACCAAAGTTTATCAGTGGCCCCATAACTGTAAGACATAAGACTTTCGACATTTCCGGTTATGCCTGTTGCATGGGATTGAAACCCCTTGCGCATATCGACACTGGAAGTTGACGGAAACCAATTCGTCATTATAACTGCATCGGTTTCTTTCATGGCTGCAATAGCGTCACGGGCGTTAAGTCCGCCTGTGGGGGCTTGTATTGACGCAGTGCGAGAAACTTGGCGTTTAGATGTCTGTTTCGGGCGGGGGATCATTCTTCACCTAAGCCGGCTTTTTTTATTTCATCAAATATTTCATCAAGATTTAGTTTTTTCCAATCGTCTCCGATAATATATTCTCCATTCCAACGAGTCCCGAATTGCTCTCGTTTATACGCACGTTCTGCTGTATCTGGGAGCTCATGATTAGAAACCCTAACTTCTCCAAATTCAGGATGCTTTAAATAGATAGACGATGCATTTTTTGCGGAAGCTTTTCCAGATGCATGAACTATCTCAATGCCTCTCTTTTTTGCTTCACGTTGTATTGACTCCAATGTTGCTTTTTGAGCGGCCTCGTTGGAATAAAAGCGATCATTGTACGAATCTTTACCGTAAAAATTATGATAGTCATCAACTTCTTTTACAGATGGCAATGACCATTTTAATCTATCTTTAGCAGACCGTATGTTTTCCGCTTCTTTCAAGTCATGGGCTATTTTAATTCTCTGGTATTCTGGTGAATTGTAATAAGCCCTTCTTTCGGATCGTTCGATAGCTTCTTTCTCCGCAGCCTCTCTTTGTTTCTTTATAATATCTTTTAGGATAACGTTTCTTCTGTAATCCATTGAATCTTCAGCAATGGAGGCTATATCCTCTTTAGAAAACCCCTTATTTTTAGATATTCCGTGTTGACCTAACCAACTTATTACAGAAGGACGGTTAACATTTCCAGCCAGCATCTGGTTAAATTCTTCTTGTGTAGCATTTACGGGGAGGTCTTTTCTTCCCCCAATAGTCAAAGCCCCGCTTTCGTCGGCAATGTAGTCTTTTGCGAATTTCTGAACCTGTGGATTTGTGGCAACCTTACCCGCGCCATATAACGCCGCACCAGCACCAGCCCCTAACCCTGCGCCTGTGGCGGTATCGAGTGCCAACGCATAGGGATTTGTATTTTCTGACATACCATAGCCAGTTAGTCCTCCGGCAATACCACCAGCTTTAACCGCGCCCTTCAATCCTTGTCCCGCCATACCCATAGGCATAGCAACACCCCCGACTAAGT
>ERZ869925.1108-NODE-1108-length-13593-cov-3.142045_pt1 | contig 13593 bp, 10 predicted proteins | sample MGYA00579311_ERZ869925 | MGnify/ENA primary metagenome ERZ869925 (study PRJEB32216, sample SAMN09231817) | wastewater metagenome | place: USA: Maryland | collected 2016-07-30 | study: EMG produced TPA metagenomics assembly of the PRJNA472060 data set (Reclaimed...
CTTTCGTATGCAACACAACCTGTTCTACCTGTTTTGCCGTTTTTACGTTGTGTAAGCTCGTTTGTGCCTAAACAATACGGGTCTTCCTGACAGTACAAATAAATGTAAAATGTTTCCCTATCCGGTTCACGGTAATCCATTCTTTTACCCTGATAAACCCACCAATTAATGTACATATAATGCTGCCCCGTTACATATATTGGTTCTGACTTTTTTAATTCAGGATTGTACCGCCAAAACCATACCCCACATAGCCGCCTGTTCCATTCTTTTCTTCTAAAATCTTCTAAATACGGGTCGTAAAAATTTTTATCAATGGCTTGCATTTTTTTTTCGGCAAGTCTTTTTTGCTTGTAATCTTTTGGCAATAAAACTCTTTCCCAATACTGTTCTTCTGGTATGTCGCTTCTCTTTAATACATCTGTTCCCTGTAACTTGCCATTCATTATATTAATACCATACCCTACTGGGGGAATCCAGCAGCGAAACACAAACCCAAAAGCATTATCGGGTATGTCTATATAAGTTCCGTTTGGTATTTCTTTGTACATAATTTATCTTTTCAATTCTGCCGCAATACTTTGCGGTGAAATTGGCCGCTCTATTTCTTTTTGTTCTTTCGGTTCACTAATTTTCAATTCAGCTTTTAACCCTTCAAGTGCCGTAACCATTTTTGGCAACCCTTCCCACAATCCTTTTGCATTTTGATACTCAATTTTTTTTGCCCCGTCTTCTGCCGTGATAAGTTCTTTTAAAACTATATCATTCAAATATTTTGTTTGGTCACGCATTAATTTATTAAGCACTTTATACGCTTCAATGGCCGGGTTGTGTTGACCCAAGCCGAGGGTTTTCTCGTAATCTTCGCATTTTTTTTTGTAATCAATATCTGTCATTGGTTTATTAATTTTTTACCGACATCTAATAATTTTTTTTCTGCTTGTTCTTCCGGCGAAAGTTCTGGTTTTTTAAATTCGGGGTATTCTTTGTAAAATTTTTCTACTCCTTTTTGCCTACCTGATTCATAAATAGATTGTACTACTTCTTTTTTCTTTTCATCGGTCAGGTCGGAATAGGGCTTTTCTATAATAGGTATTTTGGCCGCCCCCGATATATACGGCCTCAATTTCCTAAGTCTTTCTTCGCCTACATATTCAGCTAATTTTTGCTGCTGCTGCATAGTAAGTTTCGTGTCGCCTATTTTTGTCGGCGTGGCAGACGGCAAAAATCCACTGTCTCCCGTTCTTAGGTAGTCGTCATATAGCAGCCTCATTTCTAATTGTGGGTTGGCTTTTGATACCCCGAACATACGGTATAATAAATTGCCGCCTTTGGGAATAGGTCGCCCGAAAATGTCCTGCTTTTTGTAAATATCAACGTCAAATAATCTTCTGTAAAGAGTTGACCTTTGGGCAAAGTTTTGATTAAGCCTGTCAAGGAAACTATCACCTTTACTTGTCGGCACTTCATCCAATGCCGCCCTGTTTAATTGCGCTATGGTTGCTGGCTGAATTATATTTGCAAATAAGTTTAAAGTATTTATACCGTACCGGCTAAAATCGCCGGAACTGATTGACTGAAATAAAGATGAAGTATTCGCAAATATGCCGTTTTCAAGTTCGCTTAAAGCATCACGTTCCATGCCGCCATAAACTATATTCCAAAATTCATCCTGATTTTCTCTTTGTTCCGGCGTAGCATCATAATATTTTCTCGCTATCGGCATGGCAAGCATACCTAACGGCCCAAACCATTTGGATTGTATTTTTTGATCCCCGATTTGAATAGTTCCGGGTTTGTCGAAGTAGAATATTGATTCTCTTTCTTTTTTGCTATCTTCTTCGTCAGGTGGCGGCGTAACCATACCTGCCTGAACCATTGCTATTACAACTGCTCTCATGGCCATCCCTACCATAGCGTGTGCCATCCAATAGCGGGCTTCCCTGTTAAGTAATTGTGCTTTGGTAATATCGCCTTTTGCTTTTGCCTTTTTTGAAAGACCCGCATACGTTAACGCTTGTAGTATGCCGACTTCCGGATTAATTAAATTATAGTAACTCCAAAACACATTTGTCGGTATTTTAATATACGGCGAAATAGCAAGCGTTTTAGTAAGTGCTGCCACCCCGCTATCCTTGCCGCCGGGCAGTTTTCCAAATGCAGCATTAATCATATCTGACAACAAATTATCCTGCTGCAATGTCGCCCTTGCACCTTCTTTTAAAATTGCTTCGCCTATATAGTCGGCTTTTTGTTGCGCCACTTCATCGCTTAATCCTTGCCCTTTGTAGTAACGGTATGCCTCTTCTTTAGGGAACTCAATAAATAATTTTTCATCAATGCCTTTTAAGCCCAATGCCGTTGTAAATGCTTTTGCTTGCGCCCCGGCTGCCGCAAATCTCATAGGCTTATCACCTACATTCAAAAATCTTGCTACTAATTCTGCCGGAATACCTGCCGTACCTTCAATTAATTTATCCCACCATTCAGCCCTTGTTAATGGCCGCTTACCTTTGGCATAAGACCATAATTCCCACAATGCTTTAAATGGCCTCATTTGTTGGCTGTCCAATTCTTTTTGAGTATAATCCTGACGGTTAAGACCTGTTCCTATTTGCTCGAATGATTCTTTTAAACCTTGCCCCATCTTGCCCCAAAACTCACCTTGTGTTTGCCATACATTGTACTCTTGTGTTGAAGGTTTACCCATCATTCGGGCAATGCCGCCCCAAGCCCTGTCAAGAGTATCATTTATTAACCCTATTGGGTATCTCAATGCTAACTGATTCCAAATATTGTAGGTTACGTTTGCTACCAATGATACCGCCCCCAACGTACTTAACTGCATAATAGAAGTAAGCCGCCTGATAATATCCGGCTTTTGCCTGAATATATCACGCAAATCCCTTGCCGCCCGACCCGCTTCTATTTCTGCCGCATAAAACCTTTCCAGTGACTGCGGCGTTCTTTCTTCTTGTGCTACTTTGGCCGCTTCCCCGGCAGCATTTGTTTTTGCTACCATTTCTTTTAACTGCCGCTTTTGTTCTTCAGTTAATTCCCCCCGACCTGTAACACGGGCAATGATTTCTTTAAAATCATCGTAATCTAATGCGTTATTTTCTATTAACTTTAAATAAGACTTTCTTATTACTTCATCTTTTTCTTTTTCGGTAAGCCCTTTTAATTTTTTACGGAATTTATCAATCACCTTTGCTTTAAATTCTGCATCTGTTAATGGTGCTTTACCGCCTTTTTCAGAAAGTTCAGCATCCCATTCTTTACGGAATTTTTCTTTGTCCCAATTATCCGTACCTATTTTTTGTGAGATACTTTTAATAGCATCATCTACTATTTTTACAACCGCTTCACCTGATTCATAGGCTAATTCCATTGCCTCTAAAACGGTTTCAATAACATGAGGTGGGATAATAATGGAATAAGTACCGCCTCCTTCTTTTTTGAACTTTTCTTTTGCTTTAGCAAAAACACCCCTTACGGTTGCCAGCCTTTTAGCCCTTGAAGATTTACGTTCCTTTTTTAAATCTTCTTGAATTTTCTTATCTAATACTTTTGCAAATTCAAGGTTCTTTTTAAGTTCTTCAAAGTAATCTTCCCATGACTGATTTTTACCCTTTGACCATTCGTCAAATTGTTTTTTACGATCAGCATTTTCTTTTAATACAACTCCCAACGGTGAATTTTTATAAAAGAAATTAATAGCTGATATATCTTGCCCCCTTACACGGTTGTATTTATCCCATTGTATTGCTACTTCTGCCCATTTACCTGCATCGCTTTCGTTGTCAGCTAATCTATTCAGCACTTCCCCAAATATCATTGCATTTACGCCACCATCAAACGTACCCGCTGCTGCTAAATTAATTGCTTCATCTATACCCAATTCATCTACTGTCGCTTTGGCTACTGCCGCCGCTTCTTCCTGACTTACTGGTACATATTCTAACCCTTCACTTTCAAATGCCGCCCTTGCTCTTTCAGGCATATTTTTCGCCTCATAAAGTCTATTAAGTGTTGATTTCTTTTTACCCCCAGTTTCGCCACCATCAGTTTTACCCGTATCTGTCGGGGGCGGCTCTATGGGTGGTTGTGGCTGTTTAAGTTTTTGTAGTTCTTGTGATATGTCTTTTTGTTCGGCATAAGGGGTTTGTTTTAGTTTGCCTATTGTTCTTATTTCGTTTGCGGTGTTGTGAATACGGCGATGTTCGGCTACAATTAATTCTCTTGCGGCCTCATAGGGGTTTGCCCCTTCATTTATTTTTTGTTGAAGCTGTGTGGACAGGTCAGATACCCCGTAGTTTTTAAAACAGGCTATTGGGTTATTTATAGGCATTGTTCAACGTAAGTTTTTAATAATAAGAGAATTTCGTTGTCCTCTCTTTGCAACCTAACAAGTTCTTTGTTTGTTTTTTGTTCTTCGTAATTATATACCTCGTATCCGTCTGCCTGACTGCTACCCCCTGACGGCGTTGTATAATTCAAATAACCGGCAACGGCAATAATCAATACCGCTTTTGTCCCTTTTTTCAGGTAACCGTCTGTTGCTATTTTTAATGGGTTAAGCATTACTGACGGGTTACAATAGTTTCATTTTCTCCATCACCTGTTAACTCCAAATTAATACTTGCGGCTGTACGGCTTGTTGGGGTTACAGTCATTGGGTTGGCTGAATCAAGTCCCTGAATTTTGTGAAGTTCATCAACTAAGGTTTGTATCTGTGCCAAAATTGCCCCGGCTTCACCGCTTGCATAACTTCCCGGCAATGCTGTACTCCACGGATCACCGGCACTTGCGGCACTGTTTAATTTGTTGCCCATTGTTCCGGCGGTATTGAATGAAGCGGCTATACTGTTCCATACTGCCGCTGCAAGGTTTTCGGGACTTAATGTTGATGAAGAACTAATATCTGCCGACAAGCCTACATCACCCCTTAACCCGGCACTAACAGTACCGCTACCTGTAATTTCTGCAACACAATACGCTATGATATTTAATGATGCTGTAATACCCCCGCTTCCGGCCAATGCAGCCGCCATTTCCAACTTACCTACTAACGAAGCCGATATATCACCGGATGCAAGTATGTCGCAAGCAAGTTGAATGATTAATGAAAGGTTTGCGGCTGTAATATCTCCACTGCCTTCTAAATCAGAAGCGGCAGCCAACCCCATTGCAAGGCTTGTTATGGTAAATTCGCCATTGCCTTCTATTGTTGTGGTTGAACTTAACAAAGCTCCTTTATCCCCCATCACCACGGCATACGGCGGGTTTGTCCCTGTCGGAAAGCCGTCTCTTTTCACCTGTTCAATAACATCGCTATTTTGAGATAGCCCGTAGTACCCCCTCATTACATGAGGTCTTATGAATTTGCATGGGTTTGTTATGCCGCTATGATTATGGCCGCAAATCTGATTAATATATGAATAATTCGCTATTAACATTACCCATAAATAAATGAAAGCATACCTGATATTGCACTTGAAGCAGGAGTAGCAACGCCACTACCTAACGCAAAATACAAGGCCGCCCCGTCATAAATTCTCGGCATACTTGGATACTCAAATAAAAAGTTTCTTTCACTTGCCAACCCCAATGTACTTAATGGGAATCGGCCAATCTCTTTTACCAATGCAACGGTATAAGTACCGGATACATAAGAAATTGAATTTTGAATAGTGTTTATTTCCGCAATGCCGCTGTCGCCCGATTGCAGTGGCATCATGTAATTGTATTTACCTGTACCAGTTGCCCCTGTATAAAGTATATGGCTATTTGAAGCGGCTGTTTTACCTATTGGCAATACAGTTGGAGTAGCCCTTGAAGCTACTTGTGCTGAATTTGTATAGCCTAATGAAAGGTTGGGAGTGGCAGCACCCATAGCTGTTGCGGCAGGGTTAAAAATAATAGCCTGTACCCCTGCTCCGTTTGTGTATCTTGGCAACAACCAGTTTAATGTGTGTGTGCCTGTACCAGCATCGGTGATATTAATTGCTGTGCCGGCAATGGCATTGGCATAACTGGTAGCCAACTTATACGTTCCGTCTGTTACTTTTATAAGGTAATAATCTGTGGCTGGTGCTAACGGGGCGGGTAGTGTTGTAGTTGTAGTACACCTTACCCTTGTTCCTGTTAATAAATTGCTTGGCAAACTTGTTACAGAAGTATAAGTCATTATATCCGTACTTGCATCGGCTGTAAATGTTGCCGTTCTTGTAGATATAGTATTGGTAGTGGCTTGTGCCGTTGCCGTTGTTACAGAAGTAACCCTGTAATATCCTATTACGTCCAATATAGCTACCGTACAAGGCACTACTGTTGCTGCCGCTGAAACAATATGACCGCTTAATAAAAATTTATTAAACCCTGATGCTTGTACGTTCCCGCCATGTTGCAAACAACCTGCACTTGCCGTTGTATCTTCTACGGGTATAAACGTAAGGTTAGCACCGGCATCAAAAATAGCATCGGCAGCAGGATTGCCCGCCCCCCTTGCCATCATGTGCCACTCGTTAGCTACTGCTGCCGCTGTTGGGTTAAAGTTTTTGCCAAAAGAGGCATCCCACTTTTGCCCTAAGCTAAGAGCGTTTATTATTTGGTCATTACTTGCAAAACCGGCCATAGTTATAATTTTAAATTGTTATTGTGCCCAAATTACTTTCAAATCTCCTCGAAGAACGGTTGCCGCTAAACTGCCCAATGGTAGTGTTAGCATCCCCAAAAAAGCATCGTCATATATTCTTACCAAGTCCGTTGTCGGGACTAAAAAATCTTTTTCATAGGGAACGGTTACTTCTCTGAAACAATGCTGTGCCAACGGCTTTACTAAAACCAAAGCAAACAGCCCGGTATCTACGCCAAGCATTGTTACGCTTTCAATACTTCTTACTCCGCTATCCCCTAACTGCAAACCAATAAAAGGATTGGATGCGTTTACCACTGTTGTATTACTACCTATTACATTCCCTACTACTGTGGAAGTGTTCATTGTTACCGTTTGGCTTGTTCTACCGACAACTCCATCCGAATTTGTATAGGTAAAAAAGAACTTCTGCCCACCCAAACCGGCATTGGTTAATATTGCCATTACCTGAACCCCTTTGCCGTCCGTATATCTTGGCAAAGTATTTACATTGGTCATTGTTTGTGCATCGGTTGTTCCCATGTCCACAAACGGGTAAAACAAAAGATAGTCGCAAAGAATAGTATTCATTGGCAATGCCGTAACTGCATTTGCCATTGTGGTCATGCTACGTAAATACTTTTCACTTGGGCTTACATTTGGGCCATGATATAAGCCGCCATCTGTTGACTGCCTTAATTGAGTAGCCGTTGTAATAGCCCCAATATAATATTGCGGTGGCGGCATACCGGGCGACATAGAAGTGTCAAACCATAATCCTGTTATAGTTGTTTGTGATGGAGTTTTTCGCCAAACGTAATTTCTTACATTGCCGCTTAATTCAGCATCAACAACTTCCCCTATGGTTTTAAATCCTGACATTTTATGCTTTTAATCCACCATTACATCTTACTACTGTTGCTTCCATATTAGCCACAATAGTCGCCCCTTCACATTTGCAAGCCTTTATAGGCTTTTCATTCGGCACAACTATAACAGCCATGCCGCATTTGCTACAATAATATGCTGGTTTTTTTTCCATACTACTGCTCTGTGGCTGTGAGGGCTGAAATAGCAAATTGGGCTTGGATTCCGGTAGAAATATCCCGGCTTGAGGTCAAAGCCCCAAAATAAAGCAGTTGCCCCGCCCCGGAAGATGCCGTACCGATAGCCACATACGTTACTGTGTTTGAACCGGAAGAACATTCAGGGAATTGAATAAGCCCCGTATTGGCCGTAGCCCCGGCAGAAGCGGCAGAAAAACCCGTTGCTGCCGTTACCGCTACCCGTGCATAGCTGCCAAACGTAGCTTCGTTTGTTGTTTGATCGCCCCCGGCTCCCGGAGTTGCCGTGTGCAAAGAAATGTACCTTGTTGCACCGCTTCTCCATGCCGGATCAACGGCTCTAAGAACGGCATTAATTACATCGTTTGCTGTCGTTGTACCCTTTGGCATAACTTATTGATTTACAGTTTATTGTATTCGATTTTAATATTCAACAATGATTTCGTTTATTAATCCCGTACCCTGAAAGCCGCCTCTTTTTACCTTTAATGCTTTCGGCTTTTTGACATTTTCCAAAGTTTCAAGCCGTTTGTTAATGCCCTGAAGTATTACGGCCATTTGTTTTGAAAATTCTGTTACTAATTGTGCTATTTCTTCGTTTTTGTTTTCGACTTTTATTTCAGTTTTTTCGGCACTTTCCATCCTTTCCACGGCCTTAACAAAGTTATTAATTGCCTGTGAATTTTCCCGCAATAATCCTTTTAATTCAGGGTCGTCTTTGCCCATTTCAGATATGGCTTTAGCTACCCCTTTAAGGTCGCCACGCAATTCCTCATGCCGCTTTATCGCTAATTTTTCGCTTAACTCCATATACATTCAAATAATTCTTTTAGCTTCCCTAAATTTTTATTCAACCCTTCAAGCCGCTTGCCCTGCACCGCCATTGTTTTAGAATCCATATTATCCAAAATATCGGTAGGCAATTCTTCAAACCCCAATTCAGGCCGGGTAACTTCCACAAATGCCGTCATATCTTCATCTATCGATTCGGCTGGTTTTGTTTCGGCTGGTTTTGGCTGTTCTTTTAGTTGTAATTTTAGTTTTTCATTTTCTTTTTCAGCTTTATTTATAGCATCGTTTATTTTTTTTGTGCTTTCTTCTAATTCTTGTTTAGTTTTTAACCTTTTTACTTTTTTTCGATTTCCAAGTACATCTGATTTTTCTACAATAATGTATTTAAAATCTTCACTGTCTCTTTTTTGTTTTAATTCATTAATGAATTTTTCATTAATAGTTATTGATTTTTTATTTTGCTCTTCAATATCAATTACGGTTTCTTTTTGGCTTTTTTTAATTTCAATAGCTTCCCTTAAAGCATCTGCTAATTTACCTTCGGTTAATAATTTTTTAGCAAAAAATAAAGTATTTGTTGGTACGTTTAACCTTGTATGCAGATTATTGACAGTAACATTACCATTTTTAATATCTTCTACAAGCTGTTCACCTTCTTCTAAGCTTAACCCACTTTCAAATAAAGCAATAGTTCCTGTTTCTCTATCAGATTTAGAAAGATTATTCAATACTTCACTACTTTTGGCCTCGGCTGGTTTTATTTCAGTCGTTTGCGGCTTCTGCACTTCGCCCGGCATCTGTACGAATATGGCTGATTGATTTTGCGATTCTTCTTCTGATGCTTCCCTTCTTTCAATTTCTTTATTTAAAATTTCTATCCCGGGGCTATTTTTATCAAACTTCCCCAAATTAACTACTGCCCTTATTAATTGATCGTCTGTTGCTTTTCCTAATAATATTTTAGCGGTATCTTCGCCATATTTTTCTATTGCTTGAATCGGGTCATTAGCTGTTTGCTCAATAAAAAATGGGAGTTCTTCTGCTGCCACAAATTGACCCGACTTACTTCTGACTTCATTTAATAAAACATCATCTTCATCCATTAAATCCATGTCTTGGTCAATGGCAACTTTGCCTCCTTCTTTCGGCGGCAGTTCTTTACCTTCTTCACCGTAGAATATTTGCCTTTTTATTTTATCGGCTTCTTCGGCTTTTTTTTCTAACGGCTCTCTTTGGATAGGGTCTGTTATTTTAGCGGCTTGTTCTTGTGCTATCTGCTGTACAGTTGATTGATAGGCATATTCTAATTGCCTTTCGGCTGATATAAGTTCTCCATTGGCATCACGGCGGGGTGAATTGTTTATGTTATCCCTTTGTGTGCTGATTATTTTTGTGGCTAATTCGTGTTCATCCTTTGATATTTGGCCTAATGTAAATTGATTGTCTATTGCCTCTATGTATTGCTGCGGGTTTGCGGCAATGCTATTGAGTTGTGCTTTTGTCAGCGACCTTTTTATTTTTGTTTCACCTGCCCCGCCTAATAATGAAGGTATAAGCATCATTACCGTTGCGGCGTTTCCAGTATCAACCGTTTCTTTTATCAAGTTCCTGTCTTGTACTGTCTTTGGTGATATTACGGCCTCTGTTAAGTAGTTGGTAAGGTTCTGCAAATTTTCTTCTACCCATGCTTCTTTGCCAATCATTTTTGTAGTGTTGGCGACAAACTTTTTTACCACATCTGCAATACCCGCTTTGCCGCCGCCTTTATCTACAACATCAATTATTTCTTTCGCAAAATTTTTCTTTGCTAATAACAAGGATGCTTTTTCGGCAATAAGCACATCAGGCATAATATTTCTTTCAATTACACCCTGCGTTAACCCACTAACAAACGCCCCTAATGCCGCTTTTGTTGGGCTACCTGTTTTTTCTAAAAAATCAACATATTCATCCCCATAGGTTTGTGCCAAAGTTGATAACGGCGTTCCCAATTTTTGTGCCGCTTCGCCGCTTGTCATTGTTGCCATAGGATTAACCCTTCCTACTACTGCGTTGATAGGGGCTTTTGCTACGTTACCAAAACCTCTTGCTAAAAATAATTGCGACCAGAAACTACCAAAACCTTCGGATGCTTTATTCCAAAACTTTTCTGACGGCAATATATCACCATAGCCGCCGCTTTTTTGTGGTATAAGCTGATTGCCTCTATTGAGTTCTTTTGATTTTAAATAGGATTCAAATGGACTGTCAAATGTAGTTTCTAATGAATTTTGAACGGCCTTAAATGGACTTGCCACACCACGCATAAACGAAGGTAAGCCGCCGGTTTTAGTAATACCTTCCCCTTGTGCTATCGGCAAAAATCCGAATGACGGCGCACGTTCTTTATTGATAATGTTTCTTAATAGTTCTTCGTCTTTGAGTTCTTCCGGCGCATCTTGGTAAGCTGCTAAAATATCTTTTTGCGGCACGGCGGCACGTTTGGTTTTACCCATTTTTTTCAATCTTTCTGAAAGCCACCCTGAAAGTTCTGCCTGTTTTATTTGCGGGGTGATAAGGCTTCTTTCATCGGGTTCTACATATTTGCCTTCTTTAAAATCACGGAAATACTGCATTGTTTTACCCATTGATGCAAGTTCCGTAAAATCAGTTTCGGCAATTTTGCCTGTCTTTTCGATTGCTCCCATTATTATTCCATACCGCCCCGGCTGCAAGTCTCTGATATAATTTAGCCCTTGCATGAAATATTCGGCATCCTTATTTGTTAATTCAGGATTGCCGCCGCCTTTACGCTTCCATTCAACCGGAACTTTTGAAACGGCATCTAATATCATTTCTTTATTGCCGTATATTTCAGGGTTAATCTGTTCGGTTGATTTTAATTGAAATATTCTTTCCTGAATTTTCTCTTTTAATTCTTTTGTGCTTTTGCGGTTGCCGTTTGCATCAAACACATACGGCATATTGCCAATACGGTCAAGTACGGCCATTAAGTCCGTTGGACTTGTTGTATTAACATCGCCAAATGGTATTTTTGTTTCTTTTAACTGCCGTGGGTCGCCCTTCCTTGCTCCTTCTATTAATTCTTCTTTGCCGTATGTAAAATTTTTGAAAGCATTGTCAAGTTCATTGTCAAGTGCAAATTCGGATTGATTTTGTGCTTCAACCCCGGCAGGTCTGTTTTTCTCTTGCAGCCTCTTGGATATTTCCTTCCATTTTTCGCCGCTGTTTATAACTTCAGGGTCAAGGCCGCCCATGTCGGCAAGTTCCGGCAATTCGCTTTTAATAACGTCTGAAACGATTTTACGGCCATAGGGCTGCGAATAAAGTTCTTGTAATTGTTTGGGGGAAGCTGTGCCGTTACGGACGGCACTAACAACGGGCTTTAATTCGTTTTCTTCAATGTTCCGGTATTGCAAGTATTTTTTTTCTTCCGTTGCTTTTTTTATTTGCTTTCCTTCGTACCCTAAATCAAATTCTTTTTTTTTTTTTTTTTTTTTGGCAAAGTTATAACCTTAATCAAATTCTTCGGCCTTTATGCCGGTAGTTTCCCGAAAATTCTTATTGTAATCTTCAATACTTGCAATTTCTACTTTTTCAACCGGCTTCACTTTCTTTATCGTCCCACTCACTAACCCTGACGACACGGATCGGCCATCGCCGCCAGTCCCAATCAAGCCGCCAACTAAGCCACCAATTTCTTTTTTTTTTACGGGTATGCCAAATTCGTCAACTTGTTGTTGACTTTTTTTAATAGGTATCCCGTATTCGTCTACTTCATCAGGCATATTTAATCTTTAATAGTTACACCATTTTTTTTCAACAATGATTCATATTCCGAAACCGAATATCCGGCTGCTTTTGCCTTTGCCGAAATATCTGACCTTTTAATTTCTTTTTTTGTCGGCTGCGGTGCTTCTTTCGGATTCTCCCCTGTTATTGCTGTTTGTAATCCTTTTAGAAACTTAATGTCTTGTGCCGGGTTTTGCGGCCTCAAATTCTGTAAAAAAGTTGTTAGGTTCATTATTTCCGTGCCGCCTGAAATATTGGTAAATTTTACTCTTTTATTCCCCGGATAATAAACAACATTTTTTGCAGGAAATTTATCCCCGGTAACAAGACTTGTTACATCAACCCCTTGCATCAAACTTGTAATATCCTTGCCGCCGTCATTTGTATCGGGGTATTCTCTCAAGTCTATCTGATCGCTTTGTTTATCTTTACTACCTCCACCAACATTTATAATTGTATTGTTTCTGATATTTGGGTTTTGAAGCATACTTCTTTTCACTTCTGTTTTTGCCTTTAATTCATCGTAAAGTATTGCTCTTGCCAAATTTTCGGCTTGCGGGCTATTTAATGTCAGCGGCTTCCCTTTTCCATCGGTGTATTTACCTGACCTTATTGCTTCATTTACAAGTGCGCCCAATCGGTGCTTAATAGCAGGGGAAGATTTTAATATTTGGTCAAATGTATTTTGTTCAAGCAATCTTACGGGGGCTTCTACTGTTTTGCCTGATTCATCTTGAAATTCGCCTACTATATCTTCGCCAAAATCTGTTGCCTTGTCATACTTAGGCACAAATACTGTTTCGTTTCCCTCTTTATCTTCCACAAATATATTTGGCAAATCAACTGAAAATTTATTTCTTGTAAAACCCCCTTTTTTATTTTTGCTTGTTATATCTGTTGTGATTTGTGATTTTGGTATGTTTTTAATAATGTCATCTAATGCTTCATCGTTTGTTATTTCGCTTCCATATTTTGAATAGACGTTATTGAGTGCCGTAAACATATCGGCAGGGTCAACCTTGTCAATGTCTTTGCCTTCAAACATTTCTTGGTCAAGGTACTTGCTTATGCTTTCGGCATTATATCCTTTTTGCCCTTTTAGTGCCGTTAATAATTGTTTTTTGTTTTCGGAATACATTTTGGCTTTCTGCTGATATTCGTTTGCTTTATTTACAAGCGGCGAAATTGCCGTAAGTATTTCGGCCTCCCCTGATCCTTTTTTCGCTAAGTCGTATGCTTGCGTTAATGCGTTACCCAAATATTCATTCATTTTTGGGTCATAGTAAGTGCCGGTGTACCTGTCTTTGG
>ERZ869925.1110-NODE-1110-length-13584-cov-5.981447_pt1 | contig 13584 bp, 17 predicted proteins | sample MGYA00579311_ERZ869925 | MGnify/ENA primary metagenome ERZ869925 (study PRJEB32216, sample SAMN09231817) | wastewater metagenome | place: USA: Maryland | collected 2016-07-30 | study: EMG produced TPA metagenomics assembly of the PRJNA472060 data set (Reclaimed...
CTTCAGAACTTCGCCAATGACGCGGCAGCAGCGTCCGGAAGCATCGCGGTGGGTGGACTGTACCGCAACGGGTCAGTCGTCCAGGTCCGAGTAAGTTAAACCAAGAGGCAACATGAGCGACCTTGAAAACGTAGCCGCACCGGATGCGGTTGCGACGGATACTGCTGTCTCCACGCCTGAGACGCCTGCGCAGGAGACGGATAACGACCTCCATGCAGCCCTCTCGGAAGCCTATGACCGCGCCACGCGCGAAGGCCCCGACCGTGGACCTGACGGCAAGTTCGTATCCAAGGAACCCAAGGATCCCGAGGCGGTAGAGGAAGCGTCAGACGACGCGGCTCCCGTCGAGGCAGAAGCTGAAGACCAGACCAGCCCCGAAGCGGAGACGGTCGAACCGGAAACCCCGGCCATCGATCCCCCCGCTTCCTGGTCGCGTGAAGTTCGGGAGAAGTGGGCATCCATCCCACCCGAGGTGCAGTCCTACATTGCACAGCGGGAGACGGAAGCACACGGCCAGATTTCGCGGTTGGGGCAACAGGTCAAAGCCTTCGAGCCTATTGCGAAGACGCTGGAACAGTACAAAGGCACGTTCGAACGCAGTGGTCTGGATTACTCGCGCGGGGTTGCGGCTCTGCTTGAGGTTCAGTCCATGCTCGACGTGAACCCGCGTGCTGCCATCCATCAGATCGCACACGCTTACGGCGTAGACCTCGGCGCAGAGCCTTCGCCATCCGATGCCGTTCCGTCAGGCCAAGTCCTTTCGTTGCAGGCCAAGGTTGCCGAGCTTGAGCGCCAGATTGCCGAAACCCGAACGGATGTGGTGTCGGCCAAAGAGAGAGACCGCATGGCGCGCGAAGCCGCCTTGCAGTCCGAGATCGAAGCTTTCGCCAAGGCGAACCCGTACTTCACCGACGTCGAAGCCGACATTGCTGCCCTGATCCCTGTGCTTCGTGCGCAGTCCCCCGGCCTGTCCGAAAGGCAGTTGCTGGAGGCCGCGTACACCAAGGCAACGCGGATCAACGACGGCGTGTTTGCCAAGATCGAGGCAGATCGGAAAGCCAAGGAAGCCGCAGAGGCCAAGAAAAAGGCCGAAGCCGCGAAGAAAGCTGCGTCTCTGAACGTCCGTACGACGACCACGGCTCGCCCGGCCGAGCGTGATCTACGCGACGAACTCTCGCAGGTCTACGACCGCATGCAATCCCGAGCATCATAATCTGAAAGGATAGCGACATGCCGTCGCCCAATGCTGTATTCACGGAAATGGTCACCACGACCCTCCGTCACACCAAGTACAACCTCAACGACAACGTGTCGAAGCACAATGCTCTGGCCCGTCGTCTCAAGCAGAAGGGCAAGTTCAAGACTGCTCCGGGTGGTTACTCCATCCAGGTGCCGCTTGAGTACGCCGAGAACGGCACCTACCAGCGTTATTCGGGGTACGATACCCTGAACGTCAACGCTTCGGACGTGATGACCTCTGCGGAATTCCCGTGGGCTCAGGTCGCCGTTCACGTCACTGCCTCTGGTCGCGAGATCGCGATGAACAGCGGCAAGGAGGCGATGCTGAACCTCGTCGAGTCGCGCGTCACCAACGCGATGCACACGGCGCAGAACAACTTCTCCATCGACCTCTACTCGACCGGCGCCCTCACCAACCAGATCAATGGCCTTGGCGCCCTGATCACGGCGGATGGCACCGGCACGGTGGGCGGCATTGTGTCCGGCACCTACACCTTCTGGAAGAACCAGTTCCAGGAAGTGCCCGGCACCGACTCGTTCACGGCCACGACCGAACTGCCGACGAACATCGTCAGCGGCATGAACAAGCTGTGGTTGAAAACGGTTCGTGGCACGGACAAGCCGGACCTGATCGTCTTCACGCACGACTTCTACGTCGCGTATGAGGGCTCGCTCCAGCAGTTCCAGCGTTATGCCTCGTCCGACATGGCGTCGGCGGGCTTCGAAAGCCTGAAGTTCAAGAGCGCGGACGTTATCTTCGACGATAACTCCAACTTCTCGACCACGGGCCAGACGGGCTTCTTCCTCAACACCAACAACCTGTACCTGATCGAGCATCCCTCCGCTCGCTGGACGCAGGATGAGGACAAGATCCCGATCAACCAGAACGCTGTGGTCATCCCGATCTACTGGATGGGCCAGCTCGTCGTCGCCAACCGCGCCCTTCAGGGCCGTTTGATCGACGCCGCGTAATAGCGCCAGAAGGAGAAATATCATGGCTTACACTATTGGCGCCAAGCTGAATGAGCAGTTCAATCCGGCGGTCGACTATGGCGACCGTTGCGGGCTGGGCGACATCGTTGAGCTTTTCGACAACCGGAAGTTCGTCTTTGTGTCGGCTTCCACCTCGGTCACGAGCTACCAGCTCGTTGCCATCGACAGCTCGCATTACGTGCAGGCTGCCACGTCGGCTCTGGCTTCGGCCGCCAGCCGCCTTGGCGTTGCGCAGAACAACATCTCCGCTGGTTCGTGGGGATGGGTGCAGGTTCGCGGCCTGATGACCGTGAACGCGCTGTCGACCTGCTCGTCTGCGGTTGCGCTCTACACGTCCGGCACTGCCGGTTCGGTGGACGATACCTCGGCCTCGCAGGTGAAGATCGGCGGCCTCGTGCTGACCGGCAACATCACTGCGGCTGCGGCGACGACTGCCGTTGCTGCCGTGGACCTGTTCACCGCGCTCTGACGACTACGGGGGGCGGCAATCCCGCCGCCCCTCTTTCTCTCATCGGCAAGGCTGGCCCTTGAAGATCGCAATCCTAACGCCCTGCATGTCAGGGAACGTCAATATGCACTTCGCCATGTCGTTGGTCGCCACCATGAAGGCGATGACGAAAGCGGACTGCATCTTTCTGTCGAACATCGGCAGCAGCGTCATTCATATGAGCCGGAACGTTCTGGTCGCTCAGGCACTGGCTCATAAGGTCGATAAGGTCGTTTTCATCGACGACGACATCAGTTGGACCAACAAGGGGTTTGAACGGCTTGTTCTGGCGCCCCAGCCCATCGTGGCGGGCGTGTACCAGAAGAAGCCGCATAACCCCTACGCGGAACCAAGCCTTGCCGTCAGCGCCCTTCCTAGCGGGCTGGTCCCCAACTATCAGGGGCTGTGCGAGGTGGACGGCGCGGCAACCGGGTTCCTGCGCATCGATACCGAGGTCTTCGAAAAGCTGAAGACCACATGCCAGAAGCTGGAGGACGACAACCTCAAACCGGAGGAACGGCCGTATCTCTATGAGTTCTTCTCATTCGGGAAGCTCATCAAGGATGGCGGGACGTACGTCCATGGCGAGGACTACAGCTTTTGCGCCAAGGCCCGTGATGTCGGGTTCAAGACCTACGTCGACCCTGAAATCAAGCTCGGTCATCACCACGGCAACTTCAAGTTCGACGCCGCGCTGAAGACCTTTGACCTGTTGTGAGGACTTATGAACGACATTTCTAGGCAGCTTCGCATTGTTGGTTTCCGCGTCGTGCCTGTGCCGAAGGATACCAAGTTCCCGAACCTCGGCACCCGCGACGTTGAGTTCGTCGACATCACCAGTGTCGGGAATGCGAAGTACACGGTCATCCCGATGCGCATTCAGGATGCGATGCGGGACACCACGGGCCTGTGGGCGGCGATTGAGCCTGCCTACAATGCTTGGAAGAAGGGGATGGAAGTCCCGACGACCGGCACCCCTCTGACTTCGTGGCACGGTATCACCCGCGAGCAGATCGAAGCCGTCCGCGTCCATGGCCTCTACACGGTCGAGGACGTGGCGCAGATGACCGACGCCATTCTTCAGAAGGTTGGCGGGATCGGCATGCACGCCGTGCGTGAGGCTGCGCGGTCGTGGGACATGGCCAAGGATACACGGGCCATCACGCAGGACCTGGCGGCCAAGGATGCGGAGATCGACGCGCTGAAGCAGCAGATGGCCGACCTTATGGAAATGATGCAGGGCGATCCGAACGAGGAGCCCGTCAAGCGTCGTCCCGGCCGTCCGCGCAAAGACGAGTCGGAAGCCGCGTAAAGATAGGGGCGCAGCATGTCTTTGCTCACCATCGTTCAGGACACCTGCGCCCTCGTCGGCATCGAGGTTCCGACCTCTGTCGTGTCTTCCAATGACGACACGTACACGCAGATGGTCTACCTCGCGCAGTTCGAAGGCGACGAACTGTCCCGCACGTTCAAGTGGCGGCAGCAGAAGGTGTCGGCAGACTTCACGGGCGATGGTGTGACGCGCCTGTGGGATTTGCCGGCAGACTTCGACAGGTTCACCACGGAAGCCCGCCGCGCATCGTCCATCCTGCTCGGCCTTCAGGGGCCTGTCAGCGATGACGAGTTCCTTGACGCCCAGGTTCGCGGCTTCAACCCGACCATCCCCTATTGGCGGCTGTTCGGGGACAACATCGAAACCACGCCTGCGGTCGCCAGCGGCCAGCAGATCAAGTTCGAATACGTGTCGTCCTATTGGGTGGCGGACAACACCGGCACTGTGAAGGCACGGTACACGGCCGACAGCGACGTTGCGTTGATCCCCGAGCGGCTGATTACCCTTGGCGTCGTGTGGCGTTGGAAGCGGGCAAAGGGGCTGGATTACGCCGAGGAAATGCGGACGTACCAGACCGAGAAGCTTCGCCAGCAGCATGTGGACGGCGGCACGCCCCGTCTGCGTCTGTCTGAGGGCCGGGACTACTTCCACCCGTACATGAAGAACGCCTACGTAGTGAACACTTAAGCCCGGCGGTAATAGATCAGGCCGTCTTTCTTCTTCCGGGCCTTAACGTGCCCCGCTTGCATGAGCAACTGGACAAACCAAACGTTGATGTCGCCCCCGTTGATTATGGTCGGGTCGATATACGTGTCGAGTGTGTACGCTTTAAACCTCGCAGGCTTTTGCCGATCTTCCTGCTGCGATTTCCACGATAGATCGTCAAATTCGCGTTGGCTGATTTCGCGATCAACCCAAGAAAAAACGCGTTCGATCCCGTCGCGGTAGTGTTCTGCGCCTTTTGGAAGAGACAGTTCTTCGGGCATCGAAACCTCTTGTCTGTGAGGCGTGCATTCTAATGCTTCAGGCCCTTCGTGAAAAGGCCCCCAAGGCCCGCATCAGCAAGTCTTCAACGATGATTGCGCCGACGAAGGGGTGGTACGTCTACGACAACCTCGCCAACATGCCCGAGGGAACGGCGTTCCTGCTGGAGAACATGTTCCCGGCGCCTGACTACGTACGCCTGCGTGGCGGTTGCTCTGCCTTCGCGACGGGCATGGGAGCGAACTCGGTATCAAGCATCCTGACCTATGTGGCGGGCTCCGGCGAGCGCATGTTCGCCTGTGCCGGCGGCAACATCTACGACGTGACCAGCGGCGGCGCGGTGGGTGCTCCAGCCGTCTCTGGGCTTTCCAGCGACGTGTGGGAAGCCGTCAACATGACGACCACGGGCGGGTCGTTCCTGTTCTGCCTGAATGGGGTTGATGACGGCCAGTTGTTCGACGGTGCCACGTGGGCGAACACGGCGGTTACGGGCGTCTCGGAGAACCTGTGCAAGGCTCCGTACGTCTTCAAAAACCGCATCTACTTCATCCAGAAGGACACGACCGACGTTTGGTATCTGAACGTTGACAGCATCGGCGGCGCGGCCACGAAACTCGCCCTTGGCGGTGTGTTCCAGCGTGGCGGCACGGTGGAGGCCATCGCGTCGTGGTCCGTCCAGCATTCGACCACGGGCTATGACGACCACATCGTGTTCATCTCGTCTGAGGGCGAGGCGGCCATCTATTCGGGGTCGTTCCCAGGTGGCACGGATTGGGGGCTTGTGGGGCTCCTGCGCATGGGTCGGCCGATTGGTGGCGCGCGGTGCGTCCAGAAGTTCGGCGGTGACCTTGGCGTGCTGACGGATCGCGGCATCGTGCCGATGTCGAAGGCGATCCAGTTGGATGAGGCGGCGCTGAACGCTGCTGCGATCACGCAGCCGATTGACCCCGAGTTTCGGCGGGTCGTGAATGAGAGGCAGCAGTTGGACGGCTGGCAGATGTGCCAGCACCCGACGCAACAGATGTTCGTCCTCAACATTCCGACGATTAGCGGGACGGCGCCGATCCAATTCGCGGCGAACATGATCTCGGGCGCCTGGTGCAGGTTTACGGGCTGGGATGCCGCGTGCTTCGCCACCTTCGGCAGCGAGTTGTACTACGGCACGAAGGATGGCCGGGTCATGCTGGCCGATAGCGGCGGTATTGACGATGCGGCGGCCTATACGGGCACGATCTTCTGGTCCTATTCCGACCTGAAGGCCGAGACGCTGCGCAAGGCTGTGACGATGGCGCGTCCGAACGTTCAGGCGTCGTTCGTGCCGGCGGGCAAGCTGACGATGCGCAGGGATTACGACTACGTGGTTCCGTCTGCGCCCCTGACCTCTGCCGCGCCTCCTGCGGTGGCCGTTTGGGACTCGGCAACGTGGGACATCAGCACATGGCCGTCAGTGATCACGACGCCCTATGCGAAGTGGCGGGCGGTCACGGGCTTCGGGACGATGATTGCGCCTGTCTATCAGGTCACGGTGGGCACGACGGCTGATATCGATCTGCGCGTTACCTCGATTGATTTGCTGTACGAGGTTGGCGAGGTGCTGGGGTAGTGGCGAAGCTGGTTAGGCGGTCCATAAGGACACGTTGCGCAGCTTCCTCCGTAGCCCAAATGGTCCACCAATTCGGCTCAAATGGCCTGTGACGAAGTGACGTCGACACCATTTCCTGTAGCAGGAACTCGTAATTAACCTGCACAACGTGCTCCGGGGTTCGGTGCAAGAGGACGAATACTATCACATGATGCTTGAGCAAGACAACGACCTCGCTGCCCTGCTCATGGACTACTGGCTTCAGACGGACTTTCGCGGCTCGCCCTATGCGGGGTTCGTGGTGCGGGATGCTGCCGGCGAGCCTGTCGGGTGCGTGATCCTGAACGATTATGCGCAGGGCAATATCGAGCTTACTGGCGCGGGCGTGGGGTGCTGGACGCCCCGTGTCATCCGCGTGTTGGCCCGTCACATCTTCGGTGCGCTGGACTGCCGGCGAGTGACGGCGAGGACTGCCAAGAGCAACACGAAGGCCCGAGAGGCGCTGAAGTCCATCGGCTTCAAGCGTGAGGGTTTGGCGCGTGAGTGGTTCGGCCATGAAGACGCGATTATTTACGGCCTTCTGCGCCGCGAACAAAGGTTAGTTCGCTGAACTGGTTATAGCCTCTGCGGACGCCGCCTTTACGCAGCGTTTCTAACGACGGCGCATCGGAAAGATGCCTCCACGAACGGCCCCGGCATACATCGTGGACACTGTGTTTAGCAGCGCCAACCGCTTCGGCTATCTGGCTGATCGTTTTGCCTGACAGATGAAGCGACCAGATTTCGCGGACCTTTTGCTCGGTTAGAGAGTGGTTCCATACGGCCTCACCGCGCGGCGGGTTGGGGTTGCCTTTAGGCGGCGGCGGCGGGACATGGCGGTTGCGGGCCATCGCATCGCGGACGTTGTCGTGTTGTGTCCCGTACCGAAGGTGTCGAGGGTTGCAGCAAACCCGGTTGTCGCAGGAATGCAAGACGTAGCGGCCCTCGCTGGGCCCATGCGCAAGGCGTGCTGCGATCTGATGGGCTGGCTTGGTTGTAAATCCGCCGCCTGTCATGCGGACGGCAAAGGCGCCGTACCCGGCGCTATGGAGACCGGCCTTCCACGGCCAGCACTCGGTATCGGACCTCCGGTCCACCTTCGACCAGAAGCGTTCAATATCGTATGGGGTCAGGTTTTGCATACACAACAATATATGCCGAACCCCCAAAAAGTCAAGAGTAGGAACGACTTGTGAAGGCACCCCGCGCTCCTGATCCCTTCGCCACTGCCGCCGCGCAGCAGCAGATGAACACGCAGACTGCTCAGCAGCAGCAGGCGTTGAACATGGTCAACCAGCAGACGCCAGACGGCAGCTTGACCTATCAGCGTAACTACAACGTCTCGGATGCGCTGGCTCCCGGCGCCTATACGGCGGTGACTTCGCTCTCGCCCGAACAGCAGGCGCTGAAGAACCAGGAGCAGCAGTTCGACCGCAAGTTCAATGAGATCGGCCTTGCACAGACCGACCGCATTGGGTCCGTTCTGTCGCAGCCGGTCAACCTGAACAATGAGGCGACCGAGGGGCGGCTGATGGAGTTGGGCCGCAAGCGGCTCGACCCCGTGTTTGCGGAGCGCAATCAGCAGCTAGAGCAGGACTTGATGAACCGGGGCATCCGTCCCGGCTCGGCTGCTTACGACACCCTCCGCAGGCAGGCGTCCGAGGCCCAGAACGACGCCTACAACCAGTTGCTCCTGACGGGCCGTCAGCAGGCGGTGCAGGAAGCACTGACCGAGCGCAACCAGCCCATCAATGAGATTTCCGCACTGTTGAACGGTGGTCAGGTGTCGTTGCCGCAGTTCACGAACACGCCGCAGACCAACGTCGCCAATACCGACCTCGCTGGCCTGATTATGGATAACTACAAGAACAAGCAGGCCAACTATCAGGCGGGCATGGGCGGTCTGTTTGGCCTCGGCTCTGCCCTGATCGGCGGGGGCGCTCGCATGTTCACTGGCGGGTTTGGAAGGTAACAACGATGGCTGTCGAAAGCTCCTATACCTTCGACTCGACGGACCCCGCAGACGCGCGTCGTCGGCGTCGTCGCATTGCCGAGCAGTTGCTTGCGAGGGGCATGGATACGTCGCCCATAGCCTCTCCGTGGCAGGGTGCAGCCCGCATGGCACAGGCCCTCATGGGCGGCGTCGAGTTGGGCATGGAGGACAAGAAGGAGCGCGACACGCTCGCCGCTCAGAATGCCTATGGAGCCAAGCTCGACAGCGAACTGTCCGGTGGCATGTCCCCGGTCACAAAGGCCCTTGCCAGCGTTCCCGAGGGCCGTGGCGCAACTGCTCCCGCCGACCTTGCCCCGCTCTTTGACGAGGCGTCCAAGGCGACCGGTATTCCGGCGCCCATCCTGATGGCGAAGGTTCGTCAGGAAAGCAACTTCAACCCGAATGCGGTTGGCGGCGCGGGCGAGGTGGGACTTGCGCAAATCCTCCCGTCCACGGCTCGCGATCCTGGGTTCGGAATGCAGGGCGTTGACCCGGCAGCCCTGAAGGACCCGCGCACCAACATCATGTTCGGTGCGCAGTATCTCGCGGCTCGTGGCAAGGCGGCGGGCGTCAACGATTGGAACGACCCCCAGCAGGTTGCCAAGGCGCTTGCGGCGTACAATGGCGGCGGCGACCCGAACTACGTCCAGAACGTCATGCGGTTTGCGCCCAAGGGGATGTTTGCGGCCGGCAGCGGTCAGGCGACCCTTGCCGGCGGGGACAACCTAACCGGCGGGCGCACCATGACGGACGCCAACCGCTTGATGCAGATTGCGACCGATCCGATGGCCCCTCCGCAGATCCGCGAGCGTGCCAAGCTGATGCTGTCGCAGATGCCGAAGCCGCGCGATCCGTTGCAGGAGGAAGCAACCCGACTTCAGAATGAAAAGGCTCGCCGCGACTTGCAGCGCCCTGATTTGTCGGGCGTCGAGATCATGCGCGACCCGACGACGGGCGAGATTGTGCGCGTCGATAAGGCGACGGGGCAGGCAAGTGTCGTGCGACAGGGGCAGGCTTCAAACAAGGCTCCTGAGACGCGGGTTGTTAAGCAGCCTGATGGTTCCGAGGTGGCCCTTCAGTGGAACCCCGAAACAAAGGCGTTTGAGCCTCTGAATGCGCCTCAGGGGGGGAACCCCGTTCGCGCCCCTGTCAAGTTGACGGAGCAGCAGTCGAAAGACGTTGGCTTTGTGACGCGCGCAGAGAAACTGCTCCCAAGGCTTGAAGAGCAGGACAAGGCGTTGACGGACACCCTGTCGTCGGGTGCGGGCAAGCTCCCGATGATTGGAAATTACCTGAAGCGCGATGAGTTCCGTAAGGCCGAGCAGACAGGTCGCGAGTTGCTCGCGGTCATTCTCCGTAAGGACACGGGCGCGGCTGTCACGGATCAGGAAATGGAGCTTTACGGTTCCATGTACCTGCCCCGTCCCGGCGACGATCCGGCGACCCTTCAGCAGAAGCGCGAGGGTCGCAAGGCTGCCATTGACGGCCTTCGTCGTGGCCTCGGCGGGCTGGACATCATCCTTGAACAGCGCGACCGGCTGAACAGTGCCGCGGCGGCTCCCAAGGCTGAGCCTCAGGCCGCACAGCCCGCACAAAAAGTGCGCCGGTACAATCCGCAGACGGGCAAGTTTGAGGAAGTGTCGCAATGAAGCGCATTCAGGCCCCTGATGGGTCCATTCTTGAATTCCCGCCCGAGATGGATGACGACGCTATTCTTGGCGTGATGCGCAAAGAGTATGGCGGCCCGCAAGAGGACAATCGTCCTTGGTACGCCAAGCTCGGCAGCGCAGCCGACGACATGGTGCGTATTGGCGCGAATGCGGCCACCTTTGGCTATGCGGACAAGTTGGCCGGCTACCTCGGGGGCGAGGGTACAGAGGCAGAGCGGGCAAAGACGCAGGGTGCGCGAGACAGGGCTGGCAGCGCCGCCTATGCAGCCGACATTGGTGGCGGCCTGGCGACGGGCATGGGCCTTGCGAACAGCGGCGTTACGGCCATGCGGTTTGTTCCGCAGGGCATGAAGGGCCTGTCGGGCCTTGGCGCTCGCACGGGAGCGATGGCTGTTGACGGTGCTGCCTACGGCGCACTTAGCGCCACCGGCAACGACACCGACGTGACGGAAGGTGCGCTCCTGGGTGGGGCAGCCGGCGCGCTTGGCAACGTAGGGGGCGAGGCTATCGCTCGCGGCGTTGGCAAGGTTGCGGGGGCGTTCAACAAACAGCCCAAGGTGCCTAGCGTCGATGAAATTCGGGCAGCCAAGGATGCTGCTTACAAGGCGTCGGAAGACGCGGGCGTCATCCTGTCCCCCAACGTTGCGCGGGGCATTAGGAGCAAGATCGAGGAAGACCTTGCGAACTTTGCCTACATTCCCGAGAACGAGCCGAAGATTGCGCCGCTGCTGAAAATGCTCCAGCGCGCAGAGGAAGGCAACACAACGCTTAAGGGCCTGGATGCCATCCGCAAGGGGGCAGGCAACGTCTTCAATCCTATGGAGAAGGCGCAGAGTGCGATGGCGTCGAAGATGACGCGCCGCATTGACGAAGCCCTAAACGAACTGACTCCGAATGATGTTGTCGCCGGGGACGCCAAGCGGGGCGTCGAAAGCATTCTGGAAGCTCGCCGCCTCAACACGCAAACCAGCAAATACGACAAGATTGCAGAGGCGCTGGCAAAGGCGGAAAACAACGCGGCAGCGGCGGGTACGGGCGGCAACATCGACAACGCCATCAGGCAGCAAATCAAGGCGATCAAGAACAGCCCATCGAAGCGGCGCGGGTTCTCGCCTGACGAACTGGCGGCCATGGACGAAATCATCAAAGGCGTCCCGAGCCAGAACGCGGCCCGGTTGATTGGCCGGCTATCTCCGCAAGGGAATGGGCTGATGATGGCGCTTCACGCTGCGAGCGCAACTTCCAACCCCGCCGTCTCGCTTCCCATTGCGGGCGTTGGCGCGGTCGCGAAGACGCTTGCAGACAGGGCCACACCCCAGAACGCCGAGGCGCTTCTGAAGATCATCGCGGCTGGGGGCAAAAAGTCAGACGCTTTTGCGCCGCCAAACGCGGTTCAGCGACTTGCCGAGTCGAAACGCGAAGCCCTGATCCGCGCTATCTTGGGCGGCAGCATCCCCACCCTTACGGGTGCCGAGTAACCACCACAACATCAAGCCCAACAGCCCGAACATCAGGTAATCGCCCCACTCAAACGGCTTAGTGGGCGGGTTGTTGAACACGGCCAGCGCGGCAAACACCACACCGAGCGCAATCCCGTGCGCCTTATCAACCTTCATAACACCTCCGAAGGATAGAGCTATGCCCAGAAACGGTGCAGGCCAGTTCACGCCTACTGCCGGTATTCCGGTTGTCTCTGGCACCACGATTTCGTCAACGGTGTTCAACAACGTCATTGACGACCTTGGCGACGAGATCACTGCATCCCTGCCGGTCAATGGCGTAACGCCGATGACTGGCGTTCTGCGAGTGACACCGGGAAGCGTAACGAACCCCGGCCTTGCAGTCGTAGGCGACACCAACACCGGCATGTACTCGCCCGGCGCCGATCAAATCTCGTTCGCCACGGGTGGCGTCGAAGCCTTCACCATTGGCAGCACGCAGAAGGTCACGGGCAAGGCATTTGACGCAAATGCTATCACCGACGTTGCGTCTGCGTCTACGACGGATATCGGGGCTGCTGCGACTTCTGAAATCCGGATTACCGGCACCACGACGATTACGAGCTTTGGCACGGCCACGGCTGGCACTCGCCGCAGGGGACGGTTTGAGGGCGCGCTGACCCTTACGCACAACGGGACGAGCCTGATCCTGCCGGGAGCAGTGAGCATCACCACGGCTGCTGGGGATGCCTTTGACGCCGTGTCGCTCGGCTCCGGCAACTGGATGGTGACCAGCTATTTCCGGACGGCGGGGCCTCCAGCGTCTGCCGCTCCCTTCCCCATCAGCGGAACGGGTGTCGGGCAGTTCGTCGGCATCAACACCACTGCCACGTCGTACTCGCTGCCGGCGGGGGGAACTTGGGAATACTTCGTTCTCGGCAACAATTCATCCGGCAACGTGATTGCGAGCGCGGGTGGGATTGCCGCAGGCGGAACGTCCGTCATCAGCAGCGGCTCTATTCAGGACGTTCGTGGTTGGGCGCGCCGCATCTCATGATCGCCCGTTTCCTGATCCTCGCCATCCTCGCCATGACGGCAGCGTGTGCACCAAAGCCTAAGCCCATGGATTGGGGTGCTCTTGCCGACTACCTGGAAAAGCAGAACAAGCCATGAGGCTCATTCCCCATGCCCGCCGTGCCTGTCGTCGTCTCTGGTCAATCAGGTTGGCGATGCTTGCGGCTGCCGTTCAGGGCGCTGCCATGTTTTGGGTCGCGTTCGAAGACACGTTTCCACCCATCTGGTTCTTTGGGATTGGCGTTCTTCTGACTGTGGCTGTGGTGCCTGCGCGCCTTATTAAGCAGAGGGGCGAGGATGACGACGCCTAAGAAGTCCACTGCTCGCAAGGTTGCTCCATGGGCTGCTTCGGCGGCCCTTTTTGTTGGAGCATGGGAAGGACTGCAAACCGTAGCTTATCGCGATCCTATCGGCATCCCCACTGTGTGTTATGGGATGACCAAGGGCGTAAAGATGGGCGACCGCTACACAAAAGCCGAATGTAGTGATATGCTCATCGATGAGTTGAACGTGTTTGCGTCGGAGGTTCAACGCTGCGTGCCGTGGGACAATCTGACGGACAGTCGCAAGGTTGCTGTCGTGTCGCTCGCCTATAATATCGGCAGCGGCGCTTTCTGCAAGTCCACTGTCGCGCGAGAACTTCGCTTCGGCAACGTTCGTGAAGCCTGCGAGGCGTTCATGCGCTGGACCCGCGCAGGCGGCGTGGAGTGGCGCGGCCTCGTCCGTCGTCGGCAGGCTGAGAAGTCCCTAT
>ERZ869925.1111-NODE-1111-length-13553-cov-77.399393_pt1 | contig 13553 bp, 20 predicted proteins | sample MGYA00579311_ERZ869925 | MGnify/ENA primary metagenome ERZ869925 (study PRJEB32216, sample SAMN09231817) | wastewater metagenome | place: USA: Maryland | collected 2016-07-30 | study: EMG produced TPA metagenomics assembly of the PRJNA472060 data set (Reclaimed...
GGTGAATATTCACACGCTGAAGGTAATGGTACCTATACAAAAGGTTCAGCAGCTCACGCTGAAGGTGAAAATTCAGTAGCTCAAGGTAGAAGAAGCCACGCTGAAGGTAACACAACTCTTGCTAATGCAGATGATTCACACGCTGAGGGTAATAATACAACAGCAGATGGTCCATATAGTCACGCAGAAGGTTTATTTACAACAACTGAACCATCAGCTGATGGTGGACACGCTGAAGGTGCTTATTCAGTAGCTCAAGGTAGACGTTCACACGCTGAAGGTCTTCAAACGCTTGCTAAAGGTAATCAATCACACGCAGAAGGTTTTAAAACGACAGCTGGTGGTGATAGTTCACACGCTGAGGGTAGTGAAACAACAGCTATAGGAGTTGCTGCTCATTCTCAAGGTCAATTAACAATAGCTAGTGGTGATAATTCACACGCTAGTGGTAAAAATACAATAGCAAGTGGTAACACTTCATTTGTACACGGTACCAATTCACAAGCATTGGCTGCGACAGCTATTGTTTTGGGTGATAACCTTACAGGTACATCAGCTAATACTGTTTATGTGCCTAACATTCAATTTGATTTGAATGCACCATCAACAATGGATGTTGGTAGAATGGAATGGAATGATGAGGATGGTACAGTTGACCTTAGATTGAAGGGTAATAATGTAACACTTCAATTAGGTCAAGAACAATTGGTTAGAGTTGTTAATAAAACAGGTGCTAACTTATTGGAATCGCAATATCGTGTGGTTAGATTTAGAAGAGTTGATGAGGGTGGTGCTCAAGGTCAAAGACCAGCTGTTGTATTGGCTCAAGGAAATAACGACCCAAATTCAGTAGATACGATAGGTATAGTTACTGAGAATATTGATAATAATCAAGAAGGCTTCATCACAACTAGTGGTATTGTAAGAGGTATAAATACAACAGGTTCACTTCAAGGTGAAACTTGGGTTGATGGTGATATATTGTATTTATCTCCGTTTACACCAGGTGTTTTAACCAACATTAAACCAACAGCACCTAATCATACAGTTACGATGGGTTATGTAATTTATGCCCATAATAACCAAGGTAAAATTTTTGTTAAGGTTGATAATGGATATGAATTGGATGAGCTACACAATGTTAATATCACTGGTTCAACAACTAATGGTCAATGGTTAGAATATAACTCAAGTTTGTCAGCTTGGACCAACACATCTGCATTTGATTTTAGTTTGAATTTTATCAGTGATTTTACATATCCTATTATATTACCTTATAATTGGCTTGTTGAGAGTGTTGATAATCCATCATCAATTGGTGTTAACTTATCAGCTACAACTGGTACATATACATTAGGCACCAATATAAGCGCATTTACACAAACACTAACAGTATCTGCAAGTACAAGCGGATTTATCAATTTAAATTGTAGAAGAATAAACTAATATGAAAAATTATTACGTTAATGTTAAAAGTGGTGGTTCAGTTGTAGGTAGTGGAATTAGATATCGAAGAATTCCACCTGGTGAACTTATATCTTCTTCAACTGGTGACTTTGCTTGGGGTTTAATTAATGGTAGATATTCTTGGACTGATAATTTAACACCAGCTTATGTACAAGATTTAGATTTAACTGCAACACCTAATGAATTTTATAGATTAAAATATGATAATGCTTTTGGGAATAAATATAGATTTACCGATATAAATGGAAATAGCGCACCTAATGGAAGATTAAATTTTACAAAGACAGCTGGTAATACTGAATATATTATTGACCATTTAACTGGAAATGGTTTTTATACATTGGGTTTAGGAAATAATACTTGGACTGCTCATATGACATTTATATCAACGGCAACAAATTTGGGTTTTGATGATTGGTTACCAGTAATGAGAAATATAATGTTTAGTTGTGGGGAACCAGCAACTTATAGTTATGGTTTAACTGATAGTTTATTTGGAGGTGCTATAACTACAAACCACTGGTTTGCAGAAACTGTACGGAATGGTCCTACTAATGCTTTCAGGATTAATACTATTACACAACAAGTATCAGGTAAAGGTAATTTATTAAATATGTATATGTTTAGAGTTCATTATAAATAATTATTAATATGAAAGGATATTACGCAAATATTGAACAAGGTGGTTCTAGTCCAAGTGGGATTGAATATCAAAGAATTGTACCAACTCAGGTAACTTCGTATGCAACTGGTGATTTTGGGTGGTGTGTTCAAAATGGTAGGTATTCTTGGACCGATAATCTTAATCCATTGTATATTCAAGAATTGGATTTTAATGCGAGTTCTACATTCATATTTTATAGATTAAAACATAATAATGCTTTTGGAAATAAAATAAGATTTACAGATATAAATGGAAATGCTTCACCTGACACAAGATATGATTTTGATAAAAGTCCAACTACTGGAACACAATATATTATTGACCATTTAACAGGATTAGGTTTTTATACACAAATTATAACAACTGGTGGGGTTGATACTTGGACTACATTGATGAATAATATATCTACAAGAACTGATTTAGGTTATGATGATTGGATTCCAATAACAAGAGCTGTAGTAAATACTTGCACTGAGCAGCGTAACGTGTTAAATGGTCCAGGAAATTTTGATGGTTTGTTTTATGGTACATCTAACTTTGTACCTAATTTTTGGTATGGGGAAACACCAACAAATTCAACAACAAATGCCTGGAGAATGAATACAGCAAATATAGCTGTTGGTGCTAAAACCACGCAAGGTTTAAGAGCTTATATGTTTAGAGTACATTATAAATAAAAAATAAATAAAAATAAATAAAAAATATGGATTTAACATTTAGAAAAGAAGGTTTGGTTACAGTAGGTAGTTATGATGACACCTATAGTATAAATTTACAAGACCCATATGGTAAACCAATTGAATTAAATTTCAATTTGGAAACTGAAACATTAACTATGGTTATATTATCTTGGGATGATAGAAATTCTGTGGCTAGACAATATAATTTTGATTTACCAACACAAGCTTGGTTTGCTCTTTTACAAGGTATCTTTGAACCTTATATTAGAGAAATAGCTAAAAACAATTATCCAGAATTTAGCGGATTAACCCAAATCTATGATTCAGTAACAATAAACGGTGTTACATATCCTGTAAGCGGTTCAACAAACTAATATGAAAACATTTCAATCAATATTGCTTTTTATTATAGCCGTAATATTAGGTTGTATTACTATTCCTATTGGTATAGTTAGTAGTTTCTTTATTTTGATTTATAAGTCAAATATAAAAGCTTGGTGGGCCAAATTAGGTGAATATTTTTTGATATTTGCCATAGCCATTGATGTATCAGGTAATGTTGCTTTAGGGCCATTATTAAATCTTATTATGATAAAGAAAAATGGTTATAAATTTGGCAATCGAAAAGAGACGATATCAAGTGTATTGGGTAAAAATAAGCAACTAAATACATTAACAAAAAAAGGTTTATTCTTATCCAATATATTAGATAGAATAGACCCAAATCACGTCTTAGATTCAATAGATAATAACGTATGACAGCAAATGACTTAGTAAATAAATTAACTTCATTATTGAAGAGTTATATCAAGCAACGAGGTTTTGTTGCTAGTGGTAAGTTATTATATTCAATTAATTTTTCAATAACACCACCACCTAACTTTGATATCAAATTAGAAGCTGAAGAATATATTCAATATTTGGATAAGGGTAAATTATTGGATGATTTTTTTGCAACTCAAGCTGTATCTGATGCAATTGATGAATATTTGGTTACTTTGATTGATGATTTGGCTAATAATTTTTAATCGGTTATACCCAATTCTTTTCTCATAGCCAACATATTAAAAACATAGATTAAACCAAGTGATGTAACTTGGTTTATTTTTATTATATCACCTTGTGCAATACCAAATAGAAGTTTTTCCCAAGCCCATTTCTTTTGTTTTTCATCCAATTTCTTTTCTTCTTCCATTTCGTGTTGAAGGATTGGGTCATTGATTAATTCTTCTTTTGTAAATTCAGATTCTTCATCATCAAAAACTGGCTCAAATAATGCATTATATTTGGTTACAAATTCATTCTTAAATTGAGCATACGCATCAATTATCCCAAATACATTGCTTATCGGCATATCCTCAAATTCTTGTGACCTAGCATTGATATCAATAACAGAATAAGGTTCCATTATTATTTCATTCCAATCACCTAACCTGTGTTTACGATAAAGGATACTCAAAATTTTGGTAAAGTTAGTTATTACGTTGTCTTGAATAAAATATTCGATATCAATAAATTCACCTAGAGTAAGGTCATTAAAGGCTTTTAAAATAAAACCATTTTCAAGCTTTGTTTTGAATTTATTGGCTGGTGCTGAGAATAAGAATTCAGATGTTTTGATTATATTAGATAATTCCATTACATCCATTTCTTCCCAACATTCATCATCAGCAGATGTATTGGTTACAATGGCTAATTTTTCAAGATTTAAATAGAATTCTGATTCAAATTGAGTTAAATCAATTGTATTGAGTTCAATGAATTGGCCAACGGTGATTTGGTCCCAAGTCTTTGGAATATTAAATGAATCAGAATTTATCATTATAAACTAGCGTATGTTTGAAGATTGGTTAATAATTCTTTGCTGAAGAAACCTACATATGGCAAAGCTACATCAACTGTGATATTATCTTTGAATAGATTTGATTTATGCTTGATGTGAGCATCAACATAATGTTCATTGTTTGTAAGTTGTGTATCTTTGAATATGATGGCCATCAAATCGCTAATATAAGTTTTTGGGTTTAATTTGATGTATTTTTCAATCATTTTCATTTGTTTAACATTCATCTTGAATTCTTCACCTTCATATGCTTGATAAACTCTATTATTGATTGTTACTTCTTTAACTTTTTCAGATACCAAATAATCAATATTATCTTCTATATTGGCGAATTCTTTAACTAGATTGAAGAATTCACTTGTTTCCATTTCATCAATTATATCTTGTGGAATACCTAAAACTGTGAAAATTTGAGTGTATTTGTCTATCTTATCCAATTCAGGATTGTTTAAAATATTGGTAATTTGTTCAAATTCACCTATTGTGAATTCATTTACTTTTTGTTTGATTGAGTAATCAATGTCATTTAATCTTACGGTTAACATATCTTTTGGTTTATTTTATATTGTTTTTTGTCAATTATTTTTACCAGTACAATATAAGGTAAACGATTAAAATGTCAAATTTACCAAAATATACAATCACAATTGATGAAGAATATAGTGATGGTGAGGATTTAGGATGGACCAAAACAGCCTTTACCAATCGCCCAGCTATAAGAATCAAGGGTATGGCATTTTCTGCCGATATAAAACACGAAGAAATGTTCTTTGCTGATAAGCTTAAATATCGTATTGCGGCTCCAGCTATGATACCTTCAACCATATACAGAAATCAAGATGGTGAAGAGTTTTATGTTGAATTTACTGAAAAAGAGATTGAAAAAATCCATTCGAAGTTTATGAAGAACTTTGGCAAGAACAAAGATTTATTCAATCTTGAGCATAATTCAGAAGAAATGGTACCAGCATATATGTTGGAATGTTGGTTGGTAGAAAATCCAGAGCAAGATAAATCATTTTCAACTTACGGTATAAAAGTGCCAAAGGGTTCATTATTTATCGTAGCTCAAATCACAGATAAAGAATATTACCATCAATTGGTTGAGAATGGTCAAACAGGTTTTTCAATCGAAGGATTTTTAGGTTTGTCTTTATCTATGTCAGAAGAAACTTCAAATGAAGAAATAAATAACAATAATAACAAAGAAACAAAAATGGAAAAAGAAATGATTTTACCAGAAGGTACAAAATTCCAAATTGAAGACAAATGGTATATCGTTGAGAACGGTGTAATCGTTGAATATAAGGAAGAAAAAACTGAAGAAGTTGAAATGGCTGAAGAAAAAGTCGAAGAAACTGAAGAAGTTGAAATGGCTGAAGAAAAGGTTGAAGAAGAAATGATGCAAGAAGAAGTAACAGAAGAAGTTGTTACTGAAGAAGCACCAGTTGAAACTTACACCAAGGCTGAAGTTGACGCTAAATTCGAAGAACTTTACAAGATGATTGCAGATATGCAAGCTGAAAAAGTAGAGGAAATTGAAGAAGAAAAAACTGAAGAAGTAATGCTTACAACTCATCAACGTTTCGCTGAATTTTTAAGATTCGCAAAAAAATAATAAGAAAAAAATAAACCTACAATATAGGTTATAAAATAAAAAACAAAAATTAAAAAAGAATATGGCAAGAGAATTAAAATTTGACCTTTCTGTTGAGACTAACGCACTTTTGTGTCCAAATCCTTCAGAATTCTACTCTAAAGCTTATTTAACTTCTGACGTAGTTGATAACTTTAGAACACTTCCTGGTGTTAAGTCTAGCACTAAATTAGCAAACACTCTTTTCACTTCAGTATTGAAGGCTTCTAGCTGTGATTTCGGTACAACTACTGAATCATTGGATGCTATTGATATTGATGTATGTGCAGTATCAGCACTTGGCGAACTTTGCCGTTTTGATTTGGAACAATCTTTCATTTCAATGCAAATGGTTCAAGGTTCTAACGGTTCTTACGAAGTAGCTTCATTTATGGATTACTACTGGTCTGAAATGGCTAAAGAAATCGAATCTGAAATCGAGCAAATCCGTTGGAAAGGTGATACAACTAACGCAACTTTCACAGGTGCTAGTGCATTCTTGAAACTTTGCGATGGTTACGAAAAGATTTTGGGTGCTAACGGTTCAGTTATTGATGTAACTGCTACTACTATCACTTCATCTAACGTTATCGCTGAAATGATTAAAGTTTTCAACGCTCTTCCAGCAGTATTGAAGGCTAACAGAACTGACTTGAGATTTTATGTTGCAGCTGACGTAGCTTTGGCTTACGAAATTGCAGCAGCACAAAACAACACTCAAGCTTACTTAACTGAGTCACTTGGTCTTTCATTCTTAGGTGTGAAGATTGTTGTTGCTCAAGGTATGACAGCAGGTAAAATGGTATTAACAAACAAAAACAACCTTATCTACGCATTTGATGGTGAAGGTGATTCAAAAGCACTTAAAGCAATCAACTTGGAAGATACAGTTGCAGAACCAAAACTTCGTACTCGTGCGAATATGAAAGTAGGTTTCGCTATCGTTAACCCAGCTGAAATTGTAGCTTACGGTTTGTAATCTTAGTATTACTCCACATACTTAAAAGGGCTGAGCATTTGGCTCGGCCTTTTTAATAAATAAACATAATAAAACAAGAAACAAAAAATAAAAATAAAATGGCAAACTGTAATTCATTAGAGGGAATTTTAAAAGGTTGTGACAACAATGCTGGTGGTATCTATGAAGCTTATTTCATCGACCAAGATAGCGTTACAGGTGTTACTGTAAATGCTTCTGCTCACACAATCACAGCTATTGGTACAACTGAAGATTTCACTGCATTTCAATTCAAGCGTAATGTAGGTAATTTGGTAGTAACTCCAACTATTGACTTGGTTAATGGTTCAACATTCTATACAGCTACTCTTACTCTTTTATTCCATAAGAGAGAAGGTGTTAAATCTAGAGCGTTGCAAATCTTGGCTGAAGGTCAAAGATATTTGGGTGTAATCATAAAAGACGCAAACGGTCTATACTGGTATGTTGACTATGCACAATTGAATGGTGGTGATGAAGAATCTGGTACAGCTAAGGCTGATGGTTCTAAGTACACTGTAACATTCGTTGCTGAAATGGACAACCGTCCGTATGAAGTTGATTCAAGTATAATCGCTGCTTTGATTTCTTAATCAAAGTTATAAAACTATTTAAAAAGGGACCCCAACTGGGTCCTTTTTTATTAGATAACACAATATAGTATATAACTAACAAAATAGATGATTTACATTAAAAAAAACGAGATTAATCCAGTTGTTCTGACTTTGAATGAGTCAAGCAATTTAACTTCTCCATTTTTTCTATTTGAATTCACTCCTGAATTCAATTTGGAACCTGTATCAATTTATTTCACAACAAGTGATGAATCGCTAGCACCTAATCGTTATAATCTTTTTAATATCTCTGAATCATCAACAGGTTCAACAACTGGAGGTACTAGCGTTTCATTATCACTTATGGCTGGCCAATATGCTTATAATGTTTATGAAGCTTCAGCTTCAACATTATCTGTATCAGCAACAACTGGTGTAATAATTGAAACTGGTAAAATGGTAGTGGATGATACCACTGGTATATATACTGACCAGATAATACCAAATCAAAATAATACAAACACAAATATATACGATTAATATGGCTTCATTTTTAGGCTTTAATTTCGGTGGTAAAAAAGAAACGGTTCAAACTCCACCAGCACCATCAAATGATGGTTATTTTAACTTCACTTCACCATTCCTAAACGTTGGTAAAGGTAATCTTTCATTGCCTTATATCTCACCAGCTTATACAGGTGTTGGTGGTTATGTTCGTTATGGTCAAGATAACTTATTTCCAAACCTTTTACGTCAATTATATCACACTTCACCACTTCATTCAAGTATAGTTAACTATATCAATAATGCAACAATTGGTGGTGGATATGAAATCATCAACGGTAAAACAGATGGCAAGGGTAAAGTTGAACAATACAAGTTTGAAAAAACACTAGAGTTATCTAAATTGGTTAAGAAAATAACCAAAGATGCACTTGTATTTGGTGCCATCAATATGCTTATCAAAAATGATAAAAATGGTGTTGCAGTTTCAGCTAAAAGAATTCCAATGGATGAACTACGTTGGGATGAAGAAGCTACAAAATATACTTACTGTAAAGATTTTTCAAGAAATATTGGTTTAAAATATTATGATAAGTATCAAATTGGTAAACCAAATGCTGAAGGTATTTTAACCTTCCGTTTTGATGATGGTGATTCTACTTATCCAATGCCATCATATGCATCTGCTAACAACTGGATATTCCTTGATGGTGAAGCTTCATTCTTGCATAAGTCAAATATTTTGAATAGCATTTTCCCATCAACTGTTTTCAAGTTTCCAAAGAAACCAGCTAGTGATGAAGAATTGCAAGCATATAAGCAAACACTTGAGTCAGCAAAGGGTGCTCAGCAAGCTGGTAGAGCGATTGCATTCTTTGAAAATGGTGCTGAGTTGCTTCCAACGATTGAAACAATAGCAACTAGTGATAATGATGGTCTATTCTTGCAAACTGACGAGCGTACAGACTCTAAAATCTGTCAAGCGTGGGCTATTGACCCAATCCTTATGGGAATTCGTGTATCTGGTAAGTTGGGTTCTGGTAGCGATATCAAACAATCATATATTATTTTTGAGAAAAACGTTATTATGCCATTACGTGGTGAAATTGAAGATGTTGTTAATCAAATTATGACAATCTTTATGATACCAGGTGAATTCAAGATTAATAACTATCAAATTATAGGTGAAGTCATTGTTGATGTAACTGAAAACAAATAACAATATAAATAAAACTATAGAACAATGATTTATTTCGTTACAGAAAAATGGATTAAAGAAAATACACCAATTACAGACAACGTTGATATGACAGATGTTATGCCTTGGATTAAAACAGCGGCAGAACTTTGGATTCAACCTATCCTTGGTATGTATTTTTACAATGACTTATTAACCAAATATAATGCTCAAACTTTATCAACTGATGAAGCCGCACTTGTTGCTATGATTAAACCAGCTATTGCTTGGAGAGCAACTAGTGATGCTGTATATGGTTTATCACGTCAACTTAAAAATAAAGGTATTCAATCTCAATCTGGTGATTTTTCAGCAAGTGTTGAATTGGATGAAGTTCAATTTGCAATGGCTCATTACAGACAAAAGGGTGAGTTCTATGAATCACTTATTGTCAAATATTTGAAAGAGAATAAAGCTTTATTTGCTAACTTCACAAGTGATTTGAATACTGATTCAATCATTAAACCTCAGAAAGGGGATAACTTAGGCACTTCAATTATTCTTATCTAACTATGTTTAACGCTCTTTTTGCAACAAAACTACAAATTAAGTACTTATTTTTGGCTGCTATAGGTTTATTAAGTCCAATTAAGTATTTGCTTATTATTGTTGGTTTATTTATTTTAATGGATACTATTCTTGGTATTTGGAATGCCAAGAAACAACAAATAAAAATAACATCAGCCAAATTATCGGCTGTGTTATCAAAAATGTTCGTATATCAAGGTATTGTTATTCTTGCTTATATTATTGACGTTAATTTGTTGGGTGGAATTGTTGGTTTATTTGTGGATGTACCACTTATAGTTACAAAAATAGCTACACTTATGGTGCTTGTAAATGAATCTTACTCAATTGATGAGAAAGTTAGAAGTTTAAATAATGAGCGTGGTACTTGGTTTTATATAAAAAGAGCTTTGGGTGTTGCAAAAACACTTAAAAAAGAAACCAAAGGACTTATTGGGGACCTTGATGATAAACCAAAGTTGGATAAAGATGAAAATGGTGATTTGATTGGATAAAGATTCAATTAAAAAGTTTTACAAATGACACAAGCACAAATAATAAAGAAATACGGCCAACCAGACCCAAAAGGTAGTTATCTAACTGTAATTGACCTACCATATCCGATGAGATTGGCTTGGGATAAGAATACTATAGTTAAAAAGATGAGATGTCATAAGCTGGCCGCTGAGCGCTTCAAAAAAGTTTTTGATGAAATACTTAAGGTTTATGGATTAAAGCGAATACAGGAGCTTGGAATTGATTTATTCGGTGGTACATTTCATTACAGACAAAAAAGACAAGGTAGTTCACTATCAATGCATAGCTGGGGATTGGCTATAGATTTGGACCCTGAAAGAAATGGAATGAATACACCAGTTGGTAAAGCTAATTTCAATAAAGATGAATACAAAGCTTTGAGAGGTATTTTTAAGAAGAATGGTTTTGCTTGGGGTGGTGATTTATGGGGTAAGGATTGTATGCACTGGCAAGTTATTGATTAAATAAAAAAGGGACCATTTAGGTCCCTTTAAATTATTCATCGCCATAAAACATAAATTCTACTCCCAAATTTGGATGTTGATAACGCTTTTCAAATTCGCCATACTGATAAAATACTTCATCTAAATAAGAATCAACTCGTAAAAAATAAGTTTGACCAACAAAATTTGGTCTATTCATACACAAAATAGTTATTTTTACATCATCTCTTCTACTTATCTGATGAACAAAATTTTCATTCCAGTTACGCTCATATACATCCAATGTTGTGGTTGAATCTGAGTATGTTATAACCTGAATTCTAAAATATTGCGATGGTCCTTGACTTGTGTTCATTTCCAACCTAACTAATTTATAATCAGGATGAGGGATATATTTATCTTCAACTTGGTTTTGGACTGGTTTGATTTCCTCTTTTTGGCAGCTTGCTACAGAAATTGCTAAAAATATTAGCATCATTAATCTTTTCATCTTGTTTTGTTTTTATTTAGCAAAGGTACTATTTTTATGACTTAAGTAAAGTTAATAGAATGTTAATTATTCTTGAGTATCAAACAAATTTGTATAGATAAACTTTTGCATTTGAATTAATCTATTCATAGTTACTTGATAATCAACACCTGACATTTCACTTATTGTTGTTGCAACATTATTGCTTACCATATTCATATATTCTTTGATTGAATGACATTGCTCATAATTCTCTTCATTTTCATTCAATATAAGTAATTTGGTTTGTTCGATAAGTAATTCAGAGTATTCATCAACAACTTGATTGAGGAATTTCTCAACATCTTCGATTTCAGTTTTCATTTTCATTTTCTTGCCATTCGTTTATTATATATGTTATTTGGTCATATAGTTTTTGGACCATATCTTTTTTGTATTTTAAGCCTTTTAAAGACATTGAAATTCCTTTTGAGTGTTCTACATCAGAAAAGTAATAAGATGTCCCAGCTGGGCTAAAATTGATAAAATAACCCATAGCAGCATATTCCTTGAGTAGCTTGGCTGGAATTTGTTTGAAATTCTCGAATGCTGTTACCGCTGCAACAACTAATACTTCAATTTCTTGTATTGTTAGGTTATTTCTCATATTATATATTGGATTAATTGATTTTGTTAAACAAAGTGGACCTCAATTGAGGTCCAAATTTTAGTGGTTAAGATAATAGCTATCAACAAATAATTCTCTGTTATAATCAATCCAATTTGTTGGTTTACATCTGAAAAGTGGGATTAGGTCCATTATCATTTGTGGTAGGTCACCTTCAATCTTCTTTCCTCTAACTGTTGAAGCTGAGATAACTTCAGATTTCCAGTTTAATTCTTCAACCTTCATTAGTTTACCGTTTTTTTGATTGGTATAAGTTAATCTAAGATTATGTGGTTGGCTTGGTAGTTTAATCTCAACACAAAAGGCTTCAGCTTTAATTGCTTTTTCCTTGGCAAGATTGATTTCGTTTTGTTTTTGTATTTCAGTTTGCATATTACATAGTTATTTCAGTTTTGTCGTTATTTACTATTACTGTTGATTTAAAGAAACCAGAGCTCACTTCATCAATATCTTGAATACTTTGAAGGGTTCCGTTTTCAACATTACGAATTAAAAATCCTTCATCACTTTCATTGAATTGCTTTTTCTTAATGTATTTGATTAAAATGTCTTTAGTTGAAGGGTTTTCTTGTTTAACCTTTTCAGCTGGTACTTCTTTTTTAACTTTTTTAGTTGATATTTCTTTAATTGCTTTTTCTTCAATAATTGGAGTAGTAACTTCACTTTCAATAGCTTTAACAGTTTTACCATCAACCCAATCATTATATAAAGAGTCAATTGATTCAATTAGTTCCCAGTTGATAGTTATTTGACGAGATACAACAGTTTGTGATAATTGTTTATTGATAACTTTGATATAACCTTTTTGTTTTAAACGTTGGATAGCCTTGTCGATAGAACCAACAGGAATACAAGTATGTTGGTGGATATTCTCGCTAGACCAAGTTATAACCTCATTTTTGGTTGAATAGTGGATTAATTTGATTAACACATCTTTTTGTACTGGTGTTATTGCAAATTGTTCTTTTGTGTTGAATGATGCTGAAGCAAAATATAAAGCATCATAATAAGTGTTTTGAATTTTTGACATTTTTCATTGTTTATTCTGTCTTTGTTATTTTCTCTGTCTTAACGGGGACAGAACCAACTGGGAGCTACCCAGTTGGAACCCGTTAACCTTTCGGTTACATTTATAAATATATAGAAAAATAGCAAAAGGTCAAATTATTTTTGATAAATTATGATTAACGGTTAAAATTTTTGGTTTAACGGTTGAAATTACTGTATTAACGGTTTTAAATTTATACTTAGGTTGAAGACTGTTTTATTTTAAGGGATGGACAGTTGTGTCCAAAGGGGTGGACCAAACAGTCCAAAGGGGTGGACCAAACAGTCCAAAGGGGTGGAC
>ERZ869925.1112-NODE-1112-length-13538-cov-3.989913_pt1 | contig 13538 bp, 19 predicted proteins | sample MGYA00579311_ERZ869925 | MGnify/ENA primary metagenome ERZ869925 (study PRJEB32216, sample SAMN09231817) | wastewater metagenome | place: USA: Maryland | collected 2016-07-30 | study: EMG produced TPA metagenomics assembly of the PRJNA472060 data set (Reclaimed...
AACTCCCTTTTGCCAATCCACGATAGTAAATGTGCGCATTGTTAAATACACTGTATATACGTTCTAACTCATCACTATAAACTTCTGCTTCATCATAGGCGTTTTGCTCGCCAATTACAAGCTCATTAACGTCTAATAGTGCAGCTATTGCTGCCTCTGTAGTCTTTTCACCTTTAGACCTGGCTTCTGTGTACAGCGCCGCTCTAATGGCTTTTACGCCTGATTTACGCATACGACTGTCTAATGACGCTTTAGCGAGTTCACGCGATACTTGTAGTTGGGCTGATAAGAATTCAGCTGCTAGCTTCTCAGCTTCTGGAAGTGTAACGCCTTCTTCGTAAGAAGCTATAATTTTATTTTCTAGTTTTTTGCAATATTGTTTAAAATTCATTTTTTAGTCCTGTTCTCTATTACTACCTGAAAGCACAGAAACGTGTATACCGTCTCACCATTAGGTGATTCGTATTTGTTAAATTTATGGAAAGACAGCCGTAGTTTTCGATCTCGGTAACGAATGGAGCGAGTCAAACACCATCTCATAAATCCACTTCCGAGTCCAGAAGCTCATCAATCTGGTGTTCTATATCGTAAACTCTGTCGTCGTATGTGTAATCTCTATAGGTGTCCTTATTTTGGTGCGTTTTTCTCAATTCTTCTTGTAAGTCTTTAAGCGATTCCAATTTTTCAATTAAATCCCTAAGTTTCATTTAAAACTCCAATCCTAAAACACCGCCTACAATGCTCTCGGTCATTCCGTTAGTTAGAAAGAATACGCCGCCATTTAAAGATCCAATAATGTTACCGCTAACTGCTGCGCCATACATGGGCTTTCTGTCTGTAAAATGGTAGCCATACATTCCTTGTACTAAAACCTTAGACTCGCTCGGTTTACTTTCAGTTTGAGATGTTGTCTGTGATTTCACGCTAGTATCTTTAGTTTTAACGATTACGACACTACCGTCTTTATTTTTAGTCGTGGTAGTTGTTTCTTTAACGTCTTTATCAATCAACTTAGCTTTAATAGCTACAACTTCTGGTTCTGTCTGAGTCATTTTACCTAGGTAAAAGCCTCCACATAGTCCTAAAATTGTCAATCCTATCATAATAATTTTATTTGTCATCTTTTTTGCCTCCAGTTAAGTGATCGTATCCTTGTAGCTGATCTATAAACTCTTTAAAATTTTTAGCTCTGTCCGTACCCCTGAAAGTAAATCCATCACTCCAGGGTGCGTCGGTATCAATAGAGGTAATTTTAATATCTCTACCTGCTGGTAGGGTAGAATTTTGTCTTGAGTAATAATGCCAATCAACTCCATCGTAGATTATAGTCCCATCGCCGGTTTCGGTCGCCTTATCCATAAAACTCGTCTGTGTTGATTTCTCGTACTCATCGCGTCTGATGCCGCAACCAGCATTTGCGCAGCACTCGTAAGGTTCGCCTTGAAACGGTTGGTACATCACCCAAACGTGATCACAAGTCATAAAACACCTTTCAAATCACCAGTTGTGCAGGCGTAGAATCGCTCCAAATAAGCTTCGCATTTCTCAGCTATGTTACCTCTAGTCAAAGACCCCGAACCGACATTATATCTACACACCCAAGTGCGTCCTTCGTCGTACTTCTTAAGCCACTGATAGTATGATAGCATATAAGCTGCACGATCTATACTATATTCTAAATCTGTTGTTAAACGAGACAAATTAAAATTAAATATTCTAGCCGTTTTAGCATTAATTTGACCGATACCGTGGTCATTGGTACTTGATATAACTTTATACCTGTAGTCTGATTCGATCTTCAATAAACAGCTTAAATAAGTACGATCTACTTTATGATCTTGCGCAGCCATTGTGATCAGTTCAGATATGGTTTTACTTCTGTACCGTTCTGATGCAACAGTGTTGACATATAAGCTTAAAAATACGCCTGTCGCTAAGATTAATGTTTTCATGATATCTCCTACTTTATATGTATGCAGTCCTAATGCCAAGCTTTATGTGGTTATATGAGAGTTAAGTGTGTATAGCATTTACACCTGACTACTTATTATTGGTCATGTCATCATGAGCGGCAATAGACACGGTCATCACAATGATAGCTAAAATATGTAATATAACCAATGGACTCGTAAAATTAGTAAAAAAGAATATAACATTTAAAATCAATAGTAACCATTTAATTAGTAGCATTTATAACCCCTTTAAAATTTTAGCATCTAGTTTTTCTAAAGCAGCTTACACGATCTTTTTACTTATTGACAAATTAGGAATGTACGCGCCTTTAAAACGAAAAGTATAAGCAACCGCAGGTGGTCCCCACTTATGTATAGCCAAGCCACAATTAAGTGTATATGTAGTGTCATACTCTCCAAAATCAGCAGTGTACGATTCAGCGTTCGTAATCCTTTTTAAAATTTTTCTCTCTAAAGCAGAACTCATGTAGCCTCCTCTTTTTTAGCGTCTCTTAACACCTTTAATTTCTTATAAATATCTTTAGCTTTTTCAATAATTTTCTCACCTTTGTCCTCAAACAGCGAGGCGGACACTTCTTCCAACTGTCCATAATCTAACCCTGCATCTTGTGTGTAACAATAAGCAAAATATAAATGCCATAATTCGTGCTTTACAACAGATAACTTCAAGTCACCTTTTTTAATGTAAATCTCTTTTTTATCAAACAACACTTCCGCTTGACCATCCGTCAAATCATTATCCTCGTCATCTACTAAATAGATACACCACTCGTCTTCGTTAAAAGTGTATTTGATAAATTCCATTACTTATCAACGCCATCAGCTAAAGAGTTCATACATTCGTAACGAGTTTTTGTAAGCTCCTCGCGTAAACGGTCATTTTCTACAGCCATTAATATAAAAACAGTCATAAAACCTAATATCAACAATAAATCATTAATTTTCATAAAAAACCTCCATATATTTAAAATTTAACACCCATCTATCTAAAAGTCAAACGTATTTCAGATGTCGTACAAAGATGATACGCCATATACTTTAGACGGAGGAGGAATCCAGTATATAGCGTATCGAGAATCGCTGATTAGCTCTAGATGTAAATCTTTAAATAGAATATAACAATTTTAACAAAAAGTCAAGTATTTAGTTGTAATTAATATCTAATAATGATACAATTAATAAGAGGTTTTTAAACAAAAAAGTATAAAAAAGTAATAAAGTGCTTTAGCTATTATACTCATTTTAACTAACAGCTGTCAAGCAAATTCGTATATAACTAGACAATAGTCCAGTAACTAGACACCATAACAAATATAGCCTATGCTGACCGTGATGAAGCAAGAAATAATCATAACTATCAATAACAGCTATAGCCAGATAACAGGATTAGACTCTGTAGGCTTTAATGCACTACGCAAGGTACTTTCGTACAACATCGATTCACAATCAGCTTACTTCTCTAATAACCAATTTCATACCCGTAGGTACTTAATCGACACCAAAGGATACTTTCCTACAGGCCTTATACGATACGTTTACAGGCACCTAGATGAAAGTCTAGTTAAATTTAAAACTAATGATGAACGTGTAAAACCTAAAGCTTTAAAGAAGCCCCGAAAGATCAATTTAAAGGTAAACCCGTACAAAGATCAACTAAACGCTCTAAAATCGGCTGTAACCAATCATTTTGGGACCCTTAGCCTACCGACGGGTACGGGTAAATCGTTGATTATAGCCCTAATAGCGGCTGAATTAAACGTTAGGACTTTAATTGTTGTACCAAATCTGAGCATTAAAGCCCAACTTCAGGAGAGTTTTGGAGCTTTATTCCCGGACATGTCAAATATAACTATTGAGAACATTGATTCAGCTGCATTAGAAACAGCTAGAAGCTACGATTGTCTTATTATCGATGAAGCTCACCATAGTGCCGCTACAACCTACCAGAAGCTCAACAAAACGGCCTGGGCAGGTATCTACTATCGGTTCTTCTTTACGGCTACTCCTTTTAGAAACAACCAAGAAGAAAATATGCTATTTGAATCCATTTGCGGCGATTTAATCTATAAGCTTTCTTACAAACAAGCCGTTAGTCGAGGTTACATTGTTCCATTAGAAGCTTATTATGTCGAATTACCTAAACGAAAGTCTAGTGGACATACTTGGAGGCAGGTGTACGACGAACTTGTAATTAATAATCATGAACGTAACGAAATTATAGCTGGCTTAATTCAAACATTAAGCGCTGGCGGGATATCAACTTTATGTCTAGTTAAAGAAATAGCTCACGGAAACACACTATCTGTTATGACGGCTAAGCCTTTTGTTAATGGTCAAGACGATACCACCAAGATGTTTATTCATCATTTTAACAGCGGAAAATTTAAAGCTCTAATAGGAACAACCGGAGTTCTGGGCGAAGGGGTGGACAGCCGTCCAGCAGAATATATTATAGCTGCTGGATTAGGAAAAGCCAAATCAGCTTTTATGCAGTGGTGCGGGCGGGGTGTTAGAAAATACCCAGGTAAAGAATCAGCTAAACTTATTATTTTTAAAGACAAGAGTCACAAATTTACTATACGTCATTTTAACGAACAGTGTAAGATTTTACTAGAGGAATATGGCGTAGTGCCTTTGAGGTTAGACGTATGAAAACAATATGGAAAGCATTTGATACTTCGTGGGAAGTAAACGAAGAAGGGATTGTTAGGCATATTAAAACACATCGCTTCTTAAAAATAAGACACAGAAAAGCGGGAAGTTTTGGAAAGAGACAAACTAAGCTTGACATTTAAAACAACCTATGTAAAACTTACCCAGTAGGAATCAACCTATCAAACAAAGGACACATATGATTAAAAAGTATACTTTTTTGGCCACAAGCATCGTTTCGATATTAATTGGATATCTACTACTGGACAGCGACTCTTCTAAACCTAATTTTCCAAAAAATTCATTGCCTGTTTTACATATTACTTCTTTTTCTAATAACCCGGATTTGGCCAACCCAATTGTGCGGATTGTTTCTGAAAATCAGTCTACTTTTTGTTCTGGGGCCGTCATTAGTGCACAGTATGTAGTGACCGCAGCTCACTGCGTCACTACATACAATAAATTAGGCGTAGGGGCCACCACCACAGTGCAGTCTGCGGGAAAAGATACCAGCGCCTCTGCACAAGTGGTCGCTCTAGATGAGTACGCCGATGTAGCTCTACTGCTAGGCAATTTTACTTCTTTTAATTTTTTCTCAGTAGATATTACCCCACAACGTATGCTGACTGCATTTCCACAAGTATCTTGTGGATACCCAAGAGGAGGAGATTTTTTTTGTACTCCAATTTTTAACCCTCGTCCGTACCGCTTTCAAGTTGCGGCGCTGTCTGTTCTCCGACCGGGAATGTCTGGAGGTCCTGTTTTAAACAGAAACTACCAGATAGTAGCTATTAACGCTGCGGCCACCAGCGAGGTGTCTTTATTTAATACTCTAGAGGTACTAGAGACAATGGTCCGAATAGAACAGTAAAGGAAAGTTAAGCAATGGGAGTTATTAGCTATAAAGAGTTATTAAATGGGCATACAATAGTTGATCTTACCATTGCTCAACAACAGAATTTACAAGATTTACAAAAAAGAGTTCAAGTTATCAGGGATGCTTGGGGTAAACCGATGATTGTTACTTCAGGCTTTCGTACCGTTCAAGATCAAGCTCGAATTAATCCTAAAGTTAAATCTTCCGCTCATATGGAAGGAAAAGCTGTGGATTTTAAGGACGACGGATCCTTGTATAACTTTTTAAAAGAAGACTATGAGAAAAAAGGCAATGATAGCCTTTTAGTCGTTAATGGGCTTTATATGGAAAAAGGAACGGATGGCTGGGTTCACTTACAAAGCCGACCGACCTTGAATCGTATATTTATTCCTTAGGCTTGTTATCGTTAGTACTGCCTATTTTATCTATAATACTTTTTAAAACATTATCGCCTTGAATTCTATTCATATTTTCTAACACTGAAGTAAGTTCAGTTAGACCAATAACCCCGGCAATCATATTAGTAACCGGAACACTGTCAGCTAGCAAAAATTTCTGTGTTAAAAACCCTAACATAATAGCAGTTTCGTAAATAAACACTTTAGATATTGTTCTACGAATACCTGCGCTTGTGATTGGCTGTCCTGTTTTTTTAGCAGCCATAATGCCTGTAATTAAATCCACAGCTATTAGCACCAGGCAGGTAAGAATCATTTCCTTAGCAGGTGCAAATACAGCTAACAGCATAATGCCGATGTTTTTCAGGGCAGCTTGCATTTAGACTGCCTCTATTCTACTAATAACTTTTATAGCAATAATTAATTTAGTTTGCTCTTCTCGAGTCAATGTTTCGCCTCGACTAGCCTTTGAGAGTAATTCTTGAGCTTGTTGTTTTGTCATTTATTCAATTTCCTTTATAACAGTTATAAGTTCACTTAGTATATCATCAATCGCTTCTAAATTTTTTAAAAATAGATATTTAAGAGCAATTTCTAGCTTACCTGGGGCATCCAGGATTTTTACGTAGTTTAATAAAGTTACTCATGATTACATCCAGGCTGTACCATCATAAAATTCCATAGCTGCAGTATCTATATTAAATATAACCATACCAGGTAATGCAGTTAGCGCATCTCTTTGAGCGGTTGTCATATTAGATAATCTAAAGGCTTTAACCGTAGATTTTATTTCTAAAGCTACACTACCATTAGTAGGAGTGTCATCACTACTAGGAGTACCTCCAATAACAAGGTCTCCCGCCATATAGTTATGCGCAGTAGGCGTGATGTATAGACCGAAGGTGGTCGTTCCTGGATCACCAAAAGGTAGATCCATTTTGTACCCTACTAATCTACTGACTGAGGTAATACCGTTTGGAATGGCAAGCGCTCTACACAAAGCGACTTCTCCAATAGAAGATCCTGCACCTGCTCCAGCGTCTAAACTGATAGCAAAAGCTGCTCCACACACGAGGTCTACGGAAGAATTAGCTCCTATAGCTGCGACAGCCGGTAACCCCAACGCTGTATAACCTAAAAAGCTTGAAGTTAAAGTTGAGTTAGCCCCAACATTCAACAACATAGCTGTATTAATAGCTAACAAATCCGTTGTCAATGTCGTATTAGCAGGCACAGTAGGCTGTGTGATCAGGGTGTCAATAGAATTTACCCCAGGTGGAAAACCCGAAATATCTACGCTTGCAAAAGAATTAAGAGCCCCGATTGATAGAGCCCCTGAAAAACTCAAAGCCCCATCAATTTGAACATCGCCACCAAAGTAAGCAGCGCGTTTAGTCCCTGGGTTCACTCCTCCAGCTAAGTTTGTTTGACTATAAGCCACTTGAGGGTTACTTGCAGTACCACTGATGACAGAAGTTATATTAGAAGAAATCGAAAAATTAGCGGCTAAGGCAGCTATTACTTGAGTGGCTGTGGACACTCCGCTCTCGATACTGACAACAATATGCTGTAAACCAACTAAAGTAGCTACTTCATTACCTGCAGTAGTCGTATCTGTATACTCAACTGTAATACTATTCCCATCAGTACCTGCGACATTTCTAGTGTACGTAATGTCTTGAACAACTAAACTAGCCTGGGCTCCGGGAGCATTAGTTACGTTATTCATATTTACTTCAATGCCAACTGCGTAATTGTTGTTAGTTGTTATGTTAGGATTAATCTGAATACCGTGGAATGACCCTTGGTTCATGATACCGATGTTGGGGTAGACGCCTACAGCTGAATAGTTTGAGTTACCAAGGAATTCGCCTACGGAAGGATTGGCGACAAAATTTGTCATATTACTGTTATTAGCAATAGACAATACGTTAGGAGAAGACCGGAAAGATTCATGCCCATTGACTGAAGTTTGTAAATTAGAATACTCACCATATCCTGTTACATTCTGAGTGATGGTAGAACCTGATTGCGCATTGATTTGAAACGTGTACCCTTGTAGCTGGTTGATCGTTACGCCGGAGTTAATTTGCCCGAAGCCGAACATATAGCCAACATTACCCATAGTGATAGGGTCGATACCGTTACCTAAATTGTAGTTAGTAGTTAGCATTTGGACATTACCTGTAGCACCCAAGCCGTGGTGAGTAATGTCATAGTTTTGAATAGTTACTGCAGTACCATTTGTACCTTGGGAGAAACCTGAATTGTTATCATCTAGTCTTGCACCAGTGTTAATCAGCGAATACCCTTCATTTGGGGAGTCCTGGAGAGGTTGAAAATTAACATTAAAATTATTAATATTAATATATTGATTGGCATCATTAGGTTCTTGGACTAGAAACTCATTCAATCCACCGGTATTGATGTCTTGATTAAATCCTGGGATATACTCAAGGTCGCCAGAAGCATTAAATCCTGCAAAAGTATTAGCAGCCCCTACCGCATTCAATGTGATGTTAGTTCCAAACGTAGTAACATCGATATTTGAGCTGCCAGCAATGGTAATAGCTCCTGTAGCTCCGTTAACGCTCGTAACGCCACCACCGCCACCACCGCCACCTTCAACCGGTAGATCGATATAATTATCAGCCATATCTTATACTCCTTTACAATTAACGACTATTGTCATAACTGCCGTACTGGTGCCGCCACTTGCATCCGTATACACAACTCGAACCCAATTGTACGCGACTTCTCTTACGTTCCACATATTTTGTCCTGCAGCTGTAACTGTAAAAGTGCTATCAGCGACATCTACCCAGTTAGTAGGTAAGCTATCGTCTAAAGGGATAGTTGTATTGGTTAAAGGATCAGCAGAAGCCTGCAGCTTGATAGTACCCGTAGGCGTACCTGTTATAGTTGCTGTTATGGCATACATATAAATATTTTTTAATTCCACAGCTTCTGTTTGTCTACCCGCGTTTAAAACAACATTAGTTGCTATTTTTTTATTATAAACTCTCATTTATTTTTTTCTTTCTAATTAGTAAAATTCTTCTACAATAATAACGCCATCACCACCGGTGCCGCCGTTTTGAGCGCCACCACCGCCAGATGCGCCACCTGTACCTATCGCAAATGCGTAAGTAGCCGAAGGCGCCGCGATAATAGCGCGTAAACCTGCACCAGCTCCACCGCCACCGCCAGATGAGTTGGTGCCACTACCGCCACCGCCTGAAGCGCCGCCTCCTGAGTTAGCGCCACCACTAATGCCTGCCGCATTAAACACAGAACCGCCAGCGCCGCCTAACATTGACGCACCGCCACCACCTGATATAGCAACAGCTGCTGAGTTGATTGTTCCAGCTGCATTTCCGTAGCTTCCAGGAACAGCTTCTAACGCTATAGCGGGTAAGTTAATCGTAGGAGCGCCCCCAGCTCCTCCGGATCCATTAAAGTTACCCCCAACGCCGCCGGGAGCAGACAATAATGAAGTACCGAAAGATGTCGTACCTCCAGTACCTCCGTTAGCTCCTGTGGCACCAGCGCCAGCTCCACCGCCTCCAGCTCCAACCATTGTAACACGTATCCATTTAACGCCTGCTGGAGTTGTGTAAGTGCCTGAACCTGAAGTAAACTTCTGTACTGTAGGTGTGATATTATTATTCCAACTCATCACACCAGCTGTGGTGGACGACAGTAAAGCACCATTAACTGTAGGTGCTGCAGAAGGTAATGTATAATCAATAGAAGCAGCCAAAGTTGTTGGAGGTTGTAAACCAACTGTATTAGTACCACCGCTATCTGTAAATCGTAAAATTTTGCTAGTTAAAAGCTGGAATCCATTATTAAACCAAGAAGCAACAGAAGCGCCGTTAAATTGTAAAGCTCTATTAGCTATGTCAATTTGGTCTCCAGACGCACTAGATAGAATGTTAGCATATATTCTAGCCCACACTCGAGCAGCACTACCTTGAGTTCTAGTATTAGTAGAAATAGGGATTAAATCGGCGTTAATAGCTGTTGTACCTAAATTTCCTAACGTTGTGTTAGCGGCATTTGTGTCGACATAAGTCTTATTGGCAGCATCGTTATTTGCGGTAGGTGTTGCTAAGTTGACAATTTTAGTACTATTAACGTTAACCTGGCTGCCGCTTAAGAATATCTCTCCTCGAGTACCACCGGTAGACGTACCTGTTTGAAGACGAATTGACCCTGAATTTCCTGTACCAGCTGTTTTATTACCAGTTTCAATATAAACGATACCGGTTTGTGTAGCATTTGCTGTAGCATCACTGACGGTGTTAATACCGACAGTGTTGTTCAACGTAACTGTGGACATTCTAATAGTGGCCGTACCACCAGAAGGCAGTGTAGCGCTAGTACCGGTTAGTAAACCAACGTTTACGCCTGCAGCCGTTCTGATATTAGTAACGTTAACATTATTTGTAGTTGAAGTATTAGCTGAACTAAATAGAGTGCCCCATCTTAAAGAAGTGCTACCAAGGTCGTATAAATTGTCCGTATCTGGGAGTAAATCATCAGGAATTGCTGTATTAACAATGTTATTTAAACTAGTGTTAGCTTTACCCGCTAAAGAAGTAGATAATCCTGTTACTTGAGACTGGGCGATTTGGATAGAAGTATTACTAGCTGCGGTAATTAAACCTTTAGCATTAACAGTAAACGTACCCACTTGGGTAGCTGACCCAAAAGTACCGACGTTACCATTTACAGTAGCTAATGTGAATGCTACTGACCCTGGACCTGTCGCAGTTCCATCTCCAGTTAATGCAGTGATATAGTTACCTGCAGGCTGTAATGTCTGTAATGCATCAAATACAGCGTTCTGAGAAGGTGCTATATCAGTAACACCATTAACAATTTGATCTTGTACAGCAGCTGTACGTGCTCTTAAAGTCGTAAAATATAGGTTTGTTGCACCTTCGCTGATATCATCGGTATCAAGCACTACAATACCATTTTGGCCGTTAACCGATATAACAGAATCGGTCATATCCCATTTCTGCCATTCACTACCGTTATTAACGACTTTATCACCAATCTCAAAACTAATAGGTCCCGCACCAAAATCAACAGTGCCTGGAGCTGAAACTTGATATAGATAACCTTCTACACCTGTTTGAGAATTCGATAACGTAGGGGTATTAGTGGCAGCACTCCATGTACCTTTATACACAATTGGATTCGGAAGATTACCGATAGCGCTGTCTACATACGCAGTTGTCGCAATTTTCGTACTATTGTCTAAAGCTGCCTGTGTAAGAGTGGTGGCGCCTGTGGGGTTACTGAAATTAATAAGAGTACTGCCTGTATTATCGAGCAGTGTGTACGCTGCCAGATTTATAACAGGGTTAGAACCTAAGTTTTGAATAGAATCTGCGGTTAATGTTTGAGTAAATATGTTTAAAAAAGTTAGAGACGCACTACCAATGCTACTTCCAGCATCTGTGGCGGGTAGTAAGTCTTGGTTAATCGCTGTAGGACTTTGGAGATTAGACAGCGTTTGATTAGCGCCTAAAACGTCAAAGTTACCTGTGAAGGGGTTGAATACATAAGCCATTAGCTAGCCACCACGTTAGTGAGGTTAGCTCCTGAGTATGTTAAAGTTAAAGTTTTAACAACTACAGTAGCAAGCTTATATTCAACTGTGGTGACGTTGTCGCCTGTATACGTCAAAGATATTTCGTCAAATGCCGTAGGGACTAAAGCACCTGTAAGACGTCCTAGAATTGTATTTACTTGAGCTATCTGTGTATCTTGCTTAGCTTCGGTAGCAGCGCCTGTGGGTATTGCAGATGAAATCACATTAACGTTTTGGTTACCGTTATTATCTGTACTGATAGGATGTAAGTCACCGTCAGGCCCTACGCCGGCTACTTGGGTAGACGACAGCGGAGCAGGGTCTCCGTTAAGACCTACTGAGGGATTTGTACTGACTGAAGCCGGGTATTTTGCGTAAAAAGCTGCCATATTATGCCACCTTCGCTACAATGATAGCCTGCATCGTGCCTACACCTGAGGTTCTATTATATTTAATGCGAATAGCATATGCAGCTAATTCTGTGATATCAATAAAACCGTTATCAGTATTACCGGATACAGCGGGGGTAATGCTTAAAGGAAGTTCGGTCCATTTACCAGGAGCTCGAACAGTGCCGTCTACGTTCTGTGAGTAGTCATTAGACACTTCGACAGATAGAGTGCCTACTGGGGTAGTACCCACCCAAGATATTTCATAGGAAATGAGGGTTGTATTTTGAATGATAGTGACGTCAGAAACGATGTCACCGCTCATATCGCCATCTTTGATGACCGAATGAGGTGTTATTAGGGGTCTAGAAGCCATAGGCGTACGTCCTTTATAAGGTTAGCCAGGTGATTCTGGCACTCTTATACTACCTTAAGGCTCTATTAGTCTTTTAAACGCTTAGCAGCTCTGTTTTGACTAGGAGTGAAGTACATAGATTCTGCTTTACCTAAGTGAGACATACCTTTTTGACTAGGTTTAACCGATCCCGGCGACTGCTGCTGTTGAGGTTGCTGTGGTTTAAACGTCATTTGCGTAGCTTGGATAGCCTGAGGCGTCATACTGCTATCTAAAGGTTGAGCCATAAACAAAGACATTCCCATACGCGTTTTATATGGGATTAAAACGCCTTTTTTAGACGTCTTGTTCATCAATTCATTAGATAGACTTTGAGTCATTTGTTGGTATAAAGCTGGGTACATAGCGTTTAAGTCTTGTACATCTGTCATCTGGATTGTACCGTCTTTAATGTGTTGTAGTACAATAGCTGGCTGTTGAGCAATGTCTAAAGCTCTATTATAACGCTGCATTTGAGCAGCTGTAGGTTGTATCTCAGCATCTAAAGGGCTAGCTTTATAAGGTTTAGGCTTAATACTAGCTAGATATGTAGCAGCTTTAGTCACTGTAGCTGACATTGCTATCTGGTGATTAGGCATTAACTGCCCTAGCTTACCATTGTTAATCTTTGTAAGTTTATCTGGATTAGTAGTTAACTCATCAACTACTTTATCAAGCTTCTTACGATCACTGTCCCCAGGTATTAAGTGAGTAGCTAATACCTGAGCACCTGGTTTTAATACGTTAGCTGTAGCTTTAGTAATGATTTGAGCTGACTTAGCTGCTTGCATTGAGTAATCTAATGCAGATTTAAAGCCCTGTCCTGTAGTAGCTGTTTCAAGTATAGATCTAGTTAAGCCTCGTAAAGCCGATGTAGCTAATGGTGTAAGAGCATGAGCGCCTAATAAACCACCCGCTACTGCACCTTCGCCGCCGCCTACTTGATACCCTGCATAAGTACCTATCCCAGTGGCAACGCTTCTACCTAAAGTGTCGTCGCCTAATTTTCTAACAAAATCCCTAGCAAACTTCTGCGCGTGAGTAGGTGTATCTAAATAATGACGAACCATGTTTAATGGAGCTTCATCAATTAAAGGGTCTAAACCATGTTTAGCCGCTAGTTTATTCATACCGTCGGCATATATATCATATTGATCTATAATATCTTTTAAAACTTCTGTTTTTATTTCAGCCTTACTAGTCCCTGCTTTATTAAAGAAATTCTCAATTTTAGCAGGGTCCAATAC
>ERZ869925.1114-NODE-1114-length-13509-cov-3.854095_pt1 | contig 13509 bp, 15 predicted proteins | sample MGYA00579311_ERZ869925 | MGnify/ENA primary metagenome ERZ869925 (study PRJEB32216, sample SAMN09231817) | wastewater metagenome | place: USA: Maryland | collected 2016-07-30 | study: EMG produced TPA metagenomics assembly of the PRJNA472060 data set (Reclaimed...
GGAAGATAATAGCAGCGAATAACCCTCATATAAGAAAGGATAGATTGAACTTAGAAGCGAATATTCAATTGAAAATACCAATTGATTCAACTAAATATATGGATAAACTACGAGACTTTAATGAAAAAAGATGAGTATATTTAAAAAAACATTTCATAAATTTATTCAAAAACAAATAAAACTAAGAGAGTCTGTTTTAGGAGGAAGAGATGGGCATAGTGATAGTGATTTGGTTTACATGAACTCCAAAACAGCGTGGGTCAGGCTCACGTCATCAGTTGATATTACAAGTGAAAGGTTAGCTAAATTATTAAACGTATCAGTTGGTAATGAATTAGCCAAAAAGTTTATATTACAAGCTGGCACACTTGATTATAATAAAGATAAAAATAGCTATTCGCTTAGATATGGTATAGGTGATGGAGGGGGTTCATATGGTGATAGTGAAATATTTAGTAGGAATGAATTTGGATTAAGACCGATGGCTGGTATAACAGATGTATCTGTACAATCACAAGGAGCTTATGGTTCACTGAGAACAGCCACAGTTAATTTTAAGTGTTGGACTAAACAACAATTAGATGCTCTTGAACTATTATATATGCGGAATGGTTATACTTTATTATTAGAGTTTGGATGGAGTATGTATTATGACAATAATAAAAAATTAATCAATACGCCTAGTTATTACAATATATTGGATAGTAAACTTGAAAAAGAACAGATATTCAATGATATTTATTCGGTGTCGGAGGATTATATAGGAGGAGATGGCACTGTTGGTAGGATAGAAAAAAGCGCAGGGAACTACGATGCCTTGTTTGGATATGTTAAAAATTTCTCACATAAACGAAACTCATTTAATGGGTATGATTGTTCTGTAGATATAGTTACAATTGGAGAGGTGTTGAATTCTCTAAAAATAAATTATACATCGAAAGACACTCCTGAAAGAATAACTAATAATGCTGGATTGTCTTATGATTCTAAAAAATCATTCTATTCTTCTAAATTAGTTGGAATATTAGATTATATTAAGAAACTACAAAAGGATGTAGGTGGTATTGGATATGTTGCGACTCTAAATCGCAATAATAAACCAATTCATCCATATTCAGATATTATAAAATATAATTCAAACGATTCTTTTCAAACATTTATTAGAATAAAAGATTTAGTTAGAATATTAAACGAAGAGATATTACTCTCAGATGGGGGTGGAAAACCGTTTGTTAAATTATCAACCAGAAGTGGAGCTAAAAGGGGACAATTTCCGTCCACTGAACAAATTAGTCCTAATCTATGTTATGCTCATTATTTACAGTTTTCAACAAATCCATCTGTTTGTTTAATAAAACCATGTGATAATAAAAATCTTCTGCCTGAATATTTAAAATATAAATTTTTAAAGGAAGATGCTTCGTTTTCTGTAATGAATGCTGATGAATATCAATATTTCCAATCAGACAGTTATAAAAGGGGAGTGATAGAAAATATTTTTGTTAATATAGACTATATAAAAAAATGTTTAAAATCTACCGAGAAGGATATGACGGTGTTCTTAGATGATTTCTTGAGAACTTTGTTAAAAGGTATTCAGGAATCGTTGGGAAATATAAATAATTTTGATTTAATAGTTGAACATAACACGGGAACTATACAGATAGTTGATTTGAAATATTTAGAAGATGACCAATTTAATATAGAAAATGATAGGTTTGTGATGAACGTTTCTGGTCTTTCTACAATCGTCCGTGAACTATCTCTCGAGTCGTCAATTTTTCCAAATCAATCTAGTATTATTGGTATAGCAGCTTCCAATTTGAAAACATCAGGTGAAACTGGGGTGAATACAATGATGTTTGATTCATTGAATATAGGACTTTCTGATAGGGTTATTTCCAATAAAGTAGAACCAAGTTATAGTTCTCCTGTCGAAGATAATATAAAAGATGTTGCTGCTAATATAGGACTTTCATCTGTCACAGCTTTACGTGATTATATTAGTAAATTGAATGCAAACACTCCTTTTGTGATAGAAGAATTACCACCAATAGAAGCATTGAATAATTTAATTTTATATGAAATAGCACTCCAAGATAGAATAAATGGAATAAAGAATTATAGTTCTAAATCAATACTTCCGTTAGTGTTGTCTATGACAATTGATGGTATTTCAGGTATTCAAATAGGACAGATATTCAGACTTCCCACGTCCGAATTACCATTGTCTTTTCAAGACTTTGAGAATTCTTCGTTTAAAACTGGATTTATCGTAACACGAGTTGGGTCACAAATACGAGGAAACGATTGGGTTACGAATATAGAAGCCCAAACATGTATTTTAGATTATTTTGAAAATAAAACATCTAAATCAAAAAAAGTAGATAAAGCTCTTATATTTGATTATGTTTCGGATTTAGATTCACGAATTAATAATTCAGAATTAGCAGAGCAATATCAACAACAACAACAATTTGAACAAGCTAATATTGGAGATGGAGTGTTATCTGATTCTTCTTTTTCATATCAAACTCAATATGGTGCTATTAATGCGACAGTCGCCGATATTAAAAATAACAAATCGACTATCGAATCTAAATACACCGACTTCTTGGTTTTTCAACTAAATGTCTTATCAAAAGAGGATTATTTGGGTGTTTCTAATTACATCAAACTGCATACTCGCTACTCAACTCTTAAAGAATACATTGGTATTGAAATAAATAATGATGTTAATTTGAAGTGGAAGTTGGAATTTATAAAAACTTCTGGTAATTTTGTAGCATCAAGAGAATATTTTGTAAGAGCAATTCCTAAATAACCATGTCACGAAGTAGAAAGAAAACCAGCATTATCAAAGATAAAGGAGATGACACTTATAATAAAAGGTTTAGATAAACACATAGTAACATGATTAAAAAGAGTATAGATCTTCGAAAAATGATAGCAGTTGTAAATAGTTATGATGTTTGTGATTATATTATGGCATTTACTCCATCTGATGACTATTACAAAAAAGCGAAACGAAAATGAAAACAGTGACCGACGTTCCTTCTTATTTTCCAATTATAACTGATAAAGATTATAAATTTGGAAAAATAAAAAGATATTTTTGTATAAAAAATAATATAACACCACTTCCAATAAAAGAAATAAGTGGTGATGATTATTCTGAATTGAAAAATAAAACTGATAAATTTTCATATTCACTTTATGATTTTTTTGACATTGAATGGATAGTGTATAATGATAATAGAGAACTCGCTATCAAAAAAAACTCATTGCAGTTACTTAAATATCCTGAATTGAAACTGATTATAAAAGACCCTTTACAGTTTTTCAAAAAATAAAATGATAGATACAATAGAGGTTTTAGATAGTTTAAATATAAACTATAGTGATAATTATTATATAAAACTAATCGTTTCTAATAACAAATTTCATCCAAGACTACTTTCAAATGAGGATAATTTACTTGCTATATATCTTTATAATGTTGAAAGTAAAAAATCGGAAGTGATAAACATATGTCACAGAGATTATTTACCTCTTAGTAAAACTTATGTTAATTTATTTTTAAGTAAATTTCAAAATTTATTCACTGATGATAGAAAATATATAAAATATTTTCTTGACCTGAAAGTTAAATCACTAAAACATTTCGTTGGTGAGATTGAAGTTCCATATAAAAACGAGTATTCTGAGTATAAAAGGTGTAATCAAAGAAGGTCTCTTTCTAAAATAAAGGAACATATGGATGGTATTATTAGAAAAATTGATTTCAATATTATTTATGGGAAGTATTATTTTTTTTATGACGAATTAGAAGATATTCTTTTCGATTTAGAATCAACTCCCTTTAAGATAAATAAAGAAATATTACAAAGTCATTATAAACATACTCTTTTCAATGTGGATGCTGATACATTATATCAATATCACACTTTAAACAAGTATAGACCGTCTAACAGTTTCAATAATATCAACTTATACGCATTAAATAAAAACACTGATGTTAGAAAAATGATAGTACCTAATAATGATATGCTTATCAATTTAGATTACAAGGCATGTCATATTTCACTATTATTCAACACAATAGGGATGTCGCTGGATGGGGATATTTATGAGTTATTGTCATATGAACTTTATGGTAATAGGGATAGAAGAGAGGATATAAAAGCGATGGTATTTAAAATATTTTTCTCAGAAGAGTTGTATTATTCAGAAAATAATGGTTATTTTGCACATATTTTAAATTTCAAGGAAAAGTTACTTTCTGAAATAAAATCTAATTCAGTTTACTTACCAATAATAAACGAAAATGTAGAATCTATTACAAAGGTTTCCGACTTTTTCCAATTATATGAAACTATTAATAATGTTTATAAAATAAGAAAAATATTGTCATATATTAAGGGTTATAAAACTAAGCTCATACTTTACACATATGATTCATTTTTATTTGATTTTGATAAATCTGAGTTATTTTTATTGAAAGGTATCAAAAATATTTTAGAAGAAATGAACTTAAAAGTATCAATGAGCGTTGGATATAACTACTTAGAATTAACTCCTTACATTAAACAAAAATAATAAAAAGTGACTTATGATTTTGAATCAAATTATAATGGCATGAACAAATTGTTCTGTACATTTTCAACACCAGAATTACTAGATGATACAATTAATAATTTACGAAATAAATACGATATATTATATGATAAGATATTTGTATTTAGTTCTGAACTAACTAAAGATTATATTTGTAGTTATAACATAGAATCTGGTAATATTCATAAACTTCTCCCGTTCACTATATCAGTACATAGGAAGAAAAAATATAATACAATATATACAATAAATGCTTTAAATTTGATATTGAATGGTAAGCAAGATGTTGAGTGGGAAGAATATTCTAACTCAATATTACTCACTCAGAAAAATGTATTAAAAATACTTCCTACAAAAATCCAAAAAATAGTTCAACTTTAAACAAACAAACAAATGATTTCGTTAGAAAAACTACAGGCAAAACTTGACAAATTTCAATCAAAGAAAAAGAACACCGATTACGTCTCAATTAAAGAGCATTTATGGAAACCTTTGAAAGAGGGTAAATATAAACTTAGAATTCTTCCGAATAAATTCGACGAAGAAGTTCCCATCATGAATCTTCAATTTCATGGTGATTGGACAAAATACGGTACTCTCACTTTAAATAACTTCGGAGAGGAAGACCCCGTATTACAATATCGCCGAGAAAATTACAAAGAACTTTCAGAATCTATTGAGAAAAAACTTCGCCCCAAAAACGAATTTTATGTGTATGTTTTAGATAGAAGCGATTCAAGTAATACTCCTAAGATTTGGAGGCTTACTAAATCTACTGCTGAAATGTTAACTAAATTGTTTGTGGACGAAGATGGAGACCTCATTAATTATGTTGATAGTGAAAAGGGATATGATGTTGTTGTTGATGTTGTTGTAGAAGAAAACAATTTACACATCACGGACAAAAAGATTCCAGCAACATATATGAAAGTTTCAAATATTTCTCTCACAACTAAAGGTTCAACGCCGATAGCAAAAACACGTGCTGAAATAGACAGAATCATAGATGAAGAACCAGATATTTTTACATTTTATACTAAATACACATTTGAAGATTTACATGGATTTTTAGGGAAATTCATCTCTAATTTATCTGACGATGAAGATGATGTAGATGAGGATGGTAAATTTGAAAAACCAAAAATGGAGAGTGTAGCCAAATCATCCACCCCAAAGGCTGATATATTCGCTGAGTTGGACGATGCGTTGGGTGAGGAATCATTACCATTCTAATAAATTGGTGCGCTTAGAAGTCAAATTTAAGCGCACCTTAACCTTTTTCACATTATGGCTAAAAAATTATCAATAGGCGGTGCAGTGTCATCCGCAATAAATAGTAAAGATTTTAATTTACATGAATATAAGAAAAGTAATAATTTAGTCACTAACACTAAATTCAAACCACAAACTTATATTCCTATTAGCGAAGCGTTCACGGAAGCCATCTCAATTGAGGGTATCCCAACAGGTCAGCTTACAATTTTAAGGGGTCATAGTGATAGTGGAAAGACTACAGCATTACTTGAGACGGCTATTTCATGTCAAAGAAACGGTATATTACCTGTTTTCATTATAACTGAAATGAAATGGAGTTGGGAACATGCTATTTCTATGGGACTTGAGGTTACAGAGCATTGTGATGAAGATGGTGTTCTTTTTTACGATGGATTCTTTATTTATGCTGACAGAAGCAGTCTAAATACAATAGAAGATGTAGCAGCTTTCATAAATAATCGGTTAAAAGAGCAGAGAGAGGGTAAACTACCATATTCACTTTGTTTCTTATGGGATAGTATTGGTTCAATTCCATGCAAACTTTCGGTGGAATCTAATAACAATAATAATGAATGGAACGCAGGTGCAATTTCTGCTCAATTTAAAAACCACGTTAATCAACAAATCATTCTTTCACGGAAAGAAGGGTATCCATATATTAACACTTTAGTTTGTACTAATAAGATATGGGTTCAAAAGGGAACTAGTTATGGGGAACAACCAAAATTAAAAAACTCAGGTGGTGAATCTATGTTTTCAGATGCAGCTCTTGTTATAACTTTCGGCAATGTCACATCTTCTGGTTCATCTAAAATAAAAGCCGTTAAGAATGGTAGAGAAGTTGAGTTTGCTAAACGCATTAAAATAAGCGTTGATAAGAATCATATCACAGGTATAACCACCACTGGTCGAGTTGTTGCAACAAGTCATGGTTTTATTCGAGATGAGAAAAAAGATATAGATAGGTATAAAAAGGAATATAGTCCATCGTGGGCTAAACAGTTAGGTGGTGGTGATTTTGATATTGTAGAAGAAGAATATTCAGCAGATGACGAATAAAGAGTATTTACTAAATAGACTGAAGCAGATTGAAGATAAAAAAAATAAACCTGAATCTGCTAAATTGTTGATTATTGATGGAACTAATGCTTTTATTCGTTCATTTAGTGTTAATTCAACAATAAATCCTTTAGGGAAGCATGTAGGAGGTCTTGTTGGGTTTCTATTCTCGCTATCGTCCGTAATTCGAGCGACTAATCCTACAAAAGTTGTTATTGTTTTTGATGGGGATTCTAATTCTGAAAAGAGAAAAAACATCTATCCAGACTACAAATCCCATAGAGTTGGGGGTAGGCAAACTAATTATGGAATGTTTTCGACTATTGATGAACAAGAAGAATCTGAAACATATCAGATAGTTAGATTGATTGAATATTTGAAATGTCTTCCTATTTCATTAATATCTATTGATATGGTTGAGGGGGATGACGTAATAGGATATATTGTCAATGTATGTCAAGAGCGATATGAAAAGATAACAATATGTTCAACTGATAAAGATTTCATTCAACTGATTAATGATAAAACATATGTATATAATCCTCGAACAAAGGACATGATAACTAAACATAAAGCCTTCAATCTTTATGGAATATATCCAAGTAATTGGGTCTTATATCGTTCAATTTGTGGTGATAAGTCAGATAATATACCAAATGTGAGTGGAATTCAGATTAATAGTTTAAAAAAATTATTTCCTCAATTCGATTATGAAGATAGAATCGAATTAGAAGAATTGGCTTTATTTTTAACCGAGAGTAATATCAAAAGTAAAAAGGCTAATTTATTTTTATCACAATTATTTCAAATAAAGATTAATGAAAAATTAATCAACTTGGATAATAACTTCTTACTTCCCAACGAAAAGGATGATATTATGCAGATAGTTGAACAAGAAAACGATTCAAATATAACTAAATTTTTATCATTATGTCAGATGGATTTGTTAGGGGATATAATTAAAGACCCCCATAGTTTTTTCGCCAGATTTCAATACCTAAAATAAAAAAATATGACATTAAATTCATTGTCAGAATACGGTTTCGTCTTTACTAATAAGGTGATAGGTGTTCTTCTTACAGATAAAGATTATCTAAACACAATTCAGGATGCTTTAAATGCAGATGATTTTGAGAATGATAATCATAAATGGATTATCAATAAGATATTAGAATATCATCACAAATATCATACTACCCCGTCTTTGGATTTTATAAAAATTGAACTCAATAAATTAAAAGCGGATGAAAGTAGAAGACAATTTGCCACTGAGACAAAAGATATATTAAAGGACATTTATTCTAATATAGAAGCAGATGATGTTGGTTATGTTAGGGGGGAATTTAGAAAGTTTTGTAAAGACCAAGCTATCAAACAAGCATTATTTACATCTGTTGATTTGATTAGAGGGGGTGAATATGAAACTATTAGACGATTATTTGAAAACGCATTTAAGGTCGGAGAGGAGAGTTTGATAGGTCATAGTTATAAAGATGATATTGATAGTAGATTTAGAGAAGATTTTATCAAAAAAGTTCCTTTTAAGTTTGAAAATTGGAATTCAAGAACAGATGGTGGAATACCAAGTGGTCTCACTTTAATTTTCGGAAGTCAGGGTGGTGGTAAATCTTGGTTTGTGATTGATATAGCTTCATATTTGGTTAAATTGGGATATAATGTTCTTCATTATACATTAGAATTAGATGAAGATTATGTAGCTCGTAGATATGATGCTAACATGTTGAATATCCCTGTGAACGATATTAAATCACATAGGGAAGATGTTGAGATGTTTTCGGAGAAATTATCGGGTAAGTTGATTATAAAATCACTTATGCGTAAGGAAAAAACCGTTTCTTATATAGAATCACATAAAAGATTGTTAAAAAACAATCATGGATTTGAACCCGATTTGATTATCATAGATTATATAGACTTATTAAAACCATCAAAAAGTGTATATAAAGATAAAACAGAAGCATCAGAAGATTTATTTACAGAAATCAGAGATTTAGGCAGGGAGTGGAATATTCCTATCATATCCCCATCTCAGGTAAATAGGGCTGGTGCTAAGGATATGGTGGTCGAAGCTGATAAAATGGCTGGTTCTTATGCAAAGGGAATGATAGCGGATGTTTCTCTTTCTCTCTCACGGTTAAAACGGGATAAATTAGACGGAACATGTCGAATTCACTGGATGAAAAATAGACATGGTTTTGATGGAATGACTGATAAGTTCGAGTTTAACAGTGCTACTGGTATATTTAATTATGTAGGCGAATATACTGAAGAAAATGAAGAGACGAAAGAGTTTGATAAAAAACCACAAAATTCAATATCTAGGAAAGAAAAAACTGTTCTTTTGGAGAGATTTCATCAATTAGGACTATAATTATTTATGAGATGGACGAATTAGAAGAAACAATCAAATCTATAATAGAATCTGCGGAGTCTATTGAAAACACAGACTTTTCTGAAATGGACAATATACTTGAATCTATTTTGAAAAAACTATCTCCTACTGATGAAGAAGATAGAGATAGAGATAGTTTATGATAATTTAAAGATGTATCTCGGTGTGTCATGTAAAATTATTTTATATAAAGATAATTTTAAAGTTGATTCTATTAATAAAAAATTATTCAATAGAGGTGAGTTAACATCTGATTACATAGATTTGATTAGGTGGGCATCGGTTGAACATGGAACGACTGAGGTGGTATGTGGAAAAACTTTTATGAGTCTATTTGCCGATGAAAATTATTATTTTCTATTCGTAAATCACACTGATAAAAATAACATAATATCAGACCCTTATGATATTTTTGATAAAGCATATCAACTCACTCCGTATCCAATAAAAAAAGAATATAAAGTGGAAACTTTTCAAGATTTAATAGCGTTATATAAAATATTGAGAAAATGAAATTATTATCTATCCTGACATCTTTATTTAAGAATAACACTGTTTCTAATACGAAAGGAATATTGGGGTATTTTATTATAATTTTATTTCTATTGCTAAGTGGATTTATCGTATTTAAGGTATTAAACAAACCAAAAATTCCAAATATAATTATACAAAAACCATCAATATCGACAATACAGGCAGATAGTGTTATTATGAAATATTTTGAATTGTCGGGGGAAAATGATAGTTTAAAGATAATGAATATTTATTTAGAAAACTAAAACAACAAAAATATGAACCGATTAAACCTTTTATTCCAACGAGAAACACTAATCAAATTACTGATGATAATATTGATTCCCTCGTTTTGTCTATCTCAGGATTTACCAAAGAATATTAAAAGTGCATATAGCATCAATCGAGAAAAAAAAGTGGTTGAAGTTCCATATGATGAAATGGGAAGAATTGGTGCTATTGTTAACAACTATCAAAGTATCTTAAAATATAATAAATCACTTGTTTCTATGAATGATAGTTTGAGACATAGCTTATTTCTCTATGCAAAAGCTGATTCTTTATGTTATTCATCTAATGAAAGAAATGAACAGAGAATTAAAAATCTCATTATAATCAGCGATAATAGTGAATCGAAAGTTGCGTTCATGGAACAGGAAAATAGGAATATGGTGAAAGAAAGAAAAGATATTGAGACTAGATATTTTTTAGAAGTTGATAAGAAAAAGGGATGGAAAACAGCAACTATAATTGGAATACCAGTTGGTTTTATTGCAGGGGTTATTGTTAAATCTTTAATAAAAAAATAAAATGAAATACTATTTAGTAAAAGTTAAGCAAATGATAGAAACTGAAAAAGGTATAAAAACTCAAATTTCACAATTTCTTACAAAAGGTGAATCTGTAATAGAAGCTGAAAAAAAGACAATGGAGCAATTCACTATAAGCGATGCGGAAGTAATAGAGGTTAAGGAGTCTAAAATTGTGGATATATTTATCTAAAAAAGATAAATATAATGGATAATAATGTATACACATCTCCTTCGGAAGGAATAGGTGACACAGTAGCTAAAATGCTACATTTTACAGGAGTAGATAAGGTAGTTGATTTTGTAACAGATGCTCTTGAAATAGAAGATTGTGGATGTAATAAAAGACGAGAACTGTTAAATTCAATAGTTCCATACAAAAAGAAACCACCAGTAGAAATAGAAATAACAGAGAATTATGTTATGAAAAATGGTAGAAAAATAAAAGTTTATAGTTGATGGAAGATAAAATAAAAGAAATATTACTTAAGCAACAGGTGGATATTAATGATGCCGTGCTATTGATAAATTCATATTTAATTGAAATAAAAAGTGATTTCAATTTTAATATATTCCTTCAATTACCAGATAATTATCTCATGTTCCATAGACACACAAACCGTGATACTTGTATATCTATGGCATTTGATGTAGCGAAGCGATATTATTCAAGTAAACTAACTCTAACAAAAGTATTTAATAATAAAAACGAAGTGATAATGCAATTTTTTTAAAAGTATATTATGAGATTAGGATTATGGAATGATGATGAGGTGGTGATTAGTTGTTATGATTCATTTTATATACATCTCGATTACTACAAAAAAGGAAAACATGTCTACACCTGCTCTGGATTTTTTATAGGTGTTTTAATTAAGTTTATCAGTTATTATTAATATGTATCAATCTATTCATTATAATAAGTATAAAAATCTTTGTTCACTTAGAGATGATAAAAAGGGGTGGGTTGAATTTGAATATTTTCCCACCTACTATAAATTAGATGAGAATGGAAGTTCTAAGAATATCTTAGGGCAAAATGTAACTGCTGTTGATTCTTATGATAAAAATAACATTCATGACTATTTTGAAGTAGATGTTGATGATAATTTGAGAATACTATCTGATTTATATCTAAATGAAGAACATGTTCCATCCTATCATAATATAATTTTTTTCGATATAGAGATAGAAATGGGTGGCGCACTCACTCAAGAATATATTACAAAAGCTCCGAGTAAATTCACATCAGTTGCTCTTTTTGATAAAAATAAGAATAGATATTATTGTTTAATTTTAGATGAAACGGATTCTATTGAAAGGATTGTGGAAAAGGATAGAGTTATAGTTCCATTTAAAACTGAAAAGGAACTTTTATTTTCTTTTATTGAATTGTGGAAAAAATTAGACCCAACTATCATAGTTGGATGGAATAGTAATTATTTTGACATCCCATATATGTATTATAGGATATGTAATGTATTGGGAAAATCAAAAGCAAGTGAGTTATCTCCCTTGCGGTATATAAAAGAGCAACACTGGTCTGAAAAACAACCTATAAAAATAGCAGGTGTCTCGTCATTAGATTATCTTCTGCTTTACAAAAAATTCATTCCAAAAACACAACCTTCTTATAAACTCGATTATATTGGGACTAAAGAAGTTGGTTTAGGTAAAATAAAATATAAAGGTAATCTCAATACTCTTTTTAAAACGGATGTTAATGCTTTTATAGAATATAATCTTCGAGATGTTGAGATTATGGTTAAATTGGATGAAAAAAAACGATTTATTGATTTAACCACAATGGTATCTCATATAGCACACACTGACTATGAAAATATATATTATTCATCTATCGTATTAGATGGTGTTATTTATACACATTTGAAACGAATGGGTATTGTTTCCCCCAATAAACCAGTGACGAATAATCCGAGTTTAAGAAAAAAGGAAGAAGATGAGGATGACGAAGAAAAATTCACAGGAGCTTATGTTAAACCTCCTATTGTCGGATTACATGATTGGTTATGTGATGAAGATTTAAAATCACTATATCCATCTATCATAAGAAGTTTGAATATTTCATATGAAACTGCGATAGGTAGATTCTATCCTATTGGATGGGAAATTGAAGGGTTAAAATCGTCTGAACTTACAAAAGAATATTTAAACAAAGATGAAGATGTGATATTAGAACTCATTGATGGTAGAACTAAACAAGTAAGCTCCAGTCGGCTGTTATCTTATATAACATCTAAGAATTATAATGTTTCTGGAAATGGAGTTATATTTGATTCTGAGCGAAACTCTGTTTTGAAACAAGTTTTGGACGATTGGACAAGTAAACGGGATTATTATAAAAATTTAATGAAAGATGCTAGAAAGGCTTTGGATTTCAAGTTATCTGAGTTTTATGATATATATCAAAGTGTATTTAAAGTTTTTAATAATTCTATTTACGGATGTCTTTCTCTTCCTTCGTTTAGATATACTGATGAAAATAAATGGCTATCCACTGCGACTACATTAAGTGGACAAGCTATTATAAAAAACAGTATAAACTATATTAATGAAAAGCTTTCAGCAGAAATAGGTGTTGATGAAGATTATGTAGTTGCATCTGATACAGACTCTATGTTTATAAAATGTTGGGAACTTGTTAAAAAAAGATTTCCAGATTTGGAACTTTCAGACGACGATGTTGTTATTATACCAAGAGTGAGGGAAGTTGCTCATGAGCTATCAAATGAAATTAATCAATTTTACGATAAAATAGCGAAAGACTTTTTCAATATAACAACTCATTATTTTGAAATAAAA
>ERZ869925.1115-NODE-1115-length-13503-cov-8.200699_pt1 | contig 13503 bp, 23 predicted proteins | sample MGYA00579311_ERZ869925 | MGnify/ENA primary metagenome ERZ869925 (study PRJEB32216, sample SAMN09231817) | wastewater metagenome | place: USA: Maryland | collected 2016-07-30 | study: EMG produced TPA metagenomics assembly of the PRJNA472060 data set (Reclaimed...
GTTTTGATGACGGTCCAGTCTGTAGGGTTAAAGTCTGCAGGCTTGGTTGCGTTCTTCCCGTACTGGAAGTCTAGGGTAGGGGAGGCGTCTTCGTTTGGATTGCTCATGTTCTAGGCTCCCGATGCACCCTTGCTCCTCGCTCTGCCGGCAGCCCATGACACGCGTGCTGGTACTCGTGGGCTAGGGTCCAGCGCCGCTCTGACGGGCTCATGGGTTCACCTCTGGCAGTGAGGGCGGTTTCTGCCGTGGGCATGAGAATGGTTGGCGGGGTGTTTTGTCCCGCCGGAATGGTGCAGGCGCGAGATCTAGGCGGGGCGCCCGCTATCTCGCAAAGCGACAACACCACAGACTGAGAGCGCTCAATAATCACAGGCTGACACGTCTCTGTAGCAAAGGCGGAGCCAGCCCAAAATATCAGCGCCCACAGCCCGAGAGATATGGCGATCACAACCACCAGAACGCGCGGGCGTCTCCAGATAGAGGGGGACTGCATGGGCGCCAAATATAACATCAAACGCCGGGCGTTTCTATGCCTATTAGGGTGCGCTGGCCCTTGGTCATGTCGCGAACCGTGATATGTTAGAGGCATGAAATGGATTGTCGCACTGCTCGAAATAGCTCGCCGCACTGCACTTCTGGCGCAGTCTCGGAATCTCGATGTCTCCGACCAGCCCCACATCTCGCGGGCTCGCGTCTTTTCGCGCGCACTCACCGACAAAGAACTGCGCGACCTTACCAGCTAACCCGGTCATCCGCTCGTCACTGCGGTTAATTCGCTATCGGTTAGAGCGCGGTTCCAAATTGCAGCGCGGCGGAGGTAGCCGAAGATTGGTTTTGCCCCATTCCAGTACCGATCGCCAAACCGAATTTGAGTGGTAGAGGCTGATAGTGACCCGCTCGCGTCACTTCCGGTCAGAGCGCCGCCTGATGCGGCGTTAAAGTTATTAGTTGCGCTTCGCCCCGCCACTTTGACTGTGACATCTGTTGCTATTGCCGCCGTCCCCGCGTCCCATTGAGTAGCACCGCCAGAAACGACAAGCCCCCTTAACAAAGATACAGAACTTGCGTACAAGTATTGCGCTATGTTTGTTGCGGTGGCGCCGTTATCCACGCTAATAATCCCGCGCTCATCAGCCGCCGCTCCCACCAATTCTATTTCTGCGAACGTTGAAATTGGAGCGGAGTCCAGCCCCGTTACTCCCGTAATCTTCAGCACGTCAGCAGCTCTTGTTGCGCTTGCTGTCGTGGTGGGAATGTAGCTTGAGGCGTAGGCTGCCATGTGGTCAGTGACTCCAAATCAGCGTATGATTTGCGGCATGAAAACAGCGCGTATGCATCGCAATTGTGAGAACTGCGGAACGCAGTTTGGCGTCCACCACACGCTCCAAGTTCGTTGCAAGCCGTGCCAAGCGCGGCACAAAAACCGCAAACCGAAACTCTACACAAAGCCGTGCAATCGCTGCGGCGAGCCGTTTCACCCGCGCAGCACTAGGCACAAAACATGCGCTTCCTGCCGCGTTTCCTTTCCGTGCAAGATGTGCGGCAAGCCCGCCACGCGCTCTAACCCAGGGCGGCTGTACTGCTCGACGCCCTGCCAGTACCTTGCGAAGACCGTCGCGAAGCACGGCAACGCCAACTACCTCGCCGCCCTTAAGCGAGACGGATTCCAATGCTCTCGGTGCGCTTCCAAAACCGCACTGCACGTTCATCACATTGATGGGGCTGGCCTTGGCTACGACATGGAAAGCCGGAACAACGCGCTTGATAACCTCATCACGCTCTGCAACTCGTGCCACGGGAAGATACACGCCATGACGGCGCGCGAGCTGTACGCGCGCCACCCTGACACCGTGCATGACGTGCTGCGGACGTTTCTTCATTCGACTTGAGCGCCCCAGAGATAAACGGAGGACGCACTGTCGCCGTCATAAGAAATGTTTGATCCAGACGCCAACTGGAGGAACAGCGTCACGCCGCTCGATGTCTCTGTGTGGCTTGCAACAACAACGCCCCTATACCAGCCGTTGGCTAGTGCTGTTGCAGCCGATGGTGTTGCGGGGAGCGTCCAGTTTGCCCCTGTCACCGTTGACGTGACCACGGCGCCGGTTGATGGATTAAACACCGCGTACGCGCTGCCGCTCGCACCACCTATGCGGCAGACAACGTTGCGCGATCCACTCCCAGCCTTAAAGTAAACGGAGGCTGCGAAAGTGGCCGCTGTGGCATACGTCGCCGCCGTGGACATTTGCACCCGGTGTTGAGATGCGCTTGTGCCGTCCTCTATCAGGGCATCAGCGGTTGTCGTTCCGTCTGGGGCGACCGCCGCATCCGCCGACACCGTGGCGGCTGTCTTAACCCAATTCGCATTATCAAACGTCTGGCTCTGCAAGCACAGATTAGTCCTAGCCCCTTCTATAAGGACGCCCTTGTCTGTTCTGCGGAGTGTTCCGCTCGCAAATGATTGAAGTGCTCCTGAAGCGGTGCTTGCGTACAGAACCCCACCGGCGGAGTGTGTCGCGGGTGTCGCAGTCCAGCCGGGAGTGTTGGCGAGAGCGCCCTTATACCCACCCGCAAAGCGCGCGCGATCCTTTAGAAAGTCCCAAGCATAAGGCGCTTTAAACGCCCATGGCATCGGGTCCGCTAAGAGGATCGGGACGAGCGCGGAGCGCATCTTAGAGCGGAACGCCTTTAAGCCGAACGCGGTGAGCGACAGCCGCAGGGGTAAGCGTCGTCAGGTTCACCAGATAGCCGAACACGCTCGTACCGCTGAGCTTGATTGAGCGGTTGACGCCAGCGTTTTGGATGCCCTGCGTTGAGCCAAGGTCAATCGCTGTCCCTAAGTCGATATAGCCAATATACGCGCTACGATCTCCACTCGGAACGTCCCACGCCGCATCGTCAGCGTAAGCGCTGGGAGGCGTCACGTTGTAGAGGTGCAAGCGCCACGCCGTCGCCTCCGCCGTGCCGCCGTTGATATAGAAATCGGCGTCGGTTATCATAAACAGACAGCCGGAAGGAACATCTAGCGCGAACTCTTGCGCCGCACCGTTACAGTCGCCTGCCGTGTGCGAAGAAGCCGCTGGGGTAAACGTGGCTTCAGCGTATCCAGAGGTCTGGTTTCCGCTTCCTGCCGGCGTTGGCACCACGGAAACAAGCTGGGCATGCCTGCCGTTTGCGAGCTTAATTGGAGTGCCTGAGCTACCCATGATTGATGACCTTAAATCTTAGTTGCGGAGTTGTAATCGGGCAATCTTTGCTAAATCATTACGAAACCGTTTCGCCAGTGGATGCGAGCGTGGCGTTAGGAGAAGGCGAAGCCAGCGGATCAATTTTCGTCTTCCACTACCCAATCTCGTGCGCCGGCAAAGTCATAGGGGCTGGCTTGGCGCATCACGGGGCGGGGGCCGTTACGAAAGCGGAGAAGCTTTAAGTCCTCCCTTAGACCTTTGATCTCACGGCCTACGCTTTCCATTTCGGTTTCAAGGCGGGTGACGCTGTTTGAAAGCGTGCTGTGGTCCTTCTGCTTTTCCTCGACTGAGCGGACGCGCTGGTTTAGCTGCCCATGGGAAAAAGCTATCGCCCCGATGGTTAGACCAATCTGAAGCAGGAAGCCGGCGAACGCCATGAGCGAGCCGACTGTGACTGATACCGTCCCGTCCACTTTAGAACGCGCTCCCGGTCATGCGACAAGCCCTTACAGCAATACAGATTACAACTTGCGAGCTTCGCGCCGGGAGCGCGCTGCAAGATGAACTGTAGCATGGCTTCTAGGTCATGCGGCCTTCAGGCGCTTTAGCTTCTTAACCTCAGCGTGTGCTGCTTCGATTTCCTTTGCGGCTTTGAGGGCATCGCGCTTGGCATCCTTGCCGGCGCCTGGCTGATCGGCCGCGACGATGACCCTATGGTTGATCCGTATAGCCGCCTCTAGGGCTTCGATCTTATGCTTGGCGTTGGCTGCATCGCGTAGCTTCTCGGCTTCGGTTGGAACGTGCTTTGGCTTAGGCGGGGGAGGGTTGGCCTTGGCTACGGCCTTCTTGTCGGAGCGCTCTTTCTTGGTGCGACGGCGCGTTTCGATTATGGAAACGATCTCAGCGGTTGCCTCCGACATAAACTTTTCAATGTCTAGCGCCAGCGCTCCATCCAACATGTCTTCCATGTGAGAGGCTTGCTCATCGCAGAGCGCGTTATCCGCCCTCATACGAAGGTAGGCTTCCTCTTCGTTGCCGACCTGCTTCCGGTTGATATCCCACATCATCTCCAGTTTCCACACGGGGAAGTTCAGCCCGCGCATATAGCCAATGGCCAAGCAGCGGATTGTGCGGCCATCATCTCCGCCCTTGCGCTTCTCGACTACGCGCCACTTAGCAAGATTAAACCGTGTCGCCAGCGTTTTGACGACAACACGAAAGACGTAAATGTCTTGGTCCGTTACGTTCCGTAGGTGCTTTGGCGGCGCGCGTTCTTCATCATCTGGGGGAGGGAAGTTTCCACCTACCCGTGCTCTTGGATTCTCTGCTAGCGCCATTCCAGCGCCGATAGCGCAAAGTCCTTAAAGCTTCTTCACCACTCCTTCAGCGTCACGCTCCCATGACTTTAGATCGCCGCAGGTTTTGCACTTATGGTGATAGTCGCAACGAGACTGCGGCTTGCGCTCTCCGTTCGCCACCCAGCCTTGCCGCGTTGCCTCCATTGCGCGCATTGTGAACTCCGCCTCGCAGTCGTTGCGTTGGCAGAAAAGGTTCGGCGGGATCGTCACTTGCCCGCCCGGATCATAGCCATGTAGAGGCGAACCTGCGTCTCATACATGCCGTTGCGTTCAACCATGGCTTCCATGCGGCTGATGTCTGAAGCGTTGGCTTCTAGCATCCCTTCGGAGAAACCAAGATCACGCGCATCTGCTAGCCACTGGGCCAGCTTCTTGATGTCTAGCGTTACACGCTCAGGGAAGGGCAGAACATCGCTCATTGGGCTTGCTTCAGCCTCCACGCCACCATCGTTCCGGGCTTAGACTTGAAGCCGACCTTAAGCCGCTGGCGCTCTGCTACGCCGTCAATCTCCATGGCTCGCAGGGTCGTCTGAATGTCGGTGATGTTTTCACCTAGCATCGTCGCGAGGTCGCGCTCTGGGATGAAGTCATTGGCGCCGAACATCAGCCCCCGTAGAGCCTCGCTGCGCTTGCTCAAGTTTGTATCCCTGTAGCGGTTATCGCGATTGGAACGACGCTCGGTGTTCACTCGTCATCCCCGATGAACTGGCCGTGACCGAAGCGCTTAGGGTCTCCATTGTCTACGTTGATAGCGCGGTGGACTTTCTTTTCGTCCTCGGTGGGAGGCGGCTTAATTGGCGTGGCTGGAATAATTGTCCACGTCATCGTGAGCGGATCGATGACAACTCTGTTGACTACCAAGGAGGAGGAAATGAATATCGTCTCGCCTATGTTTCCGGTGAGTTTCATCACTTCCTCCCCGCAATCGCGTTGTTCACGATGCCCTGCAAATCACCGACAGGATTGATGCTAGCATAATCTGGAACAGCTACACGCCTAGCTCTCTCACGTTCCGCTCTCGCAGCAATCGCTTCGTAATAGGCTGTCTCCACTTCTTCAAACCAACGGTCTTCTCCGTGGCGTTCAGTGTAGAAGCGGCGGGCGGCGTCCATCATTGCATAGTCTCCACCGCAACAGAGCCGTCATAGCGGTCCTCGATAACGTCGAGGATCAGGCTGATAGCCATGTTCACTTTCACGATTTCGTTCGTGCTCCCGGCGCGGTCGCGGGCGATGTAAAGCATGTCGATGACATCGCTATAGTGCTGCTCTTGTTCAGTCATCTCGCCGCCCTTGATTTGGTTCTGGATAACGCTTTGGATGCGTCACGTTTTCCCAGTGCTCCGCTGAATAATATCTTCCTGTTCGCCGGTCGAAGCTAGCGTAAACCTCGCCGGTTGGATTCATCATGCGGTGCGATTTCACCTTCCATGCTTTCACCAGAACACGCGTGCTCTTGGGGTCTGGAATCATCTCGCCTGGATTATTCTCGTCCTCGATAAGCGGCGGGTCTCGATAGACCGTAACGCCCAAGTCTGGTGCGTTCTTCCAGTGAGCTGCGCCTGAAATATCGTAGCCCTCTGGGATAGGGTAGGAGCCGTCCATGTTGCGCTTTGGCTTGGCTGGGTGAGCCACGATAGCGAAGTGGACATCACGCTCACGAGCAAAGCGCTTGCAGCCCTTGAGCACGCGGCGAACGTATAAATCCTCACGCTCGCTGCTGCCGAACTCGTGATCGATCTGAGACCATGGGTCCAGCACGATCACGCGGCAGCCATGGCGCTGAACTGCCGTATCGGCCGCATCCAAAAACCAATCAATCGTAGCGTCGATAAGCTGGCCCTTTTCGTCGTAGCCGTCAGGGTTCAGGAAGACGATATGCTTGTCCCAGAAGGCGCGCGCCTCGGCCACGTCTTCATCCGTCGCCGGATTGTAACTGTCGCCAATGGCGCGCTGCGAGCGATAGGCCACAAGGTCTTGGAAATACTCCCGCTGCGGTGTTGCCTCGAATGGCGCCGCAGCGATGCGTAAGCCGTACTTCTCGGCTAGCGTCCACATCACCGCGTTGACTAGGGTGGACTTGCCGTCACCCGCAAGGCCGGTCCACACGCTCAAGTGTCCGGGGCAAATCGGGATCAAGCAATCGATTGGCGAGAACACGTCAGGGCGCCACACCTTGAGGGGAGGGAGTTCCGGCAGTTCTGACGGCAGAAATACACCCGCAACATTGACCCATCGCGCCGCATTGATGACGGCCCGCACGCCATCCTCGCCGCGCTCCCGCAAGACATCGTTCAGGTCTTTGCAGCCACTCGGGTAGGTGACGAACTTGCACCGCGCAGCGCCAAGCAGCGCAACAAGGTCAGAACGAAGCTGGATACCTCGTGCGTCGGCATCCACAGCAAGGATGATCTCACGTAGCCCTTTCAACTCAGGCCCTTGCACGCTGACATAGCGAGCGCTGGCGCGAAGGTCTTGTTCTTCGCTTGAAGAGTTCTCAGACGGTGCGCCGGCCGCGAAAGCAACAGAGCGCCAGAACCCGGCCTGCACTGCCGCACAGCAATCAAATTCGCCTTCAGTGATGATAAGCGGCTGATCGGCTAGGCCAGCGTCAGTGATGCAATCCAAGCGCCAGAGGATTTGCTCGCCGCCCTTGTCTTGGTTGAAGCGTTTACCCTCGACAGAACGGAACTTGCGATTGACGCGAACGCCGTTGCGCTCGAACGGAAACGCAATCCACTCAGCACCATTTCGATCTGGACGGCTTATCAGTCCGAGCCTTTCGCACAGGTCCGCGTCCAAGCCACGTGCTTCTAGGAACGCTATCGCGCTGGTGGAAAGGTTGGGCTCGTTGTTGTTCTTCGCTTCGCTCATCCGCAATACCAACCCATTCGCAGTTGTGACAATTCCAGACCGAGACACCGAACGGGATCGATCCCTTCTTGGTCTGCGCTGGACCGCTCGTCACGCTCAAGCACAGGTCGGTTTTGTTCTTTCGGTTGGCGCTGCATCGTGGGCAGGTTTGCTTCCAGCTTTTCTCCGTCCCACGCGAACGGATGCCGTGATCGGATAGTTTGGTCATGGGCCATGCTCGTTACCGGTAGGTGTTGGTGCGTTGGTTTTTCACATAGCGAGGCTTGCCGTCATCGCCGTAACCGCCAAGCCGATAACCAGCCGGAGCGCCATCAGGCTTTACCGGATTGCGTTGCGCCCAGTTGTCCACCCAAGTTTCCCAACGCTGTTCAAGCGATTTGATTAGCGACCGCTCGCGGATGTGATATCGGCGGAATTTGCTGAACTCAGCGGCGCGAGTGCCGTTGAGCAAATGCTTGCTTGCGGCGTACTCGCCCATCGGGCCGTTCGGCTCAGTCGGCATGCTGTCCTCGGTGGCATAAAATTTTTCCTGCCGTGGACGGCGTGTCGTGCCTGCGCGCTTCGGCTTGGATTTCACCTCAGGCTCGAACAAATCCCCCAGACCCCTATTTAAGCTAGGCTCAGTTGGTTGAAGGTTATCTTCTAGAGTAGATGTAGTTCTTATAGGGGGTGTGGGGGCAGCATTGCCGGTTGCCCCTTCCGGCAAAGATTTCCGGTCCAAATCGGTAGCTACCGGCGATAATTGCCGGTCAATTGGGGGGGCAAACTGCGCCTCACTGCCGGTTGCTTCGTGGCTATCAGCGGAAATTGCCGGTTGCTTGCTTTCTAAGTATCCTTTCAGTTCGTAAACGTCAGCAAGGCGGCCTGTGCCGGTGCCGCCTTGACGCGTGCGAGTGATCGCCTTGTCTGCAACCAGAGAGGCGAGGAGGGTTCGCGTTTGCCGCTCAGAGAGCTTGCAAGCGGCGCCAAGCGAGACTTGAGTGGCGATGCATCGTCCGCCCTCAGACTGACGCGCGATCTCTATGAGCAAGCGGCTGGAGCTTGCAGAGGAAACATCTTGGTTAAGCGCCCATTGAACGGCGGCACAATTGAAGGATGACATTTCCCCATGATGTCCCGCCTCAGAGAGTGAGGGGCGTTGATCGTTTTTCATGGGCGAGCCCCGCGCGGAAACGGGTTGTGCTCTGTGGAGAGGCTAGTGGTTGTTGCGCGTGTCGCACCACTAGATATAGATGCGATGGGCTTTACATGGTTCGCGGTTCGTGCCATAAAATAAAAACCTCAGCGGCCACTTTCGCAGCCGGTTTGTGTGTTGACCTTCGCCAGGGCATGGTGGGTCGGGAATTTTCAGAAAGCCTCGGTGTAGCAGCCGGGGCTTTCTCCGTTTTAAGGCTGCGTCTGTTCGCTCCGCTCGTCTAGCGCGGTCTCCGCCTTCGCGACCTGCCGCAGTCCGTGGAATGATATCAGCAATCCTTTTGCGACACGCTCTGGAATTGCCATTTGGAAAATAGTGTAAGGCTCATTCACCGCATGCTTTGATGGCTTCATGTGGTCGTTAATCTCGGGCCGATCATCAAAGCCATACGCTGCACATTCGCGGATTGCAGCCCACATGCCGTCATCTATTTCTGGTCTAGTCATCGGTCATCTTCTCCGCGTTGAACCTTCCCGAGGACATGCGCGGGCGGTTTATGCACACGCCGCCCGCGCCGTGCTCTCACTCTAATCAGCCGTGGTGTTCGGAATCCGTCTGATAGAGCGCATCTCGTTTAGGCTCTGGCGGCGGATCATCCCCGCTTTCCAAAACCATTGTATGAGCGTGAACGCCGTGATGGGCCGGCGGTTGGGCCTAGATCAGTCCAGCCAAGTTCTTCGTATGCGAACACACTGGACGGCGGGACGTAGCGGTAAAATGTGAATGGAGCGCTCACGATGCCTCCATAAGATCAAGAAGCGCCGCACTGGAGCCACCGCGCCCTACGTTCTGTAAGTTCTTCACGGCTTGCGCGAAGTAGCTAGGCTTCAATTCAAAGCCGATTGCGCGGCGCCCCATTTCGACGGCTGCGTAAACTTCCGAGCCGATGCCCAGGAACGGAGTTAGGATCACGTCACCCGGCGCCGACCAAAGATCAATGCAACGTTCGATCACGTCGAGCTGCAGCGGCGAAATGTGGACTTCATCTTTCTCATCCCGGCCGCCTCGATATTGCAGCGTCCGGTGTTGATCGATGTCGCTCCAAACAGGGGAGGCGTAGCGCTGCCAAACGAGAATGGACGCCCATTTTTCATACGGCCATGAGTGCTCGCGTCCTGCCGTATCGCGCTCATACGCTTCGCGGCTAATGTCCAAGCCGGTTCCGACGTATTGAGTGAACCCGCCAGAAAGCGGCTCGGGGTTTTCGCCTGGCTTGCGGAACGTCACCACGTAATCAGCCAAGCCTTGCCCGCTGATCGAACTATCCTTCTCAATCTGCTTGTGCAGAAGGCGAATAGACTTGGTGCGTTGCTGCGCCACTACAGGGTCTTTCCAGATGCAGACCTCGCTATGGAAAATCCAGCCGGCGTCAATGTAGGCGCGGACGATCTGCCCGCGAAAATCACGGATGCCAATGAACCCGTCTCGCGTCTTGGACGTAGGCAATTGCATGCAGTGAACCGAGTGCAAGCGCCCCGGCATGGTCACGCGCAAAAGCTCTTGGATCAAAAAAGCGTAGTGCTCAAAGAACTCATCGTCTTCGCTGTTCGATAAGTCGCGGTCAAAATTCGAGAACTTGTAAAGCCCCGAGAACGGCGGCGAGTGAACGCCAAAATGGATGCTATCGCCAGGGATAGCGCGGATCAACTCAAAGCAATCGCCTTGGTAGATCGCGAACTTGTCGTTGACCTCTTGGTCAACACACTTGATTTCATCGGGTAACTTCACGCGGCGTCTCCTAACCAGTCAGGTAAGCGCACTGGATCTGTTGGGTGATATTGTCCCTTATCGCGCACAGACCCACGCACGATTTGGGAAGATAGATCGGCCATGTGGAGAACCATCGCAGCGGCCATGCGGTCTGCGTCAGCTTCCTTACGTTTGATGTTGGCGACAACAGCGCCTTCAATCTCAGACGCGATGAAATGCACGTTGACAGGCTTGGTTTGGCCGAAGCGCCAGAACCGACGAATGGCTTGGTAGATTTGCTCAAAGCTATCGTTCAAGCCAACAAAGCCCGTATCGGCGCAGTGCTGGAAGTTCATTCCAAAGCCGCAGACGGAAGGCTTGGACACCAAAACGCGCGTGCGTCCTTCAACGAAGTCCATAATCTTGCGCTCTTGGACTTCATCGCTATCGCTGCCTTTGGTCTCTACAGCGCCAGGAATAGCGCGTGTGAGCGCTTCGCTCTCAGCGTTAAGATTGCACCACCACATAAATGGGCGGTCTGTAGGGGTAAGCTCAGCCGCTTTGGCGACACGTTCGCTCACGCTACCACGCCGCGCGGAGATGCGCTCTTGCAGGTTCGATGCCTGGATGGGGAATAGCGTTCCGGTTTCCATGCTTGGCGCGTAGTCGGCCGCCACGATATGCTGCATCTGATTGAGCGACGGCAGATCATAGCCTTCGTTGGCGTAGCCAAGGTCTGAGGGCTTCCGAAGCATGACGGCCCACGACGCCATCCACTTCCAGAACTCTTGCTCAGCGTGGCCCTTCAATCGCCATTTCTGCGTCTCGCTGCCGTCATGGGTGAAGAACGTTGCAAGCATGTCTGTGTATGACATGATGCCAAGGAACTCAGCATGGTTGCCTAGCTCCATGTAATCGTTCGGCGCTGGCGTTGCGGTTGCGGCCAATCGAAACGGAATATGCGCGCACGCCTGAATAAGCTTAGTGCGATAGTGTCCGTCATAGGATTTAAGGATTGAGCTTTCGTCCAGAATGACGCCGCCAAACTTGGACAGGTCAAAGTGATCGAGCTTCTGATAATTGGTGATGTTCGTGCCGGCGAGGCATCCGGCTTGGTCGCGCACTTGCCGCGCCGCAATGCCAAACTTATCCGCTTCGCGCACCATTTGAGCCGTGACGGCCAAGGGCGCCAGGTGTAGAATATCCTTCCCGGTCTCGCGGTGGACTGCATCCGCCCACGCAAGCTCCATGAAGGACTTACCTAGCCCCGTTCCAGCAAACAGCGCAGCGCGACCACGACGCAAAGCCCACGACGCAATGTCATGCTGAAACGGAAACAGCCGCTCTGGCAAATCAGGGATAACCTCCAGCCCGGTTGGCGGGTCGGTGATCGCCTTGCGCGCTAGAAATTCGTGATAGGCTACATTGCTCACGTAACGATCTCCTCAACCGCATATCTCAGCGTTTGGTTATCGAGAGAGGTAAGAAGAAGCGCGAGCACGACAGACGTATCAACGTCGAAGTCGTCAGCTACGACCTTCAGCTTTCGCTTGATGGCCGCAAGCATGTTAATGTCCCGTTCGTCCATCGCGCGCAGAGCCTCGCTCACTGTTGCTACGTTTCTCACCGGCTCGCTCCGTTGCTCATCAAGTCGATTGGCCGTGCACGCCGCAAAGCCTGAGAGCACTCGCGCATCGTATTGGCAACGCGCTCAAAAGCTTGAGCCACAGCCTCAGTGTGCTCACCGTCAACGTTAGGGCTGATAGCTGCCCTACCTTCAAGGAGACGTGCGCAATGGTCATAAGCCAAGGCTGCGGCCGTATCTGATGGGGTCATGGTTGCTCGCCTTCTCGGAAAGCGCCAAGGTAGGTATCCATTTCACGGCGGATGGATCCGCCATGACCCTTGCGCATCGTGATGGTCTCGAATGCCTTTTGCTCTGCAACTTCCAGCGAAGGCCAAGCTACTGGCGCAGCATACACTTCACCAACGTCTCGCCACTTTCCGGTCGTGCTGGACTTGAAGCGTTCGTTTACGCGCCACCAATTGCGCCACTGCTTCGCCGGCTCAGTCGCCTTCGCAGGTGCGAAATCCACGTCCGATAAGACCTCGGGCAACAGATGAAATGGGGTCACAACAGAAATTCCCTTGATAATACTGGATCGTTTCGATTTAGACGCGGTTAAAGGTCGGAGTGAACCCTAGGAAGGCGCATGACGACTTGGGTTTTCACCTCGAATAACGCTTGTTTGTGCCGTTCGCGATACGACTTTCCCAAGCGCGCACAGCGATAGCGGATCTCCACTCGCTGGTGACTGGACTAAGGGCCGCGTTAGGCTTTCCGGTTAGCCCAAGGCGGCGAGCTTTGCCGCAGCAGGCGTTCTTGGTGATCGGAGCGCCGGCCAGCTCAGAGATTTTCTTGGCGACGACACTGCAAGGCGTCGGCGTTTTCCAAAGCTGGCGCAGCAGGGCGATTCGCTCACGGGTCCAATCTCCGCGCTTGCCTGTGCGCTTGAGCTTTACCGTGCCGTCTGTGTAGTGGGTCTTGATCTTCATGCGCGGCGTTCACCAAACTGGGTGAAGTCAACAGGCGCGGGGGCCTTCGCTCGTTCTTGCGGCGGACGCGTTATGTCCGGTTGTTCGCGGCGCTCCGGCCACAGAGCAACAGCAAGCGCCACGCCAAGGCCAGCGGTGACGCCCCATCCGAGGCCCGTCCAAAGTCCAGCCCAATACTCGGCGCCCATAGTGCCCTCAATCTAACTTCGCTTTGCCGGACAGCATCCAGAACAAAAAGCCAGCCCACGCTATGAACGTGGCGAGCCATTCTGAGGCTGCCGTGATTTGGTTTGTTCGCGCAATCATCTTGTCTTCTTGTTCATTGGCAAAAGATCGCGGCAGCTCACCGCGCCACCCGTAACTCGTTCAATTCGCACGGCTGCTTTGAGCGAACAGCCGCGCCTGCGATTGAGCAGATCGGACGTTTGGCCTGGCGTCAATTTTATGAGCTTCGCAAGCTCTTGCGCCGACATGCCTTCCTGCGAATCTAGATACTCTCGAAGCGTCATGCGAATTTGATGCCTCAAAAAAAATAGCGCCGCAAGCGTTTTCTTCGTTGACTGCGAATTCGCGTTGTGCGAACGTACCTATACAGACACGAAGCGGTTAACGCCGCGTTTACGAACGGGGGATTGACATGATGG
>ERZ869925.1116-NODE-1116-length-13497-cov-31.749665_pt1 | contig 13497 bp, 14 predicted proteins | sample MGYA00579311_ERZ869925 | MGnify/ENA primary metagenome ERZ869925 (study PRJEB32216, sample SAMN09231817) | wastewater metagenome | place: USA: Maryland | collected 2016-07-30 | study: EMG produced TPA metagenomics assembly of the PRJNA472060 data set (Reclaimed...
GCATTTTATTTTTACTTTTTATATTTATTGTGGCATCCTTTCATCATCACCTCCTCTGTTTCTTCCTTCACTTCCATAAGCCATATATCCTATACCTGCTCCGATTCTATCTGCACCTCCTAATATATTTTGATTACCTGCTCCTAATAAACTCATGGCATAATTTCTATCTTGGTCAAATTTCTGTCTTTTATTCCAATCCCATGCTTTTTCTCTATATCCTGCTAATCTGCGAATATTGTTTGCTCTTGCTTCTGCATTTCTTGCATCTAAATTACCTACTGCGTTATTGGTAATATTCTGTGTTCTCCCTATCATTCCTAAAGCAGCCCTTCTGTCTTGTGCTGCTGCAATAGAAGATGCTTGTTGAGATTGAATATTACGCATTGCTTGTGAATATTGTTCCGATGGCAACCCTTCCGATGCAGCTTGAATAGCCTCTGGTGGTATTTCATAATCAGGTCTTTTTAATTGACCTAATAACCTATTTGCTTTGCGTCTTTGGAATAGACCTGATATAAGTCCTATTCCCCCTCCAAGCAATGATGATAAACCTAATGGATTCATATTTTAAAAGTTTTTCTGGCTTATTGAATTTGTTGTGTAAATCTGATTCAAATATACTAATTTATTTGCTTTATCCGAAGGACAAATTAATTTTGTTGCTATATAAACTCCCTTCAAATAATCACCTTCAAATAAAGCCACCCTTTCGTTACTCATACTGTTCATATCTCTTTGAAATGCTGCTACTGTAACGTTCTCTTGTAACTCATAATCTGCTGCAACCAACTTACTTTGTGTTCTTAATCCTGTCTGTGGATTTATGTTAGAAGTATAAATATCTCCTTTAGTATTACTTATCCATTTTTCATTACTTTGATAACCTATTGCATTAAAAGTTTTTTTAACCATACTTTTATCATTAAACACAAGTGTTACCGAAGATGGATAAGCTACTCCATAAAAATTATTATAAGTATCTCCATCATGTGTATATAAATTACCTTCAAAACAAGTTACTAAAGTAGTACCTAAACAGCACATCGTTTGAGGGTGCATTGATAAGAAACTTTCAAAGTTATTAGCATCTTCATTAAATACAATTGTTTTCGCAGGATAATCTTCTGTTTCTTCTAAAGCCCAAATACAACTGTTAGCTTTTTGATTAAATGTTCCGTATATTTTATAATCACCTGTTCTTGCTGTTACTTCATTACTTGCCCAATTGTTTATATTAGCTATAATACTTAATGGAGTTAATCCATCTTTACTTAATCTTAAAATTACCCCTTTATTGTTATCGCAAAAATAATCTGAATAATTAACTGATACTAAACTTTCTGATGCTGTACCTATACCCCAATCACCTGAATAATATTGTACAGGGTTCAATAATTTATCTGTAACTACTGTAACTGCATTATTTAAAGCATCTTTTTGTATTTGAGAAAAAATAGGAATATTACCTGTTTTAAATTGTTGGAAAACGTGCATTTCTCTTTGACGAGTTTTTATACGCATTATAGTACCATAAGAAGCATCTACTTCTAAAAAATTTTCAAATTGAAATCTATTAACTCCGTTAATGTTTGTATTAGGCTGATATGCTTGTCCGAACCTTAATAATGCGGGGTTAAATGTTTCTCTTGAATTAGGGTCTATTAAATTAGGTGTGCCATCTAAACTACTTACTGCACTTGTGTAAAAATCAACTACATTTCTATCAAGAGCATAAAAAACCCCTACTCCTGTTTCAGTAAGAGGTATTGTTCTTAATCTGAAATAAGAATCTCCACTATAAAAATTAAATTCTGCTGGGATATTTAAAGCTATATCCTGATTTACTACTTGTCCTATATGGTATCTATCGTCTGTATGTGGATTTCCTATTAGATACTGTTCTCCAAACTCATAATAAGTTTTATTTTCATCATTAGCTGTTTGTTGAGCAGGTCTGTATATTTCTATAATAAAGTTTTTTGTACTGTAATCAGGAGTATCAAATGGGGCTACTTTTTTTATTTTTAAAAATTGTCCTGTATATGGAGTTACACCATTTAATAAAGGATTTACTACTAACCCAATTATAGCAGCATCATAAGTATCTGCGTACACATCACCTGTAGCATCATTTTTTATTAATCTCATTCTATCCCCATCAGCAAAACTATAATTAAGAACCGCCGCCGTAGTTGGATTTTTTAAAGCATTTAATGTAATGTTAGTAACATCAAAATATAGATAATCTGTTTCGGCAGTAAGTACATTGGGTGTTTCCCAATATAAATAACTACTTGGTTCTTTTGTAAAAAAGAATTGAAAACTATCAGCCCATAATGGTGGTACATGATATATTTTAGTATTTATATAAGGTAATAAAACTTGTTCTGAACCATTTTCAGCATACGCAGGAAACGTTAATCTTGCATGATATAATATCCCGTTTGTTTTCCCTTTTTTAGTAAAATATGCCATCGCTATTTCTTTATCAGTACTAAATTTAAAAGTAGGTATTGAGTTATCATCCGCAGATATTGCAGGTGGTGTAATAGTTAGTACAGATAAATTGTAATATAAAGATTGGCTAAATTGAAAATCAATTCCTGGACCTGGTTTATTATCTGATATACGACCCGCTGCTGATAAAGAAGATAATGATATTGCACTTGCTTTAATTGCTGCCGCAACTGTTGATGCGGTATCTCCATTAATTGTTGTATATGTAGCTACCGTAACTAAACTATCGTCTGAAAGTTTTTTTATACTTAATAAAATAACTGTACCAATTATAGGTACTCCAAAAAAACCACAATAATGCCTATACGAAGGGAACGGAAAGTTCTCATTTTTAAACCATCCATTATTCCCTGAAAAACTACCAATACCACCTCCGCTTCCTGCCGCAACTGTATTAATTGTATTTACTACATTTGGTTCTATATCTCTACTTAAACCCTCTCTTATACCTCCATATACAGGTACATTACCATTTGCGAAATCTTGACAAGTAGCAAAATCAGGAACATAATCGTATAATTGTGTTGCTTCTATAGGGTCAATAGCAGAATAAGTTCCATCATTATAAAATGCAAAATTAAATATTGTATTATCAGCTATAGAATTATCTACTTTATTGTAAGTTGATACTGATAAAAATGGCGACCATACGTTTGTTTTATTTACATAAGACATTAATAATTCTACTGCCTTTACATCTTTTTCTCCACTATTAAGAGATATATTTATGACGTTATTATTAGTTATAACATTTGTAAAAGTAACATCTAATATTTGGTCAGGAATAGGCATCGCTCCTATTGGGCTTGGTGTACTTTTTTCATTATCATCATATACCCACCTATACATAAATCTAAATAACTTATTAGTTAAGTTATTACTTCTTCGTGTAGTATCGTTACCATAAATGCTTGGAGGCGGTGTTAATGGAGGGTTCTTAGCGACATCAATAATATCTCTTGTAACGGGAGTATATTCTCCTAATTTAAACCGAGTGATATTTATTAATGTAGGTCTACCTAAACTATCTAAAAAGAAAAGTAAATCACCTGTATCTGTTACTATAACATTTACATTATTTATTTTTTTATTTACATCAAAATTTAAGATATTAGTAGCACTATCTGTAATACATTCAAATATTTTAGTTATAGCATCTGTAGTTCTATCATATTCATAAACTCCATCATAACCTCCTACCCCTGTTCTGAAAAAATAAATAGCATTTCTTAATTGAAAAGGATATGCCCCTATAATATCTCCTACTGCTGTATAATCAAAATCTATTAACCTATTTGATATTATATTAGTTAAATTATCATCTTCATTACCTTCAATGGCATCTCTTGTTATATTTAAAGCATCTATATAACTTGTCTTTGAAAGACTAAGTAAAGAAGTATCTAAATCTAATCCTCCCTTAAAATTATTTTTTAAATCTACTGCCATTTATTTTTATAATGATTCTTCTACAAAAAATATATTTGCTTGGTCAACTAAATAATAAACTGTTTCTCCATCATTAAAAGTGCCTTCTGCTTTTTTAAATAAAACTAAATCACCTGCTACTACTACTGCATTATCTGTAAAAACTTGATATACTGTACCAAATGAAGATTCTGGAATATTTGAAATATACCCTGCGGCACTTGTATCTCCTACTACAATAATATATGGTTTTTTTAATACTAATGGTAATGCCATTGTTTTATTTTAATTAACTACGCAATTTCATTGATTCTGATTCTCTTATTACTTGATTTATTTCTTGAAGTGTTGCACGTTTTTTAGGTAATGACCTTCTTGCTTCTACTGCTTCAGCATAAAATATTTCTCTTGGTGCTAATTTCATTTTCCATGCAATAAAAGCAATAATTGCTTCTGTTAATACTGTTGGGACTACATAATCACCATCTCTTTCAGGGCTACTTATGTATTCAAAAATAATATCCCTGTACTTAAAATCTGCTGGCATTAATATAACGCCATTCCTTTCGTCTACTCTACATTCTCCATATTGTATTAACCCGCCACCTAATCCAAATAAATTATAGTACCCGTCATTATAAAAATAATTTAAGAATAAAGGAGTTCCCCCTAACGCTACTACACTATCATTAATATTAGGTGTTAAATCTTCTAATCTGTTTGGATTATTATCTCTAAATGTAGTTAACCCATTATTTATTTTTAAAGTAACGACTTCACCATGAGTATTAAGAAGCCCTATTTTACTCCAAGATATACAATCAGAAGGTATTTGAACTGTTTTGTTTGGCAATAAGGGCAACCTTACTGTTTTGGGTTCAGCCGCTATTTGTTGATTAAGTTTAGTCAATGCCCTAAATCCCAAAATCCATGCTTGATCTTGGTCTCCATCACTTTTATTATACTCATCTAAAAAATATGCTACGATAGTTTTTAACGGTACATACATCCCTGTATTTGGATTTATTGATGCCATTAGCTAATTTCTTTAATGCGTTCATTGATTATTCCATCTAAATGTCTACCAAAGCCACCTGTACGTTGGATGTATAATATTTTTTTTAAAAATACTACTTCGTCTTTCTCTACTTCATCTATTAAAGGTTCTTCTACTGCTACCAATTCTTCTTTTTTGGTGGAAGATTCAAGTTCTACTTCTACAATAGGTGTAACTTCTTCTTTTGGTAATTCTTCTTTTTTAGGCTTTGCCATAATATTATTTTTAAATTATTAACTTGATTTATTTCCTTGCGGTAAATTATCTTGTATTACATCTTGTGGTAATTGTAACCTATCTTTTAATCGTGCAATCACTTTAGTAAAAATCATATCTGCTGCATCATCAGGTAGTGGCATTTGGTCTGAAAGATTTACAGCCCTTGTGCTTGGCATATCAACATAAAACTTTTGCCCTAACAAAGAAGCCCCGTTACTTACCCATAATGATAAAATAGAATTATTTACTTCCCCATAAACACCGAATTGAAGCACCATGTTTTTCCTTCTTCCTATTCTTTTAGCTTTCAACATTATCACATCTTGACCTTCTCCAAAACCTTGAGTTGCAGGATAAATTCTATTTATGGAATATCCTAATGGTAAACTTAAAGGCGGTTGTGGTAATGTTGTTACCCATTTACCGCTTATTGTGTTTTGTGTTAAAGTTGGTAATTCAAATTGCACTATGTAGGCTTCGGGCATCTCAAGTGTACCTAAAACTTTTGCTCCATTCCATACTTGCCCTACTATACCAAATGACATAGCATCGTTTATATAAATCAATGCTTCGTTATCACTTAAAGTAAAATCCTGTGAAGGATAATTATTATTAATGTGTCTAACGCATCTTTCTATAAATTGTGACCATGAATAAGTTAATGCCATCTTTTATATTTTAATTACCTGTAGCCTGTGTTGTTTTACCAAAGTTTTCAAAATCATTATCTTTATAAGATACCCCAAATGAAGTTAATGTTCTTTTTGTTATTTCAATTATATCAGACTGTAACCATTGAGGTTGTACACTAACTATAGGACTACTTAAATTTGCGGGGGTTGTAGAACTACCTGTAATAGTAAAAGTAGGTGTTAATCCTGCATATCCTTGACCTATATTAGTCATAACTACTTTTGTTATCACACCTCCCACTACTGTTAATGTTCCTGTTGCTTGTACTCCTCCTGCTGCGGGTGCTGAAAAAGCAATTGTTGGTGTAGTATAACCTACACCGCCATAAATAACATTTACTCCTGTTATACTTGATGGGCTGTAAACTTGTCTATCATCCGAATCAAATGTATAAGCCCAAACTATATCTTGCGGAAGTGATATATAATCTAAGTCAACTGCTGTTGCTCCCGAAACAGGTAATGTTGTTGGTAGCAAATCATAATAATCCTCATACTCTACAGCATAAAATTTATTAGCAGATACACTTGGCGGGTCTATAACACTTTTATTTACAGCAAATATTTGATTGTGATGTATTTTATTTACTGCGTAACCATTTATTCTTAAACCTAATTCATAAACAAAATTAATTGGCTTTGTTACTTTATGTGCGGTTATATTTATAGATAAGGGAACAGTAAATGGGGTTAACTTAGTAAGTATTGTTTCATTAAGAATAAGCCCTGTATTAGCCCCTGATTTTCCGTTACTTCTACTTTGCCATCTTCCTAATAAGTCTTGAAAATAAGCATTTTGCTCCGAGTTCCAAGCGTAAAATAATTCTTTAGAAGATATACTTGTACTCTGATTCTTTTTTGTTAAAAACAAAATAAGATTATAAATATCGTTTACGCTCCAAGTCATTTTGTTTTATTGAAAAAATCCCCTACGAAATGCAAGGGATTTTTATTTTTATTTAGTTTTTCATATTTTATTAGTTAAGAATAAATTGCTTTTAATTGAATTAAAAACTCTGCTCCTTCTTCTGATTGAGAAAACTCTAACAATCTATCTGCAATTGCATCTCGTGAAACTAAACCTGAAATATCTGTTATCTCTGTTCCGCTTTTCCATGATGCTTTATTTGGATTCAGCTTGTTACTTATAGTTCCATCCTGCAATGCTTTTTCAATATAATACTTAATTTCTATTAACTTATTACCGTATGTATTTATAAAGTTAGTAGAATCTTCTAATGCTTTTTTACGATACGCTGCTCTTATTTCTTTAGGACTTAAACTATTGCCTGAAATTTGGTCTATAATTGACAATCCCAAATAAGCTGAATGTATCATCATTTTAGCATCGGTAGCATCGGTAGCAAGTTTTAAAGCCTTTTCAATGTTATCTAATTTAGTAGATTCTATTGTAGCTTTTTTATCAGGATTCATTGCTAAAAATATCCCATTAGCTGTGTTTGTCCTAAATGGGCTTTCTACATTCCAACTGCAAATATCTAAAAATCTTAAAAGCTGTGTGTCGTACCCTTCAATTATTAAATTCCCGTCTAAAAAACTTCTTTTTGTTGTTGACTTAATTAATTGGTCAATTAAATCTTTATCTTTTGGTTGGTCTGCTACAAATATAGTTTCACATCCATCATAATATCTTATATTAACTCTTGAACCTTTCCAAACTATTTGAGAACTCATTACTAAGTTCTGATATGGTTTGAATTGCCTTTTTTCAAGAACTCTTGTTTTATTTCCTGTAACTTCCATTACTGGTTTTATCCAGTCTAAATTTTCGGCAGCTAATTGGAATACATATTTTTTGTTAACATCGTATTCTTTTGCAAGATACTCATTTTCTAATGCCCACTTATCTACCTGTTTTTCTTTAGGTAATGGGGCTGTTTTTAATTCAGCGTTTGCCATTTTTATATATTTTAAAATTAAGGGGAAGCAATATTACTTCCCCTTTTAAAGAAAAACTTATTAGCTGATAATACCACGTAAAATACAGAACTGTTCTGCTGCTAATACACGACTGCCCACGTAAGCAATTTGGTTATAAGTATTTTCCGCAACACTTGTTTTAGTAGGTTGCGTATAACCTAAAGACCATGAGTAGATACGTTGACCTGCTGTAATATCAGGATTTTGTTGGTAAACCCACTGCATCATTGGGCGACTTGTATTATCTTTTGCATCCTGAACCATACCTTGAGGTACTGCAAGACCAAAGAAAGCACGATAATCACCTTGAGTTGGAGTGTACCCAAAAACTGCTTCTGGTGTAAATCCTTTGTAACGATGAAAATGGAAATCAAACGTATCGGTAGAAAAACCATTGAACCCGTAAGTAACAGATTCTTTCATATCTCCACCAACTGAACCGTAGCTGATTGCTCCATTTTTATAGATACCAAACAAAAGATTATTGATGTCCTGACGTTGTTTCAAATCTTGTAAGAAATGATACTCTCTTGGACCGCCATTAGCATCTAAAACGTTTGTAAGATTTTGAAAATCTCCTATTGCAAATTGATATTGCACGTAATCAACTTCTGAACCTCTTGTTTCTACTACAGGTAATACCCCATCTGTACCGTTATCTGATGTATTATCTGATGGCACACCTTCCATTACTGCATCCTCAATGTTCATCATCATGTTCTGATTCATTGTTTGGATTGCAAGTGTTGGTTCGTAGAATTGACCACCACCAAAATCAATTTGTGTTTTGTTCATTCCTGCCAAATCACTTGATTTAACTGATGCTCTCAATACAGTAGCGGTGTTATCATAACGATACATTTGTTGTTGCTGTGTTCCTTGTGTATCAGAACTTTCACCTGCTAACTGATTACCAAAAGTTTCAAGCCCTTCGCCCGCTTTTAATGTAGTTCCTGAATTACCTGTAATCAAAGTATAAGTTCCTAAAGGAGTAGCTTCAATAACAAATGCACCTGCTGTACGGGTGATATTTGTAACTCTGAATTTACGACCATTAGAACGAATCTTAACTACTTGACGTAATAAGAAAGGAGATTGAGTTCCTGCGGTATTATTGTATGATTGTGGACTTTTAAGAGTAATATTGATAGCTACACCCGCTACTGAACTTGTAACATCTTGTGCAACTAAACCTGAACCAAAAGGACGACCTTTTTCAAAATGAGAAAAGGTATTAGTTGTAGTATTAACTGTTTCTACTGTTGTGCGACCTAAAATTTCCATTGCTAACATATACGAACTGTTGCCGTATTTAGCAATAATTCCCGGTATATAATCAGGGATTACGAAATTTAATTCGTTAAAAATTCCTGTGGTTATTCCTGATGGATATGCTATTGGACCGGGTTGTCCCGTTGCACCCCTTACTATTTCTGATGGCATTTTTTATAAATTTAATGCTGTTGGTTAATATTGTTTACTTTATGCCATATTTAATGCTCTTTTCATTTGTATATCAAATTCAGATTGTTCCTGATTCTGTGGAATTTGTCTGTTTTGATTACCACTGTTGTCGGGCAATAATGCTTTTATGGCTGCGTTTTTACCTTGTTTAATAGCTTCTGCAATGATTTTGTCTTTGTTTTTAGCAAAGTATATTTCTTCCAAATATTGTTTTCGATTAGGGTTTCCGTCCTTATCAAAATAAGATGAAAAAAACTTATCACTATCAATAGCCATTTCTTTAGCTATTTTCCAACCGTCCTCGTCAGGCTCAAAAGAAAAATTAAAGTCTATTTTATTGGCTTCGTCCTTAAATGGTACTTTAATTTCTGCTTCTTTGGTTGTAAAAGAACTAAATTCTTTTTTAGCAACTTCTCCAATCTTTTCAGCATCTTCTATCTCTTTTAGATATTGATTAAATGCTTCCATTTTTGGATTTGCCGCTTGTTCTATTTCTGGTAAAACTAATTTAGATTTTGCTGCTTCTAATTCTGGTTTAGCTAATTTAGCCTCAATCATTAATTCCATTGTTCTGTCTGAAACTAATCCCTCCCACGTTTTTACTCTATCCTCATATTCTCCCTCAATATCAGTATATAACTCTATTGGTTTTGGAGGTATCCCATACTGCTTATTAAATTTGTAGTTAATTTCATCAGGTGTTAAATCCTTATATTTTAACTGCATACCTAATTTTACAATATCTGCTGCTGTATCTTTAGTTACTTCGGAAGTAGTTAAATTTTCTAAACGTCTTTGTTCGTCTAAATAATTATAAACTTCTTCACTTTTACCTGCTTTTAATGCTTCAAATAACTTTTTTGCAGTTTCGTTTTCAAAAGTAATCTCTGTTGGCGCAGGGGGATTTTCTTTTAATGCTCTTAGCTGCTCTATTTCAGAAAAGAAAGTTTCAGGATTTTCATACCCGTACTTTTCTTTTACTAAATCAAAACTAAATGTTGGCTCTTGTACTTGTGTTTGAACTTCTGCTGTTGGAGTTATTGGCTCTTGTGGCTTTGGTTCAATGCCTCCATTTAAGGATATTGCCATCATTTTTGCTACTTCTTGTTGACCTTCCGTTTGTTCAGGTTGTGGGGTAGCAACCACTTGTTGTTCAATTATTTCGTCTGCCATTTTATTGGGGAAATTTTGTTTATGTAAATGTAGTTTTGAATTAAATAATTACTTACCTTTAGGGCTAAAAATAGCCCACTAAATTTTATGGAAAAAATAACTCCAAACAATTACATAAGACTTCAAAGAAAAATATGTAATCCTCAAGTAATCATTACCGTTAACCAATTAGCTTCCGAATGGGGTTTAACTCCTGCTGAAGCGTGTTATCGAATGTTAAACGAGGCTGTCATGAAAGAGAATTTAAAAAGAAAAAATGAAAAAAAATGATTGGTTACATATACACGTTATCTTACGAAACAGAAGAAAATTTGTTTTACGTAGGTTCTACTACCAACCCTAAAGGTAGATTACAATCACATAGAACTAAATTTGGTTATAATACTACAATGTTTATTGTTGATGAAATACAATTTAATCACAAAGACGAATTAATATTATTAGAAATTTTTTGGAATTGGCAATTTAAGTCATGGGGTTTTAAATTGAAAAATAAAGATTGCTACCCTGTAAGGATAAATAGACCTAATTAACCATTTTTATTTTATACTGTGGTAATATTTTAACATGGTTAGGTAATGTACTTATTTTAGCTGTTTCTAAATCGGAAAAAATTTCAGTTAGTGCCATTATTAAAGCTATAACTTCATCAAATTCTGTTCTGTCATTTACATTAAATTTTAATAACTGTTTAAGTAAACTTATAAAAACTATTTTATGTACATACCCATTATATACATCTTTATCAGTGCCATCAATATATGATTTAATAATAGTAGTTTGAGCAGCGAATTGAAATGGGTCTCCACTTCTTACCCCGGGCTCTATTTTACCATTTCTTTTTACTGGGTTTAACATTATTCTTGGTGTCCATACTAAAAAATCTTGGGCATTATTTTTTACAAAAAATCTATAATAATCTGTTCTAGCATCAATTTCATAATTTATTTTGCACCCATATAATTTACACCCTAACAAAGCCTGTTCGTCCATATGTACAGGTATTCTTGGATTTCCTACATACATAGCTACGGGGTACATTTTTATCTTATCCATTATAACTATTACAGGTTTAGAGCCATTCTTTGTTGGCGTAGGATTCTCCTTAGTAGTATCTGCACCTGCCCCATACCGTTGCGTATTCATTGGTTCTAAATATCCACATCTGTCTTTAAAATTATTTTGTATTTCAGGAAATTCATAAATTAACCATTCCCCTTTTTCATCATCCATTGGTTTGGCTATAATTCGTTCTTTATCTTTCTTCCCTATAACTACTGATTTTATAATTTCCTTTTCAGGAACTAATCTCATTTTTCTTATATAAGGAGGATTTTCTTCTAATTCTTTTATTTGCCTTTGGATATTAGCTGCATTAAATTCACATCCAATACCTGCATACATAAATGCTTCTTCTTCTGTACAGGGGTTCATCCTTATTTCTTCTTCTAAATCTACACCTTCAAGACCTTCCCTTCTTCTGATTTCAACATAATGCTTTGCACCTAACTTAATATCTTCTTCTGATAATTCTGAAATTAAAATACCATCATCATTATATTGCACCCATTTTTCTACTAAATAATTATACTGTTCTAATGTGGGTTCTCCAATAACACTATCACCAAATTCATCAATAAAGCCTTCGTATGCTTCGTATGCGGGTTGAAAAAATCTTACTACCCTATTTAGAGTTTGACTGCGTTTAAATTGGTTGGCATTATCCCATATTTTTTTATACTCTGCCCCACCACCTGCTGTCATTTCGTTTACTGTTGATGGTAAGTCTACCCACCCAACACGCTTTACACCCTTTACTAACGTTTTAGCGATAATTGAAAGCAATCTTGATACTGGAACGTCTAATGGGTACTTACCTCCTTCATCGACTAGAACATAACTCATACGACCTCTATCATACGCATTTAGTACAGGAGCTTTGTAGTTTATTTTAGAGTTATGCCCTTCTTCTTCTTTTGCACCTGCTGCTGTACCTGCTTTTACTGTTTGTGATTTATGAGCAAATACCAATTCTGTTACACTATCTTCTTTATTGACTTGCTTTGGTTTTAAAAATACAGGTAATAGTCTATATGCTGCCGTTACCATCTCTGTAAATGTAGCCTTGCTATCATCTTTTGTTTTTGATAATAATCCGCAGTTAGAATTTTTAAAAAAAATTGCTTCGTATAAAATATTGGAACAAGATTGAGAAGATGCACCCTGCCTACGCTTTTTAATCCTAATAATACCTAATGTCCATAGTATTAAAAACCAATACTCAAAAAACAAATAATATAACCTATCTGCTTCTCTAAAGTCAGGTGCAGTACCATCTTCAAGTGTATAATATTGTAAATAAAAATAGTAACGTTTAGGAATATATCTTAATTTTTCACCTATCCATGCCCATACACCTTGTTTACATCTTTTTACTTCTTCTGATGCGTATGCTTCTTGTTGTGGAGTAAGGATTAAATTACCCTGTTTGTCATATTCTACTTTGTCAAAATAATTTGGCAACGGTTGTCTACGCCATTTTTGTTGATTTCTTGGAAAGTTATAATACAAAGCATCTTCATCCTTTGGTTTTTCAGGTAAGGTTATAGTGCTGCCATATATTTCTATTTTTTCTGCCACTATGTTCTACTTTCTGCTATTCTATCATTAAAAGGTTTTCTTGCTACATCTTTTTCTTCATCCCCTGTAATACCTGCAAATTCTTTTACTGACTGTGCAGCACTACCTATCACTTGACTTTTTTCTAATAATTTAAATAATCTATCAAACTCCTTACTATCCTTACTTTCTAAATCTACGTTAGATAAATTAGTTTTATTAAGCAACTCTGCCATCTCATTCATTTTTCTATTTAATGAATAATAAAGTTTAGCCGAGCCGTTTTGCTCATAAATTTTTATCAACGCTTCCGCTTCTTCTAATGTTCTTGCCATAAATTATTTACCTGTTAATACGTTTTTCATAAACATCGCTTGTTTCTTA
>ERZ869925.1119-NODE-1119-length-13448-cov-14.084298_pt1 | contig 13448 bp, 15 predicted proteins | sample MGYA00579311_ERZ869925 | MGnify/ENA primary metagenome ERZ869925 (study PRJEB32216, sample SAMN09231817) | wastewater metagenome | place: USA: Maryland | collected 2016-07-30 | study: EMG produced TPA metagenomics assembly of the PRJNA472060 data set (Reclaimed...
GCCACTGAGTCAGTAGGTCACGTTCACCGGGGTATTTGTATGACCCCTGTGACCACTCGTCCCATATGTGCAGTGCATGGTCTAACTGGTCTTGCTGGGTACCAGCAAGATGAAGGGCCGCGCCGATGTCGATCCACTGCTTACGGTCGCAGTCAGGAGTGATGAACCCCAGGGCCTTCTGAACCTCTTCCCATGAGGTTGGTATCGGGTCACCGCTGGGGATCGTGAGTTGTTTGTCCTGCTCGATGAGGTCTCGCCAGAATTTAAGCAATGACTCGGGAATCTGGGGGAGGCGAGTCCAGTGACCATAACCTGCCCAACGGTACGGTAAACGAGTGTCGGGGTGGATCGAGGGCGGCAGAACATCTTGAACAGTCAGACTGTCGGCAGTCGCACAACGGAAGTCGAGGAAGTTGTAACGTTGACCTTGAGTGTCAGTATCAACTAACTTTTTAGACGGGAGCACGAGACCCGAGGGCATCGCATACAGAAGTTTCCCGTGTCCTTGTCGGCCGGAATCGATAATCACGGCATCGGGGGCGAGATACATCGCGTTTAAATCGATACCCTTTAACATCAGTTCGAACGACGCGCGTGACCAGTCGTCGACATCCAGCGCCATCGTTCCCGAGTAAGCGTGTGCTAACCCGATACCGTAACCAGGGGGTAAATCGGCTTGTGATTTTAATGCTGACTCTCGCTTATTCCATCCCGAGATTCTCGGGCCTTTAGATCCGCTGGGTATGGGGACAAGTGACCACCCATGCCTGATGTACGCGTCAACAGAAGCGGGGTGCTGGATCATCTGGGGTTCGGTCATAGTCGTCACTTGAAATTTTTTATCGCTAGTGCTGTACACTGTAAAACATCCGTGATACGTTTACAACAACTGGGAGAGATAATATGTCAAACGATGTTAAAGGTACGATGATAAATGTGCGTGTTAAGCACAGATTCAAAGAGAGGTTCAACAGGAAAGCCCGTAAGTTCGGGAAACCTGCTGATGTGATTAGAGAGATTTTGGAGGCGTTCGTTGACGACCGTCTCCAGATTAACCCGCCCGTAAATAATAGTAAGGATAGTCTTTATGTCAATCGAACAGAAAATTGAAGGTCTCACTGTAGCACTGGGTAAGTTGACAGCGCTCATTGAGACATTGGCTGCTGCTCAATCGCAACCCGCTAAACCAGTGATGGAGACCAGTTTTGCCACTCCGGCTCCCGCGCCAACTGTTACCCCTGTTGTGGTACCAGTAGCGCCCGTTGCCCCAGTTCTCCCGGCTGCTCCTAGTTTCGTTAGTCCCCCACCAGTGACGCCCGCTGCCCCGGTGGTACCGTTCACTGACAATAAAGGGTTAGTGGACTATGTAATGACGGCGTACAAAGCAATGGGTGCCGAGAAGGGCGCCCAGATCCAGGGTGTTCTGACTCAATTGAAATACACGAATATCAACGACGTGCAACCAGAGCATTATCTGGCACTGTATCAAGGCATCGAGCAACTGAAGGCGTCATGACAATGAGTACCCACCAAAGGCTAAGTCCATCAGGACGACACAAGTTCAAGAACTGCCCTGGGTCAGTTCGTGAGGAAGCTAAGTGGCCTGACTTGTCAGGCGCGGTGGCTGTAGACGGTACGCATACTCATACGTTGATCGAGGTTTGTGTTGCTAAGGGATTAATCGATCCTTTCATGTATCTCGGTGAAACGCTGACTGATCACGAGGGTGCCTTTGTTGTCGATCATGGTCGCGCGGAACGTGCAAAGTTCACCATCGATTATGTGAAGTCGGCAATTGAGAAATACCCCGAAGGGTCATGCGAAGTTATTGCCGAGCGCAAAGTAGATCCCGCGTATCTGGTGGGTCGCACTGACATGAAGGGTACGGTGGACATTACGATCATAACTCCAGATTTTATCGAGATTATTGATCATAAAGACGGGATGTCGGACGCACGGGAATCGGCAAAGCTTCAAATGGAACAGTACGCTGTAGGTGCATTGGCCGAGTATCGCATACCACGCGGAAAACCGTACCCGTTCAAAACGGTACGCATGACCATGTGTCAGCCGAAACTCGCGCTCAAGAAAATGCACCCCGTCGTTTCCTGGGAGTTAGATGTCGATTATGTGGCTGATGTGCTGGTAGCGGAACTTGTTGCTGAAGGTAGTCGGTGTGATGACCCTAATGCCCCCCTGATCGCCGGGGAACTTCAATGTAAATATTGCCGGAATAAAACATGTACTGAGAGGTACAAAACATCTATGGCCGCATTATCTATAATTCCGATGTTCGATGTATCGCAACAGTCGGCAAACAAAGATCCTGCTCAAATGTCGGATAAGCAATTAGCCGAGATTCTTGAAGCAGAACCCTTAATCACAACGTTACTGAAAGCAGCGAAAGAGGAAGCCGAGAAGCGATTGAAGGCCGGTATCCCTGTTCCAGGGTTCAAACTGGTGAAAGGTCGTGGTAGTCGGGCATGGTCACTAGGTGAAGACGAGATCGCCGAAAAACTCAAGAAGATGGGCATCCCGAAGGACCAAATCTATGAATCCAAGCTTGTGTCTCCGGCAAAGGCTGAGAAGTTGGTGTGGGAAAAGAGGGATGGCACGAAGGCTCAGTTGTCCGCGAAACAGATCAAGACATTGAATCAGGAATACGTGACTTCGTTGGAAGGAAAACCGACTGTCGCACCTGCATCAGATGAACGGCAGGCAATCTCTTTTTCAGTAGACTCAATGTTTTCTGCGGTCAGTGCTGCACCGTCAATGTTCGAAGAAAACAAACCCGTGGAAAATGCTTTACCATCGTGGTTGAGTTGATCTAAGCTGTAATTGTTAAGTAAATCGTAATTAACTAAAAGGTAATTGTTATGTCACTCGATACTGTAATCTTCTTGTCAAATGTCCGTTTGTCCTTCCCTCATATTACCGAACCCCAGAAACAGGTGAATACTGAAACAGGGAAAGAGAGAATCAGCTACAACGCTGACTTCATCATGCCCCAAGACCACGCCGGTTTCGCACAATTCATGCAGCGCTACTACGCCCTTGCTCAAGAGAAGTGGAAAGAGCACGCGGGTACTGTTATTCAAATGATCCAGGCCGATCGTAAATCACGGTGCTTTGGTAGTGGCGCAGAAAAGGTAAACAAGAAAACCTTTCAGCCGTATGATGGGTATGTCAATAATGTGTTTATCACCGCCGGTCGTGATACCCCTCCCCAAATTATCCAAGCTGACGGCACCCCGGTTGATCCTGCCAACACGATGGCCTATCAGCAACTTACTCGTAAGATGTACGGCGGCTGTCGAGTAAACGCCGCAGTGAAGCCATGGGTTCAGCAGAACAAGCACGGCAATGGCATTCGATGTGATCTGGTAGCTCTTCAGTTCGCTGGTGACGATACTGCCTTCGGTGAAGGTGCTATTGATGCGTCTGGTATGTTCGGCACCGTGGCTACCCAAGCACCCTCTGCACCTGTTGTGCCGGGCGCCGGTATGCCTGCGTTACCGTTTGCTGTACCGGGTGTTCCTGGGCTTCCATCGTTCATGAAGTAACGAATTGGGCAATCGCCCTACAGATCAGGCCGGTTCAATTCCGGCTCGCTGACCGAGATCAGGTGAAGGACGCGGTTCGATCCCGCGACGTAACGGAAACGTTATAAGGGAGTACTGCACCGGGTATGCAGGGGTCTGACAGTCGGGAAAGACCGGCAACTAAAACCAAAGGAGAACCACAATGGCTCACAATTGCGACGAAGTAACAAAGATGATGGATGAATTGAAGTGTACTGGCGACCGTATAACAAAGGAATCAATTGAATCTCGAATCGTTGAAACTGACTATCAGACAATTATTATCGCAGGTCAGAAAATGATGTTCTGCGGTATCAAGATGTGCAACGGTTTCGTGGTAGTCGGTAAACCGGCCACCTGTATTGACCCGACAAATTGGCGCGACGAGATTGGGCAAAAGATTTCTTACGATAATTCGTTCGATGAGATATGGAAACTAGAAGCCTATCGTAAGTTAAGCGGCAACTAATTTACACGCGACGAGATACCGAGATATTGCGTGTCGGTGATATCTCGGAAAGTGACCCGCCTGCATGGGTTCGATTTGCAGGGGTGTGAATCTGACCCGGGGCAGTAATCCCCGGGGTTCTTTGGAAGCGGCAAGTCATTAGTGCGGATGTAGAGAGGGACGCCTCGTTAAGCTAAAACATGAAGACAGACGTAGCGCAGGGCACGTCGGTGCATTGCGGCCCGGTCAGTAGGCTAGCAGGAACCCCGGTACGGCTGAGGTTGATTCTCAGTGCCGCTTCCAAAGAACAAAGGAGAACATTATGTCAGATCAAAAATTCAAAATAGATATTCACTACGGTTACGTTGATTCTCTTCAATGGTTTCAAATCGACGAGATTACAGACAAGGGTGTCATTGTGAAGGGCATGGGATGCCTTAAAAAATTCGATCGTGAAGGTAACCTGCTGAGCTGTGAAATATCACCTACAGGGGTAACAATGATTATCCCGTTAGTAGATAACAGAAAGCCGTCTTTTTGGAAAAGGTTATTCGGATAATGAAGTGCACCTATTGTGGAAAAGTATCAATAAATTATGAAATGTTCTGCATAAAAGTTGCAGTAAAGCCAAAAGGTAAACCACGTAGATGGGTGACTAAAGGTTACTGTTGCGACGAGTGTCACGAAAGAGGGTGCAAGATATCATTTGAATTCGGTGAATATAAATGAACAACGACTGGGTGTATGATACGGAAACCTATCCTAATGTTTTCACGTGCTCCTTTGAACACGCGGATGCGCCGATCACGATGTGCTATGAAATCTCACCATGGAGAAACGACTCAAGAGAACTTTTGATTTTCTTGAATCATCTTCGTGAGACAAAATCACGACTTATCGGATTCAATAATATCGGTTTCGATTACCCAGTGGTTCATCAATTCATGAAAATGGGCGGGAGTGACGCTAATACCCTGTATCAAAAGGCAATAGCGATCATCAAAACTCAAAACGACGAGGGTGACGATAGGTGGACGCATCAGGTTTATCAGAGTGACAGGTTCATCGAGCAGATTGACCTGTTTAAAATCCGTCACTTTGATAATAAGGCACGCGCTACCAGTTTAAAGACAATCGAGTTCAACATGAAATCGGAGTCGGTTGAGGATCTGCCTTTTCCTGTTGGTACTGTACTCGATTACGAACAATGTCAGTTACTCAAGAAATACAATGCTCACGATGTCAGTGAAACTAAGAAGTTCTATCATCAGACGAAGGACATGATTCATTTCCGCGAGGAACTTACTCGTAAATATGATCGTGACTTCATGAATCATAATGATACTAAGATCGGTAAAGATTACTTTATCATGAAGTTAGAGGAAGCTGGCATAGCCTGTTATACCTACGGCCCCGAGGGACGTAAACCCCGACAAACCAAGCGCCCTTCTATCCAGTTACGTGACGCCATTTTGCCATGGATTGATTTTGAAACACCTGAATTAAAACGAGTTCTAGAGTGGTTGAAGAATCAAACAATCACAGAAACAAAGGGTGTCTTTAAAGATCTAACGGCTACTATTGACGGGTTTACCCTGGTGTTCGGTTTAGGAGGCATCCATGGGTCAGTCGAAAACCGAATCATTGAATCGAATTTCTCTGACATTATTGTCGATATCGACGTTGAAGCGTATTACCCGTCTACAGCTATTGCTCAACGATTCAAGCCAGCACATTACCCTGATAAATTCTGTGATATTTACGCGGATATCAAGGAGCAAAGGAAGCGTTATAAAAAAGGCACGCCTGAGAACGCAATGCTTAAACTCGCACTGAACGGGGTTTACGGCGACTCGAATAATCAGTTTTCGGTGTTCTATGACCCACTGATGACAATGAGTATCACGCTTAACGGTCAACTGCTTCTCTGTTTGCTGATTGAGAATCTCATTAAATATGTACCTGACTTAGAGATGATTCAGGCTAACACTGACGGTCTTACAGTCAGATTCGATATCCAATACGAAAGTGTTTTCCATAAAGTAGTCGCGTGGTGGGAAGAGCTGACCAAATTGAAAATGGAAGAAAGCCGCTACTCGAAAATGTTTATACGCGATGTGAATAACTATATTGCTGTTTATGAGGCAGGGAAGAGAAAACTCAAAGGGGCCTATGCTCACAGTCTCGAATGGCACCAGGATCATTCAGCTTTAGTTATTCAGAAAGTAGCAGAAAGACATTTAGTAGATGATGCCCCGATTCGTGAGACACTTTTAAATTGGCATGATATAATGGATTTTATGCTGAGAGGAAAAGTACCCCGCAGCAGTTACCTGACTATCGAACACGACGGTAAACCTCACCAGCTTCAAAATACGATTAGATATTATATCGCTCAGGGCGGTGGGCATCTATTTAAATGGATGCCTCCGTTAAAAGGTAAAACTGAGTGGCGTCGAATCGGTATCGAAAGTGGATGGGGTGTCCAAGTATGCAGTGATATACGGGATGCCGGGAAACTACCGATTGATTATGAATATTACATAAGAGAGGTCGAAAAACTCTGTTTATGCTTGAGGTGATTAATGAATAAAGAATTACCGCTTCGGGTAATATTTATGTATTTCTACGGTAGATGGGTAGCGTATGTAGCACATAAGTACATAGGTACCTTTAAAACTAAAGACGAAGCTGCTAAGTCTCACTATGATGGATTTGCGTTAAATGACTCTAAATTAAAAGGAGAATCAAATGTCTGATAAATCACCGTTTAATGAGTTACTGAAAGACGAGGAATTAGGGTTCGGAGATGATGACGAAGTGGTGAAGATTAAGCACGGTTATGATTTTCAATCGTGCCCTTTGTTTATTTCAGACTGCACCACCGAAACCATGGAACCCACAGCTAACGATATTCAGGAAGGAGGGGATCATTATTTGAACATGGATATCGAACCCTGGGATGTTATCGACACGTGGCCCCTAGAACAGCGTATCGGGTTCTATCGCGGGAACCTGATCAAGTACCCCATGCGTCTGGGTACCAAAGATGAGATGGTAAAGGAAGCAAAGAAAGCCCGCCACTATGCGCAAAAGTTAGTAGAGGTTCTTGAGGAAGCATCAGAGAATCTAGTGAAACAAGCACCAGAGGTTAAGGGGTCATGATTTACGAAATACTTAGTGCCAAGCATGCTTATGAAAAAGAGGTAGAACAGGATAAGCAATTCAAGAAAGCTATTGAACATTTACCTGTAGAGCAAAGAGATAGGGCGTTATCAATACACTACGAAATGAAAGAGAGAATGCGAAAAGAGAGACAAGAGGAACGTCGGCACCAAGAGCTTTGTGACGCGATACGATCAACTAAACCAACCGGTCAATCTAACGCTCTATGGTTTCTTTTAGGAATTGCAGCAGGTAAATAAAATGCTAGAAAAGAAAATGTTGGAGAAACAGATCGAGGAAAGAGGGTGCAGTTACGCCAAAGATAAGGGAATCACAGCATACAAGTTCACGAGTCCGAATAGAACAGCGGTTCCTGACCGACTCCAATTAGCCGTGATTCCCGAGGAACTACGGGAACTTATCGGTAAATATGTATGTTTTGTCGAGTACAAGCGAGAAGGTGAGAAACCTACACCGGCACAACTTCGTGAACACCATCGTCTACGGGAAATGGGGTTTCGAGTCGAGGTTGTGGATAATGTGGATCTGGCTAAATCAGTAATCGATTCTATGGGGTGAGTTATGAATAAAGAAGGAGAATGTCCATTACACGCAATAAATGAATTTGTAGAAGCACTGAAAGAGATCACCGGGGACGCTTATGCTGAAGTACGTTTCGCATATAACAACGGTGTCTATATGACAGTGACATGGCGATCTCAGAGAATGGGATTACTCCCTATTCATGTTACCAAGTCATTCGACGATCTGTATCATTATAACTATAAAACACTGAACGATATTCTTTTGTACATAAAGAGAATAGAGGACGGGGTTTAAATGAATCTCTTAACCCCTGAGAATCTTTTCGAGTACCAAAAGAAAGCCGTTATCCATCAGTGCAGCAGACCATGGTCTATGCTATGGCTAGATATGGGATTAGGTAAGACCTCGATCACACTTACCAGTCTCGCGCATCTATTGTCTCAGGGGTTCCTAAGGGGCGTGCTTATCGTAGCTCCGATTCGGGTAATTCGACTTGTGTGGAGACAGGAGGCCGAGAAGTGGCAGCACACTAAGCACCTTAAGTTCAGCGTTGTCGCTGGCACTCGGGATCAGCGTACTCGAGCGCTTCTCAGAGAAGCAGACGTGTACTTGATTAACTACGAGAATATGCAGTGGTTATCGGAAACTCTGCAGACGTACTTCATATCCAAGAATCGCAAATTACCTTTTAACGGGTTGGTGTGGGATGAAATATCAAAGTGTAAAAACTCCACGACTAACCGAGTCAAATCTGTCAAGAAGATACTTGATAACTTCGATTGGATAACGGGGCTTACTGGTACACCCGCCAGCAATGGGTACAAAGACCTTCATGGTCAATTTCTTGTGGTCGATAAGGGGGAGCGTTTAGGTACCTCAAAAACGGCTTTTAAGACCAAGTATTATCGAAAGGTCGGGCCTTACAAGGAAGTCGCTTATCAAGATACGGAGGAAACAATTAAGAATCTCATCGGAGACATTACGCTTGAGATGTCTGCAGAGGATTATAACCCTCTCCCTGATCTCATCGTAAATAACATCGAGATCGAGATGCCCGAGGAACTACGGGCGCAATACGATAAAATGGAAGACGAGTTCTTTCTACAGTTGGAAAGCGGTACGAGTATCGAGGTATTCAACCAAGCGGCTCTGACAAATAAATGTTTGCAGTTCAGCAATGGTGCCGTTTACCCGGTCGCTGGGATGCCGATGTATGAGCCTCTGCACGACCTCAAGCTGGATGCCCTGGAAGAGATCCTTGACGAGGCTCAGGGTAACCCTATCCTGTGCTCCTACGCGTACCGGTCCGATGCTGAAAGGATCATGACCCGATTCAAGGCGCTCGATCCTATTAACCTAACGGAGTGTAAGAGCGAACACGCTCTAAATACCGCCATGCACCGCTGGAAAACAGGTGACTGTCAATTGATGATTGGTCACCCTGCCTGCTTACACCCAGAGACTCAAGTATTGACTGAACGTGCAGGGTGGGTAAGAATAATTGACGTGGAAAGCGATGACCGAGTGTTCGACGGTATCGAATTCGTTAACCACTCAGGTTGTCATTATTCCGGATATAAGGACGTTATTACTGTTTTCGGGGTAACAATGACACCTGACCATAAATTACTTATCGATAATGAATGGGTTGAAGCAAAAGATGTTCGAGCTACTAGAGAAAATTGGTGTAAGGCATTATGCAAATGGGAAACGTCACCCGGTAATAAAAGTTCGTTGCCTATCCTGCGGAGGAGTTTCCGAGATGATTCGGCAGAACGCAGTAAAGAGCAACAGGGAGGATCGGAAGTATTGCGTTCTTTGCATTCAGGACACATTCCATCGAATGACAAACACGAGAATATGGGCCATTTGGCAAGGTCTAAGATGGAGAGCAAACGACAAGACAGACAAGAATTATGGTGGTCGAGGGATAACTTTAGATCCTTCTTGGGAGGATTTCGGGAATTTTTACAAGGACATGTCCTCAACATACTCGGACGATTTGACGATCGAAAGAATAGACAACAATCAACCATATTCGAAAAACAATTGTCGGTGGGCAACGAATATGGAACAACAGTCGAACAAACGAAACAATCGTTATCTGGATTATCAGGGAGAGAGGATTCATTTGGCAGAATTGGTAAGGAGATCAGGGTTCAGCAGAATGATGCTGACGATGAGACTGAACCGAGGAATGACAGGGGACGAAGCAGTGACGGATTGCATGGCATCCAGTTACGGAAAGCGCACGTCTTCGACCTTGTAAATTGTGGCCCGCGTCATCAGTTCCTTATTCGTAACGAGGAGGGTGATATGTTTATTTCCCATAATTCCATGGGGCACGGGATCGATGGACTGCAAAAGCGGGGAAATATTCTCGTGTGGTTCGGGCTTAACTGGTCACTGGATCTTTATGAGCAGTTTAACGCGCGGGTAAGACGCCAGGGTCAAGGGAAGCCCGTGATATGTCACCGCATTCTTATGAAGGACACACTTGACCAAGCGCAAGCGTTGGCACTGGATGACAAGGCTAGAACACAAACGTCATTACGAAATGCAGTGAAGACGTATCGACAACAGAAACGAGGTTAACTGCAATGTGAAATGAAATCATTTATTAAATCATCGATTAGGAAATACAAAGCGCTGGATATCATGAAGGCTATAACCAACACCCCCGCGAGTAGCAGAAACAAATGATCCAGTGCTTTCTGAATCACTTGTCGACCTTCTTATCGATCTTGTCCTCTATTCGGTCAAGTTTTTTGAACAGTGCGGTCACAGACGCGTCAAATTCTGTCTTCCTAACATACATTCCCGCAACAAGAACCTCCACCTCTGCGATTTTCTGGTGTAGGTTCTTGTCGTCACTTTGTAAATCTTTAATTGCGTTCCATTTGAGGTTTATCAGGAACATCATCAATGCATTGAAAGCCCCGAGAATCCAGTTAATGATGCTCTGATCCATAGGATTGTCCTTTTTGTACGTGTCATCTACGATTAGATAGTGCGTTTCTGTTTTCTTTCTTTTCCGATAGTGCATTTTTTACGGATACTCCGGCACCACTGACCAAACCCTTAGGGATAAGTTTAGAAAATTCATCAGGATTTGCCATTATTTTAAGAACTTTCATTCGTTCTACTGCTGGCACTTTCGCTAGCAGATCATCGAGCGTTTTTGAGTCCTTCGCGGCTTCTGTCAATATCTCAAATGTCTTCTTGTTTACCTTCTCCTCGATTGTCTCTAGTGCTTTGTTCGAAGTAGTTGCGAAAATGTTGAAAACATTAGGAAGTCTGAACTTTTTACGATTATCGTCAATCACTCGACGAAGCGCGGCTTCTGTTCCTTCTTCCCCTGTTTGCCGGGTAATCTCTTTCGTTACCTTCAAATCATCGGCAATCTTTCTGAGTTTCGTGTACTCCTTCTCACCCAGTTCGTTCGCTATGTTATTACGACCTGGACCGAGGATTTTTTCCACTTCCTTGGGAGCATCGTTATCAAGAATCTTGATGAACTTGTCATGACTTCCTGACTTGTAAATATCGAGAAGCTTGGCGCCCATTTTGGTATTGGATATCTCATTCATTCCTTTACGGAAACTCTCACGATATGCCTTGTAGCCTACACCACCAGAGGCGTCGAAAGCATTGTCGATAATCGGGGTGATATCACTCAGTACACCGGATGCTGCGTTATTGGCGGCCTTAGCATCGAACCCTGGACGTAGCCTACCAATGGTCGAATTGACAGCGTTTTTTCTCAAAGCATCCAGTGCCCATGGGTCGACGATACCTTTCTCGTTTGTCCACTTCTGAACACCTTGTACAAAATCGTCAATCGCCCCCTCGATAAGATCGTTACCGGCATGATGCTTCGTTTTCAGCGCAGTGACCCGACGAATAAGATCATCGGCCTTCAGGGGCTTGAGCCCAGCTTCAGTTAATTCATCAAGTTGCGATTGTGCGAACCGTGCGGCCTTACCGTAATCAAGTGAACCTTTTGCAGCGTTGGTCATTGCTTCATCGGCCAGCGTGGCAAGTTCACCCATATGAGTGTATCGACCGGGGACGCGGGGCATACCCGATGGTTTGAAAACCTGCTCCGACTTTTCAATTGCCTTCTGTTCAGCAGACGCGAAACGTCGAACAGCTTCAACGTTTTTACTGGCAGCGAGTCTATTCTTTGAAACTTCTTGTTCTAGATCGACCATTACATTTGATGTGTCGGTTACGGATTTAAGAATTTGTTTTCTTTCAGGTTCAGTGATTCCGCGAAGTGTTTCTTTTGCTGCTTTCTGAGCCTCGATTGACTCAACCTGGGTGCTACCCTTTGCAATCTTTACAAGGTCATCGAGGTGCTTGGTTTCTTTTGTTAAACCAACATCGGAAAAGTGAGTCGGTGCTCCGCTCTTAGCCTCTTTTAGGACAGCCTGGGTGACGGGCACATTGACACCGCCTCGTGCGATGGTTTCGGCAGGAATCTCGCCCGCTCTTGCGCCGGCAAGCGCGTTCCTTACTTGTTGGGTTTTTCCTTCTGTGGATGCTTCCAAGATGCGAGCGGCTTCTCGTCTCGATGGTGACAGGTCTTTCAGGGTACCCATGACCTTCGCAGCACCCTTAGCAACCACCGGCGCTACGACTCTCCCGCCACCTTCCCATGCAGCGCCCTCAAGTACGTTGGTCACGGGCGTGGTGACCTGTGACATCCCTTGCCGGGGTGCTTTGTCACCGAAGTAAACATCAGCGGCTTCAAGGACTTCACGGGCACCTGCCAGTCCCAGACCACCACCAAGCATGGCACCCGCAGGTGTAGCCATACCACCGGTACCCAAGCCGAGAGCACCGCCAGCAATCGCACCACCTGCCATACCAAGACCTTCGAGAGTGGGTGCGACATACGGGCGCGCCTGTTCCCACATCGTAGGTTGACGACCTGCGGGAATGCCTTCTGACTGCGGCAGTGCACCAGCAGGAGCAGCGGGGACCGAAGGTGCTGACTCAGGAGAAGGCGCAGAAAGCTTCGACAGGTAATCGGAAATTACCGCTTGTGCTTCCTCAGGAGTAGCACTATCAGGAACCGTTATTCTGGCGACTCTTCCGTCAGGTGCAGTGATTCGTGCGACAGGCATCTCATTGCTCCCATTCGATAGAGTAACCCTGTGGTAACGCAGGTACACCCCTCATCAACTCAGTACCGCCCCGTGGAGTAGGGGGAGGAATCGGTGCTCCAGGAGGTAACCCGGTTCCGCCCACAGGAGCACCAAGCTGACCTGTTGCCCCAGCAGGAGGTGCTTCTACCCCTGTCAATTGATCACGACGTTTCCGCATCAAACTGATAATCGTCAAAGCCGCTTCACGGCGTTTCTCTTTGCTCACCCAAGGGTTTGCCAAGTTACCCGCTGCTTCCTTGTAGCTCTGCACGTCCATAACCCCTTGTGGTCCTTCGAACCGAGGTACCTGCTTCAAGGCCTTATCTGCAATCGGTTGAAGTTTGGCGATAGCGATATCGCCTTCAGTAGACCCACCTAAGAACTCAACCAGGGAGTCAGTGAGAGCACCAGCACCACCACTCGTGGACTGGTTGATCAACCCTTTGTTTGGATTGTTAGGGTCAACTTCGGTGTCAGCAATATCCGCAATCAGGCCGATCGTGGTATCGAGATCCACCAACTCTTTGCGACGTGCGTCTACTGTCTCGCCTTCCT
>ERZ869925.1120-NODE-1120-length-13431-cov-4.826406_pt1 | contig 13431 bp, 13 predicted proteins | sample MGYA00579311_ERZ869925 | MGnify/ENA primary metagenome ERZ869925 (study PRJEB32216, sample SAMN09231817) | wastewater metagenome | place: USA: Maryland | collected 2016-07-30 | study: EMG produced TPA metagenomics assembly of the PRJNA472060 data set (Reclaimed...
GCTCTAGCCATAGCATTCCAAATGAAAGATTTTGCTGTTAGAAGTAGTCAAGTATACAAAGACCCTTTTGAATTAAGATTTAATAAAATACAAAGTAGTGGGGGATTTGATACTTCTTTTGAATAGATTTGACAAGAAGACGTGAGAAGTATATAATTATTACATAACCTTTGTCGCTATTGGTTGTGAGCAAGATACTCTTTCTTACCTACTTGAAGTTAATTCAAGGAAATAGCGGCAGGTAGGCAAGAGTGTTTTGTTTTTAATTTAATCCTAAACCTCACCTCCGCAAGGTGATAAATAACCGATATGGTTTTCGGAACTGCTTACTCCTTAACTTAGACTTCTGGGGCAGTAAGAGATACCCTCCATGGATAGCCATGAGCTGGAGAGTGGAAGTCCCTCAAAAAATTAGAGGTTGGCATGTGCTAGCTTTCGGATTGGAAAGAACAATCATACCCCCACAAATTCCCAAGAGCAAAGGAATTTGCCCCCCTACTTAGGGGGTTTTTATTTAAAGAAGTAAATAACTAGACAGATATATTCATTATCATATAATTACAATATGAATAATACTTTTAATATATTTGCTAACCTAAACAAGGCTTTAGATAACTTTGATAATAACACAGTAAACGTAATCCCTGCGGACAACAACGGGAATTCAGAACGTAGGTACTTAGGTGGTGGACATAATGGCTATGAATTCTCACAGAGAGAGTTACTTATTGATATAGACATGGCGTATAACTCTGTTTACAAGAATGGGAAGTATGACAAACAAGGGCAACGTAAAACTTTCTTAAATGTAGTGAGATTCTATGTTCAGGTAGCATTAAAGAATACAGACATCGATACAAAGAACTTTGTATTTACTCCAAGCGACTACTCAACAGAGAACATCTGGGCAGTGTGGTTCTTCAAACGTCAATTCTCTAACTGGCTAAAAGGGAGTGAGTTTGGTAAGACAATAAACGACTTACTTTATGATTTTAACAAATACGGTTCATGTGTAGCTAAGAAAACTAAAGATAATATAACTAGAGTACCTTTACGTTCACTTAGATGTGATCAATCGGCAGAAACTTTACTTGCTGGGGTAAAAGGTGGAACCCCACTAATTCTAGAGCATGATATGTCTTACATAGACTATTCAGAGTATGCAGTATATGAACCACTTGATCCTTACGAAGGCAAGAGGAAAGTCTATGAGATGTATTCATACATGTCTAAAGGAAATTTGCTTAACCTACAGAATGAAACAGCTACAGAAAAAGACTATAAAGAGTTTGTACTTACAATGGCAATCTTAATGCCTGCTAAAAAGAAAGACAACGACGGCAAAGAGGCGGTAAATGGTTACAGTGAGCAAGTTTGTTTTGTAGAACAGATAGATGAGTTACCTTTTAAGGAAGCTCATAGTGAAAAGATAGATGGTCGATGGTTAGGATTAGGCAATGTTGAGAAACAACTAGAGAACCAACTGGCTCGTAATACTTCAGCAAACCTAAGAAAGAGAAGTATGTTGTGGTCTTCTAAACATATTGGTTACACTCAAGGTGATGCTCTAGGTAAAAATCTAGTTAAGAACGTGGAAGACGGAGAAATACTCCAAGTAGGCTTAAATGGTCAAATAAGCATGTTAGACACTGCATCTCGTGGCTTAAATGACTTTACTCAAGATGAGCAAATCTGGGAAGATAACGGTCAGAAACAATCTTTTGCTTTTGAAAGTGCTTCGGGTGAATCTATGGCTTCTGGTACTCCATTTAGACTAGGTGCAATGCTTTCTAACTCTGTAATGAGTTACTTTGACAGACAAAAAGAAATCTTTGGGTTATTCTTACAGGATGTATACGAAGACCAGCTTATCCCTATCTTCAAGAAGCGTGCAAAAGATGACATCGCTGTAATTGGTTCAACTGATGAGGGCTACCATTTACTAAAAGATATGTTTATTAGTTACAACGTAAACGAGTTCTATACAAAATTAGCACTAGACCCAAATGTCTTTGAATATAATATTCCTTCACAAGAAGAGGTATTGGCTAGCATCACAAAAGATATTACAAAGTCACCTTACCTATATCCAAATTTGACTAAAGACTTGTACAAAAACGCTAAGTACAATATTAATCTAAACATTACAGGGGAAGCAATAGATGCAGCTGATAAGGAAACTCTAACCACTTTATGGACAGGGTATATGCAATCAGGAGACAAAGAAAAATCAGATAGACTACTAGATGTAATACTTGGGGCTAATGGAAAGAATCTAGGGGCTATTTTAGGCTCTACAGGAGGTTCTAAACAAGCAATGAACCCTCAACAAGCACCTGCACAACAAAATACTAACCCTCAATTAGCAGGGCTATTACCACAACAAGTATAATATGAAACTAACTGATCAAGAAGAAGAGGCTATAAAATATCTAGCAACTATACCAGAAATGAAAACCCTATTAGACTTCTATCGGAGACTAGTAGGTTATTACTCTGATGTAAGAAGAATTGACGTCATTACACCAGAATTAGTAAAAGGTAGACAATTAGCGTGCGACATAATTGAAACCGAAATTATAAACAGACTTATTAGAAATCAAAACTCTAAAAAAGTCGAAATTAAAGAAGAATACGAATAGTATGCTTAAAAATTTAATAAATAAACTTATGAATACAGAAGAAACAGTGGTTGCAGAAGCTCCAGTAGTTGAAATAGTTGAAACAGAGGTTAAAACTCCTAACATTACAGTAAATGACCAAACAGGAAACTTGGTAAAAACTTTTACAAATGCTGATGAGGCTTATGCTTTTGCAGGTGAGAACGGCTACCAAGTAAACGTTGCGTAGTTGACAGCCATATTGGCTATCGTAAAATATAGCTAACGGGTTATCTATCCCTGTATAAAATAGTTTTACACAATAACACCTCCGCCTTGAAGTGCATCAAGCAAATTAACCATTTTATGTCAAACATAGATGTGAACACAGTTGAGAATCTTGAAAATCTCACACAGGAAGAATTGGATGCATTAGAAGCCAAGCAAAACGAGGCTAAAGATGACGAAGAAGAAGCCGAACCCACTGTTGATTATAAGGCAAAGGCTGAAGCAGCTGAAAGGCATGCGGCAACTTTGCAAAGACTACTCAATAAGAAAGGTAAAACAATTACAAACGATAACAAACCTAACAATGACTTTACCAAAGACATTTTAGAAGTTAGACAAGCCTTAAAGATTGAAAACTTTGCTGAAGAGAATGGACTTACCAAAGCCCAAGCTCGTAAAGTATTCGAAATCAATCCTAACGCTACGGCAGAAACTCTCAAAGACCCATTTATACAGGCAGGACTTGAACGAATAAAAAGGCAAGACCGAGTTGATGATGCAACCCCACAAGGAGGCAGAGTCACTACAGTTAATGGAAAGACTTGGAAAGATATGTCGGATGATGAAAGACGAGCTAACTATACTAAAATGATTAATGGCTAAGGAAAGTTGTTAGGCAACTAACTAACTTTATGGCATTTTTCACAAATGGTAACCTAACGGCTACAATTCCACAAGTTTGGGCGGACTTCATGAATGAAGCTAAATTCCCTCAATTTGTATTACAAAACCACGTAACAGACCTATCTGATTATGTATCAGAAGGAGGACGTATAATCCACGTACCTAACTTGTTTACTAACGTGTTCACAGCTTCTACTCAATCAGTTGAAGGTACAGATGTACTTACTTCAGGTGTAGCACAAGCAGTAGCACAGGTAGACGTTACATTGACAATTAACACTCACCAATTCGTATCATGGATAATCGGAGATATGGATATGAACCAAATTGCTTCTAAGTATGACCTTTCTAAGGCTTATGCACGTGAGGCGATGTCAGTTCTATTACAAGCTCTTGAAGATTCATTGTTCGCATTGCATTCTTCTTTGACAGCAACAGCTCTAGGTTCAGCGGCAGCAATGTCAGACCTAGTTATTAGACAAAGTATCTCTTACATGGATACAAACAACTTCGAGGCAGACCAGACAGCATTCTTCTTCCACCCAGTTGTATTCTGGACTCAAATTTCAGGATTGTCTAAATTCAACCCTAACTATTCTTCTAACCTTAATGTTATCAAGACTGGTGTATTGGGAGAAGGTTCAAGTGCTACAAAGATGATGGGTGTTCTTTACGGACGTCCAGTTTATATCTCTTCTCGTGTAGTATTCTCTACGACTTACAAAAACCTATTGTTGCATAAAGCAGCATTTGGTTACGGATGTCAAAAGATGGACACTAACGGAGGTAAAGTACGTGTAGACCTTGCTTACGAAAGACGACAAATGGCTTACTCTGGTATCATAGATATTAGATACGGTACAGGTGTACTTCGTGCAGATGCAGGTATTGCTCTATTGGCGGATGCTTCAACTGTAGCCTAACAGTTAGTCTTGTAAAAGACTTAAAACCATTATTCACTAATCAATTGGGGTTAGTGAGCAGGTTGTGACCCAATTGCAACTTGCTTACTGACACATTAAACAAACAATGCTTATATACATATTCAAGGACGGAAAAGGAGAAAGATATGTAGCTTCAGAAAAAGAAGCACATAACAAACTAAGAAATGCAGGTAACTGGGAAAGACAAGACTTAAAATATATTGGTGCATGTGAAGATACTATCTCAACTAATGCAGCAGACAGAAGGGTGAAAGCTCTACAAAAGATTGTAGAGGAAAGCCCTGATATTAAAAACATTGACTTACAAATTAAAGTAGCTAATTTAGAAGAAGATTTAAAAAACCTTTCTATTTTAGAATCAAAAAGAGAACTATTGGTAAATGGGGTTGAAATAAGTGTAAACAAACTAGGAACCCCAGACGATATACCAACTCCTAAAGATGACCAATTACGTATGAAATATATGAAATACATAAATGAGTTTGAAAAAGAGGAGGTGGAAAAACTTGAGCCAGATTATAAAATATTTCCCAAAGACTTTAGTCGAGTTGAGCATAAATTTGCAGGGAAAGAAGCAGAATAATATGAAAAAAGTACATCTTAAAGTATTACAAAGAATAAACGCAAGTATTCCAAAGGAACTTACTGATAATCTAATGCATGAGGTCGACGGCTATGCTGAAACCAAGAGACTTATGGAACTAGCCTTGCTAGAACCAACTTTAGACGAAGAGAAAAAAGAAAGTCTCCGAAACCTAAAGTTATCGGGGATGTTAGATAGTAAAATTACAATGGAAGAAAACCCAGAAATCTCAAAAAAGATTTATGAGTACATAATGGCAGAGGTTACAAAGAAAGTGGAGGAAGGGGAATTACCAAAATCAATATTAAAAGAAAAAGTTGTCAAAAAGACACGTAAACAATAATTATATGAACACTATAAAAGATATTATTACAAGAAATGTAACTGTAAAGTCAGAGGAATTACTAGCACAAAAAGCAAGGATACTTTTTGCTGAATACATGGCTAGCTTACAAAAAGACCCTAAAGAAAGGGCTAAATTTCTAGTTAATAGAGACTCTGTAAAGGCAACTATCGGTCAACTAGAAGAGGAGCTAGAGCATGTTAAGAACTTCTTAGCGACCCTAGCCTAAATACTAGACAAGTTTAACCATTATCATATAATTAGATTATACAAATAATTATATGGTATTTAATGGCGACACAAATGGACAAGACATAGTTACACTAATAAATGATTATTGTAATACAAACAATGTAGTCTTTCCTTTAGCGGAAAAAGCTCGGATGGCAAATGTGGCAGGCAGTAAGATATGGTCGGAAATATTTGATAGTTACTCAGGGTGGCAATATGATGATACTAATCAAACAGCTCTACCAGAGGACATACAAGGGCTCACAAGTGGTACATCTGACTACACTGTACCCAATCTATCACTAACTATTATTGGTGTGGATGTTAGATACAATGGGGCGACTACAAACGCCTGGTCAAAACTAATACCTCTAACCAAAGAAGAGATAAGACAGTATCAACTATCAGATACGGCTTTCTCTATAAATAATGGTACTCCTTTTGGCTATGAACTAATCAAAGATAAAATAAGATTAATTCCAGCACCTAGCTATACACAAACATTATCACTTAGAACATCTTACGATAGAGGAAGTATTGCTTTTTTACCGAGTGATACAACAAAACAGCCTGGATTTGCTAGTGAATTTCACTATGGTTTAGCGATTGGAGCTTCACTAGAATGGGCAAGGCGTAACGCTGTGGCTTCCACAGCTGCACTAGAGTCAGATTATAATAAGTTTATTTATGACCTAAAAAAATATTACTCTACAAGATTTAAAGATAATTTCCCTGTAAGAATTCAATTCTTTGATGCCTCACAAGAGTATATATAATATGCAAGATCAAATAATTATACAATTACAAAACGACATAACTGCAATGAAGAATCAAATAAGAGATTTACAAATGCAATTAAATATAAACTCTAACCCTGAATTTGTTAAACAACTTTTAAATGTAGTAAAACCACAAATTGTAGTATCTAATATTGCAACTCTCCCAGAGGGTATGCCTACAGGAACGCTTGCAATGTCGGCAGCAAGTAAATTATCATTTAAAAGCGACACAGGCTGGGTCGTATTAGTATAAATATATGGCATTAAACAAAGGAGTAATAAAATATAACGCAGATAGTTTAGCTAAAGGTATTGCCTCTAGTGTTTTTGGATTAAGTATTACTGATTATGGCTCTTTTGATAATGGAGAATATATTTGTGATGCAAATACAACTAAAACAGGGATAAGTATTCTTTCACAAAGAAGCAATTACAGACATAGTATTTTACCAGCACCTCAAACAGATTTACAAAAAGATATGGGTTCTAATATAGGACAAGCCTATGATGCTACTACAACCTCAAATGGTAATATATTTTATCTAACGTCATCTGGTAATGTAATAAGAAATATAGCAGGAGTTTGGACTGATTTAGGAGTGATTGTAGCTTCTAGTACAGCAGACGGGGGAATATGGACTCACATAGATAATACAGGTATTGAAAAAGTATACGTTGCAGGTAATGCAGGGGGTAATTTTGTAGTTAAAACCATGAATAATGATGGTACAGGAATTGCTGTTCTATACAATGCAGCTCAACCTGATGCTACAGCACAACACAGAGGAACTACAGGAATCTTAAACAGAACTTACATGACAAATGGTAGATATATAGCTACGTACGACCCTACTACAAATACATTTACTAATAACAAAATAAATTTAGGTATTGGGTGGATTACTACTAGTATAAGAAATTACGGAAACTATATGGCTATTACAGGGTACAAGTCTAATGCCCAATCAAGGCTATGGTTGTGGGATGGTGCATCTGAATTTCCTAATTTTCAATACAATATTAATGACTTATATGCTACTTGTTTTGCAGAAGGGGGCAGGCTTTTTATTTTTTCATCAGGTAAAAACGCAACCACTAAACTTTATGAGTTTAATAATGCAGATATTTCAGGTGAACCTATTTGGCAGACAAGTGATACAAACAGGTCAGCTTTACCAGAACAAGGGTCAATAGATTCTTTTAATGATGGAATTTACTGGAAAGGTACAACGGGTTATATCTTTGCTTATCAAAAATATAAAGGTATTTGGGGTGTTCATAAACCTTATCAAGGTACTACTTTTAATTTATCTAACAGTTTACCTCATCTTTGCAAAGCCTTGTATAGTAATATACTTTATGTTTCGGGTGGTGAGGGTTCAAATGCTTCTTCAAATACTTATTTTTCTAGTTGCAATTTGGTAGCTAACACATATAGTACAGTTTCGTCTTCTTTTTCTCTTCCAACAGTTGTAATGCCCCATTCTTCAACTATAGAATACGTAAAAGTTTATTTTAGTGAGTTTACAGATTTAGGAGTTGGGAAAGACCCTACTTTTGGATACGCAGTAAGAAATATATCAACAGGGATTGACTTCGACAACACAGGTAAAAATAGGATTAGATATTCTGATTTAACTGCAGCAGGATTATCTCCAACTAACTATACATATCATGTATTTACTTTAAAAAGTACTCCAATAGATATACTTAAAATGACTTTCTTTTTAACAGGTTGTGTTGTTAGAGAAATACACGTAGGATATTCTTATGACGATTTAACATTATAACTAGACATAACCAAGCATTATAATATAATTAAACTAATATATGGAGTACACAATAAAAGCAGGAGATAATCTAAGTAAAATAGCACAAGTAAACAACACTACAGTAAGTGCTTTAAGTAGTGCTAATAATATTGCTAATCCAAACATAATTCAGGTTGGCAAAACTCTTAAAATACCAACAGCTACTTTGAACGCAAATGTAAATAATTTGACTAATCCTGGAAACCTACAAGGTAGTATTCAGACTCCACCAGTACCTCCTGTAAATGACCAAATAGCTGCCACAAATGCACAATTATACCTAAACTCACAGGCTAATGTAGATAACGCACTTGCTCCCTACGAAACAGCAAACAAAAGTATCATTGACCAATACAAAGAACAGTCAGGAATGCTAGTAAATAAGAATGCAGATTTAAATAATTTTAATAATACTTTAGACACACAAGGAATAGGCACAGTAAATTCTAATAAAAAACAAGCAATTGATTTAGCTAATCAAATACTAGCAAATAAAACTCAAGGACAAGTACAACAACTAGACAAAGGTAGATTAGGTGGTTTAACTGTTGGAGGAGCTCAAAATATTGATGAAGAAATAAACAGACAAACAGCTATAAAGAATTTAACACTAGGAGCTCAATTAACCGCAGCACAAGGAAATCTAGCACTAGCACAAGACCTAGTAACTCAAAGTATAGATGCAAAGTACGCCCCAATAGAAGCTAAGTTAGCTAACCTGAAGAACTATTACGACATGAATCAGACAGAACTAACGAGAGTAGATAAAAAAGCATTTCAATCTCAGCAACTATCCCTAGCCGCACAACAAAAAGACCTAGAAGCTAAAAAGAAAAATGATACAGACATACAAACTATTTTAGTTAATGCTTCATCTCAAAATGCCCCTGCTAGTCTTGTTGCGAAAGCAGCCAAAGCAAAAAATCCAGGAGAAGCAGCTATGATATTAGGGCAATACGCTGGTGACTATTACAAGACTGAACTTCTTAAAAACCAAATTCAAACTGAAAAAGCTCAAAGAGCAAAAATTTATTCTGATATTGCTGCTAATGGTGGGGGAAGTACAGGCTCGGCAGGGGTTGTAGGTGTGCAAGGAATAAACCCTTTGAAATTTAAAGATGCAGGCGCTAGAACAAATTTTGAAAAAGCTACTGGTGTTATTGAGCAAGTAGATACAGTACTAAGTAAAGCTCAAAAAGATGCTAGCGGAAATTATTATGGGTTAGGTTATTTTGGAGGAAACAAACCAGAAGTATTTTTAGACCAAGCAGGACAAACTAATAGAGGTTTACTTGCAGGTTTAAGGTTAAAAACACAAATGTGGGCATCAGGAGCAAGTCTTACATCTCAACAGATTGCAGAAGTAGAAAAATTAGTACCTAAAGAAACAGACGCAGATTCTACTATAACAAGAAAATTAAATGGACTAAGGACTGTTATGGAAAATGAGCAAAAAAGTATAGCCTCTACTCAAGGACAGCGAGTAGTAGAGCCAAAAGAACCAAATATTTTTGAACAAGCTCAGAACCCAAATGCAGGCAATGTAATTCCAGGAACATCTATTATTAAAAACGTTTCTGGAGATGGGAACATCATCTTTGACGTACCTAACTCAACAAAAAAATAAATATATGGCAAATTTAAAAGAAGCATTTACTTACGCAGCACAAAATCCAAATAGTGATTTTGCTAATAATTTAAAACAACTAGCTGCTAGCGGTTCACTTGACCAAGAGGCAAAGAAGTTTAACATTGACTTAAGTTATTTTAAACCAAAACAAGAAGAGCCTGGTCTGATAAGCAGATTAGGTACGGATATTTCTAACAGATTTAATGAAGCTAAAAGAGGGGCAGGTATGATAGGGCAAGCTGTTGCAGATACAAAGTTTACCAATACTGTAGACTCAAGTTTTGGTAGAGCAGGAACTCCTGAAGAAGTTGCAATCCAAAAAACAAAAAATGCACAAGCAAGTCAAGACCTAGCAACTGGTGTGGGAAAAGTGGGTAACGCTATTCTTGGAACAGGGGCAGATATTTTAACTGAACCAATTAAATCCGCACTAGATGTCACAGGAGCAACAGATGCTATTAAAAGTGGAGTAAACTCTTTGCCACAATCTTGGAAAGATGCAATAGGAGAAGTAACGAACTCAATATCATCTACCATTCCTAAGGATACTCCTATTGGAGAAGTAGCAAAAATGACAGGAAACACTATAGATATTGTGGGGACATTAACAGGACTGGGGGCATTGAAAGGAGCTGCGAAGTCAACTGCGAAAAGTAGTACAAATCTAGCAACAAAAGCTAAAGATACTTTTATCAAGTCAGCACCAGTAGCTGAAAAGTTAGGTCTTACACCAGATATAGCAAGTAAGGTAGTAAAATCTTACGTGTCTAATGCTTCAGGTGTTTCGCCTCTATCTCAAGACTTTATCATAAACACTACTAAATCAGGCAAATTTGACCAACTATTCTCTCCAGAAATTTTAGCACAACCAAGACAAGCAGAAATGCAAGTACTACAAGATGTAGCTAATAAATTAGATAATGTAGTAGGCAATAAAGGTACAATAGGCAAACAATATGCAGATGTCTTAACTGCCGCTAAACCATTTGCATTTTCTAAACAATCTCTTGTAAACGATGTCGTAGATTCAACTAAACTAAAGTACTCGATTAAAAATGGCTTTTACAAAACAGCAGATACTGTAAATATTGCAGATTCTGATATTGCAAAACTAAACAGCCTTGTCAATACATATAAAGGGTATAAGACTCTTACGCCTGACCAATTTAAAGTTTTGAGAGAAACAGTAGGAGATTTAGCATTTGATAACGGTCTTAGAAGCACAAGTGGTGAGTATATCGCTAAGAAACTTTACGCTTCTTTGAATAACAGATACAGAACAAATATACAAGGTCTAGCAGAACTTGATACTAAATTTGCAGATGCAATAGACAATATAAATGAAATTAAAAACTACTTTACTAAAAATGCTAAAGGGGAAATTGTATTAAAAGATAATGCAGAAAGACAATTATCAGCTCTTTTAGAAAGAGGAAATGAAAGAAAATTGGAAACGATAAAACAATTTATTCCTGATGCTGCAGACCAAATAGGATATGCAAATACATTAAGGAATTTAGATGTGGCACAGGGCAATTTGATAGGTAATTATGGGAAAACAGGAGGAAATATTATGGCAGGTGTAGCAGGCTCAATGGTAGGAGGTCCAGTAGGGGGTGTTGCTGCTTTCTTAGCTAACTTATATGCTTCTAACCCAACAAATGTTGCAAAAGCAATAGGTAAAATCTACCGACCTGTATTAGAAGAGTCTTCAGCTATCATAAACAAAGCACCAATGAACGCTAAGAATAATATTATTGACATGACCAAAACTATACCACAGGGTACAAAGAAAGCAAGTGTTAAGAACGTGGAAAAGTCGAAAAAATAGACAATACTATTCATTATAATATAATCATAACTATGAAATTACCTAAATACCAAACAGCAATAGAAATAATAAATGAGGTTATTGTACCTCAAATAGATACTAACGCTCAAGATATAAAAGCTATTGCAAAAGAGGTCGTTGATAATGCAAAAGATTTTGATAAAAAAGTAGAAGAGGTATATAACACCCTAGAAGCTAAAGAAGTGGAAACTGAGGGGCTTTTTGACACGCACAAGGCAGGTTATACCAAGTATTGTGATGAGCTAAAATCCCAAATAGAAAGACTTGCTACTCAAATAACCTCTGATACTTCAACTCAAGACATAGGAAAGATTGTAGATGAATTATCGACTAAAATAGAAGCTCTTGAAAATGAAGAGAGCTTTGAATATGACGACCAAGAATTAAAAGACTCTGTAACTAAATTAAATGTAGATTTCTCTGTTTTTAAAGAAAAGGTTATCACTAGCAAGTCAGTTGTAGATGAAATAAACTCTAAAGAGGGGATAATCGAGGCTTCTAGTATCAAAGGACTTATACAAACACTATCCAATATCTCTAACCAAGGGAATAACAGCAATGTGAAGGTGGCAGCACCAATACTAGAAATACTTTCAAGTGGCACAAGTATAATGCAAGGGGCAACCAGACTAAACTTTATAGGCTCAACCGTAGCATATAATAATGGGACGATAGACATTACCAATACAGGAGGTGGAGGGGCTCCAGGAGGTTCTACAGCTCAACTACAATACAACAACGCAGGAGCTTTTGGTGGAATATCAGGAGCTACAACTGACGGAACAGCGGTAACTTATACAGCAGGTAATCTTATAGCAGCAGATATAACAGCTAGTGGTTCAGGAGGTCTTTTACTACAATCTAACAATGGCACAGATGCTTTACTTATAGGAGCAGGAGGTGGAGCAGGAGCTACTTTTTATGGTGGTGTAAATATTGCAGGAAACCTTACTGTAGATACTAATACACTTTATGTAGATGCTACTAATAATGTTGTTGGTATAGGAACAACAAGCCCACTTACACAAACAGGAAACAAATTACAAGTAGGAGATAATTCAGCAGCAAATCAATATCTTGTATTTCAAACAAATAATTCTTTTGAAAGAGGAATACAATACTACCTACAAGACGGTACAACACTAAGAGGGTTCTTAAAATGGGACGGCAATGAGGATTTACTATACAAAGGAGATGAACACTGGTGGTCTACTGGTGGGGTCGCAAACCACATGGTACTTAATGACACAGGACTAGGGCTTAGAACCTCAGCCCCTACTCACACCCTAACACTAGCTTCTACAGGAACAGGTATAGCCCTATACAACACAGCAGACCAGACTACTAATTATGAGAGAATGGAAGGGCTTTGGAGTAGTAATGAATTTTTATTAAGAATGGCTAAGGGGGGTACAGGCACACAAAGGAATGTAAAACTTGTTTCTCACGGTACATTAACGATTGCTGGTTCAGCCAGCTCTTCGGGGGATTTTATCTTTGTAGGGTCTACATCAGGAGCAAACACAGTGAACATCGTGGCAGGGTCTACATATACGGCTACTTCTGGTGTAAATACAGAAGTAAGCATAAAACCAGTTATAAACCAATCTTCCACAGCAGGATATACAGCCCTACTAGTAAACCCTACAGAAACAACTACAGGTAGTGGAACTAAACTACTAGCAGATTTCCAAGTAGGAGGAAGTAGTAAGTTTAATGTAGCTAACACAGGTATAACAACAATCA
>ERZ869925.1121-NODE-1121-length-13426-cov-13.208361_pt1 | contig 13426 bp, 12 predicted proteins | sample MGYA00579311_ERZ869925 | MGnify/ENA primary metagenome ERZ869925 (study PRJEB32216, sample SAMN09231817) | wastewater metagenome | place: USA: Maryland | collected 2016-07-30 | study: EMG produced TPA metagenomics assembly of the PRJNA472060 data set (Reclaimed...
TCGTCGACCAGCACCCTCGCCTATGACATCATCGCCCGCGACCGGGCGTCGTCGACGTTCTCGAAGATCGGCCGCGCGGCCGGGGCGCTCGGCATCGGCCTGGGTGCGGCGGGGCTGCTGAAGTTCGGCAAGGACTCCGTGATGGCGGAGGCCGAGTTCTCCCAGTCGATGGCGTCGGTCCAGGTCAACGCCAAGATCGGGGAGAAGGCCCTCGGGTCGCTGTCCGACATGGCGATGCAGCTCGGGCAGGACACGGTCTACTCCGCCAACGAAGCCGCCCAGGCGATGCTGGAGCTCTCCAAGGGCGGGATGACGGCGGCGCAGATCAAGGCCGGCGCCCTGAAGTCGACCCTGAACCTCGCGGCCACCGAGGGGATCGCGCTCGGAGACTCCGCGACCATCGTCGCGCGGACCCTGAAGACCTTCGGGCTGAACGCGGGCGACGCGAACAAGGCCGTCGACATGCTCGCCGGCGGGTCGCTGGCCTCTACCGCTGGCGTGCAGGACCTCGCGGACGCCCTGAAGTACGTCGGCACCACCGCGCGGTCCTCCGGCTACGGCCTGTCCGACACCGTCACCGCGCTGGCCGCCCTCACCGACTCCGGGATCAGCTCGACCACCGCCGGCACCGCCCTGAACCGGATGCTCCTCGGCCTCACCCTGGGGACCACGAAGGCGTCCCAGACCGCGTCCGAGCTGGGGCTGTCATTCACCGACGCCAAGGGCAACCTCCTGCCCATGGTCGACGTCGTCAAGCAGTTGCAGGACACCTTCCAGGGCCTCTCGACGTCGCAGCGGAACAACGACCTGAAGAAGATCTTTGGCGTCGAGGGCATGCGGGCCGCGAACGTCCTCATCGAGCAGGGTGTCGACGGCTGGAAGAAGTACAAGGGCGCCGTCGACGAGTCCGGGCAGGCCGCGAAGATGGCCAACGCCCGCATGTCCGGCACCAAGGGTGCCCTCGAGCAGCTGTCCGGGTCGATCGAGACCGCGCAGATCAAGCTCGGAAAGGCCCTCGCCCCGGCCGTCCAGGACGTCGCGAACGGGCTGGCCGACAACCTCGGCCCAGCCATGGACGACGCCATCGACCTCGCTGGGGACCTGGTCGGCGCCGCGGCACCCCTGGTCGACGTCCTGAAGCTCGCCGGCGGCGCCGCTGCCGATGCCGCAGGGTTCTTCATGGACCTCCCCGGACCCGTGAAGTCCCTCGTCCTCCAGGCCGGCCTGGCTGCGGCGATCTTCCCCCGCGTGTCGTCTGCGATCGGCGGCGCCGCGTCGGCCATGCGGAACGGCTCCACCTACGCCCGGGTCCTCGCACTGGAGCTCACCGACGTCAACACTCGCGGCACGGCCGCCCAGGCCGCGCTGTCGAAGCTCGGCGGGGTCGCCCGGCAGGCCGGCGGGGTCGGCGGGATGCTGCTCCTCGCCCACGGCGCGCAGGAGACGGACTCGAGCCTGGGGGGCCTGGAGTCGGCCGCCGGCGGCGCACTGATGGGGTTCGCGGCGGGTGGGCCGTGGGGCGCGGCGATCGGTGCCGGCGCCGGCCTCCTCCTGGGTCTGGCAGGCAGCACGGACAGCGCCGCCGACGCGGCCAAGCAGGCACAGCCCGACTTCGAGGGCCTCGCGGCGTCACTCGACCAGGTGACCGGTGCGACCACCCGGGCGACCCGGGCGGCCATCTACAACGACCTCGAGCGCACTGGCGCCTTGAAGACCCTCAACCAGTACGGGGTGTCGTCGCGGACCGCCGTCGACGCCGTTCTGGGCCACGGCGCCGCGCTCCATCAGGTGCAGGCGATCCAGGCGTCCGCCACGGCGGAGATGCGGAAGAACGAAGCGGCGATCGCGGCCAACAACGCCGAGATCGAGCGCCTGACCTCGAACACCGCCGACATGACCGTTGAGGACTACGACACCGTCGACGCCCTCCACAAGCAGAACGGCGCACTGTCGGAGCGCAACAAGCAGCTGAAGGCGAGCGCTGACCTGGTCGACTCCGAGATCGGTGGCCTGCGGAAGACGCAGAAGGACGTCCGCGACAAGGCCGCCGCGGTCGAGTCGCTGAACAAGCTCTACAAGGGCCTGCCCAAGGCTGTCATCACCGAGCTGAAGACCGAAGGTGTCCCGAAGTCGGCGGCCGACGTGCAGGGCTTGATCGCGCAGTACAACCTGACCCCGAAGCAGGTTCAGTCACTGTTCAAGGCGGCCGGGATCGACAAGTCCATCGCGGATATCCGCCGGCTGATCGCGGCCCAGCAGCAGTACCGGGACAAGACGGTCACCATCACCACCGAGTACCGGTCCCTGCACACCAGCGGCGTAGGCCCGACCCGTGGTCGCTCGGACGACAACATGCCGGGTGGGGCTGCCCCGAAGATGGCCGGCGGCGCGAACGGTCGATTCACGGCTGGGGCCAACGGGGGGAGCAGTGGTCGGCGTGGCCTCTCGCGCTCCGACCTCAACGGCCTCGAGATCCGCGTGACTGGGGTGGACCCGGCCGCGAAGGCGTTCCTCTACAGCGGCGGAATGAGCAGGTATCCCTGATGGCCAACGACGTCGTCAAGTTCGTCGACTCGATCGCGTCCTCTCCGACGACCCGCCTGGACCTGAACGACAGCACCACGTTCACGCTCGCCGCCGCGGTCCTGGCGCCTCCGCCGCAGATCCAGTCCTCGGTCTCGTCGAACGCGATGACCGACGGGGGATACCAGTCGGCATCCCGCTACGGCTACCGAGTGATCCACCTCGAGCTGATCCTCAACGTCGCTACCCAGGATCTCGCGGCGACCGCGTTGCAGAACCTGCACCGAGAGCTCGACCGAGAGACCAACTACCTGAAGTGGCAGCCAGACACGGCAACGAAGCCCGTGTTCTTTAAGACGTGGCGGACGTCCCCGCTTCAGATCGTCGACCAGCCGGCAGCGCGGGCGGTCTACTACGTGACCCTCGAGATCCCGGCCGAACCATTCGCGTTGGGCCTGCGCGAGACGGTCAGCGTCGGCACCGTCAACAATGACCCCGCCGCTGGATCGAATGGCTGCTACTTCGACATCACTGGCGTGATCGGCGACGTCGCTGCACCCGCCATCCTGTCCGGCCTTGGTGGGCGCCCCAACATGGTCCTCGGCGTGCGGCGTCACGGAACGGTGACGAACCTCACGACGAGTTACCAGGCCGAGTCAATGTCACTGGGTGTCGACACCACCAACCCCGGAGGCGCAGCCGACGCTGCGATGTCGGGCAGCGGGACCACCAACTACGTCCGCACGTCGTTCGCGACGGCGACCATGCAGACACGCGTTGGGATCTCGGTCACGACTGACTCTGCGCAGGCTGAACTGGCTGGCGCCTTCCGAGTCTTCGCGGTGGTTCGTCGGTCCAGTGCCATCGGAGACATCAACCTGACCTGGCTCAACTCGCAGCCCGCACGTCAAGGCGCGACCGTGGCCACCCAGCTGACCACTACCCGCCAGGTGGTTGACCTCGGCGTGGTGGACTTCACCGCCCCGCGCTCAACCCTCTATCCGCTTGTGAACCTCAGCTTCCAGGCTGAGCGCACATCTGGCGCGTCGACTCTGGACTGGGACTACGTGACCCTTGTCCCCGCTGACGAGGAACTGTTGATCTACTCGACCGCGACCACTGGCCAAGTGACCGTGGTGGACGGCGACGCGGAGGCTGTCTACTCCTTCTACTCGGGAGGCAGCCTGTTTTCAGCGGCCGACCTCTACAACCTGGAGACTGAGGCGACGGGCGGGTTCCCGAACCTGTCGCCGAATCAGACCAACCGGTTTGTGTTCTTCAAGTACGACGCCTCGACTCCACCATTCATCGAGATCCTCAAGGCCGACACCTGCACTAGCGTCGCGGTCGACTACTACCCGCGCTACCTCCACGTCAGGCCATCGACAACGTGACGCTCCAGGTTCCGCTCACCGTTTCTATCGATGGTGCGCACGTCACGCAGAAGACTGAGGGGCTAGCGTTCCGCAAGGAAGCGGTCGGCGGCGTCATGTCGATCAGCGTCGGCCTATCCTCGCCACTGACGTCGTTCCCTGCCGCGGCCTACGCCAAGTGCAAGGTGATGGATGCCCGGTCGGCCGAGGTCATCGCTGAGGGCCGCGTGTCTGACCCTGGGCGTACTGCCGACGAGGGTGGGCAGCGATGGACGACCGCCTGCATGGGTCCAGCAGCCACAGCAGGTGACCACAACGCCCCGCTCCAGATCATCGACCAGTCGATGGACGACGGCTGGCGCCGGGTGAAGCGCGCACAGTCTGCGGGCGGCGACATTGGTCAGTCGACGAAGCCGACCACTGACACCACTGACGCGGTCGTGGCGCAGTTCTCCCAGGGCAAGACGGTCGACACGGGCGACCAGCTCGCGGTGCGCTACGAGCGGATCCGGGACGCCGACCAGCGGCTCGGATCGGTCGCCTACGACTGGGACGCCGGCCGCACCGACGCCGACTTCAAGGCGCGGATCTTGGGCGTCCTCGACAACACCCCCGACGGGTCGGCCGCCGCGTCGTCGAACTGGAACACGGCGGGCGGGTCGCACCGGATCGTCTACACCACCGACTTCACCATTGGTCGTAACCAGTTCGACCTCGAGGCCTACTACTCCGGGGCCGGGACCTCACCGACCACGGACCGATACTGGGCATCGTTCGCGAACATCGTCATCCGGTCCCTCCTCTACAGCCAGTCCGGCGGCAACCAGGGCAACGCCCAGGACTACGTCGAAGCCGATTGGGTCGTCGAGCACCTCCTAGGCGGAGGCTGGCTGCCCCAGTTCGACGCCGCTGGCGCCACAATCGCACGGACTGCGGCACAGCAGATCGACCAAATGGTCTACCCCGACGGCATCAGTGCGCGGGAAGTCCTCGACGACCTGATGGCCCTCGAGCCGACCCTCTACTGGACAACCGGCCCCGACATCACCGGCAACGGATACCAGTTCTTCTGGCAGGAGTGGCCCACGACGGTCCGCTACGAGGCCACCCTCGAGGACGGCGGCGCCTTCCCGACCACAACGACCGAGCTCTACACGTCGGTGTTGGTGCGATGGAACGACCGACGAGGGCGGTCCAGGTCCACGATCCGCACGGGCTCGTGCCCGATCCTTGACGCCGCTGGCGTGACCCGACAGGCCGTGGTCGACGTCTCCAACGAGCTGGGTTCGATCGCCAACGCCCAGCGCATCGGCGACAACTTCCTTGCCTCGCACAAGTACCCCCCGAACGCGGGGACCCTGAACGTAGCCCGCCCCATCCGCGACCTCCAGACCGGCCGCATGGTCGACCCGTTCGAGATCGAGCCAGCCGAGCTGATCCGGGTCCGGGGCGTCGAGTCCTACCCCGACGCCCTCAACGCATCTAGCAACGACGGGCAGACCGTGTTTCGCATCTGGGCGATGAACTACACCGCGGAAGGGAACATCGCGCAACTGGAACTGGACACCTACCCCCGGAACGTGGCGCAAGCCCTTGTGCGGCTACAGCGGCGCCGGGAGCGGAAGCGGTGATCCGTACCAACCAACATCTCGGGAGCCAACCATGACATCTGGGGAGCTGGGGCTGATGACAGCTATCGCCGTCGCCACCATCGGAGCCGCCGCGAACATCCGCGCTGCAACGATCAGTCGACGGGCCCAACGCGACGCCGCGCAGGGCTCGCCCTACGAGGCGCTGGCCGCGCGGATGGTCCAGGCGGAGCAGCGCATCGACACCCTCGAGACCGAGCTTCGCACCGAGAGGGAGCGGTCCGCGCACCAGGCCGCGGCGTTCCGGACCCGGATCCAGGTCCTGCTGCGGCACATCGCGGCGCTCGACGAGTACGCCCAGGTCCTGGTCGACCTGATCCGGCAGCACCCGATCCCGTTCACGACGATGCCGAAGAAGCCCGACCTACCGCCGTCGCCGGCGGACGACCTGTGATCTGGATCCTCGTCGGCCGAGTGGCCGACGCCTTCCGCGAGATGGGGCGGTTCTGATGAGGCTGATCGCTGCGAACTTGAAGGCGAAGATGTCGGCGGCGAAGACCCGGGCCGACCAGCGGACCCTGCTAGCCGCCAAGCCGGACGTCGTGTCGCTGAACGAGATCGGCGGCATGGTCCGGGCGCTGCTCCTGCGTCGGGGGTTCAAGCGCGCAGGGATGACGATGTGGGCGTCGATCCCCGACCCGATCGCGTGGCGCTCCGACTGGGAGCTGCTCGCCAAGGGGAAGCATCACCTGTCCGACGCCACGAACGTGGGCCCTGGTGGCGCCGGCCCCACAGTGCTCCGCAAGAAGGATGCCCCCTGGGTGCTGCTCCACGACCCGGCCGGCGACGTCCACTTCGTCATCAACGCCCACCTCGCTCCGCAGCCGGACCTCAACGGGAAGCGCGGCCAGCTGCACTCCCAGCAGGTCGACGCCCTGGCCGCGAAGATCGCCGCGGTCCGCGCCGAGAACCCGCTGGCGGTCATCCACGTGCTCGGCGACCTCAACACCCCTGACCGCGCACGTCTCGCCCCGGTCACCGACCTGGGCATCGACTTCGGCGCGGTCACCAACGACATGCACGGCCACCAGCTGATCTACATCGGGTCGGACTGGGCCGGCACCCGTCGCCTCCGCGGCGGACTGAACACCGACCACGACGCCGTGGTCGCCGACGTGAAGAGGAAGGCGCCAGTGCCGACACCTACGCCACACCCGCAGCCGCCGTTCGACAAGGTCACCTATCGCGGCAAGCTGATGGACAACAAGACCATGTATGGCGTCATGGCGGCTGAACGGAAGCTTGGCTACCCGCTGACTATCACGCAGGGCTGCTACAACCCCGGCGGCGTGAAGCAGTCTGCTGGCACCCATGACGGCGGCGGGGTCGTGGATCTGGCGCCGTGGGACTGGGAGAACAAGGTGCGCGTGTTGCGCAACCTCGGATGGGCGGCGTGGCATCGCACCCCGGCCGAGGGTCCTTGGCCGGAGCACATCCATGCCGTGATGGTCGACCAAGGCGCCCTGTCGGCGTCTGCTGCTGAGCAGGTCGTGCAATACCGCAACGGGCAGAACGGGCTGGCCAACCACGGCCCGGACACGTTCCCGTATCGGCCGAACCCGGTCCCGGTGTTCGACTACCAGGCCGCCCTTCGAGATGACCGCATCCGAGCCCGCATCACCGGCATGCAGGCGCGCATCAAGGGCCTGCGCGACCGGATCAGCGCCAACCGAGCCCGCATCACATACAAGGGAGTTCAGCCGTGAAGAAGTACGCACTCGCCGTCGCCTCGGTCGTCGTGACCGGCGCCGCCTACCTGATTGGCGTCCTGCCCGCAGACGGCGGCCTCGGGGATGTGACGTTCGTCCAGTGGCTCGGCCTCATCGTCTTCGAGGGCGCCGCTTTCGGCATCACGCAGCGCGCACAGAACACCTCACCCGCCACCCCCGGCGACTTCGCCGACAACAACCAGGAGTGATCTGAACCATGGCCGGACTCGTCAACTCCGTCTCCCAGGCGGCACTCGACTACCTGTTCCCCACCTCGGGCGCCACCGACTACATCGCCTACTCCACGAACGGGTCGACCGAGTTCGGCGGCATGGCGCGCACCGCGATCGGCGCGACCGGCTGGTCCGCCGCGACCGCGGCCGACCCGAGCGTGAAGGGCAACGCGAACGCGCTCACCTCCGCAACCGCGTCCAGCGCCGGCACCATCACCCACTTCGCGATCTACTCCGCGAGCTCTGGCGGCACGCAGCGCACCGACTGGACCGCCCTCACGGCCTCGAAGACCGTCGCGATCGGCGACACCGTCTCCTGGGCCGTCGCCGCGTGCCAGGTCACTCTCACCTGATCGGAGACCACCCGAGATGCTGCTGCTGACCAGCACGTCCGACAAGATCCGGCTCACCACCTCGGCCGCCGCTGCGGTCGACGTCCACGCCTCCTATGCCGACAACGCCTCGGGGACGATCACCTTCGGCCGCACCAACACCGCGCAGATCACGACCGCGACGACGACCGACGTGGTCGCATCTCCGGGCGCCTCGACGTCGCGCACCGTGCAGCTGCTGACGGTCCGCAACGCCCACGCCTCAGTGGCTTGCGACGTCACGGTGATCCACACCGACGGCACGAACGCGGAGACGCTCTACCAGGCGACCCTGGCGGCTGGCGAAGGGCTGCTCTACTCCGAGTCGGCCGGGTGGCAGCGGTTCAACGCTGCCGGCCTTCCGGTCGCTCCCGGCAACGCTGGCGCGGCTGACGTGCAGGTCTTCTCGGGAGCGGGTGGCACCTGGACGAAGCCCGCCGGCGCGCAGGTGGTCATCGTCGAAGCCATCGGTGCGGGTGGCGGCGGAGGCGCTGGTGCCTCACTGGCTACTGCGACGGTCGCCAAGGGCGGCGGGGGTGGTGGCGGCGGAGCTTGGATCCGCGGCGTGTTCGCGGCGTCCGACCTCGGCGGCACGGTCACGGTCACGGTCGGCACGGCCGGCACGGCGGGCGTCCCCGGCGCTGCCGGTGCAGCTGGTGGCGCGGGCGGCATCGGCGGCAACACCACGTTCGGATCGTTCCTGACCGCCTACGGTGGCGGAGGGGGCGCTGGTGGCGCGATCTCTGCGGCTGTGACCGGCGGCGGAGGTGGCGGCGGCGTAGGTGGCGCTGGCGCTTCTGGCTCCACGTCCGGCGGCGCGGGCGGCATCCCTACAGCGGCATCCAATGGCGCTGGCGGCCAGGGCGTCACGGGCACGGTCGCCGTGTCCACGACCGGCAACGCCGAGTACGGGGGCGGCGCTGGCGGCGGGACTGCCTCCACCCCGGTCGCGTCCTCCCTGGGCGGCTCCTCGCTGCGTGGCGGTGGCGGTGGCGGCCCGGGCGGGTCACACTCGGCTACCCCCGCGAACGTCGCAGGCGGCGCTGGCGGTAAGTCCGGCTCCTACTCTGCTGGCGGCGGCGGCTCGGTCGGCACCGACGGCGCATCCCCCACGGCCGGCGCTGCTGGCGCTGCCGCCACCTCTGCCAAGGGTGGATCGGGCGGCGGCGGCGGCGGCACGAGCGTCACGGCCTCGACGGCCGGAGCTGCTGGCGGTGCCGGTGGAGTCGGTGGCGGTGGCGGTGGCGGTGGCGGAGCTGGGATGAACCCCGGCCTCGGTGGCGCCGGCGGCACGGGTGGCGCTGGCTACTGCATCGTCTACACGTACTGAGGGGAGGCTAGGCCGTGAGGCTCCTCCCCTCCCCCCTGTGGACGCCGAACGGCTGGTTCCCCCTCACTGACACCGAGGCGTGGTTCGACGACCTACTGGCCGCCGACCTGGCAGGCTCGAGCGCAGTCTCGGGAACGGTCACCGCGACCTCGGCCGCGTCCGGCTCGATCACCGTCAACAAGGCACTGTCGGTCACCGGCCTCGTCAGCCTGGCCGACACCAGCAACGGCACCGCCTACACGACCGGGTCGTTCACCCCAACTGAGGGCGACCTGCTCGTCATCGTCGCGGGCATCACGGCCTCGACTGTCAGCCCGACAGCGACAGCGTCCGCGAACGGCATCACGTTCACGCTCATCACGACGGGCGGATGGTCGTCCGCGGCGCACACGCAGGCGATCTTCGTCGCCGACCAGCTCGTCGGGGCGTCTCCGTCGTCCATGACGGTGACGGTCGACTGCACGGGCGACGCCGGCTCGGGCGCGAACGTTGCCGTCCTCGGCGTCGCGGGCATGTCGCGGACCGGGTCCTCGGCGGTCCTTCAGTCCACCGCGAACACCAACGCCGTCACCACCGGCGGCGCCTACACCCTCACGTTCGGCGCCGCGACACTGTCCACCAACGTCGTCATCGGTGGCCTGGCCAACAACAGCAACCCGGCCGGGATCACTCAGCCCTCAGGGTTCACCGAGGTCTACGACCTGGGATACGCGACCCCCTCGGCCGGTCTCGAGGTCGCCTACGACCTCACCGGCGGCTACACGTCATTCACGTGGGGCTCCACGTCGGCGACCATCGGCACCGCAAACGCGATCGAGCTGGATACGTCCGCCGCGGGTGGCACTGACTGGCCCGTCACGGGAACGATCCCCGCGGTCTCTGCCGCTTCGGGCACCATCACGCTCAGCGCCGACGTCGCTGGGGTCACGGCGGCTGTCTCGGCGGCGGCGGGCGCGATCGCCGCCGACCACCCACTGTCCGGCATCATCGCCGCAACCTCGGGTGCCTCTGGCGCCATCACCGCCGACCATCCCGCCAGTGGCGCGGCGGCTGCGTCGTCGTCCACCTCGGGCGCGATCTCGGCCTCCCTGGCCCTCACGGGCGCCGCCGCGGCGGTGAGCACCACCTCCGGCACGATCGTCCGCCAGGTGCCGGTAGACGGCTCCACGGCGGCCGTCTCAGCCGTGACCGGCAGCATCGTCTCCGACCACCCGCTGGCCGGAACGGTAGTGGCCGTCTCGGTCGTGACGGGCGCGCTCGACGGGGTCACTGACTGGCCCTTGTCCGGCACGGTGGCTGCGGTCTCGGGTGCAGCTGGAGCCATCAGCACCACCCAGCCCGTCTCCGGGACCGTCGCCGCCCTATCGTCGGCCGTCGGCACCATCGGGCTCGGCGCGGCGCTGTCGGGCACAGTTGCCGCGACATCCGGGGCAGTCGGCACGATCACTGCCCAGCACCCCCTGGCGGGGACCGCCGCGGCAGTGTCGACCATGGCCGGCACTGTCACCCTCCGCGCTGCGCTCACGGCCTCGGCAGATGCCGTCAGTGCGTCGACAGGATCCGTCACCCTCCGCGCTGCCCTTCAGGGCATCGTCCAGGCGACGAGCACGCTCGCCGGCGCCATCACTCTCACTGCGGAAGCGACCTCGTATCGCATCAGCGGCAGCGGCCCCGCCCACGAGCTCGGCGGCGCGCCCGGCACCCAGGAGCTCACCGGCGGCACCACCCGGGCACTGGCTGGTGCGACCGGATCTCACTCTCTCGCGGGCGGCAGCCCTCGACGATCACTCACCGGAGGCTGAACATGCGGACCGACTACATGGACCACGGCTCGAACACCAACGTCTACGCCACCGGCTCAGCCACCTACGACATCAGCGCCGCGACCGTCGCGATCTGCCTCCACGACGACACCAACGCCGACGTCTGGCTCCCCGCGACCTGGTCCACCCCCCCCACCTACAACGCCACCACCCAGCAGTGGACCGGCGAAGCGAAGACCACCAGCTCGATCGACTTCTCCGCGAAGGCCTTGGGGAAGTACGTCGTGAAGATCAAGGTCGGCACCGAGATCACCCAGTGCTACATCCTGCACGTCATCCCCTGAGAGGAACCACCACCATGGCCGCACCCGTCGTCAACGTCACCGCCCCCACCTCACCCCTCGCGCCGGGCTCTGTCGTCGAGTTCACCTGGACCGTCCTCGACGCCGACAACCGCACCCTCGCCTGGCAGGGCGTCGGCACCGACTCCCAAGGCAACCAGGTCACCCTCACTGGCCAGATCCAGGTGCAGGACGTCTTCACCATGAACACCTTCACCCTCGGCGGCGTGCCGTTGTCGATCGACAACGCCAACCGGAAGGCGACGGGCGTCGTCCCGATCGCCTGACCTGATGGGCACCCTGCCCTACGCCTGGTCAGGCACCGACACCCAGGGCAACACGCGCACCGGCACGGGCTCGATCACGACCTCGAGCGCGACGCTGTTCGGCCGCCAGTTCGCCACCGGCACCGTGGGCCCGCTGCCAGCCGCACCGGTCCTCACCGCGCGGATCTACTTTCAGCCCGGCGACTTCACCGGAACCGCCCAGCCCACGTGGACCAACCAGCCGCTGATCACGCAGGCCGTGAACGCCGGTGCGACGTCGTTCCTGTTCTCCATGAAGGACGCCACCACAGCGGCGATGACGAAGTGGCGTGCCTTCCTGCGGTCCATCCCGGCCGCCTACCGTGACGACACCTGGTGCGTGTGGATGCACGAGCACGAGGCGAAGATCCGGCAGGGCTCCCTCACGTTCGCGGCCTACGACACCGGCTCCGACATGGTGAGGACCGCGACCCAGGCTGAGGGCTTCAAGTTCGGGCCGCTGCACAACGGCCTCAACCGCAACGCCGCCGACACCGCCTGGATCTTCGGGAACTACGTCGAGCCCACCAACCTCGCGCTGTGCGACTTCGAGGCCCTCGACTGCTACGACGACAACGGCAAGGGTGCTGCGTCGCTGTTCTTCTCGAGCTCGGGCTGGTGGCCCTACTTCCGTGACGTCGGCAAGCCCATCCTCATCGGCGAGTACGGCACCCCCACCGGCCCCAACCAGGCGACCCTGGCGGCCGGCATGAAGGCCGAGTGTCTGGCCCGCCCGCAGATCAAGCGGGTCCACTACTGGGACCAGATGTTCACCAACAACCCGGACTACCGGATGACCGCCGCCACCGCAGCCACCTGGTACGCCTGACGCAATCCTGCTGGGCGTCGCGTCGTCGCCACTGCCCAGCACAAAGAAGAGCCCCCCACCGCCTCCGGGCCGGTGGGGGGCTCTTCGGCATTCTCAGGCGATCTCGAACCCGACCGCCCGGGCGGCTCGGTTCTGTCGCCGTGCGTCTCGGAGACGACGGAGCCGACGCACATGCTCGGGGTCGTACTCCTCCGCTGCTGGCTTGTCCACGATCGTCCACAGCATTTGCCCGTAGGCGATGAACGACAGTCCGAAGAGGACCAGGATCGCAGTGTCCTTCGCTCCCCGATGCTTCCAGTGGAGACGCTCGAATTCGAGGATGCACTTCTCTCGTGGGGAGAGCTCCTCGGTCATCGTGCGACGGGGCCGCTGTGGTGGTGGAGCACCAGCGGCACGACAGGGGCGGGCTGCTCGGCGTCACGGAACGCGGTCAGCGCCGCGTAGAAGCTCCGCCACAGGCTGATGCACCCCGCGTCACCCTCGCAGGTCTGCGTCTTGATGACGCTGAACTTAGGCCATGTCGCGAAGATGGGGATGTGGTAGCGGGTTGCCTCCACGTACCAGCCGGTCGCGTTGGAGCCCTCGACGTGGGACAGGACTAGGCCAGTCGGGGGGAGCGCGTGCCCGACTTTCGTGGACGACGTCGGGACCACCGAGTCACCCCACTGGTAGACGATCGAGAACACCTCGTCACCGATGCGCGTCGAGACGACCTGCCCGGTGGTGGCGGTGTAGTCGGCCCAGCCGTAGGACTTCCAGTAGTAGCCGCCGAACACCGTCTCGAAGCGGACGCGCATCCGCCACGTGGTGTCAGCGGGGCCGGCGCTACATCCGCCGCGAACGGTGGTGTAGGGGCCGTGACCGTCGATGTAGGTCTGGCCGATGACGGGATCGGAACAGGTGAGACCGTTCGTGCCAGTGGTGGCAGAGGCGGGCGTGGCGGTGAGCGCGGGTGCCGCGATCAGTGTGAGGCTGGCGAGGATGGTGGCGATACGGTTCA
>ERZ869925.1125-NODE-1125-length-13391-cov-8.466782_pt1 | contig 13391 bp, 15 predicted proteins | sample MGYA00579311_ERZ869925 | MGnify/ENA primary metagenome ERZ869925 (study PRJEB32216, sample SAMN09231817) | wastewater metagenome | place: USA: Maryland | collected 2016-07-30 | study: EMG produced TPA metagenomics assembly of the PRJNA472060 data set (Reclaimed...
CCGATCTCCCAAACAGCCGACCTCGCATTTTTGGGGAGGGGGGTCCTAGATGCTTGAGCCCTTCATCTTCGAGAAATGCGACGTCTTCCCGACCCCGCAGGAGTTGAAGAAGCAGGCGATCGCCACCCGAGCGGCGAAGACGAAGAGCCGAACCGAACTCCGGCGCGCGAAGTCAGAGGCGCATCTCCTCGAGATCATGCCGGCGCCCTTGGACACCGCGGCCGCGTATCACGTGATCAGCGGGGGAGACGTGGACTCCATGAGCTTCTTGGCCCGGGTGGTCAAGGAGACGCCTCTCGACTACGCCCTGATGTCGACGTGGTGCATGGCCCTCCCGGACGTGGAGCAGTTGGCCAAGTGGCTCGAGTCCGGCCGAATCGGGCGAATGGACGCCTACGCGGGCGAGATCTTCCCGAACCAGTACCCGGACGTCCACCGCCGTCTGTGCGACGTGATGCGCGCGCACGGTGGGCGGGTGGCGATCTTCCGCAATCACGCCAAGGTCTACGCCGGGACGTGCCCCGCCTTCGACTTCGCCATCTCGAGCAGCGCGAACGTGAACACGAACCCGAGGACGGAAAACACCGTGCTCACCTTCGGCGCCGACCTCTTCGACTTCTACAAGGGTTTTTTCGACGGCATCAACAGCTTCACCCGGGACTTCGACGACTGGACCCGATGGACGAAGCCCACGAAACGGGGGGACGCATGAAGGGCCGCAAACCGATACCGGCACGCCTTCGCCTGGTCAAAGGCAACGCGGGGCACCGACCGATTCCCGAAGGCCCGGACGTGCCCGTCGAAATCCCCACAAAACCTCCGCACCTTTCGGTGATCGCCTCGCAGGAGTGGGACCGAATCGCACCGCAGCTCTACACCGCGGGCCTGTTGACATCTATCGACCTCGCCGCGCTCTCGACTTACTGCCAGGCGTTCGGCCGATGGGTCGAAGCCGAGGAGCAAATCAAAACGCACGGAGTCCTTGTGAAATCCCCGAGCGGTTTTCCGATGGTGAGCCCCTATCTCATCGTCGCCAATAAGGCGATGGAGCAGCTATCAAAGGCCCTCGTTGAGTTTGGTATGAGCCCGTCGAGTCGGTCACGGGTCAACGCATCCGCCCCACAGAAGAAAGAGAGCCCTGTTGCGCGCTTCCTCCGCCAAGTCTGACCGCGCCACGGCCTACGCGCGCGAGGTGAAGGCGGGACGTGTCGTCGCGGGTCTGTTCGTGCGGCAGGCGTGCGACCGTCACCTAGCGGACATGAAGCGGAAGGATCTTCGATGGGATCGCGAGAAGTCGGAGCGGGCCATCGCGATTTTCGAGCAGTGCTACAAGCTGGACAACGGCGAGCCGTTCCTGCTTCAGCCGTTCCAGTGCTTCATCGTCGGTTCTGTCATGGGCTGGTATGGGCTCGACGGCCTTCGCCGCTTCCGTACCGCCTACGTGGAGATCGGGAAGGGCAACGGAAAAACGCCGATGGCGGCCGGCCTCGGGATCATCGGGCTGGTGTTTGATGAAGAGGGTGCGGCGGAGGTCTACAGCGCGGCCGCGACACAGGACCAGGCCTCGATCTGCTTCAAGGACGCGAAGCGGATCGTGGAGGGTTCGCCGGATCTCGCCGCGATGGTGGACGTTCAGGTGGGATCGCTGTTCATCAAGGACACGAACAGCGTCTTCCGGCCTGTGTCTGCGGAGCATCGCGGGCTGGACGGAAAGCGCGTGCACGTCGCCATCGTTGACGAGCTGCACGAGCACGCCTCCGCACTGGTGGTCGACAAGATCCGCGCGGGTACGAAGGGGCGAAAGAACGCCCTGATATTCGAGATCACCAACAGCGGCTACGACCGGCGCTCGGTCTGCTGGGCGCATCACGAATACTCGAGACAGGTGCTCGATGGTTCGGCGCCCAACGATTCGTGGTTCGCCTACGTGACAGGTCTTGACCTTGGAGACGAGTGGTCGGACGAGAAGGTCTGGCTGAAGGCAAATCCCGGGCTCGGGACCATCCTCCCGTGGAAGTACCTCCGAGAACAGGTGGCCGAGGCAAAGGGGATGCCCTCAAAGGAGAACATCGTCAAGCGGCTGAACTTCTGCGTCTGGACCGAGCAGTCAACGCGGTGGCTCCCGATGGAGGAGTGGGACCGCGGAGCGCGGGAGATCAACCGGACGGGGCGATGCTTCGCCGGCTTGGACCTGGGTTCTACCTCGGACTTCTCGGCACGATGCCTGCTCTGGGGCCCGGACGCCGACGGCGAGTGGTCGGCGGAGTGGCGGATGTGGATTCCCGAAGCCCGGGCGGACGAGCGAATCCGCAAGGGCGACGGATGGCTCGCGCAGGCGATCGCGGACGGGTGGATCGAAACGACCCCCGGCAACGTCACCGACTACGACTACATCGAGAAGGCAGTCCTCGAGGACTTTGAGCGGTACGACATCGAAAAGCTCGCCTTCGACCGCTGGAACGCCTCGCAACTCATCACGCATCTGCTGAGCGCGCTCGGAGAAGATCGCCTTGTCAAGTTCGGCCAGGGGTTCGTCGACATGTCCCCGGCCTGTCGCGAGCTTGAGCGGCGGATCAAGGGCGGACTCTTGAAGCATGGCGGGAATCCGGTCGTGCGGTGGATGGCCTCGAACGTGTCGGCGAAGTCGGACCCCGCGGGGAACATCAAGCCGGACAAGGAAGCGAGCGCGGACAAGATTGACGGCATCGTCGCGCTGCTCGATGCGATCGGAGCGGAGACGCGGACAGCCGATTCAGGGGTTTCCGGGTACGACCAGAACGGCGGACAGGTGGAGGCGTGGTGATGAATGCAGTCGAGTCGGTTTTTCTGATCGTCGGGACGGTCCTTTTGGCGCGTGGATGCCATCTGATCTATCCGCCCCTGGCCTATATCGTCCTGGGGCTTCTGTTCATCAAGGCGTCTATTCCGAGTCCGAAGGGGGGCGAGTAAAGCATGACCTCACTCATCAGAAGCATCGCGGGGTCGTTCGGTCTGCGGGCGGATGCCAACCCGCTCGACGATCGGTATTACGACAAGGACTTCTCATTCACGGCTTCCGCTGGCCCGAACGTCTCCAAGGACAACGCGCTGAGGGTCGGCGTCTTCTACCGAAGCGTCATCATCCGTGCGCAGTCGTTCGCGCAGTTGCCGATCGGCGTGTATCAGCGTGGACAGAAGACGCGCACGGAGATCTCGGACCATCCGCTCGCGATGGCGTTCGATCGTCCGAATCCGTTTCAGGCCGGCATCGAGTGGCGCCGAGACGTGCTGATCGACTTGCTTCTGTGGGGCAACGCTTACAACCAGATCGTGTTCAGCGGGGATGGGCTTCAGTTCATCCCGCTTGATCCTCTTCGGATTCGCGAGGTTACGAAAGAAGGCGACAGGGTCCGCAGCTACGAACTCACGCGTCAGAATGGGCAGAAGATCATTCTGGTGGGCGATCGTGACGTGTGGCACCTGAAGGCCGCATTCGGGAAGGGTCTGCTCGACCTGGCGAGAAACACGCTGGGGCTTGCGATCAGCGCGGAGGCGCATTCGTCCGCGTTCATGCGCCGCGGCGTCAAGTCGTCCGTCGTGCTACAGCACCCGGGCCGACTCAAGGCCGAGGTCGCAAAGGCGATGGGAGAGAACTTCAATGCGGCTTACGGTGGCAGCGAGGGGTATAGCAAGACCCCCGTTCTGTGGGAGGACATGAAGGTCCAGACCATTTCGATCGACCATCAGAAAGCTCAGTTCCTCGAGCTTGACGCGGCTACGCAAGAGCGGATCGCGACGTTTGCGGGCGTCGCTCCGTACATGGTCGGGATCATCGAGAAGCAGACCTCGTGGGGCACCGGAGTCGAGGAGCAGTTCCGAACGTTCAACACGTTGAGCCAAAGCCCCGACTGCCGGTATTTCGAGCAGGATGCGGCCCGCGTGTTTTTGGACAGCGGGCGGGGCACAAACGGGAAGTACGTCCGCCTCAACGACGCGGCGATGCTGCGCAGCCGAAACATGGAGCAGGCGCAGATTCACGAAATCCAGATCCGCTCTCACGTCAAGAGGCCGAACGAGTGCCGGCTTGATCTCGACATGGACCCGTACGAAGGCGGCGACGACTTCCCGGCTGTCCCCGGCGCGCAGATGGGGGAGGCGCCGAATCACGATCCGAGCAAGGGGGCTGAAGACTTGACCGATCCTCCCGACTCCGAACCCGCGAAGCCGAAGCGCATGAAGGCGACCGACAAGACCGAGCAACTGGCCCGCTGGATCGCGGGGGATCTTCTCCGCGCGGAGGCGGCGGGGCTGATGGAGATCGCGAAGACGACGGCGAGCGATCCCGAGAAGTGGGCGCGCGCGGTTAGCGCGTACTACGGGCGTCGCAAGGGGACCATCGTTGAGTCCCTGAGCATCACTCCGGAGCAGGCCGAGGCGTGGTGCAAGGAGCAGTCGCGGCTGGCGTCCGAGGGTGGCGCGGCGGCGTTGACGACATGGACGGAACACACGGGGCGGCTTGTTGCGCTGGCCCTCGAAACCAAGGAGGGCGAGGAATGAACAACGGGAATATCTACGCGGCGACGCGGGAGACGGTGGAGCAGATCAAGGCGCTGTCGCGGTGGGATTCCGCGGCGGTCGCCGAGGTCATGGCTGTGAACGCTCGCATCCCGTCCGCGACGTCCGGCCGCGACTCGGGCGGCACGATCGCGGTCATTCCGATTGCCGGATTCATCGAGCAGCGCCCGAGCTTCTTTGGCGCGATGTTCGGCGGGACTTCGATCGCGTCCTTGACGGCGTCGTTCCGATCTGCGATGAACGATCCTCAGGTCAAGGGAATCGTCTTCGATGTCTCGAGCGGCGGGGGTTCCGTCTTCGGCGTGACCGAACTTGCCAACGAGATCAGGGCGGCGCGAGGCGTCAAGCCCATCGTCTCGGTGGTGAACAGCATCGCGGCAAGCGCGGCTTATTGGCTCGCCTCTGCCGCCGACGAGGTTGTGTCGACGCCTTCCGGCATCGCTGGCAGCATCGGCGTCTACGCGATCCACCAGGACTACTCCAAGGCCAATGAGCAGGCGGGGGTCAAGGAGGAGATCATCAGCGCAGGCGAGCACAAGGCCGACGCGGTCGACGGGGCTCCGCTGTCCGACGCTGGCCGGGCCTCCATGCAGGCGATGGTGGATCACATCTACTCGGCCTTCATCGCGGACGTTGCGGCAGGCCGCGGCGTGTCCAAGGAGACCGTCCTGTCCGACTACGGAAAGGGGCTGACCTTCACTGCGCCCGCGGCACGTTCTGCGGGGCTTGTGGACCGCGTGGCGACGATGGATGAGACACTCAAGCGGCTCTCGACTCCGCAGGGCCGAGCGGCGGTCATGCGGGCGGACTCGTTTGCGTTTGCATCGTACAAACAGGGTGACAGGGTCAGAGTTAAGCCGGGGAAACATCATGACGAAATGACCAAGGGCAAGGCTGGCTCGGTGGAGGAAGTGTCGTCCGCGGCTCTCGGAATCAAGTTTGATGGAATGGACAAGGTGCATAAGTGGTACACCGCCGAGGAACTCGATGCAGAATCAGTTAATGCCTACGATGGCGAGGCCGAGCGTCGTATGCGCCGCGTCCGGCTGACGGTCTAGGCGGTCTCTTGTCAGAAATCAGGGCTTGACACAAAGCCGACGAGAGAGTAAAAGGCTCGTCAGTTCGTAGGTTTGAGTCGCTCCCCCGAAAGGGGCACCGGCTCAAATAGCAGCGAAGCCCGCCGTAACTCAGGCCACCTTCGCGGAAACCCAAAAACACTTTGGGGAATCCGCGGGTGGCCTTTCGGCTTTTCCGTGGTCCCCGTTCTAACGAATGGAGGCCCTACATGGCCGCTGCTGCGCGAATCATCGAGCTCAACGCTCGCGAAAAGGCGATCCGGGAGGAGCACGCTGCTCTCCTCGAACCGTCCGCCGTCGACAAACGGAACCTCACCCCCGAGGAGATCATCAAGGCCGACGCGCTTCAGGCCGAGCTGACTCAGGTCGTGGCGACGAGGAAGCACATTCAGGTGTCCGAAACGTCTGCCGACGCTGGCCGTCCCGAGCAGATCCCCGGCGCCACCGAGGCTCCCAAGGCCGAGAGCAAGATGCTCGCGTTCGGGCGATTCCTCCAGGGCGTCGCGGCTGCTTCGGGCTACAAGGACCTCGGCCCGCAGTTCAACGCGTCCGCGTCTGGCCTGAACACCGGCACCGGCGCCGAGGGCGGGTTCCTCGTCCGCACCGACTTCTCGACGATGCTGCTCGACAAGGCGATGACGGAGTCCGTGCTGGCTCCGCTCTGCTCTTCGGTGACCCTCTCCGAGGGCTCCGACTCGTTCGAGGCTCCGTACATCGACGAGACCAGCCGTGCGACCGGCTCGCGCTTCGGCGGCGTCCGCATCTACCGTGCCGGCGAGGCCGACACGGTCACCGCGTCTAAGCCGAAGTTCGGCCGCTTCGAGATCCGTCTCGAGGAGCTCATGGGCATCGCTTACGCCACGGAACGGTCCCTCCGTGACGCTGGCGTGCTCGCTCAGGTGATCGCGAAGTCGTTCGCCTCGGAGTTCGCGTACACGATCGACGACGAGATCCTGAACGGCGACGGCAACGCCCGCTGTCTCGGCATCCTCAATTCCCCTGCCACGGTGTCCGTGGCGAAGGAAACGTCGCAGGTCGCGGCGACCATCGTCGCGGAGAACATCCTCAAGATGCACTCGCGGATGCCCGCGAAGATGCGGAACGGCGCGGTCTGGATTCACAACCAGGACTGCGAGCCTCAGTTCCCGCAGATGAACATCAAGGTGAAGAACGTCGCCGGGTCCGAGAACGTCGGGGGACTCCCGATCTTCAGCCCGCCCAACGTCCTGAGCCCCGTCCCGTCTCTCTACGGGAAGCCCCTCGTCGCGGCGGAACAGGCCAAGACGCTCGGCACGGTCGGCGACCTCTACTTCGCCAACCTGTCGGAATACCTGCTCGTCAAGAAGGGCGGGCTCGAGATGGCGGAATCCGTCCACGTCCGCTTCCTCTACAACGAGAAGACGTTCCGGTTCATGTTCCCGATCAACGGGGCGCCGACGTGGAAGTCTGCTCTCACTCCTGCGAACGGGTCGAACACCCTCTCGCCCTTCGTCAGCCTCGCGACTCGCGCCTAAAGAACGCGGAGAAAGACACCAACCATGAGCAACCTCTACATTCCCGAGAACATCCTGCCCATCACGCTCGCGGCCCCGGCCGCGGACGCCGCCGGCCGCACCTCGGCGTACATCAGCATCAAGAACGCCGCGAAAGTCTGGATCGTCGCTTTCATCAACCAGGGCAACGCCGCCACCATCCTGCTTTCGCCTCTCCAGGCGACGGCGGTGGCCGGCACCGGCTCCAAGGTGCTGGCGAACGCGGTCCGTGTCTGGTCCAACCTCGACACGGCGACGTCGAACGTCTTCGTGCGTCGAACCGATGCCGTGAACTACACGACCGACGCGGGCGTGAAGATCAAGTGGGTCGTGTTCGAGATCGACCGGACGAAGCTCGACGTTGACGGCGGCTTTGACTGCGTCGGGATCAGCACGGGCGCGAGCAACGCGGCCAACATCACGAGCGCCTTCGCCGTTGTGGTTCCGAACCACGCGGGCGACACGGCTGTGTCCTTCATCGCCGACTAGTCGTGAACGGGGCGGCGCGTGCGCGAGTGCGCGTCGCCCTTTCTTCCCCTTCCCGTGAGGATCAATGGCCCTTCAGCCCTACGCGCTTGCATCGGTGGCCGACTTCAAGGACACGCTGAACATCGGCGGTCCCGCGAAGGATGACGTCATCGAACGGAGCATCAATGCGGCCTCGCGCCTCATCGAAGCGGACCTGAGCCGTCGTCTCAGGTATCGCGCACCGGAGGAGATCGAGGGCTCGGCCAACATCGTCGCGTCGGTGGCCCTGGCGAATGGGTCTCTGACGATTGCGGACCAGCCGGCCGCGGCTCGCACGCTGATCGTGAACATCACCGACTCGAACCGCTCGGTCAAGAGCGGGACGGTGACGGTTACCGGGACGGTCGGAGGGACCGCCGGAACGACCGAGGTTTTCAACCTCGCGGACGGGCAGGCCCGCTACCACGGGCGCAAGTTCTTCACGGTGGTTTCCGGGATCGTGGTCGCGTCGGCGGCTTCGGCCACGTCTGACGATCTGATCTCTGTCGGGACGTCGCTCGGGATGGTCGAGTACCACTCCCCCGTGGGGCATCGCATCAGGCTTCTTGAGTCCCCCATCGTCGGCCTCGCCGAGATCAACGAGGACTCGAACAGAAACTACGCGGCCGCGACGGCGCTGGCCGCTGCCGACTACGAGTACAGCTTCGCGGGCGAGGTGACACGGGTCTACAGCCGGTCGCCTATCTCGTTCTGGAGCGGTTACAGGTCGATTCGGGTTCGCTACTCCGCAGGGTATGGCGGGCTTTCAACGGTGCCACCCGACCTCAAGGACGTCTGCCTCCGGTTGGCCGGAACGATGCACCAAGAGTTTCAGCGCGGCGCCCTCGGCGTGTCGACGGTCTCGGACCAGCTCGGCAACTTCACGCGGCTTTCCGCGGCGCGGCTCACGGACGAGATGCGGGACGCGCTGGCCGAGTACCGGCGGCCCGATCTGTTCCACACCACTGCCGAGCGCGACTTCGACACGGAGGCGGTCTAAGTGTCGGGCGTCACGTACTACGTCTCTGGACGCGCCAAGAAGCTCCAGACGCTTGACCAGATCATCAAGCGGGAGACGATCAACGGCATCCGCCGCGGGCAGCAGCGCATCCGCAGGGCGGCGGCAGAGGGGCTTCGGCTTCGTTCCATCGGGCGGACGCTGTTCGGGAAGAAGGCGTCAGGGGCGTACAAGAACCTCAAGCGCGGCCGCGTCGAAGAGCAGGGCAACGGGGTCTTCTCTGCCGACATCAAGGTGAACGGGATCGCGGCGATTCAGGATCAGGGGTGGGCTATCAAGCCCCATTTGATCCGCGGCCGCGGGAAGCTGCAGTCCCCGGTGATGCGGCGATCTTCCGTGCGCGTGGGCGGCCGGGGGCCGCTTCAATCATTCTCGAAGGGCTCCGTCGTGAGCGCGTACATGCATCCCGGCGTCAAGTCGATGCCCGCGTTCCCGTTCGTGAATCGGGCGCTTGAGTCGAACCGCGGCGCGTTCAAGGTCGAGATTCAGAAGGCTGCGGCGAAAGTCGCCGCGCTGGTGGGCTGATGGCTGAACCTCTACACGAGCAGATCAGCGCGGCGATCCAGACGCGGCTGCGCACGATTGCGGCCGACAACGGGACGAACTACTGGTACACGCCGGATCGCGTGTTCCGCGTCCTTGAGTTTCAGGGCTCCGATCTCGATGACTCGTTCGAGCATCTGCTTTTCCTGCGTCCCGATGACGACCAGATCAGCGAGGGGACAACGGGCACCATCGAAGGCGAAGCGAACTTCACGGTGCTGATCGCCAAGAAGGACACGCGAGTCGCGAAGGCGGCGCAGTCCGAGGAGTCGGACGGCTCCCCGATCGCGGCGACGGTGATCTCCCGATGCGTTGCGGATATCCGCCGCGTGCTGCTTTCGGAAGTCACGCTCGGCGGCCTGGCGTGGAACGTCATGGGCGGGGAATGCACCGCGGATTACTCGTGGCCCGTCGAGGGCTGGCTCTGCGCGACCGTGACATTTGGCGTGCAATACGACTACCCGAAGGCGAACTGATGAGCCGTGGAACAGAGGGAAACGCATGACCGACATATCGAAGAAACCGCGGACGAGTGGGAGCGCCGTCTCGGAATCGACCGAGAAGAGCGCCCCCGCGCCCGCGTTCGTGAGGCTGAAGAGCCTCTCCGTCGAGGGCGGGGACAATCCTGGGAACGGGATCTTCATCCCGAAAGCGGGGCAGATTTTTGAAGCGGACGCCGAGCGGGGACAAGCCCTGATCGCGTGCGGACTCGCTGAACTGGTGAAGGAGTAGGCACTATGGCACGCGGAAAAGGGCATGAAGCGATCGTTGCGTTCAAGGGCGGAGGCTCGACGTGGGGGACTGCGGTCGAGTGCGGCGCACTCTCCGGCTTCTACGCTGAGACGTTCGATATCGACGGAGGGATCGAGCCGATCCCTGACATGTCGATCACCGGTGGATTCGCGCAGAAGATCGGAACACCGGGGGCGCACCGGGCGGCGGTGAACTTCTCGGGGAATCTCTCCTACCAGGGTCACGAGCGAGTGATCCAGAACTTCTTCGGTGGGGTTTCGGGGACTCCTGCGACGGTCGACACCTCGGCCTACAAGCACATCGCCAAGCTGGCCAGCCGCGAGTCCATCTTCGGAACGTTCTGCTACGAAGGCGTCAAGGACACGAAGATCGTGGAAGCCCCCTCGGTCCAGTTTTCAAAGCTGAACCTCTCGGGGAAGGCCCGCGACGTGTTCAAGATTTCGATGGAAGGAATGGGAGACGTGGCCGTCTTTGATTCCTCGGTCAACACGACGACGACCATCGACACGGTGACCGTTGCGAACTACGCCACGGTTCCGTTCGCTCATGCGTCGTTCTTGATGAATGACCAAGCTGACGGCGACCTCGCGTCGGCTGGCATCTTCGTGTCCGGCATCGACCTCAGCCTTGATCGGCCGATCAAGGACAACGTGACCACGGAGCGCGGGGACAAGTCGTCGCTCTTCATCCCCGCCGGCAACGTCACCGGCAAGCTGAAGATCGACTTCTCCATCGCTCAGGACGGCACGGGGGGCAACGTCGCGCTTATCTCTAAGCACCTGGCGGCGACTGCCCAGAAGGCGAAGATCACGCTCACGTCCGGCACCCTTGCCGGGGCCGCAACGCAGTACTTCCAGCACATCATCTGGCTGCCCAACCTTCGCAGCCTGCCCACGAAGATCCTGCCGGTGACGGGTCCCGATGGCATCACCTGGTCTCAGGAGTTTGAACTGGCGAGCGTCTCCGCTACGCCTACCGCTTTCACGAGCGGATACACCGATGGCGTGGTCTGGGAAATGTTCTCGAAGTTGTCAACTAACGCTCTCGCGTAAACAAAACCCGTCCGAAGGAGGACACCGTGGCCGCAGTTGGATTGATCGCAGACTCAATAGAGGACGTTCCTGTCGTGTGGACTTCGCTCCTCAGGTTCGATGGGGAGCCATCCGAAACGCGGGTCGCACTGAGGGCGTTCCCGAGTTCTCAGGTGCATCGAGAGATCAGGGGAGTCCAGATCAAGACGAAGCACATGAGCGAAAAGGACCAGACTCTCGCCTCAGAGAGGTGGCAGCTTGACTTCGTGTGTCGAGCCTTCGTCGACTCCGATGAGTGGGACGCTCCGATCTTCGGCGCGGCGGTGGAGAAGTACCGCAAGTTCTTCCCGGACATCGCGCCCGGGCTCGTTCGTATGGACGGTGCGTGGACCGATGACCTGAAGCGGCAGTACTTCCGTGACGATCCCGCGGTGATGCAGCTTGTCTTTCAGACGCACCAGAAGATGACGAGCGAGCAGGTGGTGGCGTCCGCCGCAGAGAGCCAAAAAAAAGACGAGTCCTCGCGGAGTGGCTCTGCTTCCGTCTGACGGTGACAGAGCCTCCCGCGGCTGAGAGCGGGACGGTTTACGAGACGGTCGATGCACGTTGCGGGGCGTGCGTAGTCAAAGGCGGAACGGAGGCGAAATGCGTCAGTCAGCAATGGGAGCAGGCGATCGGATCGGCGCTCGGGCGGGAGTGCCCGCGTGTCGATTTGCCCGTGGAGCTGTATCCCGTGGCTGAGATCCTCGAGTTCGCTGTCTCGGAACGCCTGCGCCCCGCGCTCGGCATTCGCGCTGAGCTTGTGGGCGAGGTGAACGGGTACGACGCGGAGGAGCTGAACGACGCTCTGTCGCTCGTCTCCGCGACCCTCGCGAATCCCGACGTTTCGCGCATCCTGACCCCTGCTCCGGTGGAGGTGTAGCCGTGGCCGATATCCGCCTCGCATTGTCAGTGGACTCCTCTGGCGCGATCCAGAGCATCAAGACTTTCAACAACGAAGTCGACCAGATCCCGAAGCGCGCGTCTGCGGCGGACGGCGCGGTCAAAGCCCTGAAGGGGCAGTTCGATAACTTCGTGTCCGGAGTCGGCATCGGGACCGGTATCGCGGCGGCCGGCAAGGCGTTCGAGGTTCTCGGCGCCGCGGTCGGGGCGGTGACCTCCGTCGTTTCGGATTCCGTCACGAAGATGCTGGGCTACTCGGACACCATCGTGACGATCTCGCAGCGGACGGGGCTTTTTGTGACCGCCGTGCAGGCCTTGCAGGTCGTCGCCAAAGCGAGCGGGACGGACATCGGCTCGCTGTCTGCGGCGACCGTCAAGATGGAAGTCAACCTCCTGAAGGGTTCCGCGGCATTCACGAAGCTCGGGCTCTCGATCTCCGAACTGAAGGCGATGGCTCCCGATGCGGCTTTCGAGCGCGTCGCGTCCGCGGTTGGCAACATCGAAGATCCGATGCAGCGTGCGGCCGCGGCGGTCGCGATCTTCGGTAAGTCGGGCGCGGAGATGCTGCCCGTGTTCGCGACGAACCTTGAGGAAGCAAAGAAGACCGCGAAGGACTTCGGACTCGTCCTCGGCGAGGACATGGTGTCGTCTTCCGAGGCCTTCGGGGATCGTCTCGAGCAGGTCGGCGACGCGCTCGGAGCGTTCGTGATGCGGATTGGCGGCGTCGTGGCCGGAAGTCCTGCGGCCATGACCGTCTTGGATCAGATGGGGCTGCTGTTCGGGCGGCTGTCTGCATCCATCGACGAAAACATCAAGACGCTCGACAAGTGGGTGACCATCGGCATCGTCGGCGCGATCAAGGGCATCGACCTTCTCATCGCGGGCTTCCAGAAGATGATCGACAAATCAATCGACATCGCTACGATGTGGGGAGGATTGTTTGCTGGGGGTGCGGTTCGGCTAGCGGCTCAGGTCAGCGGGATCAACAGCCTGACGGCAAGCATGAGGGGTTTCGCCGCGGAGACGATGAACGCGGTACTTGCGAAGGCGAAGTTCGCTGCCATCGACATGGGCGGCAAGGGCGTTCTGCTCCCCGGCGGGTCTCTCGGTAAGCAGGGCGGCTCAGGCTTCGGCACGTTTGATGCTGAACCTATCGGCAAGGCGATCGTCAAGAAGATCGACGAACTGAAGGTGCCCAATCTTGGCGGCGTCTGGAGCGACCTTTTCCAGATGAACCAGGGCAAGTTCGGCACGCTTCAGGGCGGATCTAAGACGTTCGACCTGTGGGGCGACAAGTCCAAGTTCCTCCCGCCCGAACTGGCCGGGAACACGCACGTCGACTTCGAGTTCCGCAAGAAGGAAATCGCGGCGGCGATGTCCGCATCGCAGGCGCTCCAGAACCTCGCGAACATCGCGCAGTTGAGCGGCTCCAAGC
>ERZ869925.1126-NODE-1126-length-13391-cov-5.702609_pt1 | contig 13391 bp, 13 predicted proteins | sample MGYA00579311_ERZ869925 | MGnify/ENA primary metagenome ERZ869925 (study PRJEB32216, sample SAMN09231817) | wastewater metagenome | place: USA: Maryland | collected 2016-07-30 | study: EMG produced TPA metagenomics assembly of the PRJNA472060 data set (Reclaimed...
GGTTGACCAGACTGGATGCCCAGAAGGACATCGTTCGGTTGTTGGCTCCAGTTGCACCGATGCAAACGTACCCCTGACCAGCTACGGCCGGGTGTACCAGAACCTCGCCTTTGATAGCTTCAACCCCTCCGGTATTACCATCAACGGAGGATGGACGCATGTTGGATGCGTCAGCATACAGACCGTCAGCCAGAAGTTCCGGGCGGATGTCACGCACGGCACCCTTGTTAACGAGACGCCTTAACCATGGTATGTTGGTTAGCCAGCGTGGCATCAGTAGTATCGGCCGAAGCGAGTGTTGTATACACTGTTGTCGTAACGCTCTTTCTTGTCCATGCGCTTATAGTCCCAAATAGCAGTAGCCCATGAACCTGATGGCGTTTTCAGTTCGATGTTCTTCTCGGCTATTACATCCTTCCTACGCATGGCCGTGGCAGCACGATGAATGACCCAATCGGTGATAGCCTCTCGGCACCACTCCGGAACATCAAAGTCGTCCCCGAAACATTCAACCCCAATGCCTGTATACAAGAACAAGACGTTGCTGAAGGTCAGGCACGATGGGGACAGATACAACTTTCCGCTTCTCTCGCCAGCATAGTAAAGACAGTTTGCCGGAGCAAAATTCACTGGGAATATCCACGTGGTAAATGGGTTCGGGTTCCCGTAATTATGGGCTACTGAACCGGTGCCGCCGAAGTGGAGCTTGTTGGGACTTATCCAGAGGGTGGGGGCCGACGTGATGTTGCAGTTGTCTCCATTGAACAGGTACACATCATCCTTGGCAGTCAGGTCTCCGGGCAACTCTAGGATCCTATTCTGTGGGATTGAGGCTACGTGTTCCTTTTTGAAGAAGTCAGTTCTCTTGTTGATGGCACCAAGGGCGTGTTGTGCCGCACTGACGTAAAATGGCCTTCCAAGCTCACCGAATTCCTCATCCCTGAGTTCCTGAGCGGCTGCCGTAATGATCTCGCTGAGTGGATATTTTGCTGCTCCTGCGGGCATTATGCGTCCTGATTACTTGGGTCATTGACGGATGTGAGCCTGCTGGTGCGAACGACTTCTCCGGGCTGGAGATCGCGTCCGTCATTCTGGAGCCTTTCTTGTGGTATCTGGAGGGCCCACGCCTCTGTCTCAAGGATCATCTTGCGCAATGTCATCAGCATCTCATCAGGAAGGTCTACTGGAGCATCCGGATCAAGAGTTGTGAAATCGGGGATAGCAAAAAGCGCCACCACAAGATGGTTAATGCTTTGGTCAATTCCGAACAGATACACCCGGTCTTTCGGACCAGTGAGTGTATTGGCTCGGGCTCTTGCATAATATGGTCGGCTTGTATTGGGCTTCTGATACGCGCTTCCGTAAATGGAATTAAGCCCAGCTAGGGTTGTTTGTGTGAACGGCGTGAGAGCGAACGCGGGTCCGCAGTTCATCGGCAATTCATTTCGCAGATAACGAATGGCACTGATGCCGCGTCCGTCATCCAGTGAGAACACGGTGGTTGGTAGGTCGAACCAGACGGCATCCCAATCCGATACCACATCATCGCCTACGTCGTTATGTACGACAGGGACGATGTATGTCGAGACCATATCGCTGATAGCCTGCGTATCCCCAACTCCAAGGCGCTTGGCAATGGTCTGCTTCTTGAGCTTCAGGATACCAAGGTGGGCCACGTAAAGAATAGCCTCACGATTACGCATTGCGTCATCGTGATCCATGCCTAGCGCATGAGCGACATCATCGGCTATCTGACCTAGGCTTGGCACTGCGCGGCTGTTTTCTTGTCATAGAAGCAAGAATGCTTCACGTAATGCATCAATGATGCCTTTGCGTATGCTACGGCAGCTTCGCCCTTGGTTATAAAACTACCAAGCCTGATGCATTTTTTTGATACATGTATACGAGCTACCCATTTTCCTGTCTCGTCATTATAGTACACACCACGAACACCGGACCTGTTGTTTGACCTTATGGATGAATTACCCAAATTCTGTCTCTGAAGACAGCAGTCCAGATTCTCGATCCTATTATTGACCATATTCCTGTCGGAGTGATCAATAACATATCCCTTCGGGATCGGCCCATTGTGCATCTCCCAGATGATGCGGTGACAATAGTATTGCTTGCCAAACAAGGACACCATCAGATAGCCTCTCGCGTTCGGAGATCCGGTCCTTTTTCCGGGGTACGTTTTATTCCAAGTGATGAAGCATCCCTTCTTATTCGGATTGGCGAAAAATGATTCAGGGCGTTCCTTCCAAATCAAATCGCCAGCCACTGGGTCGTAAGTGAAGTAGTCGTGCCAATTCATCTTGCGAAGGTAGCTCAGGCGATGTTAGCGAACAGTTGCATGGCGTCCTTCTCCGAAGATTGCATCAGGGTTTGAGTATCCCCTTGTGGTATAGCGATGTAATATAGAGCCCACTCACCTAGCGCCTGCTTGAACGCTTGTGGGAATGCGACGGACCCGGATTGAGTAACGAACTCAGTAGGCTGTGCCACATAACTCATGGCGATCAGTTGCTGCCCCGTTACAGACTGAGGTAGAACGCGAAGCTCGGATCCCGGTGCTGACAGGTACGTTGTGCTTGCCGCGTTGCCGGGGATGTAATAGGCGAATGTCACCCTCTTCGGGTTTGATGCCATCACCTCGTTGCCATTGCGCAGGAAGTTCTTCCTGATGAGGGGAACCTCTTCGTCCGTAACTCTTTCAACGGGGCTTTCCGATCCACTCCACGTCAGGTCGTCCCTGTACTTGCTTTCATTGGCCGGGATCGGCAGAATGGTCGGCGTCTCCACCGTGAGCGGGCGGGCGTAAATAGCCAAAACATTCCACACCGGATGACCAAGCGCAGGGTCGGCAAGATTGATGCCGCCCTGCGAGTTGGTCTGGAATATCCGGATGTACTTGAGTTCCCGAAGAGCCTCCTCCGGTCCCTTTTTGTTCGCCATAGCCCAGCCGAGTGCGGTTGTGGCGCGGCGAACTGCTGAGTTTATGGCACCGATGCGAACTGAGGGTCGATACCGATCAGAGAAGCTATCCTGCGTCCCTTCGGTAATGATCTGGTTCAGTTCGGCATAGGTGATGGCCACTGGTTATGCTGGTGATGTTACGGCGTTCAGGGTGATGCTGGCGCGCATCTGGCGCTCAAAGTTAGCCCTTTGTGAAGCGATCTCATCATTGGCGAATTTCTCCGCCAACTTACTTGCATAGTGATCTGACCCGTAGTTCGGACGTACGCCGATACCATACTCAGCAGCCATCGTCGTAAGCTCGTTGTACGACTTGCCGATGAGCGAACCATAATGCTTGGCGTGTACGCCTGCGAAAGTTAGATTATCGCTGGCCTCCATCGCCTCGTCAAGATCCAAGTGGATGATGCGCTTGAACTCTGGGAGACTCTTGATCCAGTCGGAGATGGTCTTGCTCTTGGTGACGTATGTTGATACGCGCTTCTGCTTGTTCTGACCACCCTCCTTGGTAACCCACCCCCAAGCCAGTTGGAAGTGAAGGTTCGGGTAATTGAACGGGGGAGGTGTCCAGTGGTCGCCGATACGCTTTCCCCACACGCGGTGGTTGCCATTAGCGACGAAGAACGTCTCCGCCTTCTCCATCATGTCATCCACTGGAATATACTCAGGGCGCATGAGCTTGTACTCGTCTTGCTGACCACTTGCGGCTTTTTGCAATACCTTCAACAAGTCGTCGGTGGTGATACCGCCCCCTCCCTTATTGGCCGCAATGGCCTGAGCCATCAAAGCCTTCATTTCAGCTAGGTCTTTCTCAAGGGCCGCTACACGATCATCGGCAACAGCCTTGATTGACACCTTGGCCTCCTTGACGGATTGCTTCGGTAGCACAGCGGGTTTGTTGTCGTTCCAAAATGCTTTCAGCACCGCCTCTTGTTCGTCAAGACTGGCAATGCTGGAAACATCGGGTGCGGTCAAGTGTTCTGCCGCAATCTTGTTCAGGTACTTCTGGATACGGCCCTTGGTCAGATTATCGCTCATTGGGTTAGTTTTCGTTATGAAAAGACATCGCCCGGAGCCATTTGCCCCGGGCTTTGCCCTATGTTGCTTACTGGATACGCAGACGGCCGGTGGCCCATGCCTTATCCATCTCGAAACCGAACAGTCCTTCGTACCACACAAGGTCGAAGTTGAACAGGTTGCCGGGTTCGCCATCTACGTTCAGCAGTGTGTGCTTGCGGGAGATCATCGGCTCACCCTCGAAGTAGTTCACGAACAGGTCTTCCTTGTTCAGAACCAAGAGGTCGTTACGGAGTTGATCACCGTACAAGCCCGGATCCTCCCACTGATCCATCGGTACCTCGATCACGGTGTGGCCGTGGTACTGGTACTGGTAGATGTCCATGTTCCAAGTGGTGTTCTCGGGGGTGTAACGCACCTTGTCAGCCTTCTGCATCTGGCCGATCAGTTGAAGGTTACGACGGGTGCCCAAAAGCACTTTGGTTCCACCGGCTTGGAGGCTGGTGTCGAACACGATCTCACGAACCGCATCAGCCGCCTGAGCGGGGGCTACGTTCTGGATCGTTACGCCAGCATCAGCCTGCTGCTGAAGCAATCCACGGGTGGAGGTTGCGATACTGACGCCATCAGGCATGGTCGTGCGGCCATACTGGGACATCATGATACGCGCCTGCCAAGTGGTCATCGCACGCAGATAGGTGTTCTTCAGATCCCGCTCGATGTAATCGGTGGTACCAGAAAGCTGCCACTCCTTCTTCTGGATGCGATCCCAACGACGAGCGTAAGCACCGGAGTTCTCCAGAATGTTGTTGTAGCCGATCACCTCAGTGACGGTCGTGGCGTTAATGGTCGAGTAACCATCAGCACGCATTGGACCTACGTTGCGAAGGGTTTGCGCCGTAGTGATGGCGGGTAGACCTGCTCCTTGGAACGAATTCACGACGATAGCGCCGGAACCCGGGGTGGTTACCATGCTGAACACAACGCCGTTGGTTCCGTCGGGGTAGATCACCTTATCACCGGGGCGAACGTAACGGATCGCGTTGTCGGTGATCGGGATGGTCTGCTGAACCACGGTGTTAGCCACCAATGGGACTGCTGCTGCGTTGGTGCGTACGCCAAGCGGTACGTGGATCCAAGGCTCCTCGAACCAGTTGTACTCCAAGCTCTTCACGGGACGCTTCTTCAGTGACATGAAGAATGCCATATCCGTGAACTGCTGCGGGAACGATGGAACAATGTCCGGGCGGATGTCCGGAGCAAGCAACAGGGTAGTTGCTACGTTCGGGAATGTGGTCGCGTAAGTAGAACCAACGCTACGTTGGTTGTATAGGTTAACCGGGTCGTTTTGTAGCGCCGGGTTAAAGGTTCCTTCCTGTAATGCCATTTTTTTCTATCTGTTTATCGCCCAGCCGCCGACTGGATCTTGTCCAATGTCTGGTCGTACTGTGACGTGGTTGTTTGAGTTGATGGGGCTTGTACTACCTCCCGGCGGATGCCCGGTTGCGCTGGGAGCTTTGAGGTTGCTTCAAGAATGCCCTCCTCCTTACCCTGCTTATATCCAAGAGTCCTCGCGGCCTTAACTGCTTCGTCGAAGCGTTCGCCTTTGATGACCTTGATAAATGCGTCGGGCTTGGGTGTGACGCCATCGCTTTCAAGGAACCTACCAAGGAATTTCCCGGGTTGAGAGAACTCCTCGACCTGCGCGGGATCGACGAATGCTTTCAGGGGAGACCCTTTTACGTTTGACAGGGCCACGGCCGTTCCTTTCTGGAACTGCTCATAAGCCACTGCTTGCTGTTGCTGTTGTGCTTGATAATCAGCCTTCGTTTGATTGAGGGCTGCATCATGTTTACTCTCGCCGATTGAGCGATAATGTGCGATCACATCCTTCGCCGCCTCAATAGCCTCCTCCGAAGAGTCCGGGTTCTTGAGTGTCGCGAACGCGCTCTCTGTCTTGCCCTGAGCGTATGTATTGCACAGGTACTCGTCACTGAGTTCAGACGATGGCTTGTTTTGGAACACCGCGTCTGGAAGTGACTTTATGTACGCCAGCGGGTCCTTGCCCTCTTTATGAAGCTCCAGTGCCCGAAGCATGGCCGGGGTCAGTGTCTCCATGTCGGCCTTTAGGCCAGCAACCTTGTCGTATTCCGCCTTGAGCATACCATACTGCTCGCGCTCCGTCTTCCATTGATCCCGAAATGCGATCGGATCTTCTGCCTCAAAGGTGCCCTTGAACAAAGCCCTTGCCTCGTCGGTCCAAGTAACAGGGGCTGCCGGGGTTCCAGTGAGTTCCCCCACGAGGGAGTCCATTGGGTCGGACGAGGTAACTGCTTCCGGGGTTGCAGGAACAACGACATCCGAGGAGGGCTGAGTGATAGCCTCCGTGGTTGCGTCAGGAGCCGCCGCTACACTCCCGCCATTAGCTGGCGGAATAAGATTACCCTGATCCTTCCAAGAGAGCGGATCAACGAGGGTTGATGTGGGCGTAACTGGTTGTGCTTGAATCGTTTCTGGCATCTACGCAAAGGTGATACTTAAAGTAGACTTATGCAAGTGCTTCACTTTGAACACATTAAGCACCTGTTGGCTTCAGCGGGTCCGGGGGCTTCATCCAGTCGGCTGCTGCTTGGATTTCTGGTTGCGCCATCTTCTGATTTATAGCCGCCATTTTCAATTTGGCATCAGTATCCTGCTTCGCAACTTCGGCCTCTTCGTCACGTATCTGTGCATCCTCAAGGGCCATTTGCTGTTGTTGCATCTGTATCTGCTGCTGCTTGGCGGCTTGGGCGTCGGCCTTGGCCTTCATCATGCAGAATTTCTCAGCAGCACGATAACACTGATGCGGGAATGCCTTGCCACGAAGTTTGTTCGCCGTGAGCAGGTCAAGCGACCCCTCTGCAAGCAACTGAGGGATGATCATGTTATCCGCCATGATGCGTTGCTGTGCGGCGTCCTCGGTCAATTCCACGCGGATCCTGAATTGCTCGATCATCATCTCGCGACTCACCATGATGGCCTCCATGCCGCTATCACCCACCATTTGGGAAAGGATCCACGGATACCGAGCGTAATGCTGCTTGCCAGCCTGTACGTCATATTGGTGTACCTGCTTGTACAGGTGAGCTACGGCCGCATTGAATGGAACCTGCATAACACCGGCCTGCTGAAGCTGGAGTTGCAGTGTGCCAACAAGTTTATCCTGGCCTTGCGGGGCTCCAAAATTGCTCTCATACACACCTGTTCCGCTCTCGGCGATAGCCTTGATCTGGGGGAGCATGGCGAACATCTGATAGAACGAATTGCCCGGAGATGTGTCAATGTTCTGAACAGCCTGCTGCAATCCATTCGTTACAGCACCCTTCATGTCGATAGGATCCCCTTCCTTCAGGGCATTGATTATTTCCGAATGACTCATTGAGCTCCCAGCAATGGCATCGCTATCTAAAGCAACGGACTTATTGCCAGCCTTTCTCAATCTCCACATCAGGTCGGACGTGATCTGGTTCATCATACGCTGGGGGCTGATGGCGGCAGTCAGTGGAGCCACTACGTTACCAGCAATGAGGGTCCATGCGGACATCTTCAGCGGGAACCCTTTCTGATACGAGTCATCCGGGTCCACCTCCTGCAAGTCGCAAATACCACTGGCTAGGATCAGGTCCCCTGTCACCGTGCCACGCCCCTCAATGATAGAGCGGGCGCTCATTCGGTCCTTGAACACCTTGTTATCGGTGTAGGCTCCGGGGAGATACTCCCATGGGATCAGGGAGCAGTAACGAATGACCTCTACATACCGGGTTGTCTTCCTTGATGCCCACTCGGCATCAGTCCACGCAGCGGTGTATTTGTTCTCTGGAGGAGGTATAAGGTCGGCATCCGTATACATCGGTTCGTCGCCACGGCGCTCCTTGTCCGGGCGATTTATGGTGCATAGATGCGGCTCCCCGTCCTTCAATACATACCCGCGCTCCACCGTATCAATGTCCTTCCAATACACAGTGAACACACGAGGTCGCATCTGCGGCCACCCGGCAGCCGTGTAATTGGAAGTTGTGATGTTTGCCCAGCGGTCGAGGTCCTCAATGGACTTTTTCTTTGGCTGCCAACGCTCGGCTATTGTTGATACACTATACAGCGGGCATGTGAATACGTACTCACCGTCAGCGAAATCAGCGCGTATACAGGATGGGTCCCAGCCAACCTCGTTCGAGTCGCATAACTCCCACACCAAACGGGAACCCTGAACTGATGCGTGAAAGGCCGTGAGCCCAGAGAGTGCCATTTGTTCGGCCACCTCCCTCTTTTGATCATCTAACCCGTTCTCCTCGGAGATCATCTCCATCAGATTCGAGGCAGCCAATTCAAGATCATCCTGATATGAGTTCTCGAACATATCCTCCGTCTCTCCCTCATCCGGAGATATACCCATTGGGGCGTAGGCAGCGGCCATCATTGGGCCAGCCTGCGCGGCCTGAGAGTAAAGCATGGCCTGCTTCTTCTTGGCCTCTTTCCGAGTCTTAGCGTAGGAGGTTGCGGCAGTCGCTATCGGGAAGATCGAGATATTGTTAGCAACCCCGCGGAGGCGCGTAAGGGTGGGCTGCACAAGTGGATACTGGAGGGCGACTCGCCCAGTTGGGTTTACGCTATCCCCAAGGAACAGCTTCTCGTCCTCGGCCTCACCCCAACGAGAATTGGTCGCGTACAGGGCATTGATATTATACGCCTGCCTGAAGGTGTTGACCTGAGAGGCTTGCTGCATACCCAAGTAATAGCGGGCGCATGATGCGTCATAATACTCGTCCTTCTGTGAATTCGGAAGGAGACGCGAGGGACGAACAACGGTCTGTACATTGACCCATGCCCAATACCCACGAAAGAAGTTTACCGATCCCAAATAGCTCATGCTCTGCTCTTATGAAATGCCGCGCTCGCACCCTCTAGGTTTTGGAGCATAGTGTTCTTTGATTCCTCCACACCGAGATTGCCCCTCTCGATGTCTTTCTGAATATCAGCCATGATCTTTCGAGCAAGGGCCGCTGTTTTCATATAGTCCTCGATCTGCTCCGGATCGGCACCCTTGATGTCCTGACGAATAGCCTGTTGACACTGCTTGAGAAGGTGCATATTATCCGCGGCCATCTGAACCCTTAGCCCGGGGTCAAACCGCTCCATACGCCTAATAGCCCCCTTGATGTGATCGGGGAACTTCATGTTGGCGTAGTCGTTCATTTTGGCCTCCCGCTGCTGCTTCCCGGGGAAGGCCCACTCTATACATGGAACGAGTCTCTTCTCTTCGTCCAATTCGAGGAACGGGGATGTACGGCAAGCCCACGCCCATACAAAAACCAACTCCCTGTTCTCAAGGCTTTTGAACTCTTCATAATCTGACAACTCGGGGTACTCCCTCTTGAGTTCGCGATTACTCTTCAGGGCGAAGATCACGTACTTTTTCTGGATCATGTCCAGCAGTATTCCCTGCGATGCGTCTTCGAGCATATATCAGTATTTGACCAGTTCTTTGACCTCTCTGTAATCCAATGATCCCGGCATTCCATTCTGGCCCGGAAGCCTGACCATCTTCATTGTTTTCTTATACTCGGGAACATCCACGTTGATCATCTTGGGGTCTTTGTTATCGGCCCTGCTGGAGATATGTGCGTATGAGCAAGCGATAACCAAGTCATCATTGAACGTATTCTTGTTCATCGTACCCCAATCCATTGACCCGTCAGGGCGCTCCTCTACGTCGATGTTTCTTACCTGCGCCCAGATCTCGTTGAACCAGATATTGCTCGCATTGTCCATGAGCATCCTAGCTGTGTCGTAGTACAGCGCAAACCCCTTCCTCCCTTGCTTCAGGTCTACTCCGTAAGTGTGATTACCTCCTCGGTAATCCCTTGGGAGTGCGTTCTTCATCCACAGGCTGTCACCAAGGCCCATCTGGGTGCGGATGAATGCCTCGTAATCCTGACCTTGGTTTCTTTCGGACAACTCCATGCACGCCCTCTGTCCGTGATTGGCGTAGTACATTCCCATGAGCTTACTCTGGAGATAACTCTCCTCCACTCTGGATTGCCTGTCATTCAGAATACACACAGGCATTGGTGAAAATAGTTGCTGCCCATTCACCACCCTTATCGGACCAACGTTGTCCCAGATAACGGAAGCGAATTTCGACGTGCCGCTGGCCGACTGTATAGGATCCGTTCCTTGGTAGTACCGATATAGCCACATCCGCTCACGGTCCAAAAGCATCTTGATGGGGGCGTCTATATCATCCGCAGGGGCTTCTTTCCACTGCACGCCAACTATCTGATGCGTGATATACGAGCCCGGTGGCATCGGTTTGTCAAAGTTGTAAACCGGCTCAAACCTACCCCTTACGGCACCGCCCCCCATGGTATTCATCTTCAGGATGCGATCCTGCTGGCTCTTGATGACCAAAGATGGAACCATGGTCTTGTGGGAAGTCAGGAACATATCATCCGGAGAGGATGGCATAGCAGCATGGAACATGCTGGTACGCTCCTCCTTGGACATACCCTTGGTCTCGTCGTTCGAGTCGTTGTTCAGGTAATACTCCCGCTCTATTAGATAACGGGAGCGGGTCATGTTCGGGCGGCATGTCCAGTCAAGGAACATGGGAACAAAAGAGGATGTGCCCTCCCTGCGATTCCACTTACCTATCGTGCCCTTGTACTCGTTCTCAAACGACCCCTTACCTCGCTGGTGACTTGATCCAGTTCCGTACGCTGCGATCTGTCGAGCTACGCGAATGGTGCCGTCGATCCCCGTGGAGAGCATGGTCTGACGGGCCTCTAGCTTAATGGCTTGGTACGTTGGGATGTTCTGGGTTTCATCGAAGACTATCTTGGACGGCGTGGTACCGTTGATGGTCTGCGTGTCATCGGAAGCGGCTAGGGCGTATTCTGCCGAGATGGCCTTCTGTGAATCCTTCCCGGTTCCCTCACTCCAGTCAAAGATTATCTTCTTCTCTGAGTAGTTCGGGACCTTTCCGGGTTTCATCCACGGATTGAAACGTACTAGATACTGGTAGCACGCCTTCAACTTATCATTGAAAATGTTCTTACCCGTGAATTCGACATCATCCGTAACCAACACCCCCTTATAGGAGGTTTGCACGAGCATCCGTATGGCCTCGTACAGCATCACGGTGGACGTAATAGCCGCCTGACGACCCTTTCCAAGTTCAAACGACTGCCCCCTGTCAAGAATGAACGCTATAAGGGCCTGCGGGGTGGACGCCTCGTACTTACGGCGACCGTTGGGCATTTTATCATCCTTGATCCACCCGTACTTGTTCATCCCGTACAGGGTGTTCTGACTCATACGCTCAAATTCCTGCTGTACGAACTCCCACTGGTCTTGACCTTGAAAGTCGGTTACAGTGGCACCCTCGTCAAGCCAGCGTTGTTGCTGCTCGCAATAGAGATAGAACTCCTCATTGGCAATGAGTTTGTCAAAGCACGGTATGTGGCTCTCAATGAACTGGTAAAAAGCCTCAGAGTGCTCATCAACCTTGACCGGAGCCCAGTTCTCTTTTATGATGATACGACCCCTCCACTTGTCCTTCAGCGCCTTTGGAATGCGATCGTAATAGCACTCCGCCTTGGTCTGTGGGTCTTCCTTACGCTCTCTGGCCTTCTTTGCCTGCTCCGACGTAAGCCATAAGTGCTGCCTACCGTCATCAAGCAGGTCGGTTTCCTCGGGCTTCGCGGCAACAAGCTCCTTACCCAGCCCAGCGATCCTTACGACCTGCTTATGGGTCTCCGAAATGGAGACTCCGCCCTCCATTAACTTGAGGATGACCTCGGCGGCGCTTTCCTTTATGTGCTTCTGAAGGGAACTGATTCCGCGAAGGTAGTAACTTGCTGACACTCAGCCTAATGACTACCTTCGTTGCCAATGGACTCTAACACATCATACGCAGCCTCTGGATTTGCAGAGGTTTGTGATTACATCGTAACAACCACATGACCGTAACAGCAACAGCCGCAAGCGGAGAGCTTGTTATCACGCCGGTGGGGTCCAATCCCATCTACCTGATCCTCACCAGCGCCACCATCATTGAGCCACTGGAGGAAAAGATATACGATGCGCCACAAACACTTATCAGTGGCAGCTATATGCAACTTGAGCCACCAAGCGCCTCAAATCCAGCATACACTACCACATACAAGGTGCGCATCAAGCTGAATGATCAGGAATACGAGGACATCTTCATGGGCACCGTGAGCAATCAGGCTACATGGACCAATGACTTCGCTGGTCAGGGTAACGCCATTGCAGCAATTCAGGCGGCTCGGGCTACCTAAGGCTTATTCTTGCGGTCGATTTCGATAGAGAGGGCAGCCAGTACGTTGATTGCCATTGACAATCCAGCCTGACGGGCATCCCACTCTTCATCGGTCTCCACCTCGCTCCCCTTGTCGGAGCCGATTTGGGATTGCAGTCGTTTTACCTTGGATTGGATGAGCTTCTGAACGTCGGTGATCGTCATGGTTGCGAAGGTACTGACTAATTACAACTAGAGCAAATTGACCAAAATTTCACTCATACTTGCCTGAGTATCAGGGAGTTACACTATCTTCGTGTCACAAATCAACCAAAAACAAGAAATCATGGTAGTTCAATTCGAGCCAACCGGCGAAAACCAAAGCACCGCCTTTGGTCTGTTCCAAGTAGGTCCCGTAGCGGGTCCATACACTATCCCTGTCATCGGTAACGGTGGCTTTGGTGGTCCACTCACAAGCGGCAATCTCGGCTACCAGATCGGTGGCACTGGGGCTGCATATCTTGTCTGGAAGGACAAGGAGGAGCTTCTGGCTCAATGGGCAATGGATGACGCCACGGCCGTAACGACTGGAATCAGCAATCTTCTGGCCGCAATAGCGGCTGATGAAACTGCCGTTGTGTTGCAGTCTGACGGTGTGGTTTATGTAGCCAGCTAATATACTTCCCGGCAAGGAGCGAGTTGACCCCGAGAGGGGTCTTCTTGTTTTACGGCTTCATCCTGCACACAGCCAACTGCGTACACTGTTCCTCATTCACAATGTAGTGCTCCAGCACCTCAAAATGGTCTGACAGGTAAGCATTGAGTTCAGGCATGGACCACTCCCTGATGTGACTCAGGTTATTGGGTGGTCCGTTCTGATCAGCCTTCAGCATGGACCTGTCAGGGGTAGATATAACGATAACCTTCGGGTAGGCACTTTTGATGCTGTTCAATAACTCATCGGGGTCCTCAACATGCTCAATGACATCAGAGCACACAACCATGTCGTATCGTAGGTAGTGACCATTAGGGGGCACCCATAGTCTGTCTGGGTAATTTTCCTTCAGCCATGATAGGGTTGGTTCTACATCAACCCCAC
>ERZ869925.1127-NODE-1127-length-13364-cov-8.507852_pt1 | contig 13364 bp, 12 predicted proteins | sample MGYA00579311_ERZ869925 | MGnify/ENA primary metagenome ERZ869925 (study PRJEB32216, sample SAMN09231817) | wastewater metagenome | place: USA: Maryland | collected 2016-07-30 | study: EMG produced TPA metagenomics assembly of the PRJNA472060 data set (Reclaimed...
GATGCGAAGCACTGAAAGCCGAGCTGCTGACCATGATCGGTGATGCCGAGAAAGTCACGCTGGACGGCTACAATATCTCGGCGGGGTTTGTTGGGCCTTGTAAGATGGATTACACACGCTCCGGCTATCGTGCGTTTCGGTTGACTGAGAAGAAAAAGAAGGAGAGCAAGGAATGAACAACAGACTGACGGACGCCGCAGTAAAACGACTGGAAAGAAAATGGGCCCTTGAGCATGAGGCAGTTCACTTGCTTGATGTTATTTCTGCCGAGTTCAAAAGCGACCCGCAATCTAGGCAGTGTTTTGATAGTCGCATTGCCGACAGAGCTATTGAAGTGTCTCGTGAATTGCGTGATCTTGAAGGGTACTTTTAATATGACCTCCCGCCAAAAATTCATCGCCAGCGGAATACTTTTTCTGGTCACTTTACTGTTCGTGCTTTGCTGCTTTATTTATGCGGGTGTGATATGACGCTCGCCGTGCCATACGCCGAAGGGAAATTCGTCCCCGGCGCAAAACTTAAACAACTACTAACCGGAGTCGCACCAATGTCAAAAATCTATCGCGTAAAATCCACCATCAACGGCCATGTTGATCGCTATGTCCGCGCCAATAATCGCCAAGCGGCTGTCGGCTTCGTTGCCCGCGATACGCTGGTTGCCAATCTTGCTACTCAGGATGAGTTGGTGCTGGTCAAGCCAGAGAATGTCGAGGACGCCAGCAGCCCGCAGCTTGATTTCGTGGATGAGCTGGAAAATTCATTGAATCGTGGCAGCAAGCCGTCGCCTCCGAATATGGATATTTACAACGATCACGCCACGGCTGGCAGGCCGATTACTGCAACCGAGGTGCTTGCGTCGCAGGCCGCTGCTGCCGAGCGAGGCCGTCGTATTGACCGAGTGGTTTATGACGAGGCGCAAGTATCCGACGATGGAAAAAACTGGGGGCAAAGCATGGCTGCGCTTGAGGGCCAAGTTGTCGATGCCGAATGGCCCGATACTGATACTGCCGTATGCGGCGACGGAGCCACGCAATGAGCCAACTCTCTGTCATCAACCAAGTCTGCCAGGTCATCAATACGCCTGAGCAGAAGAAGAAATACGAAGCCGTCCTGCCACAAAATATGTCGGTGGAAAAATTCACCCGCACGGCGATCACGGCGATTCAAAATAATCCAGAGCTTGTCGATGCCGACCGCGACTCGCTTTACACGGCGGTGATGATGGCAGCGCAGGACAACTTGCTGCCCGATGGTCGCGAAGGCGTGCTCAACATTTTCAAGACCAAAGTGCAGCGCGAAGGCGGGGATGTCTGGATCAAAAAAGTCCAGTGGATGCCGATGGTGCGTGGCATTATCAAGACGCTGGCCGACGCTGGCTTCTCGGTCGATGGCCAGATTGTATGCGATGGCGACAAGTTCGATTATCAACTTGGCGACAATCCATTCATCACGCACTCGCCACCGCAGTTCGGACAAGCGCGCGGCGAAATGATTGGCTGCTATGCCATCGCGACGGACGTGAATGGCAGCAAGTACCGGGCCGTGATGGATAAGTTGGAAGTAGAGAAAATCCGTGCCGCTTCCAAGTCCGGCGAGTACGGCCCGTGGAAAACGTGGTACAACGAAATGGCCATCAAGTCCGTCATCAAGCGACTGGCAAAACGTTTGCCCATCAGTAGCCGCAAAGCGTTCGACGTGCTGGATCGTGATGATGACGAGTATGCTGAGGCCGCGCCTGCACCGGCTCCCACTCTGGCGCCAACGCAGTCATCGCGGCTTGCTGTTGTGGCAGCACAGGCGCCCATTGATGCCGAGTTCGAGCAAGTACCAGGCTCGGATGATTTGAATGAGACGGGCGCCGGGCAGCATGACGACCCAATTTAAGGAGAGATTACTTTGTGCTACGCCATCATCACTGCAAAATTCGGACAGGGCGAGGAACCGCAAACGATTCGGCTGGAAACTGCCGAGGACTTTGAGGCAAAGCTCGCTGTCTTGAGAGAGAACGATCACTGCGTTTCAATCTCCGTTTACAAGCGCGTTGCTACCCATGCCAGAAAATCGGTGTGGGATACGGCTGGCGAACTTGCCCAGCAGACAGGTGATTAATGTCTAAAATGCCCGCTATTAGAAAGCGAGAGGCCGTACGACATAGCCAGTCGAGCCTCAGCTATCGGCACACGGCGTTCCACTTTTGCGAGTGGGCGCTGGGCCAAAAGAAGCTGACTATTAAAAAAATAGTCGCTTATATGAAAGCAAATGGGCTGACTGCAACCGAGTGGCGGGCGCGGGCGTTGAAGATTGACTGGCTCGAATACAAGGCGATTACCAAGCCGGTCGCTACGGCTCCTCTCCAATCGGCGGGTCGCCATCGGCAGCATAGTAATATTGACCTGTCACCGTTACGTCCACGGTGTAATTCGCAGCGCCGCGTGTGACGGTGCAACGGTACACGGCTGACTTGGTGAGCCCGCGTCCGCAAGCAATGGTGAAATTTGTCGCTGCTGTTGCTGCGGACGTGATGGTAAATACGTCGCCGGATATGCGCGTCCAGGCAAACGTGGGCCCAGCGCCAGTGCCGCCAGATGACGTGACAGTGACAGTATCGGTCGATAGGTTCGCGGTAGCAAGACAGGTGCCGACGGTGCCTGTGCAGGCGTAATAGCCAGCCACGCTTGCCTTGTCAGCGAACGCACTCAATGGCGCGATGGTGACGGTTCCTGTGATGCCTGCGATGATGCCAGCAGTCATCAGCTTACACCGCTACCGTAGGCCACCCAGTCGTCGGCGCCGAGCTTGCAGATGCCACCGAAAGCACCGGCTGCGAATACGCGCGTGGCCGAGGCAGAGGTCGAGCCAGCCAGCCTGAGCGTCACGCCGCCTGTCGGTACAATGCTGATCGAGCCCGCCGTGCCCATGTTCATGATAGGTAGCACATAGCCAATGGGGAACGCATCGGTGGCATTCAGTGGGATAGTGTAGTTATAGGGGTTAGCGTCAGTTTTTCGCAGTCCGTTGTTTGGTATTGCCGTCAGGTCGGTTGCAAGGTCGATGGTAAAGCTGGCATTGTGCGTCGTCCACTGAATCTCGCGATAGCCAAGCTCAAGTCCTTTCGCGCGTATGCCGCCCGAGTAAAGCTCGTAGTGGTCTGTGACGCCGTTGTCCAGCGATATATTGAAAGCCTCGCTGGCGATCATATCAATGCCGAAAGCGCTCGCCACTTGAACATAGAACTTTTTGTTGGTTTTCTTTTCTTTGGCCTGGATCGTTACGGTGGCCGGCCCAGCGCCAGTGTTATTGGAGTACGCAGAAAGCGATTCTGTCACGGTGCCCGCGCTTGATGCGGATTTATCCCAAGTAAAATCCCCGGTCAGCGTACTGCTCGATGTGCCGTCGCCCCTGATAACCTCGCCCGTCGTCCCCGCCGCCGCCGATGTAGCCAATGGGCCCAGCCCCAGCGTGGTACGCATGGCTGCCGCCGTAGTGTCATCAAGCAAGGTTTTTGCGAACGTGGTCACGACCGCTAGAGCCGGGAACGTGGACACCAGTGCGACCGCAGCATTCACCAGCGTTGATGCCTGCCCAACCGTCATGGCATCATCTACTTCTATGCCGTCAGCAAGGCTGGTTATCTTGGCACCACCGGCATCAAAGTCCTCGCCCACCTCCCCGTACATCTTCAATGTGCGCGAGATGTCCTTGGCAAGTTGTTGTATCATTTGCGCCATCCGGTCAACCGTTTTCTCGCTTGTGGCGGCATCAAACGCATCGTTGTCCTGGTAGTCTGTTTCCTGTGTCAGTGGCAGTACGCGGCGGATATACAGCGTCTCGCCAGTTGCGGGCGCCACATCCATCGTGCAGGTGCCGGTCAGTCCGCCAGCTCCGGTTAGCGAGTAGTTCGTTTGTAAGGTTTCGACACCAGTTGAATCGACAACCAGGTACACCTTGATGTGCGCATTCACCTCAAATGGGAACGGGATCGGAAACGCTACGGTGACACCATTACCCCCGTATGGCACTGAGTTCTGCAAATTGGCGAGTGTCATTGCACTGTCTCCGAAGGTGGTAGCATAAATGTTTGCCCGGTATCTTCTTGCATGCGTTTTTCCATGCGTTCAAGGGTGCCGGGGTTCGCCATTTCCTGTAGCTGATAGAAAATAGCATAGTCGAGCGCTTGTTTCAGCATGAACTGATTGATGAAAGGCGCGTTGGATTGCGCGAATCGAAGCAGCGATGAGGTTGCGTCCTGTCCTTCTGCGACTTTACCGGCAATGCCAAGCAAGCCCTTGCTGCCGAAAATGTCCGATGCCGTTGGGCCAAAGAAGTCAATCGCCGCATCCTGCCCGCGTCGCTCAAGTATCTGGCTGAATAGCACATCGCCATAGATGCCGAGCCCGCCGCCTTGCAGCATGGATGCGCTGAATGTTTTTATGGGGTTCTCGCTCGGATCACGCAGCGTCTTACCCTTTGATAAATCTTTCAGGTTCATTGCCGCATAGCCCGCGATGGTGGTGAACGCCAGCATCCTGGCTACACCCATCGTGCCGCCCTGCTGAACTTCACGACCAATCACTTTCTGGCTAAAAGCAATCGAGTAGGATTTGAACTGCATGAAAAACCGGACAGCCTCGCCAATGCCCGTGCCACGTTGCGTGCCTTGCTTCGTGATGCCGCGAGTGGCGGCGTCTGGTGTCAATAGCATGTAGCCGTTCTGGTCAACGAAGTAGCCTCGCAACTGGCGCTTCATTTCATCGCGCAAATCCCGCACTGCATTCTTGGTCGAGCGCACGCCCTTACCGTCAAGGTATCCGGCAAATACGGCGTCATCAATATCATCCAGTGCCGATGGCGTCAGGAACTTCTGTCCCTCGGACTCGCGCAATGCACCGCCACGAATGATGTCCCACTTTCCGGTGTCAATACCGTAGGCGCCGAGCGTGCGCTGAACTTCTGGATCGAGCTTGTCTAAAGCCATACCAGCCTTGCGTGCCAGGTTCGATGACAGCATAGTGCTGACGGCATAGCGCATCCGATCTGTCCATCGGTTTTGCAGATTGAACGTCCAGAATTTTTGCTGCATGTTTCCAATGACGCCGCGAACATCGGTATCAACGGAGAATCTATCTTTGGTAATGGCGCTCGATAGGGCATCAAAAGCCAGCCCAAGGTCAGCAGATATTTCGAGGCGCTCGGCAGATGGTAGGCGCGATGCAAACTCGGCCAACCCGTTGCCGACAACAGCCAGCGGATTGAAGCCATTGAACTTGCCGCCCATCGCCATCGTGGCCAGGTCGCCAATAGATGAGAACACGGAGTTGGCCAGCGCGCTCATGTTTTGCACTGAGCGAACTGTTCCCGACCATTGTGCAACGGTATCGTTTGCTGGAACATCAAGCGAGCCATCCATTTCTCGAAGGTTTAATTCTTTGAGTCGCTGTGCTTTCTTACCAAACGCATTGGCGTCACCGCCGTTGTTATGCATCTCTTTCTCAAGACGCGATACCAGTTTATCGAATACCATTTCGTGATTCGGGCCGAGCGTTCGCATCAGGCCGGTAGCCCGTGCGTTGCGCTCAAGCCCGTTGTAAATCGTTTCGATCATCGAGCCATGCCCAAACTCGCGATTGTAGTCCATGAACGATTTTGAATCTTTGAAGTGAATCGTGCGGTCATGCGATAGTCCGCGCGCCATGCCCTTCAATCCTTTGGCCGGTGCGGCGACTTGGCCTGATTTCAGGTGCACGCCAGTTGATAGGTTACGGTAGAACTCGGGGATAGCTTTATCAATCGCTTCTGGGGTGTAGTAGCCCATTCGATCCCAGTCCCAGCCCTGCCTGGCCTTGGCTTCCCAGCCAGCTTTATTGCGAGATATGTTGATAGGGTCATGCGACTGGCGCGTGACGTAGCCCTCGACCTTGCCGATGAAGGCGCCTGCACGGTTTGCATCCAGTCGCGATATTTCCTGCCACTTGTGGAACACCTTTGCAATGGATACGGCCTGTGGGCTCAAGTCAGATAGGTCGGTTGCTGCCGAGTTGATGCGGAACAAGGCATCGGCAATCTCGTCGTCCAGTTCGCCGCGATTGAGTATCGCCAGTGCGCCATCGGTAGCTTTGTAGAGGTCGGCAGATAGCCCGCCAACGTAGTAGTTATGCAGTTGCCATTGCTCAAGACCGGCGTTCAGTCGGCTGCCCATCTTGCCGCCCTGTGTGCCGATCAGCAGGGACTTTAATCCCAGCTCCGGGTTCGCCTTGAATTGCAGTCGAATGTAATCGTATGCTTCAATTTCCTTGCGGGTATTGAGCATCGTGTTACGCTTTTGCGCGATTGCTTGTAACTCTGCCTTGGTCGAGAACTCAGACGCCGCCCTATCGAGCGCATCACTCATACTCAAGCTGGCATCCTTGGCTCGAATAGATTTGGCGCGCAGCTCGATATCGTTGACGAAATCTTCAATCTCAACGTCGGACATATCCTGCCCATAAGCGTCGCGAACACCGACCCTGCATTTTTCCTTGACGCTCATAATGCCCCCATTAGGCAAGCCGCTGCCTGTTTCGCAGCGTTGCCGGCCGAACGCGCATTGGCAATGCCTTCGTCTGCTTTGGCAAGCAGGTTAGATACGGCAGTGTCATCTTCGATTCCGATTCGCTTCATGTAATCCTTGAGTGACGACTGTTCCTCGGTTGCGCTGGCTTTCTCATTGGCCAGTTCATCATCGGTGCCTTTCATTGCCGCCAGTCGTGCGTCTGATTCTTGGCTTGCCTTCATGGCGGCTTTCGCAAATGATTGGTTGCTTTCCTTTGCCATCCGCACCACCTCAGCGCGAACGCCTGGAAGGTCAGCCAGCTTCGGATCGGACAGCAGTATAGCCCCAACGTCTACTGGACGGCCATCGGCTACCTGTGCTACGGCAGCGCGTGCCATTTTGTACTGCGTGCCGGGGTCAAGTTGCGCCATGATGGGTCGAATATCTTTGTACGGGTCGGCTTCCAGCGCTTTCTTGTTCTCCGGCGTCAGTTCCTTTGATTCGCGTAGCTCGTAATACTTCTTGTTTGATGGATTTATTTTTTCAGACAGCGCAATGAGGTCGGAGTCGAGGTCGATTTTACCAAGCTTTTCTTCCAGCTCTTTCAGTGACTTTGCACTATCCATGCCGAGCTTGTGCTGCTCAAGCGTTGTTTTAATTTCGGCCAGTCTATCGGTAGCGACTTTTAATTCTTGTGGCGATAGAGTGTCCAGCACCCCATCTTTCTGCTTGACGACATTGCCGGCAACACGCTCGCGCTCGATGCGGTTCACGTCAGTCAACAGCAGCGCGAGGTCGTCCTGCTCGGCCTTCAATGCCGCAACGGCTGGCTGGTCTAACACACGGCCGCTGGCTTCACGCAGTCCTGCGATGCGCGCATCAATCACGTTCGCGGCTTCAACGCCACTACGCGGCAACGACACTTCCGACAGCGCATCCAGCAATTCGAGCTGCTGCTTGGCTGTCTTGATGTCCAACTCCGATAACACGGGCGGCTTAACCGTAGTATCGCCTGCCTCCACTTTCGTCCGATACTTCACGAACTCGGGATCGACGCCGCGCAGCTTGCTTACACTGTCACCGAACATGCCGGCGCCAGAATGCAAGGCCGAACCAAAGAACGTACCCGCGATGACGTTATTCATGGAGTCGTAAATGCTGTAATCGTCCTGCAATGCCTGCCGGTTCGACAGCACCAGCGGCTCGATAGCGGCACTGCCAACAAAGCCCTCCGCTGCGCCTACGCCGCCACGAATGGCGGTACGTCCAATCAGCCCATCTGCCCTGGCCAGCCATGCGCCATAGCGAGCCTCGCCAACGACAGGGGTGAACGCCAGTGCGATATTCAGTGGGTCGGTCATCATGCCAGCAAAGTCACCCGCCAGCCCCGCCGCTGCATTGGTGTAATTCTTTTCAGCCGTGGCGAATACGAACTCGCGTTTCTGTTCCTCGGTACGGCGCTTGATGAGGAAATCAATACCGGCTTCGGACATGCCGTTTGCCGGAACATCGACTTTTACGCCGGCCGCTTTCGCACGCGACATTGCCTCATCGCGAGTCAGCGGCTTGTTTTCACTTACATTGCTGTTGTCGCGCTCGTAAAGTGACGGGCCGAATAGGTATCCAAATAAAGACTGGTCGCCGCCCTGTGTCGTACTGTCATTCAACTCATTCAAGCGCAGCCTGTCGCTGGTGGTTTGCAACGGATTGCCAACTTCCGCACTGCTGAAGCGCGCGCTGAAAAGGTCGCCCGTCGTGCTAACCGGTCTTGCTTGCTGCGTTGACTGGTAGTCGAGGTCGTCGATGATGCGCATTACAACTTCCTTTGAACATCAGTCGGCGCGGACTTTATGTTTCGCATAATCTGTCTTGCTTCAGCAGCACGCTTGGCCGCATTATCAAACGAAGCATAAATACGCTGCCCGTTGGCGTCGAGCACCTGCTGCCCGTTATTGACGACAAGGTATGCGCCATCGCCAGTGCCATCATTGAGCCAGTAGCCGCCACGACGGACGGTTCGCAGCAGTGTGTCGCGCGCTACTTTATCTACCTCGTCGCTACCGGATGGCGCCACGAATAAGTTATCTGCGGTTATCAACGCCTGCCGCACATAGTCCAGCCCATCCTTGATGTCTTGGCTGCCTTGTTTGGGCACGCGCAACTTGTTCCAAATATCGAACTGGCTGCCGATAGCATCGTTGTAGGCGTTGCGGACAGCATCTTCCTGCGTCTCGCCACGATCCATGCGGGCATGCGCAATCAACTCGACCGCTTGGTTGTACTTGTCCTTCGTATTCAGCGCGCCCTGAGCCACCCATGTTGCATTGATACCAGCCATTTCAAGCTCGACAGCATCGGTGATTTTCTTGTGATTCTTTTCATGGTCAACCAGCTTCGTTGCCTTGGCCTGCATGTAAAGCTGCACGGTTTCCGGTGATGCGCCATTGATGGCCAGCATGCCCTCGGTGCCGGTTTTATTGACGAGCTGCGCCAGTGCGCCTTGATTGTTTTTCAGTACCTCGCCAACGCCGCGAATGTAGGATACGGAAGATGCGGCCTGACCCTGTTGCTGATTCTGGATGCCGGAGGTGAAAGCGCCAGCAATCGAATCGACCAGCCCAGTCGGCAATGTTTTCTTGCGCACGCCCAGCTTGTCCTGCGCATCCATCGTAATAGAAACGTAAGACTGCAAGTTCGCGAGATTCGATGGGTCTTCGGCAAACTTCTTTTGTGCGGCGATGACTTGCTGGTTTTTTGAGGCAACGAAGTCGCCAGGATTGGCGGCGAGCTGCTTCTCAATTTCGGCATTGGCCCTCTGTGCTATTTCATAAATGCCTTGCTTAGTTGCGCGGCCAGTCACTTCGCCGTCTTTCGGCTTCATATCTTCAAGCAATGCGGCGCGCTGCGTAGCGTCCATGCCGTTCATGGCCTCAATCTTTCCGACAGCGGCGACCTTCAAACCATCCTCGCGGTATTTGATTTCGGCTACGGTGATATCTCCATTGTTAGCAGCGATGTATTCTGCCTTTGATGGCTGAGTTACGGACGTATCACCGGCACCAATGGCTGCCATAGAGTCCTGTATGTTTTGGGATGCCGTCACGGCCGCAGCATGAGCAGCGTCGCGGCCATCATTGGCTCGCTTATTCAGTACACCCTCAGCCTGGCCCATCAGCTTATAGGCGTCCTCCGGCGACAGGTCAGCATAAGCCGAGTGCACATTCGCGCCGCCATCCTCGACTGTCACCTTGCCGTCCTTGACGCCCACGTTGTAGCTGCGGCCCGACATAGCAAGCGACATGAATTTATTATTGTCCTCGGTTGACCAGTCGGCTCCAGTTTGCTCCTGCAACGCCAATAGTTTTGCAGACGCTTCACCCTCTGACATTTTTACCGAAGCCGGTTTTCCGCCAAGAAGTGCCGATGCGTTGTCATAAACAGCCTGCGGATTTGTGGCAAGCTGGTTGGTGAGAAACGCTTTTTTTATTTGATTCCGAGCAAGCTCCAAAAACTTTTTCTGCACCACCGGGTCTTTGCTTTTCGACATGGCCGCATCTTCGGACATAGCCAGATTGCGTTCATAGCTTGCCGGGTCGGCTGCCGTATTTTGTGCTGCTGTATCAATCGCCTCGTCGGCCAAGTTAACCCGATCCATGACGTTCTTTGCAGCCTCATAGCCAACGGCTGTGTGAATGGTATCGACCACCTCAACGCCACCGTAGGTCTTGAAATAGCTTTGCGTGTACTTGTTGGTGCCCGCCTCTGCCAGCTTGCTGTTGTATAAATTATTGGTCAGCTCAGTGATTTTTTTTGTCCGATCAGCGCTATCGACATAGCCGCCCGCTTCGTCCATCGCCGTGATTTGCTCAGCAAGGTCGGCCTTGAATCGAGCCGACAACACTGGGCCCTGATAGCGCGCTTCCTCCTGCTGAGATTTATCTTCCTCATTTTTCTTTTTTTGCGCTACAGCGTCCATTGTGTTGCTAATTTGTGCAGCGGAACTTGCAACGCTCGAAAGTGCACGAGATGGATTATAAACTTCTTGCGCGCGCGCATCTGGCCCAGCACCGAGGCCGCCGCCTGGTGTTGTTTTTTGATCAATGGTGTTGATTCTTGGCATGACTTATTTCTTCCCTTTGTAGCCAGTCCACGCATCATACCCGTTTGATACAAGTCCCACGGTAGCTGAAAGATATCCGGCGCGCTTTGCGTTTTTCCCCTCAATGCGCTTGGCAACTGCCTGATACCTATCAAGCTTTGCCGAGTCCTCAAGAGCTACTGCCTTTATTTTTCCCTCGTACCTTGCATTTAAAGCATCCAGTTCCGCGTTCACGGATGACTGCTCAAGTACACCTACGCCAGTACCTCCCGCTGACCCGGTTTGATTAAGTGCTGCGCGCAATGCACCTTCCTGTTGGCGAGCCTGTCGGCGTTGAGCTTCCTCAGCCTGATTCGCTTGAGCCTGAGCTGTAATGGCTTGGTTCTCGCTGGCCTTTGCATTGTAATTTAACGCATCGGCCTGTGCGTTCAAATTCATTTGCTCGGCCTGTGCGCCACGAATGCCGGATAGGAATTGCAAGCCCGTGGCGATAAAAGGTAAAAATGCCATTATTTCACCCTCGCGTATAGGTCATAGTTTTCGCCATTTGGCCCCCATGACCGCATGGTACCTTCTTTTTCAAAGCCAAGCATCTTCGCCCATTTGTGGCCGGCGTCAAATTGACAATCAACTGCCGTCTCAATTCTTGAGATTGACGTAAATTTCAGAAAGTTCGCCACTTCTTTGGTTATTGCCTTCAAGTAAGGCCGCCCGTTATCTGCGATTGTCGCCCATGCGTGGCCACGGCCTTTCCAGAACATTGACACCCCTGCCATCGCGATCACTTTGTCATTGGCCAGGCAAGCATAGGCCGGCCCAGCTTCTATCAATGACTCGACGTAGCCTTCTGTTTGCAGGAGTGCGCCCACTGATATCTGGGCCTTCTGTATCCCGATGGCTTTTGCATGCTCCGGCGTTAGTTGTTGAACGATAATCATCCCCTATCCTCGGTGCTAACTTGGGGCATAAGTGCCACAACAGTCATTGGCAACGGCTGCGGCTGGGTGATAAACACCCGCGAATCGCGTGCGCTGCCGCCTTGCCATATTAGAGGCTCCGTGTCACCTGTGAAAAGTCCGGTGGTGACGCCCATGTCATCACTTGGCGTACGGAAAATAAATGGGTCTTGGATGTCCTCGGATGGTCCGAAGTATCCGCCAATGGTGTTGTGCAGCCTGGCCACCAGCGTGCTGATGCGTTGCAGCTTGCCCATCGCCGTACCGTCCTGAGCGCCTGCCTCGATACGCATTGGGGCGATCACTGCCGGAGCGTAAAGGCCGACGACGGCATAGTCCACTTCCAAGTCCAGAGGAACCGTCCCAGCCGTAACCGCAACATCAGGATGTGCGCACCAAAGCGGTGCCATGATCTGCGCTGTCTCGCCATTCAAGTGCGATACGCCAGTAATGGTCGCTGTCGCTGCACCGCTGTAAACGATATGGCAGTCTGGGTACTCTTTCGTCGGCTCATTGCCTGTCACGGGCGGCAAAGCAAAGCGCTCGATGTAGCAGACCTGCGCGCCGTTGATTGTGCGCTTCATGGCAAACCAGACTTCATCCTGCCCATTGGCATTTGGCATTACGCCCACTGACATTGGGGTTCCTTCGCCGCCAATCGCGTGAGGGTGATAGGCAGTCACTTCCTGCTTTTTATTGAACGTCAGGCCGATAAGTCGATAGCCGTGTTCTGCGCCTGGGATGCACTGCCACGCCACTGAATCTGGGCTGGCCGCAAATGCAACGTGCGTCACACGCGCTTTCAATACGTGCCCAGAGAGAACGGACATATCCTCTGCGTCATAGCTGTCGGTGCCGAAGTCGTACTTGAACTCAAGAACATGCCGGCCGTCGCGCGTCCAGTAAAGTGTCGATCCGCCAATTAAAGGCGGCTTGATTCTGCTGGCGCCCTCGGAAGTTTGGAACTCTACTTTTGTGTTTGCTGGGCCCAGCGCTTCGGTCGTGTTGTTTTCCGAGATGGTGACAATGCCGCCCGTGGTGCCGATTTGTAGCTCGCTGGATGGCCGCATCCAGGTGATGTTATTTGCCTGGTCGCCAAAAATGGGGATCGAAATAGCGCTGTCAGGTAGCACCTCGCCAAACTCACGATCCGCAAAGTTCTCAAAGTCGCCAGATACGGATGCCCAAAACTCGCGCTTTCCAGCAAAGCATAGGCGCTCACGGAAAAAGCATACGAACTGCGGGTACTCATTATCAGCCGACCATGCGCCAATCTCCCAGCGATAGGTCGATCCGTGTGTACTTGATGGTGCTGCTGCCTCGGTGACGGTGATTGTCGCGCCGCCAGATACGGCAAGGAATATGCCAGAAAAAAGGTTTCGGTCGAGAATAGTGATGGTATCTGCTGTTGCGTCCACGGTGTACTGGTAGGTTTTCAGAACCTTGTCGTTTACTTTTACAAGGTAGTCGCCCACTTTTGTACTGACCGCGCCCGTAATCGAGAACGTCCTGGTGCTTGCATCGCCAATAAAGGCCCATGAATTTGCAGGTGTTCCCAGTCCAACGGATACCGATAGCGGCAAGCGCTCAAGTACCAGTGCGGTGACTTTCTTCGAGTTCACATAGCTGAGTATGCGGACAATTCCGGTGCCAGAGTCCTCGTATTCCCATTCAACGCCGGTCGAGAAGTAATCAGTTCCGGTGATGATTGCAGTGTCTTGCGCCCCATCCCATTCCTGCCCTTCGACATGCACTGGCTTATTGCCGCCGGTGCGGACGT
>ERZ869925.1128-NODE-1128-length-13356-cov-4.291331_pt1 | contig 13356 bp, 15 predicted proteins | sample MGYA00579311_ERZ869925 | MGnify/ENA primary metagenome ERZ869925 (study PRJEB32216, sample SAMN09231817) | wastewater metagenome | place: USA: Maryland | collected 2016-07-30 | study: EMG produced TPA metagenomics assembly of the PRJNA472060 data set (Reclaimed...
CTCTATGACCTGACACGCGAGCAGACTTTTTGGGCCTACCGCACCAACATGGACATGGCGCAGGCGACTGGTGCGCCGACGTCGGAAATCTGCTGGCTCTTCCGGCAGGAGTTCCCAGCGAATGCAGAGGAAGCGTTCTCCTCCGCCAAGCAGAGTAACTTCATACGCGGTGATTTGGTGCAGGCAGCGCGTAAGCGCAGCGTGACACCGCGCGGTCCTATCATCTTGGGGGTGGACGTAGCGCGCGGCGGTGAAGACAAGAGCGCCATCATCGACCGTCAAGGCCGCCGCCTCGGCTTCAACGTCTGCAAGAAATTCAACTACGGCAAGGACACGACGCCTCTCATTGGCGACGTGATCAACATCGTGCGCGAGATGCGCATGAACTCGACGCCGATAGCCAAGATCGTGGTGGATGCGACGGGCGTTGGTGGGCCGGTATTCGACATCCTGCGCGAGCGCCTTGGCGAAAAGCTGGTCGAGGGTATCGAGTTCGGCGGGGCTCCGCTCAACCGGGATCGCTTCGCCAACCGCCGCGCGGAGATTTGGCACGATCTGATGCAGGCCTTCCAAGCCAAGGAAGGCTTTCAGTGCGTGGACAGCGATGACTTGCAGCAGGACTTGTGCGCGCCGGCCTGGAAGGACCCGACAGAGAAGGGCCAGAACCAGATGACGCGGTATCGCACAGATGGCTGCCTGATTATCGAGGACAAGGATCACATCAGGAAGCGCCTGGGCTTCTCTCCCGACTTCGGGGACGCCGCAGCGCTCACCTTCGCAGTCAACTTCGATGAGCTGATGGAGCACATCATGGTCGGATCGCCTGCCTACACCGGAGAAGGCGCTTGGATGCTGTAAAGCGGGCGCGCAAGCCCAAGCAGCAGCCGGAAAAGGCGGTCACGCATGATGAGGCGGACGCGAAGTCGTTCAAGCGGCGCACTGGTCTGTCTACGGGCGAATCGGATGGTGTAGTCGAGCGCTGCCGCAAGCATATCGAGGCGTCCTACAACTTTGACCGGCAAAACAGGCTCGAAGCAGAGATCGACCTGCAATTCGTGGCTGGTGATCAGTGGCCGCAAGCGATCAAGGCGCGGCGCAAGAACCACCAGATGCTGATCGTCAACAAGCTGCCGCAGGTTGTGAACCAGATCGTCAATCCGGTGCGTCAGGCCGATATTTCGATCAAGGTGAAGGGGATCGACGACACAGGCGATCCGCAGATGGCCTCGATCTACGATCAGATCATCAGCGACATTCAGTATAAGTCGGACGCCAAGCAGGTTTACACCAATGGCAATGAGCACCAAGTCAAGTGCGGCATTGGCTGGTGGGGAATCACGACCGAGTACGTGAAGCAGGCGGGCTTCGAGCAGGAAATCCGGCTCAAGAAAGTCGAGAACCCGTTGTCCTGCTATCCCGATCCCGGTGCCAAGCACCCGACGCATCGTGACGGCATGCAATTCGCCATCGTGGAAATGTGGCCGCGCGAGACGTTCAAGCGCAAGTGGCCCAAGGCCCGCGCGATGGACAGCGTGGACGTGCCCAACAACGCGCCCTCATCGGCATTCCAGTGGAACACGCAGGAAGCGGTAGGCGTCGCCGAGTATTGGGAGCGCGTGGAAGCGACGTGTACGATCGTGCAGACCGAGGATGGCGAGATCATCGACATCACGGAGCTGAGCGAGGAAGAGGTTGACCAGATCGATGCGGAAACGCCGATCGTCAACCAGCGCAGCTATCCCGATTACAAGGTCTTCAAGTACGTCGTGACGGGCGTCGAGGTGCTGGAGAAGAAAGTTGCCTGGAAAGGCAGCTATATTCCCTACATCCGCGCCAACGGCTCCGAGACGCCGCTGAAGAGCGGCACCTATCGCTTCGGCGTGGTGCGCTTTGCGCGCGATCCGCAGCAGATGCTGAATTTCTACCGCACGGCTGCCGCAGAAGCATTGGCTATCGCTCCCAAGACGCCTTGGGTGGTGACGGACAAGATGGTGGGCAAGTATCTGCCTGAGTGGCAGACGGTGAACCAAGATAACAAGCCATTCTTGCGCTATGAGGTGGACCCACTCGCCCCCACGCAGAGGCCAGAGCGACCGCAGGCACCGGATGTGCCTACAGCTCTCTTCACTGAATCGAACATCGCTTCTGACGACATTAAGTCTACCACGGGCGTCTATGACGCTTCGCTGGGAGCGCGCTCCAATGAAACGAGTGGTCGCGCGATCAATGCGCGCGAGGCGCAGGGCGATACCGCGAACCTGCACTATGAAGACAACCTGATGAGCGCACTGATCCACACCGGAGTGGTGCTGGTCGATCTCATCCCGAAGGTCTACGACACCGAGCGCATCATTCGGCTTACTGGCGATAACGGCAAAGAGCAGTCGGTGCGTATCAATCGCGTGCTCTACTCGATGGATGGTGAGGATGTGCTGGAGAACGATATCTCCCAGGCCAACTTCGACGTGCGCGTGACGGTGGGCAAGAACTACCTGACGCAGCGTGTGGAAGTGCTCAACGCGATGGCTGAGATGGCCAAGAGCAACCCGAACCCGCAAGCGCAAATCCTGCTCAACTACCTCATGGTCAAGAACAGCGATTGGCCGGAAGCGGAGAAGATCGCCGGCTACTTCCGCAACATGGTACCGCCGAACATCCTGGCTGATCCGAACGACCCGAACGCGCCCAAGCCGCCATCGCCGATGGATGACCCAGTGACGGTGGCCGGGATTGAAAAAACGTCCGCGCAGATTGACGAGATCAAACAGCGTTCGCGCAAGACCGCTGCAGAGACGGTGAAGATTTTGGCCGAGACTGATGTGCTCGATGGGCAGATCGACGGCCAATTTGGCGGCCAGCCGCTCAATGAAGAGAGCGGCGAGCCGCAGGAAGCCCCGCAAGCTCCTCCCAAGGGGTTTGTTGGAGGATCGTTAACCCTGCAATAAGAGGTTCTTACAAGTGCCTGACGTGATTACCCCGGCCGCTGGCGCTGCCGACACCCAAACGCCAGCAACCCCTTCGGCCCCGTCCGAGCCGCAATCGAACGTTTCTGACATCTACGGCGACCCAAAAGCCAAAGAGGGTTCAGACCCTTCAAAGCCCGAAGGCGACGGCAGCGAGCCTGACGCTGGCAAAACAGGTGATGAAGGTGAAGCGAAGAAATCCGAGAACCGCGTGCCCGCGAAGGTGCGCATTGCTCGGATCACTGGCCAACGCAATGAAGCTCGTGTCGAGCGTGATGCATTTCGCGATCGTGCCGAGCGTGCTGAGGCCAATCTGGCGAAGCTGCAGAAGCAAATGCAGAACCCCGACTTGTCTTTCGACGAGCGGGAAAGCCTGCGGATGCGCGAAGCGATCCAGACGCAGAACCTGGAAGACAGTAGGGCTGAAGAGCAGAGCGCGGGCCAGCGGGTAGACTACGCTGGTGCGAACGAGTTCTTTGCGCGCGTTGAAGCTGACGAAAGCATGCCGGCAGACTTCCTCGATAAGTTCGGGAAGACGCCGGTCAGTGCCGCAATGACGGACATGCTGATTGAGAGCGAGAAGGGGCCGCAGCTTGCGCTCTATCTCGCCAACAACGTCAAGACCGCCGAGGAAATCTACAGGCTGACCGAATCACGCAACCCAGGCGATCGTCGTGAAGGCGAGCGTCGGCTGTTGAAGATCGAGGCAGGCCTACAAGCTGCGAAGCCCCGCACAGTGAGCAAGGCTCCCGATCCAGGCACACGCCTGTCCGGGGGCACACCGCCTAGCCCTAAGAGCCTCGAAGAGGAAGATGATCAGGGCGCGTACAACGCTCGCCGCCATAAGATGCTGGCCGAGAGGAATAGGCGGTAATCCGCAACACATAAGGGGACTGGGGGACTTCAATGTCTAACCGCGTTTTAACTCCTTCGATGATCGCGAAGGAGAGCTTGGCCATGCTCGAAAACGAGCTTGGCGTGCTCAACTCGATCTATCGTGGCTATGAAGAGGAGGTCGATAAGAACCCCAACGGCTACAAGATCGGCTCCAGCATCACGATCCGTCGTCCTGCTGACTTCACGGTGCGCACGGGCGCCACCATGAATGTGCAAGACGTGCTGGAAGGTGGTGTCCCGCTCACGGTCGATACCCAGAAGGGCGTGGACTTTCAGTTCAGCTCGACCGAGCTGACGCTGAGCATCGAAGAGCTGTCCGAGCGTGTGATCCAGCCGGCCATGTCGTCGCTGGTGAACGATATCGCTTCGGACATCTTCACGACGATGTACAAGGGGGCTTATGAATTCGTAGGCACCATGGGAACGGCGATCGACAGCTATGCCAAGTTCGCTCGCTTCCCGACCCGCATGGATCACTGCGCTACGCCGACCGTGGCACGCAAGGTGCTCCTGCACACGGACGACAACTGGGGCATGATCGGGCAGCAGACGCAGCTCTATTCGGGCAGCCCTGGCTTGGTCAATCAGGCCTACACCGAAGGTAACCTGGGCAAGGTCGCCGGCTGTGATACCTACTCGTCTCAGGTGGCCCCGACGCACACGGTTGGCCCGTTGGGTGGCACGCCGGCTGTGAACGACACGTCCGGGTCGCAGAATGTGACCTACAACACGGCCAAGGATACGTGGTCGCAGAGTCTGATTACGGATGGCTGGACAGCCTCTGCGGCGGCTCGTGTGAAGGCTGGCGACAGCTTCACGATCGCCACCGTCTACAAGGTCAACCCTAAGACCAAGGCGACGACGGCGATCCTGCAGGACTTCGTGGTGCTTGCTGATGCCAGCTCGGATGGTAGCGGCAACCTCACTATGACCATCTCGCCGCCGATCATCACGTCTGGTCCGCACCAGACGGTGAACCAAGCCCCGGCCGATGGTGCGCTGCTGACCTTCCGTGGCACGGCGAACACGACCTATCGCCAAAACCTCGCGTACTTCAAGAACGCGATGGCGATGTGCTTCGTGCCGATGGAAATTCCACAGGGCGCGGTCAACGTCTCCCGTCGCACGTACAAGGGCCTGAGCGTTCGCCTCATCCCTGTGTACGACGGCGTGAACGACCTCTCGAAGTGGCGTCTTGACGTGCTCTACGGCAAGAAGCCGATCGATCCGCGCAAGATCGTCCGCGGCGCCGGCTAACTCAGCCTCGCTCAACCACTCACGAAAGGAGATATCTCATGGCGGTTGAAGTTCTGGGTTCTGGCGGTGATGACGGCACAACCGTTTCATCGAGCGCCAGTGAGAAGGCCGGCATGCACGGCGTCGCTGCTGTGCAGAATGCGTTTCTGACGGCTGTGTCCACCACCGCCTCGACGACGACTTCGCCGGCTGGCTATGCCACGACCACGCAGGCGAATGCGATTGCCACTGCGGTGATCGCGATGCGGCAGGCTCTGATTGATCACGGCATTCTGGCCGCGTCTTGATCAGCCTGAAGTCAAGCACGTTCGTAGCCACACCGGCTTATCGCGGCGATGTTGTGATGCAATACGCTCACAGCATCTGCCGCGATGCGGTGTTGAGCCTCGCCAAGGGACACTTTGTCGAGGCTCCCCATTTCATTAACGACACCTACATCCACATCGCGCGCAACCGCGCGGTGAAGACGTTCATGGCCGGTACTTGGGATTACCTGATGCTGGTGGACGCCGACATGGGGTGGGAGAAAGACGCGCTCAGCTCGATCCTGTCGCTGCCGGCCGACATGGACATCGTGGGTGGCGTCTACGCGGTCAAAGAGACGCCGGCTCGCTACCCAATCAATCTGCTGCCTGACACGCCGCTCAAATTCCCCATTTGCGAGCTTGCGGGTATTGCCACTGGCTTCATGCGCATCAGCCGCGCGTGCATCGAGAAGATGTTGCAGCGCTTCCCCAATGGCCGTCTGTTCGATCACATTGTTGATGATCGCGACGTTGAGTGGGGCGATGACATGGCCTTCTGCATCCGTGCGCGCAAGGCAGGGTGCCGCGTGTGGGGCAAATTCGACATAGAATTCGAGCACGTAGGACCCTTCGCTTGGAAGGGCCGCGCGTCAGACGATATGAAATCCTCGCTGGGAGCGATGTTGGCTCCAGGCGACATTGTAGAGGCTGTTGCATGATCAGAGCGTTGTTGCTGGCTTTTCTATTCCTTGCCTCTCCTGCCATAGCTCAAGAGCCAACGCAGCCAGCCGGCCGCCTGACACTGGTACAGGGTAAGCCAGTGATGCCGGCGCAGGACGTGACCAGCGGTACGGTCTGGTACGCTGGCGGATCGGTGCCGATACTGAATGCATCGCTGACGTGGAATACCTATCCGCTCAGCGCTGATCCGCTCGATACGACCGGGCTTGCCTTCACTGGGGGCGCCAAGCTCGCCGCAGGCACGCAGCGGGACATGTGGGTGACGTTGGATGGGGTGCCGGCGCTATGCGCCGGGCCAGCGTGGCCGGCAACAGACTTTGCCAGTCGCAAGCTGGTGGCGCGCAGCGGGCTCTACGTCAACAGCGATGTTTTCACATGCGACACGAGCGCATCGGCCTCGATCTCGGTTGGGCAGTACCGGGCGACGTGGGTTGGCTCGATCAACATTGCCGCTGCCGGGCAGCTTCAGGCCATCTTCTCCTATGGCCAGAACCGCCGCATCGATGTGTGGAATGCCTACAATCAGGTCGATCTTCTGCTGAGCGTCGGCAATCCTGGTCCGCCCAATGCTTCGGCGATTTGGACGCCAAGCAATCAGTATCCGAATTGGTTAGCCTGGGGCGGCAACGTCAACAATCGCGCCTACGTGTTCACTGGCAAGCCGACCGATGTTGATTCGCGCTATATGCAAAGCGGCTTCATCGATTCACGCGGCGGTCCCAATGCGCACTTTGCGGTGATCCTTTGGAACGGCACAATCTCAGGTACGCTTGGCGTGGTGAGTTCCGATGCCACCAACGTCATAGGCTCTTTCAGCATCGAGGCGCAGCACGTTGCGCGCGATCAGGTTGGTGTCAACATCGTCACCATGGCAGGCGCTGGGGCCAACACGCTTTCTGGAATCACGGTCTATGGCGGGACAACCATTCCTGGCCGAGCCGTTGATGGGCAGTCTGTGATGAGAGTTCGCTACAAGGGTTAGGAGAGCGCTATGGCCATATACCGCTATCGGAATTGGGATGCCGCGAAAGCGAAGGAATCCAAGGGTACCAAGATGCCCTATCGTCTCTCGCATGATGAGGGCGAGCCGGAGTTCGAGTGCGAAGGGAAAATCTTCGCCAGCGAAGCTGATGTGCCGAAGAACGAGGGCTGGGTGGACAATCCATCCAAGCTGAAGCGCTCGGCGACCTCTGAAGAGAAGCACTAAGCTCTGAAGGGGTAGGGGGAAGTCGATGGCTCAGGCATTCAACAAGTTCAACTCGTTCGTCGAGGCCTTGGCCGAAAAGGTTCACAACCTCGGCTCCGACACGCTCAAGATACTTCTCACTAACTCGGCCCCTGTCGCCACCAATACAGTCAAGGCCGATATCACTGAAATCTCCGCTGGCAATGGGTATACAGCTGGCGGGACGGCTGCGACGATCAACTCATCTGCGCAATCTTCCGGCACTTACAAATTGGTGCTTGGCGATGTTGTTATCACCGCATCAGGTGGCTCGATCGGGCCATTCCGATATGCGGTGCTCTACAACGATACTGCGGCGAATGATGAGCTGATTGGTTGGTGGGACTATGGGTCGAGCATTTCGCTCTCTTCTGGCGAAACGCTCACCTGGGACAGCGATCAGTCTGGCGGCATCCTCACTCTTGCGTAGGTGACCAATGGCTTACGATGAAAAATCAATGCGTGAGAGGTTTGCCGAGCTGACGCAAATGGTCGATGAGATCAGGCAGCAATCGGCCCCGCTGCGCGCGCAGTACGACCAAATCTCAGCCGAGTCCAGAGCGGCCATGGACCAGCTTGCAGAGCAGTTCAAAAAGATCGAGGCGCCGCTGTACGACCTTGTTCAAGAGCAGGGGCGTATTGCTCGTGCGCTCAATGGCAAGACTGGAATGACCGATGGCTGATGACGTAACCCTGCCAGGGTCTGGCGCTGTCATTGCAACGGACGATGTAGGCTCTAGGCAATTCCAGCTCGTTAAGCTGGTCTGGGGTGCTGACGGCACTGCGAATCTGACTGATGCCGCCAGTGGCAAGGCTGTTCCCATCACGCTGTACACGGCTGGTGGCGTTGCTCTTTCAAAGGCTGAGGACGCAGCATCCGCAGATGGCGACCATGGCATTGTTGCTTTGGCCAAGCGGGGAGATTCACCGGCCGCGACTTCCGGCACTGATGGCGACTATGAGCCATTGCAGGTTTCGGGCGGATTGCTTTGGGTACGTCCGGTCACGCCAATCGTCACATGCAAAACGGACATCACGCGTCCGAACGACACGACGGCTTACGCGGCCGGCGACAATCTCTCCGACAGCACTTCGGCTCCCACATCTGGCGGCTTCACACTTACTGGCGCGGCGCGCAAGTCGGGCGGGTCAGGCGTCATCACCGATGCGCTCATTATGTCGAGCAACGCCGCTGGTGGGATGCAGGGTGAGTTGTGGATTTTCGACACCGCGGTGACGAACATCAACGACAACTCGGCTTTTGCGATCTCTGACACCGAAGTCAAGACGGTCGTTGCCAAAATTCCATTCCTGACGGTGGCGGATACGAACAACGCGCTTGCGCATGTGCAAAATCTTGCCATCGGCTTCACCGCTTCAGGTTCTGCCAATCTTCGCTACCTGATCAAGCTAAAGGCGGCTTACACACCGGCGGCGCAGGAAGTGATCAGCGTTACCGTGAAATGCTTGCAGACGGATTGATGCATGCTTGCGGCGCATCGGCGGGCTCTATTCACATCGCCAAAGGACCCGTTTTTTGGGAGCGTGCAAGCTCTACTCAATTTCGATGGGCCTAACGCCGGCACATCGTTCCCCGATCTGAGCATTGCAGCTCGCACCTTCACGGCCAATGGTGCGGCAGCGGTTGATAGTTCGATCTTCAGGTTTGGATCAGGCTCGCTCAACCTTAACGGCTCCACGAGCTACCTTTCGACGCCATCGGCTGCAAGCCTGCATCCAGGCTCTGGGAATTTCACGTTCGAAGCTTGGTTGTATCTGACGGGTGGCTCGAACGACAAAGCCATTTGGGACTGTATCGATTGGGTCGGTACGCTCGGGCAGCATTGCTTCGGCGTGGATAGCTCAAGCCGTCTGTTTTTCTATTTCGCTGATGGTAGCAACAACACGCTTACATCAACAGCCACGGTCGCATCCAGCATCTGGACGCACGTTGCTTGCGAGCGGGTTGGCTCCACCATCAGCTTCTACTTGAATGGGGCGAATGCGGGCGGTGGCGGCACTTGCTCGTACAACATGACGCCAGCGCTCACGCGCAAGATCGGTTCGAGCCTTATCAACACCGGCAGCGCGCAGTATCTCGCCGGTCGGATCGATGATCTGCGCATCACCATCGGCGTAGCCCGATATGGCGGACCGTTCCAAGTCCCAAGGTTTGCCAACCCGGTGGCCTTCTAATGTCGCTCCTGCTGCTTTTTCAAAGCTCAGGAACTGCCTACACGTTGCCCGCCGATACCGGCGTCTTCACGCTCTCTGGCAAAAGCGTGACGATGTTGTCCACGCGCAGATTTGAGCCAACCGCCGGCTCGTTCACATTCACTGGCCGGGATGTGACGTTGGCAAAGGGTTTTAAGCTGCAAGCAGCAGCCACGTCTTTCGTCTTCACCGGCATGAGCGTGAACTTGGTGAAGTCGCGGTTGTTCACGGTCGCCACTGGCGTGTTCGTCTTCTCGGGGGCCAGCGTCACTCTCAGGGAAGATCATGTGCTCTATGCCGGCTGCGGGCAATTCTACCTGACCATGCGTGATGTTGAATTCCTGCACCGGACGCTACCCAAGAAACTCTTCACATCAGCGATCACAACGCCGCTCACCCGGCTCATGAACCTGTTCGAGTAGGATATGTCATCAGTCCAAAAGATCGTATCGCACGCCATGCGCCAAATCGGGGCGCTTGATCTTGCCGAGACAGAGCCAAGCGCGATTGAGATGGAGAATGCGATTGCGGTTCTCAACCAGATGGTGGCTTCGTGGGAAGCGGATGGGCTCAACATCAAGACGCGCACGCTGCCTGCGAGCTTTGACAACGCCTCGCTCATTCTGCGCCTGGAGGATACGTCACAGCTTGCTCCAGGCCTCAACGTCTCAGGCACCGGCATTGCCAGCTCGCGCATCGTGTCGATCGACAGTGCGCAGCGCATCACGCTCGATGTGGCGACCACTCAGGCGGGCGATGGTGTGGACGTGACGTTCACCGCTCTGCCTTTCGAGCCAAAATTCGAACAGGGGGTGATCGCATTGCTAGGCCTTATGCTCGCTCCGACGTGCGGCATCATGCAGGTACCTCCGATCGTGGAGAAGCTAGCCGCAAGCGGCTGGACGGCATTATCCGCCAACTTCATGCCGACGCCGGCATTCTCGCCTGACCCGGCACTGCTCTACACTTCGGTGCGTCGCTCCTCTGGAACGATCCTAGGCGAAGATGCCTAATCCAGTTCCGGTTTCGATGGGGCGCGGCTCCAAGACGGCGCGGCAGGGCCAGGGTGGCCTTGCGCTGTTTGAGAACTTCTACGTTGAAGACTTGGGCGAGCAGGGCAAGACGAGTTTTACTGCTCAGGCCATCAATGGCTGGGGTCAATGGGCCAACACGACTGAGACCAAGCGCTCCCACTGCATGTTGCCGGTAGGCAATTTGCTACTGGCCGCAGTGGGGGAAAAGCTCTTCTCGATTGCGTTGGATGGCGTGACGGTCACTGAGGTGGCCGGCATTCCCGGCAATGGCTTCATCACCATGGCCGCCAACCGCAAGACGCCAGACCCGCAAGTGGCGATCGTGCGTAATGGCCTCTACTACCTGTTCCAGGCTGGCATGCTGACGCAGGGTGCGGACACCGATCTGCCGCCGCCGCTCGTGGTACTCGAAATTCTGGGCTACTTCGTCTTCCTGATTCAAGATGGCCGGTTCTTCGTGAGCGAGACGAACGACGCTGGCATCGATCCGACCAGCTATGCGGAAGCTGAATCGAGTGTGGATCGCAACGTAATGGGGGCCGTACGCGGTCGCACGCTGATCATCTTCGGCGAGCGCACGGCAGAGTTCTGGGACATCAACGGCAACGCCGTCTTCCCCTTTGGCTACACGGCCGGCATCAACATGGGCTGCTATCTCGCCAGCTCGGTGCAGAACCTTGTCGTCCAGCAAGGCAACAGCGCTTCGGATACGGTCATTTGGGCCGCCACGGACCGCAAGGGTGCTTTCGCCGGCATCTACATGCTCAACGGCTATACGCCGGTCCTGATCTCGAATGATCGGGTAACGCGCCTCATTCGCGATGAGCCTCTGAAGAGCGAGATTTGGTCGATGGCATTCACTGAGGATGGGCACCCGTTCTACGTGATCGGCGGATCGACGTTCACTGAGACGTTCGATGGCAAGACGAACGAATGGCATACGCGATCGAGCAAGAACCAGCGTTTTTGGAATGCGACATCACATGCGCACTTCGGCGACAAGGTGCTGTTTGGGCATGCGAGCAATGGCAAGATTTACGTGAGCCGTAACGATCTCCTGGATGAGGACGGCCAGGAGATCACATGCCGCATTCAGCCGCCACCCATCCACATGTTCCCGCGCCGCTTCCAGGTGCCCAAGGTCTATCTCGACGTGATCACTGGCGTGGGCGTCAACAGTTCGGTCGAGACGGACGCGAACCCGAAGATGTTCGTGGACTATTCGAAGGATGGCGGGCGCTCGTGGAGCATGCAGCGCTCATTTGAGATGGGCGCGATGGCGAACGATGCCAAGCGCATCAAAATTACCGGCCTCGGCCGATTTAATCACAACGGCCTCACCCTGCGAGCTTCGTGCTCGGCTCGCGTGGTGAAGGCTGTGCAGCAACTGGCGATAGAGGCAGTGCCTTTGGGGGCGTGAGATGGCGACCGATCTGACTATTCCTGATCCCAACTCCACGTTGGGCAAGTGCTCGCGGTGTGGCGCCGAGATCAAGATGGATGAGAACTGGTACTCGTTCATGGCCCGCATCGTCGCGATCCTGCGGGGCATCTGATGGGCTGGCTGCAGGACTTCCTTGGCGACAGCGCCCGCGATGACATTGCCGCCGGCGCCAAAAGCGCGAACGCGAACCTTGATGCCGGCCTGAACGCCGGCACTCAGTCGTACGCGGATGCTGGCCGCTCAGCTGCCTCAAGGCTCGATGCGTTTAAGACCTATGCGGACGCCGGCACGGCTTCAGCCAAGCGCTATGCCGATGCCACGGGCGTCAATGGCGTGGATGCGCAGCGGGCCGTTCAACAGGAGTATATGAACGATCCGCTGCAGAACATGTTGATGGATCGCATCACGCGCGCCAACACGCGCGCCTTTACCGCTACCGGTATGAACAACTCAGGCGCGGCGACTACCAGCCTCACCAACAACCTACTCGACAACTGGCGCAACTATCAGACCAGCCTCAAGACGGGCGCTGATCTTGGCCAGATGGGCCTGACGGCGGCCAGCGGCCAAGCCGGCATTGATCAAGCGACCGGCCAAGCGATCGGCGATGCCCAAATCAGCACAGCCAATCAGAAAGCCGGTATCGATACGAGCCAAGCCAATGCGACGGCCGGTACGCGCTCGACCGGCATCAACAACCTGCTCAATATCGCTTCGCTCGGTGTGCAGGCCTACACGGGCCGTCCGAAGGTGAGGGCCTGATGCCTCCGCACTACTCCAAAATCCCGGAGCTACGCGCTCCCGACAATATGGTGATCGACGTTCGGCCGATGCAGAACGCTCTCATGGAGCGTCGCAAGGCGATGGAATTCGACATCAACAAGGATCAGCAGGACCGCCAGCTTGCGATGGCGGAAGAGCAGTTGGGCATGCAGCGGCAGAACCATGCCAACGCGCAAGAGGATCGGCGCGTGAAAATCCTCGCCGGCATGGCCAATGTCATCAATGAAGAGCCGGATGAGAACGTGGCTGCATCCATGTGGCAGAGGCTGCGCGCCAGCCATCCCGAGTTCGATGCGAAGATCAGTAAGTATGGCATCAACCCGGAAGATCATCGTGCCGGCGCCAAGTTCATCCTGAGCGAGACGGGCCAGTACGACCCAGGCAAGAAAGAGCGTGAGGCGGCCGATATCGACCTCAAACGCGCGCATGCCGACTACTATCAAGGCATGTCGGCAGCTCGCCGTGAGGAAGCAGCAGCCAAGACGAACGATGCGCGCACCAAGGCTTATAGAGCCGTGGCGGATTATTTCGGTGATCGTCAGCCGACAGAAGC